>Ga0164307_10001091_pt1 | contig 12145 bp, 29 predicted proteins | sample Whisoiple_243_MG_FD_110214 | JGI IMG/M metagenome (GOLD analysis project Ga0164307, IMG submission 110214) | Soil microbial communities amended with fresh organic matter from upstate New York, USA - Whitman soil sample_243_MG | ecosystem: Environmental > Terrestrial > Soil > Unclassified >...
CAGCTATTTTAGGGTCAGATTTTAGGACATCTATTACAACCGGCGCAGTCTTATTAAGCCCTTCCGCTGATCAGACAATTGTGAATCACAATTTAAATTTGTCCCTAGGACAATATGTTTCTGGTTCTTCTGGCGGTGGATTTACAGGAGCATTTGTTGCATATCCATCAACTGCGACTAGTGGCCGATTTATTATGCAAGCCACAAATACTTCTCATGATTTTGCTATGCGAATTACTAATGCAGATTTTGGTCAACCTTGCATTATTAGTGTTCCTGATCCTGTTGCCTCAACCTCAACTTTCCTTTTATCTACAGCAGGTGCTACGCAGCACATTACTGCTTTCAGTTTACAGGTTGATGTAGGCGCTCTTATAGTAGGACAAACAACAGGTGGAGCAAATAATGGATTAATTCTTTATTCTCCTACTTCTGCAAATGGTAATATTAATATACTAGCTGCTAATAATGGGGCAAATCGTTCTATTGTTATTACTAATGCTGCATTTGGTCAATCCACTACTTTAACCATTCCAGACCCCGGTGCTTCCGCGGCCAATTTCCTTGTTTCAAAAACAACGGGTACACAACATGTAACTGTTGGTAATTTAGGAATTGATAATGGTGCGTTAATTTCTGGTTTATCTACAGGAAGCGCAGCAGGAAATATAATTCTTTATTCACCCACAGCTTCAAAGGGATTCTTTCAATATACGACTGTTGATAATACTGGAAACTTTGGAATAAGTATGACCAACGCGGCATTCGGTCAAGCTAGTACTTTAACTATTCCTGATCCTGTTTCATCAACTGCAAACTTTTTATTATCCAAAGCAAGTGGCACGCAACATGTGACTGCAGGTAATTTTGGAGTTGATAACGGTTCTCTTATCTCTGGCCTTTCAACTGGTAGCGCAGCGGGTAATTTACTGCTTTATTCTCCTACTGCATCAAAAGGATTTTTCCAATACACCACGGTTGATAACACGGGAAATTTCGGTATCAGCATGACTAATGCCGCGTATGGTCAGGCCACAACCTTGACAATACCTGATCCGGGCGCATCGACAGCTAGTTTCTTACTTGATAAGTCTGCATCTAATAAAACATTAAATTATGCATTAACAGTAACAGGCGTTAACTTTGGTGGCACGACATTAACTACCTATACAGAAGGTACATTCACACCAACATTCACATGTGCATCGGTGGGTAATTTATCGGTTGTTTACACTAATCAATCAGGTGTTTATACACGCATTGGTAGAATGGTTTTTTTCACCATGAGATTAAGTTTTACGCCAACTTTTACTACTGCATCGGGAGAAGCCCGATTTGATGGATTGCCATTTGCATGTGTTGGTGCTGGGGGAATTGGGTGCGGTGGTAATCTTGTAAATATAACTGGATCAATTACTTTCCCGGCGGGAAGAACTAGCATCGCATCTTATGTGGATAATGGGGTTACTTATGCGGCTATTACAGCATATGGAAGTACTGTCAATTCAAGTAGCGTGCAAATGTCTGGTTTAGTATCAGGAACAGCATATCTAATTTGTATCAGTGGAGCTTATAACGCTTAATAAGGATATTTCATGGCCGGAATCAAAATAAGTGCTTTATCACCTGTTCCATCAGCACAGGTAACGGATGTTTTTCCTTCTGTACAAGGTGGCGTTACTTATAAAACTTCTATTAGCCAATTAGAAACCCTATTAAGCACAACACTAACATTATCCATGACCTCCCAAGTGACAGGGCTAACCGCAGCTTTGGCTGCTCTTGTTCCTTTAGCTGGTGGGACAATGACAGGGCCACTTATACTTAATACAAATTCACCAACAACGGCTTTACAAGCAGCTAGTAAAGGATATGTTGATACAGTTGCTAGTGGATTCACTGTTATTTTGGCTTGTGCTGCTGCAACCACTGCAAATTTAAATGCAACTGCAGCTGGCGCTGGAGTCGGAGCTACTTTGACTAATGCAGGTGCAATGGCTGCCTTTTCAGTAGATGGTTATAGCGCATCGGTTAATGATCGTATACTTGTTAAAAACCAAACTTTAACCCAGCATAATGGTGTATATGTTGTTACGACAGTGGGGTCTGGAGCGGCTAATTGGGTGCTTACTCGTGCTACAGATTATGATCAAGCTACAGAAATTAAGCCGGGTACATTAGTTGCAGTTAATAATGGTACAGTTAATGCAACTACATCATGGCTTGAGACTGCTACGGTTGTGACAGTTGATACTGATCCTATATTGTTTTCGCAATTCACTTTTTCACCAACTGCATTTTTTCAAATAGCAAATAATTTATCCGAAGGTACGCCAGCAACTATGCGTACAAATTTAGGTTTAGGCACAGTTGCAACCAAAGCTGCTTCTGATTCATCAAAAGCTACTGCTGCAATGGTCAATGGTGCTACAACGATTGGGCATATAGCTGTATTTTCTGACATTACTGGAACCATACAAGATGGTGGCGCAGCATCAGGCACCGTTACTTCTGTCGCTACGTCTGGATTGGCAACTGGCGGAACAATTACAACTACTGGAACAATCACGGTTACTGCAGCATCCAAAGCGCAGCAAGTAGCTGCTTCAAGCAATGCAGTAGCTATCACACCTGCTGTCCAGCAATATCATCCTAGTGCGGCAAAAGTGTGGTGTAGAGTAACATTTTCGGCTGGTACACCATCCATTAGCAGTAGCTACAATGTAACATCCGTGACAGATGTTGGCACAGGCAAGACTGAGGTCAATTTTACAGTCAACTTTACGACTAATACCTATTGCAGTTTGGCTTGCCAAGAAGCAAGCGGAGCGGCATTAACAGGTGCAGGTACATCAACCAAGTTTGTATTTAAAGACACGGTTAATACTCGCGGTGTATCATTTGCTGATGTTGATGCAACCTTTGGATATATAGCATTTGGAACACAATAATGGATAGTCGTATTATAGTCAGGCAAAAGGATGATTCAGTTTGGATAATCATTCCTGCCCCCGAAATGTTTGATTCAAAGTCACTTACTCGCAGCTTATTAGAATGTAATGGGATTACTTTTAATAATGATAAAGAAGTATTGGAATGGATCATTAATAAAGATGTTCCCAAAGATCTGTCCTATATGATTGTTCACAAAACTGAATTACCATCACGGGATGAGTACCGGGATGCATGGCGGTTTGATGGTGAAAAAATATACCATGATGTGGATAAAGTTAATGAAATAAATAAGAAAATGATTTAATTTATCATCTTTTATTTTGAAGGAATTAAGATGATGGATAATAATCAATCAGAAATAAATAACTTATTGGCTGATAAAATATGCCTTGATCAAGCCTTAGTTCAGCAAATGAATATATGCCATGAACTACGAAAACAATCCCTGCTGAAAGATAAATACATTGAAGATATAAATTCCCAAGTTCAAAAACTCCTACAAGAAAAAGCAGATTTGCAGGCTGAAATTGAGAAAATAAAAGTAGGTTTATCCAACTCAATTGAACCTATTATCGAATAATAATCTTTTTGGGCTTAGTCTTTTTAGATTGTTGACCAAAGGCTTTGGCTATCTCGGTAACCATTTTAACTGCATTACTTTCTGGATGGCCAACATGCTTAATAACCTTTACACTTTTTGGTACTAATGCTTTACTTTTGCCCAGTATTAACCCCATAATAATAGTTCCTTTTAAGTTAATCCTTTGGTAATACTCACATGAAGAAAGAAAAAAAGAAAGACGAAAAATCGAAAGATAAGAAAAAGTACTAGAAGATAACGCCTCTTCCCTGGGGGCGTTATTTTTCCTCTAACCATTCATTCCATGATTTAGATACAATCTTTCCATCTGAATATCTGCATGTAAATACTACTGATCCATCTTGACATTGTTGCTGAAATTTTTTCTGTAATTTTTTTATTTCTTTTTTTGTTTCTTCTGGGTAACCATCACAAATATAAAGTTCTCCATGATCATATGAATGATGACATTTTCTATCCATTTTTACTCCTTATCACCTCCGGTAATAGTGATTACCGGTCAATGTTTATTTGTGACACTTTCATACTCGTTAATCAATAATATTTGTTTAATGTTTTATCTGGTCAAAATAGTATCTTACACAAATACTATATGTAGTATTTTGGTCATTAATTTTCATATTTATATCGATCTAAAAATGTTCTTAATTCGACCATATAATTAATTCCATTTTCAACTTGAATTACTCTTAATATTTCTGAATCTAATTTTGTATTTAAGAATTTAGATAAAGTTTTTTTTGATCTAAATTTTTTTTGTTTAATTTCATGATAAATTATTTCTATTTTCATTTTGGTGCCTCCGGTAAAGGCATCCAGTGAGTCACCTCCCAATAACCATCATCCATTAACATTTTTTCTCCAAAACAATCTTGAAAATAATTATCTCTCCAATCATAAGCACCAATACTATATATTTTTCTTTGGTGAGACCATGAAGCGACAATATAAGTTTGATATCCTCTCTCTTGTCTATCAGGTAATCTATCTTTAACGCTTATCCATCCATTTATATCTGGATACATTCTTCTAAACTCTTCTTTTGTTACTTTTTCTATAGGAACTATAAGTTTATCACTCAAATTTAACCCTCCTATTCCAAATCTCTACTGCTTCATCTTGATTGTAAACAAATGGTGATTGCATCTTGCAACTATCATTATGACAAACTGTTTTGTATCTATCGAACTCATGCATTTTATGGTCTATCAACATGTATGGATGTGAGCCACAGAAAGGGCACGGGTTGAATATTATGTTACTCATGATTTTCCCCATCCACACCAACATTGTCCTGATGATTTTACTGACCAATCATGTCCATTACTGCATGAATAATTAATCGTCCATGTATTTAAATCATGATGATGTTTTTTTCCTTCTTCATCATAATAGGGTGGGCAATACATAGCAGTTACAGTACCATACCCTTCATATACATTTGATTTCTTATCTTCATCTTTGCATTGTTGGCAGATCATCTGCACCTCTGAATCAATCTTAATAGTTTACGCCCCTTACCTTCTTTTATTAATTCATGCGGAGCTTTACCACCTAATTCTTCACATTTGGTAAGCCACCATGCATTAGTCTTATCCTTATCATATCCAAATATTTCCAATGCGAATGAGTATATTTGTGAATAGGTTAAGTTTCGTGGTGACTTTCTATAATCTTGGGTTAACATTTTATGTCCTTAATCATTTTCGATTACTTTGATAACTTTTTTATATTTCATCATATGACTTTCATTATCAGATTTAATTTGATACTCCATAGCATCAATAGCTTTTTCTTGTGTATCATATGAACTATAGCTTCCCCTCCATTTATATAAAGATCCAAAAAATCCTTTAGGTTTACATTCAAATGCATATCTATTATCACCGCGTAAAATTAATCTGTATTTAAATTTCATTATTATTCCTTAAATATTCATGTAGAAATATCTTTCTAATGCCTCATAAATAACATTTGTTACTTCATCAGCGTCAAACTGTCCACCTTCTCCTAGTTCATTAGCCAGCCATATAAATGATTTTACTTTTTCATTATGTTGTGTTGGTTCTATTGAAAAGTGCTTAAGATTATCCTTTTTATAAAATATAACTTTCATATTTCCTCACGAATAAATCTTGAATGATTTCTTGCAATCTTTACAATTATAGAACCCTGAGCCAAATGATAATCTGACATTATGTGATTTGCAGAATGGACAGGTGTGTTTTACTTTAATCCTCACTTATTTTCTCCATTAATTTCTCATAACATACAGCATGCAATGTTATAGGAGCCTCAACTCCTAACGTATATTTAATATGGGATATTCCCCAAATTTCTTTGCCGCATTGGTTACATATTGGGTGGGTTATCATTTCTCGGTCAACTTCTTTTTAATTTCATATAAAACACCACAACATCTGGCGATTAAATGATTTTCAGTTTTATTAACATAATTTAATCTTGCACTGCATTTTGGGCAATGATGCTGATTCATTTCTCGGTCATCTCTTTTCCAATTCCGTTACATTCAGATGCATTTCCATGAGGTAATTTGCAATCACAAATGTACATTTTTCCAAAAATGGGATGGACTACTTGCTCTGTTTTATGGCAAGAACATTTGCAGTTATTCATTTCGCGGTCAACTTTCTGAGGGCGAGTTTTAAATCTTCTATTTTTACAGCGGCACTATGTTCTTCAAGACCACGAACAAACCAAATTCTCACTTGTTCTTCCATATCACAATCATTATGAAACTCTAGTTTTATAAAATCATTCAGTTCAATTATCACTTTCATTCTGACTCCATCCAAATATTATAACCAATAAACATCATTTCTTTTTTGCAATGTTGGCATTTCTTTCTATAAGGCATTATCCAACTTGTCATTTCCCAATAATGATAATTAAAAAAGCATTTTATTTTATTTATCACTTTCATGGGTTTCCTTATAATTCAAAAAATCTTCTGTTAAATGTTTTTGAATCAATTTCAATCTTGCCTTTGTTTTTTCATCATTAGCTAATAATTCATCAATCATAAATAACATTAATCTTGCAAGATTCTTTACATTTTGATCCATCTCAAATCCTCACGTATTTTTATTTAAACCTAACCATCTATCATATGCATTTTCTAATTCCTGCCAAACTCTTTCCTCTCCGAATTTAACCAATAAATCAAATACTGTTTTAGCGTACATTGAAGATCCATCATAATAACATTTTCCATAAAAACAGCATTTATCCATAGGTTTTTGATCTTCATATATAGGAACTGGAGAATGATATCCAACATCATAAGCATAAGTTTTTGATGGATTACTATAATCCGAAGTCTCATTCCATCCTGTAGATATACAAAATTGTATTATTCCTTTTTCTCCTTTAAGAAAAAACTTACAATCTAATCCTGCATGGCTAGGAATAAACTTTATTTCTTTTTCGAACTTCATTAAACCCTCACGTATCGTTTGCAGCGTTTATTATATATTTTAATTTAAATGAAAATTTAAACTTTCCACATCTTTGACATTCTAAAGGAATTGCAAAATAGCATACTACTTTTTTATCAAGTTTCCATTCATGACCTTTGAAAAAGCAGATTAGGCGGTTGATCATTACAATTTCCACTCATGCTTTTCATCAGGAACAAATGTTAGCGAATCATTATGTATACCTATTTCTTTGACAATCCATCCGGAGGGAACTTTCATTCTTTTTGTATAACAAGCCATTCCGCTAATCACACATTCCCATGATGCCGCATAACAATTAGCAGATAGTAAAAGTAAAAATATGAGTTTTTTCATTCTTCAACCTCGAAGGATATTGTCTTGATTTTTTCATGCCTGTATTTCGCGCTGTCAATTGCTTCTTCCATGCTTTCGAATAGATTTCCACCTAAAATTATACTTCCATTCCAATCTTTATAAATATTCATCCAATATGTTTTTTTGGTGGATGCTAAGAAAAGATCATTTTGACTTTCCTCTATGCCTGAATGCTCAGATCCCTCAATATCAAATTGAGTAAAATACGGATAACTTCCTCCTATATTTTCTATTGCAGCATAAATCGGAAAGCGATATTGAGTCATTACTTTAAAATAATGAAAGTCTAAAACCTTCCTTCCATCTCTCGTTACTAAAGGGTGTCCAGCTAATGCTTTCTCTAAATCGAATGGTTTCATTTCATTATTTCCCAATCATTAGCATTCATCTCTTGAAAGCTTGGCATGAAAGGAAATTCTACAGGTCTGCACAGGGCTAAGTTACCCTTATCTACAAATACATAACAATCTCCAGCCCATTCATCACGTGTAATTGCTTTCTTATTGCGTAATTCTTCCAGTGCTTCAATAAATGATAGTTCTTTTCCATCACCATCAACTACTTTCCATTTTTCAGATATTAAGAAATTTGTATGCTCGTAAAAATTTGAGTATTCACCACGATAAGCAATAACACATCCATCTTTCATGCATAAATGCATTAACTCTTCCCATTCCTTACGTCTAATCTTTTTACCTGATAATAGTTCTTTGTGAGCTTTTTCGAAGTTCATGATTAATCCTTTTTATTTACATCCATATAATATTTATCCCATTCACTAGTTACATAAAGTAATTCACAAGCTAGATAATGAGCATGTTTTTTAAATTGTTCCCAATCTTTAATTTCATTTAATATTTTTAATTCTGTTAAACAATCATCTACTCGACTTTTAAACCATTGTTGGCGTGATGTCATAATTAATCCTTAATTTGGTGGCAAGAAAAGTAGGGCTTCACGAATCCTGTGGTTTGATGCGTTCCACAACCCCTACTCTCATCTTTCGATTGCATCACTTGCCATAAACTGGTGGCCTTATTTTCCCGCAATCGCTTCTCCAAATAAGGTACTTCGCATTAAGTGTGGTTTTTGTTCCACACGCCAGTATCGTCAGGCCATAAAATATTGGGCTATTTTCCCATATTCCGCATTATGCCTAGATAACTTATCCGATTTGCGCCTCAAATATAGTATCGTCGCCCATAAAATAACGGCCTATTTTCGCATTTAGTGAGTAATTCTTCGTATGGACTTCCACCATTCCTAAGACTATCGTCGGCCATAAATATTTGCCGTTCTCTCACGGCTGTCACGTCGTTTCACGTTTGCTCGATTCCAGACGTTCTCATATCGCTTACAAAGGTCACGCTTCCCCCTTTCGCTTCTCTGGTATGCTAAGGATTCTTTCCTAGTCGCCATTATTATGTGCAAACTAGATCCAGCAGAACGTTCTTTGGCAATCGTCGGCCATAAACTATTCGGATAATAACCCTAATCCCTGACAGTAGTTCCATCTCTGGAGGGTGTCAGTAGTCCCAGATTATTACCCATAAATCTTGGCAGCAAATTACGGCTAGTATGCATGGAGGCAATTGTCTGCGATCCTCAGACAGGTTCATTTGCTGCCGGTAGTCTTTACATTATCCTTTTACATTTCTTGCATTGATATTCCCAATATGGGAAATCTTTTTTATTTAAAAAATATTCATGGTTTCCTATGAAACATTTAATTTTACTGATTAGGCTAGAAAGGAATATCATCATCTACCATTCCATTTTTTGGATCCGGTAAAGGCTTCATTCCAGAATGTTTAACTTCAGCATCAGATAAATAATCATCTACTGAATTTTTATCTGGATAACGCGAACCTTCTGGCTTTCCCTTAAGTTTTTCTACAGGAATTACATTTCCCTCTTGTATTCTTACCTTAACTCTTACATTTTTACCTTTCAATAAATCAGGGCATAATTTCTTAGATTCATATTCTGTTAAAACTCCTGCTGATTTACAGCAATTTATTATTTTCCACATCATCTTAGGGGTGAAAGTTAAAAAGTCTCTCACCTCATTTTTATTGCCTTTCTCATCATATACATGAAGATATACTTCAAACATTGGATTGCCGCTTGATTGTGATATTTTATCAATGCAGTCAAATATGACTGCATCGTACTTACCATCTTCCAAAAGACTATATCTTTCTTTTTGTGCATCAGCTTCGCTCATCGGGTCATATTCAAACATTACGCGCTTTCCTTAATCTTAGATTTTAAATGGTCAATGATCTTGTCAATCACATCACTGGACAACTCTTCAAAAGTTTCAGCGTTATGCTTCTCAAGCCATTTGGTATAGGTTTCTTCTGGGATTTTGAATAGGTCAATCAGCCTTAATACTTCATCAACCTGTTTCTTAGAAGCCAACTCTTGCGTTGTTACATCCTTTTCTATACACTCCGCGCCGTATCGTTTTATGACTTCATCATAATTAAAAGAAAAGGTCTCATTCATTGGAAACTCATCAATTCGCGATTTTTTCGTTACAGCAACAAACTTGTCTCCTCGGACTTGGGTTTCAAACACTAAGTCAAACATATAACCTAGACGATTGTAACACGCATAAGTTTGACCTATTACAGACATATTATTCCCATATTCCTTTTTCGCCTGACATGTAACGATTACGTTCATATCAATCCGTAACAATAGGTTAACCAAAAGCTTCATCTTTTTGTTAGCTGCTGTTACATGACGTCCAAATTCATTTCCAACTACCCGCTCACATTCAGCTTGCAGATTGTCATATGGAATTGTTAAAGAATCAATGACTAATGTCTTGAAATCATGCTTGGTAGACATAAGCTCTTTGACCTGAGAAAGGATTTCTTCAAAGTCTCCAGATGCCAATACGGAGCCACCTTTTTCATCAATCATCTTGGCATACTTTTTCTTTGATGATGTATCTTCAGTATCAATGTATGCTGTATTGGGAAACTGACATGCGCATGTTGATTTACCTGTACCCATTTCACCGTAAAACATTGCTTTCAATCTTTGTTGTTTTATTTCTGGTTTTTTAAACTTTAAAGCCATGTTACACCTCTAGTTCGTTATCAAAATAAATATATAAATCATCATCACAAATAATAAGAGCGTCCCTGCTCCGGTTAGGCAAAACTGCTTCATATCCAATACACCTCGTCATGATTTGGATGACGAACCATTCTCGCGCCTTTCCCTTCCATGAACTCGCAATAGACTGGATAGCATTGGTCATCCACAATGGATTGAACGTGTTCACGATGTTCAGCCCATAAAGCCAAAGTATTGGTTTCGGATTTGTAGGCGTACTCTAACCATTCAGCGCCTTCGTAGTAACCGAGTAATAAGCGCTTGTCAGCCAAGGTAAATGATGATGTCCAGCAACTGATTCCACCCTTGGTATGTGTACCGTACTCACGTATTAATGAGTGTATGAGTGATATAAATGCGCTATCCGTTAATTTAACCATGTCATCCTGACAGTATTGCGGGTTAATAGTTTCTTGATGTATAGTTGAGCCATTCATAATATGAACCTTCCCGTTACGTTTATGATAGTACCCGGTAGGGTTGTCGAGACCCTACCTGTACGCCTTAAGTTAGAACCATTTAAAACCGTGTGCCATTAGTGCAAACAACCCTGCGTTTCCACCAACAATAATACCTAGTAACCATCTAAAATCTGACCGCATATCCTTTTTCATTTCAGCCACATCCTTACCCAAACATTCTAATGCTGTCTCTACTCTTGTCATTCTTGATTCAAACAGAAGATCATATTTTGTTATTATCATTTGGTCGGTTACTTTCATCTTCTTTCTCCTCTTGTTCGTTAGTTGATGAGAGTATTATGTCTTGTATATCTCAGGTGTCAACACCTTTTTGATTCTTTTATTTTAGCGTCAACCAAAGAACGGATCATCTCAGCCATGGATGTTTCATGCCAATGCGCAAGTTTACGCCACTTCTTCAACGTCTCTTCATCAAGACGAATCGGTAATACTTTTAATTTCTTCTTCTCTTCCATTTCTCACCCCTTGCTTTTATTAAGCATCATGGTATCGTGTATGTCTAATATAATCAAGGAATGATTTATGGATAAAGTAAATTTGTCTAACAAATGGAAAATTTATGAGCATGAAAAGACTAAGATATCAAAAGAGAATTTGTCGCCAGAGGAATATACTAGAAGGATAGTTGAGCTATGTAATAAGCTTGAGATATGAAACACGGGGAAGTTAGTCGCTTCCCCGCTTGCTAATCCATTAACACGACAGGGTTATTTTATATGAAAGTGCCTCCATACGGCAAGCCACTTAAAGCATTACTTGAACAAGGTCAGTTACCAAACAATTCTGTTTACCTCTATATTGGCCAAAAAGCTTGGGATAAAGGACAATTATCGGCCATTTCACGCCCAACACGGACGTTAATTTTACCTTACGGACAATCCCCCCTTCTGTATGAATGGCCAGTCAATGGCTGTGATATTCTTATGATAGAAACCAGTCCAATAGATACGGAATATATCGAAAACTTTGCAAATTTATTATTTAGTTATGGTGCGATAAAAATCGTTCTAATCAATGTTAATTTGCTTTCAATCACTTATGAAAAGGACTTTTAATTATGTCAGATGATCGTAAATCAAAAACTTTTACAAGAAACGAAAATGATAATTTCAATAAACAAAATAATATTACTCCAATAA
>Ga0164307_10001092_pt1 | contig 12143 bp, 15 predicted proteins | sample Whisoiple_243_MG_FD_110214 | JGI IMG/M metagenome (GOLD analysis project Ga0164307, IMG submission 110214) | Soil microbial communities amended with fresh organic matter from upstate New York, USA - Whitman soil sample_243_MG | ecosystem: Environmental > Terrestrial > Soil > Unclassified >...
CCGCTCGAGACACAGAGGTCTGCGATGGTCACCGACGAGTTCGGCCCCCTCACCCCGGACATGTCCGGTCCGCCGACGGTCTTCCTCCTTTTCTTTGGACTGATCTTCACGCTCGTCATCGCGGGCTTCGTCACGGTCGCCGTCAAGGGACTCTCGCAGCGGCGCGCCAACGAGGCCTCGCCGCTGCGCAGCGTCGACGCGATGGTCGTGTCGCGCCGCACCGACGTGCACCGCCGGCCCCGTTCGGTCGGCGCTCCGACGGACGGTTCGGGCACCATGGCCATGGCTTCCACCAGCCCGAGCTCGAGCACCGCTTACTTCGTCACCTTCGAGGAGCCCTCGGGCGAACGGCGCGAGCTGCCGGTGAGCGGCGTCGAGTTCGGCCAGCTGGCCGAGGGCGACCGGGGGCACCTGATCCACCAGGGCACCCGCTACAAAGGGTTCACCCGCCAGCGAGCCGCTGACGGGCCGCCCCTCTGACCCGCCCGGCCCGTACTTCCGGCCGACGGGTTGATGGGGCACCGTCCGCGGCGATGTCGGACGTCCCGTCCTCCGCGCGGCAAAATCCGGTAAACGCCTCCCGCTGAGGTCCGGATGTCAGGGGGCCATCGGTGGTGGCGTCCCCAGTTGGCCGATGGGAATGCTTGTTCTGCCCGTGGGGCACCCCCAGCGGGCAACCGAGTCTGCAACCGCACTCGGCTCCGCTCGGAGGACGGGCACATCTACGTCGCACCCCGCACGAAGCGGGTGTCGACCGTGATGCTCGGGACATGCCGGCCACGCAGGATCGATACCTCGCTCCCACAGCAACACCTGGACCAAGTCCTGCACTGCCTCAGCGACCATCACGACGACATCGCCGTCGCCGCTGATCCCAGAGAAGATCCCATCTGGGAAAGCCGGTGGATGGATTGCCAGGCAATCCCCGCCGTTGAGATATCCGACTGCCTCCCAACTCGGCCTAGTCGGCGAGACACTCAGCTCGTGGACGACCGCTGCGATCCCGAGGGAATCTTCCGCCCATTCCGACAAGGCGATTTGCAGCGACGTAGTCACGCCCACGTCATGCAGAACGTTTTGAGCACACGCGTGCAGAAGTTCCAGTCCCGTCATGGCGTGAGCATCGCATCCACCAGGCCCGCCGGCACGGCAACTTGCCCGCGCGTACAGCGTCGTCGGACGGCGGACAACGTCGACGGCAGACGAGCGCAGCCTGTCCGAAGCGGCAGTTCCCAACGTTCGTCACTCCGGGTAAACCTGTGCTCCGGTTATCGGAACGTTGCGCGCAGACCAGGGATCGACGACCCGGACTGATCTGATGGTCGTCTCTGGCGGGTAGACCAAGACTGCGACGAGGGCGTTCTCGTGGGCGGGGTGCGGAACGAGCTCCAGGCTTCGGGTGACCCCGTCGGAGGTGGTGACCTCCAGGCTGGTCGCACCGGTGGCCACGCGAAGGATTGCACCGTTGGGGACATGGTCGGCGCTGCCGGTGTACACGGATACTGGCGAATGCGCGGCGATGGAGGGGCTGCCGTATCCGCCCTTATGGGTGTGGCCCTCCGGGGTGGTGATCCGCAGCCAAGTGACGCCCGGGCCCGGGAGTTCGTCGCTCTGCCAGCCCAGGCTCCACGAATCCCCGCTCGCCGAGACTCCTCTGGCAAAGACCTGCTCGTTCATGTCCACCCTGGAAACGTACGTGCCGTGAGCCCGTCACGCATCGGGGAAGCAACCGATCCGACTCCTGTCTCAGTCAAGGTCCAGCCCCTTTCGGCGCGCCCGCAGTGCGGCATGTGCGAAGAGGAAGTCCGTAGCCACGGGCGGCCCTCACGGCGAGGATGCTCACATGGCGAAGAAGTCGAAGGGTCCTACGTTCTCGGAGTTGCTCAAGCGGCCCACCTGGAGCGAGGGAGAGGCCCGGGTCTCAGGCGAGCATGCCGTCCGTCCTGGGAAGTACAACGCAGCTGGTGAACTCATCGGCCCGAGCGGAAGACCGATCCTCCTTCAGCAGGAGTTCGTCACCCCTCAGCTTGCGCAGGAGTTAGTCGAGCGCGGCGCGCTGGTCGCTCACGAGGTATGTGGCTGTGGCGGCTGGACGGGGTGCCAGCCCTCGTGGCTGCCGGAGGAGGCATTGACGCGGCTGCGTTCGGCCCACGCGCCGGTCCTGGTCGAGGACCACGGAGTACCGACGTGGATCGACGTGTGGGGCAGCGACGAAGGTCAGGTTGTCTACCTCCATGGGGACGTTCGGTGGCGCGACGAGTTTCTTTAGGCGCCGCCGGCCGCCACCGCCTGCCGCCCGGATAGAGGTCGACGAGCTGACGTCGGCACTCTCACGGAGAGCGGCATGGTCGGGCGATCGTAGTCGCCCTCAGAGCGGAGCCCGATCAGCACATCTACCTGGTGGATCTGGTAAACCCTGGGCAGGAGTTCGGGATCAAGCTCATCCGGCTGACCTGATTGCAAATACGGTCGGCGCGCGCTCAGGGGCAGGGTCGGACGTCGTCCGACGCGCGGCAGAAGCGGACGGCGCCCTAGGAGTCCGTCGCCAGCTGCCTCAGGGAGCGGGGCTGATGGCGTAGTCGATCAGGCGGTCGGGCGATTCACTGCGCGGGTGCACCAGCAGATGCTCGCTGGTCTGCTCTTGTCCGGGAAGCTCATAGCGGATCTCTAGCTGCCACCACACGGCTGAGACGCTCATTTCCGTCGTCACGCCGGTGACAGTGCTCGGCTTTCCCGCATGCCGCTGAAGGAGCGCCTCCCGTCCAGGGCCCTCAGCAATGATCGCTTCGAGAGCAGTTCGGTCTCCGGATTCGACAGCGGAGGTGTAGGCATCGATCGCGGAGTAGATCGTGGGTTGGCGATCAGTCCACACATGCCACCCAGTGAGGACTGCTGCCAGAAGGACCACAACAGAGATGGCAAGCGCGAGCTTGAGGTGACGGCCGGGCAGCGGCCCCACTCTGCGCTCATCGTGCTCCGTCATGGTGGTGGGCATGGGCGAGTTTTGCATGGCCCGCCTCGGCCCGGGCCGCTCGGCGAATACGAACATTGCGCGCCTCGACTGCACGAGGCTCGCGGCACGAGGGGACGGTCTGTGCGCGGCATGCGCGAACGTTGGCGCGGGCTCAGACGACCACTGATCGTCGAGCGGCGGCCGCTGGCAGGACCGCCGGCCCGGGGAAGGTAGGTCGGGAGGTGGGTCGGGAGGTGGGTCGGGAGGTGGGTCGGGAGGTAGGTCAGGGGCGGTCATGCGGGGTGGAAGGTGAGGCGTTCATTCCTGGTCGCGCTTGGTTGTTCTCCAGCGTGCCGCGAGAGCGAGGGCGCCGACTGCGAGCAGTGCGACACCGGTGGCGAGTGCGGTTGGGGTGGGCTGCATGGTCCAGGCCCACGACGCCGGTTGCCCGTTGTCGGAGGTGCCCAGGACGGTGAGCAGGCACAGGTAGGCCGCTGGCAGGAGGACGCCGACGCGTCCGAGCAGGGCGACGCCGGTGCACACCAGTCCGACGGACCCGAGGTAGGAGGCGGTGACGAGGGCGTAGCTATCGCGGGTCAGGGCGGGGTTGATCGCGAGCATGGCGAGGGTGGTGGCGATGAGGGCGCCGAGGAGGCCTGCGTGGGTGTGGCGGGCCTGGCGGGGTGCGGTGGCCTCCAGCCGTGCTGCGGGGCTGTGGCAGCTGCGTCCCAGGAGCATGGCGAGGGGGACGGGTTGGACGAGGTAGAGCGGCATGACGGCTGGGGTGACACTTGTCAGGACGCCGACGGGTAGCGCGAGGGATGCGGGCACGGCGAAGGCGATCACGATGAGTGCTGAGGTGGCCAGCGTCGCGGGGATGCCCAGTCCTCTGGCCATCAGCCAGGGTCCGCGCCAGGGAGCCGCGCCGGGTCGTGGTCCGCGTGGCCGCGGTGATCGCGGTGATCGCGGTGATCGCGGTGCCGGGCTCGCGGAGGTCGACGGCGGGTTCATGGTGTGGGTACCGGTGGGAGCGGTCGGCACGCCGCGGCGGCCGCGACGGCCTGGTTCATCCAGGCGTCTTGTTGGTTGGGCGGCAGGTGGACCAGCTGGTCGTGGGCCGGGGTGTCGTCAGGCCGGGAGACGGTGGAGGTGATCCGGTCGGTGAGTGTCGCGGCGATGTCCCGGCTGGCGTCGAGGTCGGTCCGTGCGGCCAACTCGCTGCGGAGGCAGTCCTGGTCGACGACGGGAACGATGGCGGCGGCCACGAGCTCGACCGCACGGGACCGGTCGATCACCCCCGAGGGGTCGGCGCTCCAGGCTGCGGTGCGGTCACGGGAGGTGTCCCAGATCTCGGCTGGCGCGCCTGGTTCCCCGGGGGCTACCGGTACGCCGCTTTCGACGAGCTGGGCCGGGAGGAAGTCGAGCTCGGCGCCGGCTCGGCGCAGGTCCGCGAAGGCGGCGGCGAGCATCGTGAGGTCCTGCCGGGTGGCGGAGTAGCCGCAGACGCGCGCCGAGTCGTGCTCTGCGCACTGGAGTGGACGCGCGGCAGCGGCGGTGGACATCCACTGCTGGCCGCGGGCGACTTGCGGCAGGAGCACGCCCGCGGCGGCAGCGCCCGCGAGCAGCAGGGCGGTGACCGCGGTCCGGCCCGAGGGCCGTGTCGAGCGATGACGCGACCCGGCGGCCACCAGGAGCAGGCCAGCGGCCGCGAGGAGCCAGGCGCCTGCGCTGAACATCCGTGCCGCGTGTTGGACGACGTCGTCGTCCCAGCGTTGCTGGATCACCGGGTAGAGGCGTCCCCAGGTGCGTTCGGCGTCGGGCAGGTACACCGGCACGAGCGCCCCGTAGAGCAGCACACCGGTCCCGACGACCGCCGCCCACCGGGGCAGCCACGCCCCGAGGAAGGCGCCGACAGCGACTTGGAATGCCAGCAGGCACAACGTGATCACGAAGACACCCCACGCCGGCGAGCCGCTGCCGGACACGAACACGGTGCGCACCGCCGCAGCCGCGAGCACGAGCAGGAACGCGCCGGCAGCCAGCACCCACACCGGCAGAACGGACCGCGCCACGACTGCCGGCCCGGAGCGCAGCCCGGTCTTTTCCAGGACGGCCACGCCTCGCGACTGCGAGCGGCCAACGATGAGGGCCGCGACGATGCCGCTGACGATGCCGACGACGATCGACCCGTAGAGGTGCGCGAACAGGGTCGTGTCGTTCCAGCGTCCCACCCAGTGCGGCGACCCGGTCAGCGCAGACAGCACCCCGGTAACCGCGAGCCCCAGGGCAGGCCACCGGGCCGGTGTGGTGCGCAACTCGTGCCACAGCCAGTTCCACACCCGGTTCCACAGCCATTCCGACAGCCGGTGTTGTCGAGGGTCGGCCGCGAGCGTGGACGCGGGCGGCTGGCTGCGGGTCCGGGTGCTCATCGGCCGTTCGCGGCCAGCACGCGAAGGTAGGCCTGCTCCAGTCCGGGACCGTCCACGACGACCGGGATGGCGTCACTGGCGTCACCGGCATGTGTGGCCGGCTCGGCCGGTGGTCGTGTCCCGGCGATGAGTCCGGCGAGACTGTCCTCGGCGACGACTCGGCCCTGCTGCAGAACGACGACTCGGTGGCACACAGCGGCGACGTCCTCGGCCAGGTGCGAGCTGATGATCGTGGTGGTGCCGGGATCCAGGGATCGGACGATGTCGCGGAAGGCGGCGCGCTGTTCGATGTCGAGGCCGTTCGTGGGTTCGTCCAGGACCAGGACACGTGGGCGGTGCACCACGGCGCAGGCGATGCCGACCCGCTGCTGCATCCCGCCGGACAGGTCCTTGATGCGGCGGTCAGCCAGTGCGGTGAGCCCGACCAGAGCCAAGGCCCGATCGATGGCACCGGCTGTCTCGGCCACCGGTACGCGGCGCAGCCAGGCGGCGTACTCGAGGAACTCACGCACCCGGAAGGAGGGGAACGCCTCGAAGCGCTGCGGCAGAACGCCAAGTGACTGCAGCAACTGCGCCCGGGAGCCACGCCTGTTGACCGCCACCCCGGAAAGGTGCACCTCCCCGGCGCTCGGGCGGACCAGCCCGATCAGCACGCCCATCAATGTCGACTTCCCGGCCCCGTTGTGGCCGAGCAGCCCGGTGACGCCAGGGCCGAACGAGACCGACACGTCGTCGAGGGCCGTCGCACGGCCGTAGCGCACGGTCACCCCGTGCAGTCCGACCACCGGCGTGGCGACCGGATCTGGATCATTCGCATCGAGCATCTGAGCTCCCCTGTGAGCCGCCGCCCCCTGCAGGCGGCGCGTGAACGGTACCGCAGGCCACTACGGCTGCCTCGCGAACGAACCGCGACGACGACGCGCCCCCGGTCGACACAGAGACCCACACCCTTCGAAAGTCGCACCGACGAGGCGCGCAGTAGGGCACGCCCCGCGGCATCTCCGGACGTCTACGCCGCGTGACCTGCAGTTCGTTCAGGATGAAGGCAGAACGTTGAGCTGAGCCGTCCGGGATGTCGAGGATGCGGCACGCACCGGGACAAGTAACGGTGCTACCGAAGTCAAGCGGTGCATCAAGGCGGGAGCGCGACTATTCCGGTCTGCGGCCCCTCTTCTCCCCTGGCGTGGTGCAACAGTTCTGCGGAGAACCATCTACTCATGCGGCTGCCGGGACCGGTGTTGTTTCCGTCGCCGGAATGCTTCGACAACAGCACCCACCAACACGAGTTGAGTGACGACCGCCACGGCGATCCACCAGTTGCGATGATCGCCGCTATTGGCGATCACGGTGCCAACACCCATGAGAAAGGCCACCTCGAGGGCAGCGAATCCGAGCACCTGGGTCCACGGAGTGCCTGTGTCGCGCAGACCAGCCGGAGCGACGTTGTCAGCACTAGTACGAACGGCCTTCATCGCTACCATCTCCCTGTCGAACACCATTGATCTCCTCGCGACTCTGGCCGCGACCGGCGAAGGTGTCAACAGCAGGATGCTGCGTTGAACCGACCGGCCCGTCCCGCCTTGCTGGGGCTTGACGCGGCACTCTCGGGAAGGACAACGAGGCTTGACTGCCAACGCGCGCACATCGGCACCATCGACCACCAACCGAACGTCCGACCATCGGCATGTGGGTGAAACTCCGACCGCGGACTCTCGACGCAGCGGGCGCTCCGCTGTTTCAGATCGTGGTCTCATTCGCGGTCTCGTTCGCGCTGGTCCGGCGTGCGTCGGGACAGTTCATCCCGGGAGCCCCTGAGCACGCGATCACTCTCGGGAACCACGGCGAACGGTGGGTCCCAGAGCTCGAAAGCGTGTGTGGGGGTAACTCCACCGTGGGTTCAAATCCCACCGCCACCGCCAAGATGACTCAGGACCCCGACGTGCTTTTCGTCGGGGTCCTGAGTCATCTTGATAGGAAGCCGCGGGGTGGGGAGGAGCGAGGGAGGCGCCGAGGGTTGAGGCGCCTGCCCTCAGCTCGGGTCCGCCGTGTCGGCCTCCGCCTCGGCGATGAGCGCCTGGATCTCCGCTTCCGCCACGGCGACCGCGAAGCCGAGCGCCCGGGTGATGCCCGCTGCGCCGGCCAGCACCCGGGGCGTCCCGACGATGGGGGCGACCGCCACCAGGACTCCTTGCACGTCCTCCACGGTGATGCCGACCTCGGCAGCCGCGGCGGCGTTCATCAGGTATGACGCGTCTGGGGCACCGACCGAGACGAGGGCCGCAAGCCGGGCGAGCATGTGTTCGCGCGCCCCGAGTCCGCCCTCCACGAGAGAGACCGCGGTCATGTCGGCCAGGCAGTCAAGGACGGGTGTGTTCTCGGACATGTGTGTCTCCTGTACGGATGGCTATGGTGCGGCGGGGTGCCACGGGTGCCACTCTCGTCATGGCCACCGCAGGCCGCATCACCCGGAACAGGTGAGGAACCCGTCGAACGCGAGGGGTGGCGGACCGGTTGCGGCAACCCGATCTGACTCTGCGCCACCGCCGGGCCGCGGCCGAGACGGGCCACTGGCAGGATGAGCGCCATGACCACGGACGTCCCGCTCAGCGTGCGCACCCCCTCCCCCCTGGGCGAGTTCCTTCGCGCGCGCCGGCACGAGCTCGCCCCGGAGGAGGTCGGCATCAAGCGGGCCAAGGGTCGGCGCCGGGTGGGTCTGAGCCGCACCGAGGTGGCCGAGCTCGCGAACATCTCCGTCGCGTACTACGACATCATCGAGCGCGGCCGCGACCTGCGCCCGAGCAAGAGCGTCATGGACGGCCTCGCCCGCGCGCTCAAGCTCAACGCCGACGGCCGGTCGCACCTGCACGCGCTCGCGACGGGCACGCCGTCACGTCGGCCGCAGGCGCCGGAGGAGCTGACCGAGGAGCTCGAGGAGCTGCTCGACTCCATCGACCCGAACCCGGCCTACGTCGTCGGCGCTCGCTGGGACGTGCTGGGCGCCAACCACACCGCCTGCCAGCTCTTCACCGACTGGGAGAGCAAGCGGAGCAAGCGCGAGCGCAACCTGCTGTGGTTCTACTGCTGCGACCCGGCGGCCCGGAGCCTCTTCGTCGACTGGGAGCAGGAGGCGGCCGACCAGCTCGCGCTCTTTCGTGAGGCATACGCGCGGCACCCCGACGACCCGTCCTTCAAGCGGATCCTCGACGAGATCTTCAAGACGAACCCGGACACCGTCGAGTGGTGGGAGCGCCACGACAGCGACCCGACCCGGGGACGCACCAAGCGGATCCGTCTCGACACCGGGCAGGTCATCCAGCTGCGCCAGCTCGTCCTGCAGGTGCTCGACGAGCCGGACATCCGGGTCATCAGCTACTTCGCCGACGTCGACGGCGACCTCGACGACGTCGAGTTCGACGCCTGACAACAGCCTGACTCCCGCCTGACCTACAGCCCCGGGCGCTCGCCAGACGACCGGCGGTGTGGGGTGGTCAGTCGATCGTCTCCGACGGGACGTCGGTCGAGGGACGTGGGACGTCCGTCACCTCGGCGGCGTGCGCCGAGACGATGTACGCGTTGCCCTGCGCGATCTCGTCGGCGACGGCGTCGAGCCACGGCTCGGGCCGACTCCCGAGGCCCTCGGCCTCGATGGCCCGGGTCAGGGCTTCGACGACCTCGGGCTGCGAGCGCCCGCCCTCGCGGACGAGGTCGTTGATGATGGTCTGGAGGCGCGCCTCCCGGGAGCGGGCGACCTCCTCGAGGTCGCGCTCTGTCGGCATGTCCGTCATGAGGATCCCGTTCGGGCGGCCACGAGGGGCAGCGGTGCGTGCCCAGCGGTCGAGGCCGCGTCACCTGCGGCGTACCCGTCCGGGCCGTGGCGTCGGCGGTCTGTCCAAGGTTGGGCGCCAACCGGTGCCGCGCGCCGCGGGCCGGACGGCCGATCCGCTCGTCGACCCCGGGTGATGTCGGGGCCGATCACAGTGCCGCCCGAGCGCGTAGCAGCGGCACGCGAAAGGCGCCCCGACCCACGAGCGGTCGAGGCGCTCCTGCTCGGAGACGGGGGGTCAGCGTTTGCGGGTGCCGAAGATGCTGCGGGTGATCTCCCTGCCGAGGACGGTGCCGGCCGAGCGGAGCATCGACTTGAACGCCGAGCTGCCGGCGACCTGCGCGATGATGCTCGGCTCCTCCTTGGCCGCGCGAGTCGACGCGGGCGCGGGGGCCGGGGCGGCGGGTGCCGGCGCGGGGGCCGCCGGAGTCGCGGGAGCCGCCTGCAACCGGGCCGTCAGCTTCTCGTAGGCCGACTCGCGGTCGACGACGTCGGCATACTTCGTCTTGAGCTGCGACGCCGCGATGACGGCGTCCATCGTCGCGGGCGACGAGGGGTCCATGAGGGAGTTCGGGGCCTTCATCCGGGTCCACGCGACGGGCGTCGGCACGCCCTTGTCGGACAGCACGGTGACGACGGCCTCGCCGATGCCGAGGCTCGTGAGGAGCTTCTCCATGTCGTAGGCCGTGTGCGGGTAGGTCGCGATCGCCTGCTTGAGCGCCTTGGCGTCGTCGGGGGTGAAGGCGCGCAGGGCGTGCTGGACGCGGTTGCCGAGCTGGGCGAGCACGCCCGACGGGACGTCCTTGGGAGACTGCGTCACGAAGAAGACGCCGATGCCCTTGGAGCGGATGAGCCGGACCGTCTGCTCGATGGCCTGCAGGAACGCCTTGCTCGCGTCGTTGAAGAGCAGGTGCGCCTCGTCGAAGAAGAAGACGAGCTTCGGCTTGTCGACGTCGCCCTCCTCGGGCAGGTCGTGGAAGAGGTCGGCGAGCATCCACATGAGGAAGGTCGAGAAGAGCTGCGGTCGGTCCTGCACCTGGGGCAGCTCGAGGCAGGAGATGATCCCCTTGCCGTCGGGTGCGGTGCGCAGCAGGTCGCTCGTCTCGAACTCGGGCTCGCCGAAGAAGGCCCCGGCGCCCTGGTCCTCGAAGGTGATGAGGTTGCGCAGGATGACGCCCGCCGTCGCGCTCGAGAGGCCGCCGAGGTCCTTGAGGTCGGCCTTGCCCTCGTCGGAGGTCAGGTGACTGATGACCGCCCGGAGGTCCTTGAGGTCGAGGAGCGCTAGACCGTTCTTGTCGGCGTAGTGGAAGATCAGCCCGAGGCTGCTCTCCTGCGTGTCGTTGAGCCCGAGGACCTTGCTGAGCAGGGTCGGGCCGAAGCCCGTGATCGTGGCGCGGATCGCGATGCCGTCACCCTTGCCGCCGAGCGAGTAGAACTCGGTGGGGTATGCCGTCGCCGTCCACGGCATACCGACGTCGGCCGCGCGGCTGGTGATCTTGTCGCCGCCCTCGCCGGGCGTCGCGAGACCCGACAGGTCACCCTTCATGTCGGCGAGGAAGACCGGGACGCCCTGGTCGGCCAGCTGCTCGGCCATGAGCTGGAGCGTCTTCGTCTTGCCTGTGCCGGTCGCGCCCGCGACGAGGCCGTGGCGGTTGAGGACGCTGAGCGGGATCTGCACCGGGGCGTCAGCGTGGGCCTGGCCGTCGACGACCGCGGCGCCGAGCTTGAGCACCCCGCCCTCGAACGCGTAGCCGGCCCGGATCTCGTCGATCTGGCTGGTGTCTCCCGTGCCGCCCGTCTGAGGGGCTCCTGAGCCTGCAGTCTCGGTCACGGTTCGAACTCTAGTGGCCGGTCGTCCACGTTCGACGCCTATGCTGACCCGGTGATTTTCAAGGCCGTCGGCGACTCGCGCCCGTACCCAGACCATGGACTCGAGACGACCAAGGACTGGTCGAACGTCCCGCCTCGGGTGGTGCAGCTCGGCGAGCTCATCACGACCAAGAGCACGCTCGACCTGCGCGGACTCCTCGCTGACGACTCGACGTTCTACGGGGACCTCTTCCCGCACTGTGTCGAGTGGGAGGGCGAGCTCTACCTCGAGGACGGGCTGCACCGGGCACTGCGCGCCGCGCTGCAGCAGCGTCCTGTCCTTCACGCCCGAGTCCTCGTACTCTCCTGACACGGGCCCGCCCGACCAGGGCGACGACGGACGAAGGAGCGGTGATGTCGCAGGTCGCTGACAAGGACGACCGCACCTACCGGGTGCGGCGTCAGCGCCGGTCGACGATCGTGATCGCGGTCGTCCTGCTGAGCATGGCGGGCGCGTTCTACTACGCCTCGACCTACTTCCGCGACACGACCCCGACACCGGGACCGTGCACGACGGAGGTGCCCGTCGCACCACTGCGCCCGGCCGACGTCAGCCTCAACGTCTACAACTCGACGACGCGCAACGGGCTCGCCGCGGCCGTCGCCAAGGTCGCCGACACCCGTGGCTTCAAGGTCAAGGCCGTCGGCAACGACCCGAAGGACGCGGGCGTCAAGCAGGTCGCGCAGATCCGTTTCGGACCCGAGGGTGCCGCGTCGGCCCGTCTCGTCAAGGCGCACGTGCCGCAGGCCGTCTACCTCAACGACAAGCGCAAGGGCGACACCGTCGACCTCGTCGTGGGCGCGGCCTGGAAGAGCTTCGGGAAGGTGCCCGTCGTCGCGACGCCCACCCAGACGCTGCGCCAGTGCCCCACGATCACCGTCCAGCCGTGACACGAGCGTGAGCATGCCGTCCGGCGCGGTCTGCGCCGGACGGCATACTCACGCGGTGCTGCCTCGTCGGGACGTCTCAGGGGGTGTAGGGCACGCGCTTCCACGACAGCACGTGCGCGGCGCCGGGACGGTTCACGGTGACCTCGAGGAAGTCCGTGTTGTTGCTCGAGCCGTCGAC
>Ga0164307_10001094_pt1 | contig 12129 bp, 13 predicted proteins | sample Whisoiple_243_MG_FD_110214 | JGI IMG/M metagenome (GOLD analysis project Ga0164307, IMG submission 110214) | Soil microbial communities amended with fresh organic matter from upstate New York, USA - Whitman soil sample_243_MG | ecosystem: Environmental > Terrestrial > Soil > Unclassified >...
GCGCCGATCATCAAGCTCGGCGTGGCCGAGGTGACTCGCGTCCCCCTGGTCACAAAACCGCGACGTTGATCAGCGCCGACCGCGTTGATCGGCGAGGACGGTGTTGATCGGTCCGGAGTGGGGGACCGGCGCGGATACGCTCATCGCATGCGCGTGCTGCTCAACATCATCTGGCTTGTCCTGTGCGGGTTCTGGATGTTCCTTGCCTACGTCCTCACCGGCATCATCGTCTGCATCTTCATCATCACGATCCCGTTCGGGGTGGCCTCGTTCCGGATCGCCGGCTTCGCCCTCTGGCCGTTCGGCCGGACGATGGTGAACAAGCCGGGGGCCGGTGCCCCGTCCTTCATCGCCAACGTCATCTGGTTCATCTTCGCCGGGCTGTGGCTGGCCATCGGGCACCTGGTCACCGGGATCGCGTTGTGCATCACCATCATCGGAATCCCGCTGGCCATCGCGAATTTCAAGCTGATCCCGATTTCACTCGCGCCGCTCGGCAAGCAGATCGTCCCGCTCGACGACCCGGCCGCGCTCCGCACGGTCACCTGAGCCGGAGCGTTCAGCGGAACTGAGCGCGCAGCCGGCCCGAACCGCTCAGTCCACCCCGGGGCCACCGTCGCCGGCCTCGCCCAGCACGGCGCTGACCTGTTCGCCCAGCACATCGGCGACCAGATCACCCAGGTCGCCCGCGTCACTCGAGCGCACCTCGAGTGGTCGCCGGTAGACCACGATCCTGGCCTTGGTCGGCCGCCCCCGGGAGTCGATGCCTGGCGGCATGAACCTGGTCAACGGAACGCCCCCGTCCAGCACGACCTCATCGGATGGGGCGACCGCCCCCTCACCGGGAATCGCCGGCACCTCGTCCACCGCGAACTCGATGTCCTGCAGGCGGCCGGGCCAGCGCTCCTCCAGATCGGCCACTGCTTCCAGCACGGCCTGGTCGAACCGCTGCGACCGGGTCCGGGACGCCGGGATGTCGGCGGGCAGCAGGGGCGTCCGCAGTCCCCGCCCGCGCCGGTCGCGGCGGGGCACCGCCGGCTCGGCCACCGCAGGTATTCCTCGACGCGGCAGGAACGGTCGTCCCGGCCGACCGGCACGTCCGACGCCCGGCGCGCGCATGCGCCGGCTGGGATCTGGATCGGGACCTGCCATGACGGGTCAGTCTAGGGCGTGACCGGGTCGCGCCCGGTGGGCCGACCAGGTGGCAGGAGCCCCGCGATGTCGGGGCCGTGACCTCGGGTCCGGCGCGCCGCCGCCGCCGCCGGAGACCGGGCGCGTTATCGTGCCGCAGTGGCCAGACTGCGACGATGTTCACGGAGCGGGTGTACGAACCCTGCCGTCGCGACACTCACGTTTGCGTATGCGGATTCGACCGCGGTGGTCGGGCCGCTGGCCACCGCCGCGGAACCGCATTCCTACGACCTGTGTTCCTCGCACGCCCAGGGCCTGACTGCGCCGAAGGGCTGGGAGGTCGTCCGTCCGGACGAGGAACTGGCCGACGCCGCCGCCCGCTCCGATGATCTCGAGGCGCTGGCGAACGCGGTCCGGGAGGCGGGCCGGGGGGAAAGGGTCAGCGAGCCGGTTCCGGCCGGAACCGGGCGCCGGGGGCACCTGCGGGTGCTCCGGACGCCGGAGTCCTGAGCCGGTCGGTCACCTCGGGTGCGGCTGCGCCACCCGTCCCGGCGCCGGGGGTCGAGTCGGCTTGTCGCAGGTACGCTCTGGCGTACTCAGCGCTGTCGGTCCTGCATCCGGCGCAGCGGACCGAGCGAATGCTCGCTGACAGCTGACCGATCATTGAGGAGAGATCCGTGGGGGAATCGACCGTCGCGACCGATGCGCAGGTCGCACCATCGGACGAGATGACCAGGCTGACGTCGTTCGTCAAGGCCTACGACGTCCGCGGGTTGGTCGGGATCCAGCTGACCTCCGATGCCAGCCGGGCCCTCGGTTATGCCTTCGCCAGGTTCGTCGCCGCTGAGTCGGCGGCCGTCGTCATCGCGTACGACATGCGCGAATCATCGCCGGAACTGGCCGGCGCCTTCGCCGAAGGTGTCACCACGGCGGGACTCGACGTCGTGATGGCGGGTCTCGGTTCCACCGATCTGCTCTACTTCGCCTCCGGCCGGCTGAACCTGCCGGGTGCGATGTTCACCGCTTCGCACAACCCGTCGAAGTACAACGGCATCAAGATGTGCCTGGCCGGTGCCGTGCCGATCAGCCTGGAGACGGGGCTGGCGACCGTGCGTGACGATGCCCAGGCGATGCTGGACGGCGCCCGGCCGACGGTGGCCGACCGGGTGGGCACCGTCAGCGAACAGAACCTCCTGGCGGATTACGCGGAATACCTCCGCTCGCTGGTGGACCTGACCGAAATCCGGCCGCTGCACGTCGTCGTCGACGCCGGCAACGGAATGGCCGGTTACACCATTCCCGCGGTGTTCGACGGCCTGCCGCTGCGGGTGGAGGAGCTCTACTTCGAACTCGACGGCAACTTCCCGAATCACGAGGCGAACCCGCTGGAACCGGCCAACCTGGTCGACCTGCAGCAGGAGGTCCGGCGCACCGGTGCCGATATCGGTTTGGCCTTCGACGGCGACGCCGATCGCTGCTTCGTCATCGACGAGCGGGGAGACCCGGTGTCCCCCAGCGCGATCACCGGCCTGGTGGCCACCAGGGAACTGCAGCGGCATCCCGGCGCGACGATTCTGTACAACCTGATCTCCAGCCACGCGGTGCCCGAGATCGTCACCGAAGCCGGCGGGACACCGATCCGCACCAGGGTGGGCCATTCCTTCATCAAGGCCGAGATGGCCGCCACCAACGCGGTTTTCGGTGGTGAGCATTCCGCGCACTACTATTTCGCCGACTTCTTCAGGGCCGACACCGGCATGCTGGCCGCCATGCATGTGCTCGCCGCCCTCGGCGGCCAGCAGCTGCCGCTGTCGGAGTTCGCCGCCGAGTACGAGCGCTACGTCGATTCCGGTGAGATCAACTCCACGGTGCAGGATGCCGTCGCCAAACTCGCCGAGATCAGGGCGTGGGCGGCTCGGCATGACGCCGAGATCGACGAGCTCGACGGATTGACCGTGCTGGTGTCGGACGGCCGCTGGTTCAACGTGCGCCCCAGCAACACCGAGCCGCTGCTGAGATTGAATGTCGAGGCGGCTGACGAGCCGGCAATGGTCGCGCTCCGCGACGAGATCCTGGCCCTGATCCGCTCCTGACCTTCGAGAGGCTGCATCGCATGACCACCGCACCCGCTGGGCAACCCGCCGATCCCGCCGGCCTCGATCCGGTACTGCTGGAAGTGCTGGCCTGCCCGGCCGAGCATCATGCGCCGCTCCGAATGGGCGATGCCGGCGATCCGAAGGCCGCCGCGCTGACCTGCACCGAGTGTGGCCGGGTGTTCCCGATCAGGGACGGGATCCCGGTGCTGTTGCTGGAGGAGGCGACGGGCGGGCCCGCCGTCGGGGCGTTCGGGTGACCGGCCCGCCGGTGGTCGATCTGCACGACGGTGCCAGCCTGGTCGCCGCCGACGCGGCGGCGCTGCTGCCGTCCGCCGCCTTGGCCGGCGCCCAGATCAGATCAACCGCAGAACAACTCGCCGGCCGGCCGGCCTTCGAGCGGCCACGGGCATTCGTGGTGATCGGTGGCACAGCAGCCGTCGACGCCGCGTTGTTGGCCGCGTTGCTCGGTGATCAGTCGCCGGCCCCGGTGGTACCGGCGACGATGCTGCCCGGCTGGGTGGGCCCGCTGGACATCGTGGTGGTGCTGGCCGGCGCTGTCGACGACATGGCAGCGGCCGAGGCCGCGGCGCAGGCCCAGCGGCGCGGCGCCCGGGTGGTCGTCCGCGCCGCGGCGGAGGGACCGGTGGCCGCCGCCGCCGGTGCCGCGTTGATCGAGCCCCAGGTCTCGGTCGTCGAGGCGCTCGCCGGGCCGGCCCGGCTAACCGTGCTCACCGCGGTGGCCGCCGCCGCCGGGCTGTACCCCAAGCCCGACTTCGGCGCGGCCGCCGACCAACTCGATGCGCTGGCGATGGCCTGTCATCCGTCCTCCGAGTTCTTCGTGAACCCCGCCCTGACTCTTGCCGAACACCTCGCCGCCGGCACCCCACTGTTGATCGGCACCGACCCGGTGGCAGACGCGCTGGCCGCCCACGCGGCCCGCTCGCTGGCCGGGTTGTCCGGGACAGCCGGCGCATGGCTCAGTTCCGCGCAGGCCGCCGGCTCGCCGCCCGTGCTGGCCAGGGCGACCGGCCGGTCGGTCGGGGAATCCGGCCAGGTCACCAACGACATCTTCTGGGATCCGTACGAGGACGAATCGTCCACCACCCAGCAGATCAGCACCGTGCTGGTGGTCGGTCCGACCGGCCAGTCCCCTGCGGTGCCGCTGCCCGGAACCGGCCTGCTGCCGGAACCGATCTTCGGGGCCGGGACCGCGCCGAGCGCGGTCTCGCCGCTGGTCGCCGCGTTGGAATCGGCGTTGCCCCGTGCTCTGCGGATCGGACCGGAGGAGGTGCCGAGCACGGCCGAGGGTGAACCCGGCGTGGGGATCGGACCGCGCGACGCCTTCTCCTGGACAATGGCCATGCTCAGCCGAATCGACCACGCGGCGGTCTACGTCGGACTGCTCACCAGGGCGAGAGCGCCGATCGACAGTCCCGATGGTCTGGGGCGTCCGGGACGTTCGGTGGCGCACCTGCCATCGACCGGTGGCCGTCCGGCCTGGGGGAACGGCCGTGAGCCCTGGGATGCCGGCCGGCGAGATGAAGGGGAGTCCGGTTCGTGGAGTTGATGCACAACCGGATTCGGCCGTATGCCTGGGGGTCACGGATTGCGATCGCCGAACTGTTGGGCGAGCCGAGTCCGTCGCCCCACCCGCAGGCGGAACTCTGGATCGGCGCGCACCCGGCGGATTCCTCCCTGTTGGTCGACGAGGGCGGCGAGCGCTCGCTGGCCGAGGTGATCGCGGCGGACCCGCAGGGCATGCTCGGTGCGGCCGCGCACGACGCCTTCGACTCGCGGCTGCCGTTCCTGCTCAAGGTGCTCGCCGCGGCCGAGCCGCTGTCGTTGCAGGCGCATCCCTCAGCCGAGCAGGCCGCCCGCGGCTTCGCGCAGGAGGAGGCGGCGGGGCTGCCGGCCAACTCCCCGCAACGCAACTACCGGGACAGCTCGCACAAACCGGAACTGATCTGCGCCCTGACCGAGTTCCACGCGTTGTGCGGGTTCCGCGAGCCGTCGACCACGGTGAAGTTGCTGTCTGCGCTCGGCGTCCCGCAACTCGATCACTACCTCGGGCTGCTGTCCGGCCAGCCCGACGCCCACGGGATGCGGGCACTGTTCTCCTCGATCATCACCATCCCGCCGGTCACCCTCGGGCCCCTGCTGTCCGCCGTCCTCGCCGCCTGTGTGGACAAGGTGCGGGCCGGCAGTGAGTTCACCACCGAGTACCGGACCGCGCTGGAGCTGGGGGAGCGTTACCCGGGCGATCCGGGGGTGCTCGCCTCCCTGCTGCTGAACCGCATCACCCTGCAGCCCGGCCAGGCCCTCTACCTGCCGGGTGGCAACCTGCACGCCTACCTGTCCGGGGTCGGGATCGAGATCATGGCGAACTCCGACAACGTGCTGCGCGGCGGACTGACCCCCAAGCACGTGGACGTCGCCGAACTGATGAAGGTGCTGGATTTCGCCACCGGGGACGTGCCCGTCCTGGTCGGTGATCCGGGGATGAAGAACGAGTGGGTGTACCCGACGCCGGCCGCCGAATTCCGGCTGTCCCGCCTCGAACCGGCCGACGAACCGCGGGACATCACCCACGACGGCCCGCAGGTGCTGCTGACCGTCGACGGCGTGATAGAGGTCGGCAAGGCCTCCGGTGAGCGGCTGACCGTGTCGCGGGGCCGCTCGGTCTGGATTGCGGCAGGAGACGGCCCGGTTTGGGTGAGCGGCACCGGCACCGCCTTCCGGGCGACCGACGGACTGCCTGGCACCCGGGGTCCAGCGGTCGCTCCCGACCAAGATCACCGATAGCGTCTGGCTCGAGAGGTCACGGACACCGAGCACTCGAAAGGCCTGGCATGAGCGGCTTGTGGCGGACGAAATCGGTCGAGCAGTCGATTCAGGACACCGACGAACCCGGGCACAAACTCAAGCGGACATTGTCCGCGTGGGATCTGACCATCTTCGGCGTCGCGGTGGTGATCGGCGCCGGCATCTTCACCCTGACCGCCCGGGTGGCGGCCACCACCGCCGGTCCGGCGGTTTCCATCTCCTTCGTCATCGCCGCGATCGCCTGTGGGCTGGCGGCGATGTGCTACGCGGAGTTCGCCTCGACGGTGCCGGTGGCGGGCTCGGCCTACACCTTCTCCTACGCGACGCTGGGTGAGCTGGTCGCCTGGATCATCGGCTGGGACCTGGTCCTGGAGCTGGCCCTGGGTGCCTCGGTCGTCGCCAAGGGGTGGTCGCTGTATCTGGGCAACCTGTTCACCCAGTTCGGCGGATCCCTGGAAACCACGATCAGCCTCGGCCCGCTGAACTTCGACTGGGGTGCGATCATCATCGTCGCGGTCATCACCTGGGTGCTGGTGCTGGGCACCAAGCTCTCGGCGCGGGCGAACATGGTGATCACCGGGATCAAGGTCGCCGTGGTGTTGCTGGTGATCATCGTCGGCTTCTTCTACTTCAACGCCAGCAACCTCTCGCCGTTCATCCCGCCGAGCGAGCCGGCACCCACCGGGACCAAGAACGGTCTGGAACAGCCGTTGCTGCAGCTGATCATCGGTGGGGCGCCGTCGACGTTCGGCTGGGTCGGGGTGCTGTCCGCGGCATCGCTGGTGTTCTTCGCGTTCATCGGGTTCGACGTGGTCGCCACCGCGGCCGAGGAGACCAGGAACCCGCGGCGCGACCTGCCGCGCGGGATCTTCGGCTCGCTGGCGATCGTCACCGTGCTGTACGTCCTGGTCACCATCGTGCTGACGGCGATGGTCCCGTACAACGAACTCGGTCCTTTGCAACCGGACGGCAGCCACGACAACGACGCCGCGACCCTGGCAACCGCATTCACCGCCGTCGGTGTCGACTGGGCGGCCAACGTCATCGCCGTCGGTGCGCTGGCCGGGTTGACCACGGTGGTGCTCGTTCTGCTGCTGGGCCAGAGCCGGATCATCTTCGCGATGAGCCGGGACGGCCTGCTCCCGCGTGGGTTGGCGAAGGTCGACGAGAAGCACGGCACGCCGGCCAGGATCACCATCGGGGTCGGTGTGGCGATCGCGATCATCGCGGGCTTCTCCGACATCAGTGTGCTCGAGGAGATGGTCAATGTCGGCACGCTGTTCGCCTTCGTGCTGGTCTCCATCGGGGTGATCGTGCTGCGCCGGACCAGGCCGGACCTGGAGCGCTCCTTCAAGGTGCCGCTGATGCCCGTGGTCCCGATCCTGTCGGTGCTGGCCTGCCTGTGGCTGATGATCAATCTGACGGCCATCACCTGGGTGCGGTTCCTGGTCTGGATGGTGCTCGGCGTCATCGTGTATTTCGTCTACGGCAAACAGCACTCGATGGTGGGCCGCCGCGGCGGGGACGGCCTGGCGTTGACCCAGGAGGAGATCAAGGCCACCTGGCGGGCCGAGGAGGACAGCGGGTGGGTGCGCGGGTCCGGCGACCGTCCGCAGAACGCCCAGCCGGATGCCGACTGGATCGCCGAGATCAAGCGCGACCAACCCCAGGACGGGCCGCCCGACTCCGAGCCGGCCGGACCGCGATCGACCTGACCCGGCCGGCGGCGCGGGACCACCCGGCCGCAGCGGGCGTACCGTCGCCCCGGGGCGGTGTTTGCCGGTCCGCTCCGCCCTGGGTAGGTTCGCAGTCGGATCGCCCAATGAGAGAACCTACGATGAGCGGACAATCGGATGGGTCGATTGCCGATCACCCCGACGTTCACATCCGGAAAGAAGTGAGGCCGACGTGGCTCTGCCCCAATTGACCGACGAACAGCGCGCAGCGGCTCTGGAAAAGGCCGCCGCCGCCCGTCGTTCCCGCGCGGAGCTCAAGGAGCGACTCAAGCGCGGCGGAACGACTCTGAAGCAGGTTCTGGTGGACGCCGAGACCGACGAGGCGCTGGCGAAACTGAAGGTCTCGGCGTTGCTCGAGGCGTTGCCCGGTGTCGGCAAGGTCCGCGCCGCCGCATTGATGGAGCAGTTCGAGATCGCGCCGAGCCGCCGGATCCGCGGGCTCGGTGAGCGTCAGCGCCAGGCGCTGCTGAACGAGTTCGGTTACTGACAGCGAAGGTGACGCACGACGGTCCGACAAGGGGTCGGCTCTTTGTCCTGTCCGGCCCGTCGGGGGTCGGCAAGAGCACGGTCCTGCAGGAGATTCGCCGTCTGGTTCCCGAACTCTGGTACTCGGTGTCGGCGACCACCCGGGGGATGCGGCCGGGGGAGATCGACGGCGTCAACTACCACTTTCTGAATGACGAGCAGTTCGCCGAGTTGGTCGCCACCGGACAGCTGCTGGAGTGGGCCCATTTTGCCGGCAACCACTACGGCACCCCGCGGGCGCCGGTCGAACAGCGGCTCGCGGCCGGCGACGACGTGCTGCTGGAGATCGAAGTGCAGGGTGCGCGCCAGGTTCGCGCCGCGCCCGGCCTCGGTGCCGAGGCCGTGCTGATCTTCCTGGCTCCGCCCTCTTTCGAGGAACTGGCCCGCCGGCTGATCGGACGCGGCACCGAGGACGCGGCGACCCAGGAGGCCCGGTTGGCCGCGGCCCGCGCCGAGTTGGCCGCGGAGACCGAGTTCGACCACACCGTGGTGAACACGGACGTCCGTTCGGCCGCCGCCGGCTTGGTACAGTTGATGGCTGAGTCGCGCCCTGGTTCGCCCGTGCGCTGAACCGGTCCGACTGCCGATGGCGGGGATGGGGTTCGGCACGCCCGGGTAGGGGTGCCTCCGGGTTCTCCCGAACGGCGTCCGTCCGGGAACCGCCCGCCACGTGCCACCGACCGCAGTGAGACCCACCGCAACAGTGACACACACCGCAGCACAGTCACCCGAATCAGGAGCAACATTCCATGAGCAACTCAGCGGACACCGGCGCGCCGACCGCCGCGGCCATCGCGGCCGCCGGCATCACCTACCCGCCGATCGACGAGCTGTTGACCCGGACCAGCTCCAAGTACGGACTGTCGATCTACGCCGCCAAGCGTGCCCGGCAGATCAACGACTACTACGCCCAGCTGGGCGAGGGCCTGCTGGAGTACGTCGGCCCGCTGGTCGAGCCGCTGCCCAAGGAGAAGCCGCTGTCGATCGCGCTGCGCGAGATCAACGCCGGCCTGCTCACGCACACCGAAGGCGAGTGACGACTCCGGACACCGCACCGGTGTCGGAGGTCAGCGCGCCACGGGTGGTGCTGGGCGTCGGTGGCGGTATCGCTGCCTACAAGGCCTGCGAACTCGTGCGTCGGCTGCGCGCCGACGGCTGTGACGTGACAGTCGTGCCGACCGAGTCGGCATTGAAATTCGTCGGCGCAGCCACCTGGGAGGCGTTGTCCGGGCATCCGGTGGCCACCGACGTCTTCACCGACATCCCCAGCGTCGCGCACGTCGCGACCGGCCAACGCGCCGACCTGGTGGTCATCGCGCCGGCGACCGCGGACGTGCTGTCCAGAGCCGCTTCCGGGCGGGCCGACGACCTGCTGACCGCGACATTGCTGGTGACCAGGGCCCCGGTCTTGATGGCCCCGGCCATGCACACCGAGATGTGGACGCACCCCGCCACCGTCGCCAACGTCGCCACCCTGCGCGCCCGAGGGGTGAGCGTGGTCGACCCCGCCGTGGGCCGGCTGACCGGCGCCGACAGTGGCGCCGGGCGCCTGCCGGACGCCGAACATCTCGAGGCCCTCGCCGAACTGCTGCTCCGGCGCCCTGACGCGCTGCCCCGCGATCTCGCGGGACGGCGCATCGTCATCTCTGCGGGCGGTACCCGCGAGGCTCTCGATCCGGTCCGGTTCCTGGGCAATCGGTCATCGGGTCGTCAGGGATATGCGCTCGCCCTTGTCGCTGCCGCCCGCGGCGCAAAGGTGACCCTGGTCGCGGCGAACGTCGCGCTCCCGGATCCACCGGCGGTCACCGTCGTCGGAGTGCAGGACGCGCGCGATCTGCACCGCGTGATGACCGAGCGGGCGGTCGGCGCGGACGCCGTAGTGATGGCGGCGGCGGTCGCCGACTTCCGGCCGACGACGGCCGGCCGGACCAAGATCAAGAAGCGGGCGGGTCAGGATCCGGAACCGCTGACCCTGGTGCAGAATCCCGACATCCTGGCCGGCCTGGCCGCACCGGGACCGGATCGCCCGGAGGTGGTGGTGGGCTTCGCCGCCGAGACCGGCGACGACCAGGGATCGATCCTGGACTACGCGCGCGACAAGCTCGCCCGCAAGGGCTGCGATCTGCTGGTGCTCAACCGGGTCGACGGTGGTCGGGCCTTCGAGGTGGCCGACAACGCGGGCGTCATCCTGTCGGCCGACAGCAAGGACGAGGTGCAGATCCCGCTGGGGCCCAAGACCCTGCTGGCGGCCGCCGTGTGTGACGCCATCGCCGCCCGGCTCGACCCAACCCGCCGGACCCCACAATGAACCAGATCAGGCCGCCGACCGAATAGGGTCGGCGCGGGCCGGTCCGCGGTGACCGAGCCGGCCCGTGAACCTGGCGAACTGCCCGCGTCGTCACCGCTTCCAGCACAGCAGACCGAACGACACCATCCCACCTGTCCGCAGACCATCGCAGTACGACGTAGGAGCCCGCAGCCGTGACCTCCCGCCTTTTCACTTCCGAGTCCGTGACCGAGGGTCATCCGGACAAGATCTGTGACGCGATCAGTGACGCCATCCTGGACGAGTTGCTCCGGCAGGACCCGTCGTCCCGGGTGGCGGTGGAGACGATGGTGACCACCGGTCAGGTGCATGTGGCGGGTGAGGTGACCACGACGGCATACGCGGACATCCCGGCGATCGTCCGGGACACGGTGCTCGGGATCGGGTACGACTCTTCGGCCAAGGGTTTCGACGGTGCCTCCTGTGGGGTGAACGTGGCGATCGGCGCACAGTCGCCGGACATCGCCCAGGGCGTCGACGAGGCCTACGAGGCCCGGACGCATTCCGAGGAGGAGATCGACGACCTGCTGGATCGGCAGGGCGCCGGCGACCAGGGGCTGATGTTCGGGTACGCCTGCACGGACACCCCCGAGTTGATGCCGTTGCCGATCGCGCTGGCGCATCGACTGTCCCGAGGGCTCTCCGGAGTGCGTAAGTCGGGTGCGGTGCCGTACCTGCGGCCGGACGGCAAGACACAGGTGACCATCGAGTACGCCGGTGACCGGGCGGTGCGGTTGGACACGGTGGTGGTGTCGAGCCAGCATGCGGAGAACATCGACCTGGACCAGCTGCTCGCGGTGGACATCCGCGAGCAGGTGGTGGAGCCGGAGCTGGCGGCCCTGGACATCGACACCTCGGGGTACCGGCTGCTGGTGAACCCGACCGGTCGGTTCGTGATCGGCGGTCCGATGGGTGATGCCGGGTTGACCGGCCGGAAGATCATCGTCGACACCTACGGCGGGATGGCCCGGCACGGTGGCGGCGCGTTCTCCGGCAAGGATCCGTCGAAGGTGGACCGCTCGGCCGCGTACGCGATGCGCTGGGTGGCGAAGAACGCGGTGGCCGCCGGTCTGGCGGATCGGATCGAGGTGCAGGTGGCCTACGCCATCGGCAAGGCCTCACCGGTCGGGTTGTTCGTGGAGACGTTCGGCACCGAGCAGGTCGACCCGGCGAAGATCGCCGACGCGATCCGGCAGGTCTTCGATCTGCGGCCGGCCGCGATCATCCGGGACCTGGACCTGAAGCGCCCGATCTATGCGCAGACCGCGGCCTACGGTCACTTCGGCCGGACCGATGTCGACCTGCCGTGGGAGAGCACCAACCGGGCATCGGACCTGAAATCGGTGTTGGGCATCTGACCCCCCGTTGCTGCGGCCATGGGCAGTGGCGGTCTTCGACTGACGGTGCCGTCTGATATCCAAGGGACATGACCGCATCCACCGCCCGACCCCGTCCGCCGCGTGCGGCCCGGGAGCGGGCCGGCGCGCGGGAA
>Ga0164307_10001096_pt1 | contig 12118 bp, 6 predicted proteins | sample Whisoiple_243_MG_FD_110214 | JGI IMG/M metagenome (GOLD analysis project Ga0164307, IMG submission 110214) | Soil microbial communities amended with fresh organic matter from upstate New York, USA - Whitman soil sample_243_MG | ecosystem: Environmental > Terrestrial > Soil > Unclassified >...
GTCGGAACGTTGACTGGTCTCGGTTACACGTTCATCCCGGGTGGGCTTTCGCGCCGGGTCTTGCGTTTGGTGGTCTCGAGTGCGCTGCGCGTCGCTTTGTCCGGGGGTGGACACACCACCTTCGAGAACCCTGATGATCGCGATTTTTTCATAGACGAAGGCCTGGTTGCCGCGGCTCGGTCGAGCGTGGTCGTGGGTTCCGGCGTCGACACCGATGAGTTTACGATGCAGTCCGAACCGAGCGGGGTGCCCGTGGTGCTCGTTGGAACGCGCATGCTCTGGGACAAGGGTATCGGTGAGTTGGTGTCTGCCGCCCAGCTGTTACGTGCTCAAGGCGTACAATTTCGGCTCGTCTTCGCCGGCGCTCCGGACCCACAAAATCCCGCCAGTATTCCGGACTCACAGCTGTTCGATTGGCAGAACCGGGGGCTCATCGAATGGCTCGGCATGCGCCGCGACATGCCGTCGCTGTTGGCACAATGCCACATCGCCTGCTTACCGTCCTATCGGGAGGGCTTGCCAGTATTCCTAGCTGAAGCCGCGGCGTCTGGGCGACCGTGCGTGAGCACGGATGTGCCCGGCTGCCGAACGGCCGTCATCCACGAACAAACGGGCCTCTTGGTTCCCGCTTGCGAAGTTCAAGGCCTGGCAGTCGCGCTCAGGCGTTTGATCGAGGACAGCCATCTGCGGCACCGCCTCGGTCTGGGTGGACGTCAGCACGCGGAACGTGAGCTATCCAGTCGTACCGTGAGCGCCGCCTTCCTCCGGCTGTACCAAGACATGCTTGCCGCGCGGTGAGCGGTCGTGTTCCCGCTTGGACCAAGGTGGTCTGGTGCGGCCGCTAACGGCGGCTTTGAATTTAGGCAGCGGTCCGGCTACCGTGCCTCCATCAGCCGCACGCCTCAGCTCCTACACGCCCTGTTCCGCTAGTCGAGTGCCAGGGGTTTTTGTCCCAGTTTGGAGAAATCGTGAACGTTCCTTTCTTTCGACCCTCCGTCACCGAGGCAGAAATTCAGTCGGTCGTGGAGTGCCTTCGATCTGGCTGGCTTACGACCGGACCGCGTACAAAAGAATTCGAATCTGCATTCGCGAAGCGGGTGGGAGCCAAGCACGCCGTCGCGCTCAACTCCTGCACCGCCGCATTGCACTTGGCGCTCGATGCCATCGGCCTTCGGCGCGACGAACTGGTCCTGGTGCCCACGCTCACGTTTGCTGCCACGGCCGAAGTAGTACGCTATTTCGATGCGACGCCCGTGTTCGTCGACTGCGATCCAGGTACCTTGTGCATGGATCCGGTCGCTCTCGAGCGAACGATAGAAACGCTGATGGCGGGTGGCAGCGTCCCGGGCGTCCGCTCGGGCGCGAAGGTCCGCGCCATCATTCCGGTGCACTACGGTGGGCAAATGGTTGACGTCGACGCAATCGCCAAGATTGCCGGCAAATACGGCTTGCCGGTGATCGAGGACGCGGCCCACACCATGCCGGCAATGTATCGCTCGTCAGTCGGGCGGCCGTGGCGGCACGTCGGCACGACCGCAGCCATCACCTGCTTCTCCTTCTACGCAAACAAATGCATAACGACGGGGGAGGGCGGAATGGCGGTCACGGACGACGACACGTTCGCCGCTCGCATGCGTCTGATGTCGTTGCACGGAATGAGCAAGGATGCGTGGCGGCGCTTCATGAACGGAGGTGCGTGGTACTACGAGATTGTCGCGCCAGGCTTCAAGTATAACCTGACCGACGTTGCTGCGTCGATTGGCCTGTGCCAGCTCGAGCGTGCGGATGAATTGTGGGCAGCGCGAACTGCAATCGCGCGCAGATTCTCAGAGGGCCTGGCGGATGTCTCCGAGCTCACACTCCCGGTGGAACTCGCCGATCGTCGTCACTCTTGGCACTTGTACGCAATCCGCCTGAAGCTCGAACTCCTCGATATTGATCGCGCCACCTTCATCGCAAAGATGAACGAGGCGGGAGTTGCCGCCTCGGTGCATTGGATGCCGCTGCACATGCAGCCGTATTATCGCGAGACGTTCGAGTATCAGCCGCAGGATTTTCCGATCGCCGCTGGTATTTGGCCTACGCTTATCTCTCTGCCGATCTTTCCGGGGATGACTTCGGCAGAGATTGACCGCGTCATTGCGGTCGTGCGTGACATCGCTTCGACCCACAGCAAGAGACGACGCGGTGTATTCGCAACCTGAGCTGCGGGCGAAGCGCGTGTTCGACGTCGTCGCCGCGAGTGTCGGACTGTGCGCGGTCGCGCCAGTCCTCGCGGCAGTAGCCGTTGCGGTCAAATCGTCGTCGCCCGGGCCCATCCTTTTCCGTCAATCTCGGGTCGGCTTAGGAGGCAACGATTTCAAGCTGCTGAAATTTCGCTCCATGCGCATGTCCGAAGGCGGCCCGTTGGTGACCGCGGCCAATGACTCGAGAATCACCCGGGTCGGCGCGTTCTTGCGGCGCACCAAACTGGACGAGCTTCCCAGCTTGCTCAACGTGTTGCGCGGTGACCTCTCCCTCGTCGGGCCGAGGCCTGAGGTTCGGCGCTACGTCGACTTGTACCCACCCGCCGATCGGCAATTCCTCGCACAGTTCCGGCCGGGGATCACGGACCCGACGACGATCCGATTTCGCAACGAAGAACAAATCCTCGAACGAGCTCAAGATCGAGAACGAACGTACGTAGCCGAGATCCTGCCGATCAAGCTGCGAATGTATCGTGACTACCTCGAGCACGCATCTTTTGCGAATGATTTCGTGATCCTAGCTCGCACGGTAAGAGCAATATTGATGCCTTCGGCTTCCCCTGACGAATAGAGAGCGCTTGCGACACACTGCGCGAAAGTGTGCAGATTTTCCGTCAGCAAATCTTCCCGACGGCCTAACCATTTGATGGTCTAGCGCCGTACGGCAAATGGTGTACAAGGTTAAGAGAACCGTCAAACGGCTGTAGCAGGGGAAGAAGTTGAACGGCTGCTACCGTTGGCGCACCAGAACTATCGGGTACTTGGGCTTCCTGCATGGCGAGTGAAAAGCGAATGATGGCGATGAGCTGGTCGAGGGCGATGGTTATGCGGTTGACCCTGTCGGTAACCGTCGCGGTGCTCTTGTTGCTAGCCGGCTGTAGCGCTGGAGTCGGCAACGAGGACGTCGGGTCGGTAGAGAGCGCGCTGTGCTCCGGGACGTCCCTTTCGGCCTCCCCCAGTAGCCCCGCGGCAATCGGCACCGTCGTTACTTTGACGGCGAGCGGCACGGCGTGCGGCGCGGTGGAAACCCCCGAGTATCGCTACTACTATGTGAAGAACGGTCAGAGCAGCATCAGCGGCATCATCAAAGATTGGTCAACCGCGAAGACCGCACAGTGGAACACGACGGGCCTGACCAGCGGCGAGTATCAACTCATCGTCAACACTCGCGCAGTCGGCACGTCGAGCTACTCCACTACCTACCTGCCGGTGAATTACCAGATCGGCAATGTGTGCAACTCGGTGACCTCGTTCACCACGTCGCCAACCTCGCCGCAAAACGTAGGAACCTTGATCACGCTGACCGCCGCGGCGTCCTGCACGGGTGGGACGGCGGAGTATCAGTTTTTCTACCTTGAACCGGGTGCCTCGTCTTACACGGCAATCGGTGCCTTCGGGTCAGCATCGCAGACCTGGAACACCGCCGGCAGACCCACTGGCAGCTACACGCTCTTGGTTCATGCACGCGCCGTCGGCAACACCGGAAGTGAGTCGAGCAGATACAGCAGCTACACCCTCGGCCCAGCGGTCACGCTGTGCACAAACGCATCGCTCGCTGTCTCCCCGTCGCCGCCCCAATCAGCTGGTACCCAAGTTACGTTGACGGGTAGCGCCAGCAGCTGCCCGACGCCACAATTCCTGTACTACTATCGCTTGTTCGGGGGGAATTGGACCACGATTGGTACATGGACGACTGGTACCGTGGTGTGGAACACCACCGGTTTGGCCAACGGCACTTACCAAGTGGCCGTGAACGCTCGCCAGAGCGGGAGCACGGGCGGCGGGGACACCAGTGATGTGAAAAACTTCGGGATCGGCGGCGTTTGCTCGTCAGTAACGCTTTCCTCCAGCCCTCCTAGCCCGCAGGCGCCCGGTGTTCAGGTGAACCTCACTTCCGCCGCGACGTGCAGCGGCGGGGCAACGCCCGAATACCTGTTCCAATACCGGATTTCGTCGAACTCCAACTTCACCGTGCTGCGGACGTGGGGGGCATCGACCGTTTCGTGGGACACGACGGGTCTCGCCGCTGGGGCCTATTACGTGCAGGTGCTGACCCGCGCATCCGGATCGACGGTGCCCTACGACTCGGCGTTTACCGGCTCGTACACCTTGGGCGCTCAAGCCATTACTCAGATCAGCGCCAGCCTCGGTTACCATACATGCGCACGCATCAATGACGGCACCGTGCGTTGCTGGGGCGCCAACGACACGTACCAGCTCGGTACCAACACCGTTGCGCAAAGTGCTGCACCGATCACCGTGAGCGGTTTGTCGAATGTGGCCAGCGTCGCTGCGGGCGTTTATCACACGGTTGCGCTATTGGGTGACGGCACCGTCCGAAGCTGGGGGCTCAACAGCGATGGGCAGTTGGGAAACAACTCGACCACGCAGAGCGCTAGCCCAGTCGTGGCAAGCGGGTTGAGCGGCGTGCTTCAGGTGAGCGCCGGAACGGCGCATTCTTGTGCACGACTCAGCGGCGGCTCGGTGTATTGTTGGGGCAACGGTCGCTACGGTCAAATCGGGTCCGGGGGATCGACGACACTCCCGTACGACTCGTACGTCCCCGTGGCCGTGCCAGGCATCAGCGGGGCAAGTGATCTGGCTGCCGGCGGTTTCCACACCTGCGCCATCGTTAGCGGTGGCGTGAGTTGCTGGGGCGATAACTCCGCAGGTCAGATGGGCGGCGGGACTACCGCGCAGACGACCCTCACTCCAGTGACCGTCCCAGGCATTACTGGTGCGACTGCTGTGGCTGCCGGTGACTCGCACAGTTGCGTGCTGGTTGGCGGTACCGTCCAGTGCTGGGGTGACAACACGTACGGACAGCTGGGCAATGGTTCGACCGGCACCACTACCTCCGTTGTCACAGTGCCGGGTATTTCGACTGCGACCGCAGTATCCGCCGGATTTACCTTCTCGTGCGCGCTTCTCTCCAACAAGACTGTTCGCTGCTGGGGTCGAAATGTGGAAGGCGAGCTCGGCGACGGTAGCGGGGTCGACAAGCTCGCGCCAACTACCGTCTCGGGAATCAACACTGCGAACCAGCTGAGCACGGGTGGCTTGCACGCTTGTGTGGCCCTGTCGTCGGGCGGCGCGAGCTGCTGGGGCTATAATGCCAACGGTCCCTTGGGAAACGGCACTACCACCAACGCGCTCAGTCCCGTCAGCGTGCTGTTCCCGTAATCCCAGACGAATAGCGCGCGAGGAGGCGGCGTCGATTTTGAGCTTGCCGCCTCCAGCCTCGATTCGGCTAGGGTTGCGCTATTGACGGACGAGGCCAGCAGCAAGAGCTTAGAATCGAGTCCACGGAGGGCGCATCGGGCCCGGCGACGACGCGCGAGTGCGCGTTCGCAGACAGCGCGGGAAACCGGCGGCTCAGCACCGCTGACCGTCCTGCTCGCGCTCACCGTTGGGCTGTCGGTGCTCGCGGTCGGAAGTGTGCACGTCGAGGTGCTTCTCGTGGTCTGCCCGCTCGGGATTGCAGCCGGCGTGCTTGCTCTGTCACGGCCCTCGCTTCACCCGCTGCCCGTGGTGTGGCCAGCACTAATCGCTGCCGCGTTGAGCGGATACTGCGTCCTTCAGGCCTTGCCGCTGCCCGTCGGTCTCGCACGTCTGGTTAGTCCGCAGAATACGGAGATCTGGCAGGGCGCGCTGAACCTTTTTGAACCCGGTCATGGCGAGAGTCGGCATTGGGTCAGCGTGTCACTCGACCCAGGGGCGACTTGGGTGGAAGCACTGAAATGGGCCTGCTACGCCTCGGTATTCATCGCCGGGGCGCGACTGGCGGCCGAGCGCGGCTTGACGCGCGTTGCGGAGATCGTTTTTGGGGCCTCGCTGCTCGTGACGCTCGTGACGCTCGCCCACCGGCTGCTCCGTGCGGAGACACTGTTCGGCCTGTATCGGCCCGTATTCGCGTCGCCTTCGTTTGGCATTGCGCCGTTGCTGAACCCCAACAACTTGGCCGGCTACCTCAACCTGGGGGCCTTCGTGGGGCTCGGCTTGCTCGCCACTCGCAAGCCTGATGCGTCGCGCTCCCTCTTCGGCATTGCCATTGCCTCGATTGTTGGTCTGAGCGCCGTCTGTGGATCGCGTGCAGGCTTTGCCTGCTTGCTGATCGGGAGCGTGTGCGTTCTGGCGACGTCGTGGTTCGGCCGCGCAAGTCGAGGGCGACAGGCCGGGTGGACACTGGGTTTGCTTGGCGCGAGCCTCGCGCTCGGCTTCGCGCTCTTTGCCTTCGGAGCAAGCGTGGACATTCGAACGCAACTGTTCGAAGAGAGTACCAAGAAGATCGAGCTCTTCCGTTGGACTCGTCCACTCCTCGCTCACCATCCATGGCTCGGGATCGGGCGTGGAAGCTTCGAGACTGTATTTCCTGCCTACCGAATGGACGTGGGTAACCATCTCTATCAGTTCGCAGAGAATTTCGTGATGCAGTGGTGCGCGGAGTGGGGGATCCCCGTTGCGCTGCTCGCCTTGCTCGGCTTTGCAATCGCCTTGCGGCCGCGAAGCCTCGGAGTCGGCCGCGGTCCGCTCGAACGCTGCGTGGCCATCGGGGTCGCGTGTTTGCTCCTGCAGAATCTCCTGGATCTCGCTCTCGAACTCGCCTCAGTCAGTATTGCGTTGTTCACGGTTTTGGGTGGACTTTGGGGCGCAAAGGCAGCGCTGGTCCGGGGCCGCAGAGGAGAGGGTCCGAGCTTTGCGTACTCGAGCAAGGCGGCTCCGCTGCTGCTAGGTTCGTTTGGGGCTGCGTTGACGCTGGTGGCGGGGGTTCGCGGCTTTGCGACACCCATTCGCGACCGCGCCGAACTCGCCGAAATGGGACGGCGCGCGGACCAAGGCGACGCACGCGCCAAGTTTGAACTACCAGCACGTCTGGAGGCCGCCATTCGTCGTCATCCGGCGGATGCCTATCTCGCCTTGCTCGGGGCGGGGGTTTTTGCGGAGCATGGCGTGGCGAACCTCGATTGGGTGGCTCGAGCTATCGACCGTGATGGGATGGCCGGGCAACCGCACCTGCTGCTGGCTCGTGCGTTCGCTGTCCACGGCAAGATCGATCAGGCCCTCCTTGCAATTAGAATGGCCGCGGAGCGCGACCAGACGACCGTCCCGGCGGGGATCAAGATCGCGCTGAAGCTCGGCAAGGACTTCGACGGCTTGGCTCCCGCGATCCCGGTCGGCAAAGACGGCGCCCTATTCCTCAGTCTTCTGGCTGCCGAGCCTACTTTGCAAGCACGGCGTGTCGAGTTACTCGAGGAGGCTACCGCACGTGCCCCCGATTTCGTCCGTCCGCGCTCGATGCTCGCGCAATATTTGCTCGAATCATTGGAACAAAATCGAGAGCCCTGCTCCAAGACCGCGAGTGATTGCTTGCGGAGGCTCGCGGGGCTATCCGCGGAGATTGGCCGGATCGAACCCGGCTCGTCGACAAGCCTCGTCTTCGCTGCCCGCGCGCTGCTGGTGCAGGGAAAAGCAGCTGAAGCCGAGCGACTTCTGTCGGAGCGGTGCTCGTCGCTCGCTGATTGGACAGGTTGCTCTCGATGGCGCGTCCTCGCGGCCGCGAAGCTTCCATCCACAGACGCATTGCACGAAGCCGCGGCGGCCTTGCTTGCCGCCTCGTGCTCAACTGCGGAGTCCTGCGCAGAGGGCGCGACTTGGCTCGCGGGAAAGTACATGGAAGTGCACGATCCAGCGAGTGCGCTGAAAATGTACGAACGAGCGGCGCGCGAAACTGGCTCACCCGAAGCGTGGCGCCGTGTGGCAGAAAGCTCCAAGCAACTTGGCCTCAACTCGGTGGCCGAACGCGCGCTCAAGCGTGCGGGTGACCCGAAAGACAGTACAGCTACACAAGAACTCGAGAAAGCGCGTCTTATCGACGGGTTGGAAAGCAACTCGCGGCCTTGAGCAGCGCCCACCAATGCGTGCATGATGCGTAGGTTAGTTCCTATGGGGCAATTCGTTCGACTGTTTCGAACCCGTTCGCGTTCCTGGGCAACAGACCTACGGGTTTCGCTCCGCCCCTGAACCAAATCCTCATCCGATGGCTCGAACGATTTCAAGACTGGTCCGCACCGCCTTGGACCTGTTGGTCCTTTCGCTCGCATATTTTGGGGCGTACTACCTGCGGTTCGACGGCCTGCCGCCGTTTCAAATGATCAAGCTGCTGGGCTTCACCTGGCCGTACGTGGTGGGGCTCGAGCTGGCTGTCCTGCACTTGTTTTCCGTTCCGCTGTTTGCGTGGCGCTACATCAGTCTGCGAGAGGCGCAACGGGTCCTCTGGGCGACCTGTGTGAGCGCAGGGATCATCCTCGCGGTTCGTATCGCCTCGGGTCTAGTGTCCCCGGTTTTCGACTATGCCGAGTACGGGATCATTCCGATCGGCGTCATCGCGGGCAACGCGCTCTTGGCCTTCCTAGGCATCAATGGCGTCAGGTTTGCGAGACGATTGATGGTCGAGCGGTCGAGCCGTCTGGCTCTGCATCTCCGACGCGAGCGCGTACCGACGTTACTCTTGGGTGCGGGTCAAGCAGGCGTGCTGATTGCCAAGGAAATAGGCGCGCATAAAGATCTTCCGCTCCGCGTGGTGGGATTTCTCGATGACGACCCCAGCAAGCTCGGAACTATCGTGCATGGCGTACGCGTGCTCGGGACAACGGAGGAACTGGCCGAAATCACTCGCGTCACCGGCGCGCGCCAAGCGGTGATCACCGTCGCCAACGCCAGTCCTGCCGACATCCGGCGGTTATTGCGACTGTGCGAACGTGCCGATATCCCGGTGAAGATCATGCCGGGCCTGTACGAGATTCTCGACGGTAAAGTGAACCTGACCCGCATTCGCGACGTGTCGATCGAGGACCTGCTGGGGCGCGACGCAGTTTCTCTCGATTTGGACCTAATCCGCAAATTCATCCGCGGCAAGCGCGTCATGGTGACTGGCGCTGGAGGGTCGATCGGGTCCGAGCTGTGTCGTCAGGTCGCCAAGTTTGCTCCACGCACGTTGGCGTTGGTCGAGCAAAGCGAATTCAATCTATTTACGATACATCAGGAGTTGTCGTCCAAATTTCCAGAGGTCAACCTACGCCCGCTGATATGCGACGTGTGTGATTCGGAGCGCGTGGACCACGTCTTTGCAGATGAGTTACCCGAGGTCGTCTTCCATGCTGCAGCGCACAAGCACGTGCCCATGATGGAGTGGAATCCGGGCGAGGCAGTAAAGAACAATGTCTTCGGCACGAAGAAGGTGGCCGACGCTGCGGATCGTTTCGGATGCGGGACCTTCGTGCTGATCAGCACGGATAAAGCCGTCAATCCGACATCGGTCATGGGCACGACCAAGCGCGCTGCCGAGATGTACATCCAAGCCTTGGCGCAAACCTCGCGGACGAAGTACCTGGCGGTGCGTTTCGGCAACGTGCTGGGGTCAACGGGGTCGGTGATTCCGATCTTCAAGGCTCAAATTGCGGCTGGTGGACCCGTGACCGTCACGCATCCGGAGATGACTCGTTATTTCATGACCATCCCCGAGGCGAGTCAATTGGTCATGCAAGCCGGCGCGATGGGAGAGAGCGGCGAAATCATGGTCTTGGACATGGGCCAGCCCGTGCGCATCATGGATCTTGCCGAAGAGCTCATTCGCTTGAGCGGCCTGACTCCGCAGGTGGACATCGAGATTAGAGTCACGGGGATTCGGGCAGGCGAAAAGTTGTTCGAAGAACTTTCTTTCGATGCCGAGCGGATGTCGAAGACGCGGCACGACAAGATTTTCGTGGGCAACTTGCATGCGTTCGGCTTGGCGGAGATCAACCGAGGCTTGGAGGCGCTCGCCTCCGTTACCAATTCGACGTCGCGCGACGAAGTGCGACGTGCCCTAGCCAAGCTCGTGCCCGAGATGCACGAACCGAGCGATCCGACGCTCGTGACGGCCGAAAAGACCTTGCCGCTCGACTTGACCGAAGTGCCCAGCGCGGGTGTATTGCGCTCGGCTACTGCATAGTCGCAATTTCGACGTACAGGGCGCGGTAGCGTTCCGCGATCTTCGACAGCGCAAAATTCTGCTGGATGCGCTCGATGCCCGTATCAATGGCAATCCGACGCGCGCTGTCGGTCAGGTGCGCGGCGTTCAGGATTGCGTTCGCCAGCGCTGCTGGGTCGGATGGCGGTACGGTCCGCCGCAGGTCGCCTACGATCGCGGCAGAGTCGCCGACGTCCGTGGTGACGCACAGAACTCCGCTGGCCATTGCTTCACCGAGGACCAACGGGAACGCTTCGCCGAAACTCGACGATGAAACGAGTAGATCGAACCCTGGCAGCTTGCGCTGAACGGCGGCCTCCTGCCCGAGGAACGAGCAACGGTCTAGGATTCCCGCCGCGCGTGCCCAAGCAATCAGCGCCGCGTTGTCGGGGGTGACATTCGAACCGTAGAGAACAAACCGCAGCCGAGGCTCGGCGGCGAGCGCTAGCCCCGCCGCTTTAAGGAAGGTCCCGTGATCTTTCTGAGCATGGAAGCGCGCAACGTGCCCAATGACGAGGTCGTCTGCCTGACAGTTCCAGGCGCGCCGTGCCTCGGCGCGGAATTGCGGATTGGGCTTGAATTGTTCGGTGTCGAAGCCGTTGGGAATGACGATCATACGTGAGGGCTCGTAGCCGATCGCCTCATGAACACGGGTTCCGACTTCAGAACAGGAGACGATCCGCACAGGGACGGTCCCGGACAGTCTAGCCAGCAAGTGTACGATCCAACGCGTCGAACGACGTGTTTGAACGGGATCCAGAGTCGAGTTGTGAAGTGCCCATACGACCGGAATACCGAGCGCCTTTGCAGCTATCCCGCCCAAGAAATCGGCATGGTACATCCAGGTGTGCACGACATCGGGCTCAGCCGCCCGCAGCTCGCGCACGAGAGTCGGTAAGCCGAGCAGCGCCCGGCCACCAGCTGGCAAGCCGAGCTCGAGCACCGGAACTCCGAGAGCTCGAATCTTGTCCGCAATGGGGCCACCCGGCGACAGGCAGATCACGCGATTGTCGATGCTCGGATCCAGCGCCTCGACCAAGCGCGCCAGCATCACTTCTGCGCCGCCAACCATCAATCCGGTGATCACGTGGACAACGCGAGTGACTGAGCGAGCCTGCATCTGAAAACCGAGGAGGGGCGGCCTTGCGGCCGAGGTAGTCACGCAGTGGCGAGGCGCCGCAGCGGTGGCACAGATTTAGTAGGGCTGTCTGCGTTGTCAATGGTAGCTCGGCGAGATAGAACCGCCGGCAGCGATGCTCTTAGCAGGGAAAGAGAAATGCTGACGGACCGCAAATACATTCTTGCTCGCCACTGGTCCAATCGTGAATTGCGCCGCCTGGCGCCGCTCTTCACGGGCGATGTCGTGAACGTGTCCGGGTGGGACGATCGCGACAAGCAGGGGAGCCACTACGCGCGCTATTTCAGTAACGCGACCTCGTATCAGCGCACCAACTACAATGGCTTTCGCGGATTTCAAGGCCAGCCTGGCGAGATCCCTCTCGACCTTACTGCTCCGCTCGCAGACGAATTGAAGGGACGTTTCGACGTCGTCTACAACCACACTACGCTCGAACACATTTTCGAGGTGGATGCCGCATTCGCGAATCTGTGTGCGCTGTCGCGCGACGTCGTGATTGTCGTCGTTCCCTTCAGCCAAGTGCAGCACGAGAGCGAATCGTATGGTGACTATTGGCGATTCACACCGAGTTGCATGCGGAAGCTGTTCGAAAAGAACGGCATGACGGTCGTGTACGAGTCGGAAAGTCCTCACAAGGACGCCGCTATTTACCTGTTGTACGTCGCGTCGCGCCACCCCGAACGCCACGCGAAGGTGATGCCGCGCCACAAGCCAATCAAGCTGGCA
>Ga0164307_10001097_pt1 | contig 12115 bp, 10 predicted proteins | sample Whisoiple_243_MG_FD_110214 | JGI IMG/M metagenome (GOLD analysis project Ga0164307, IMG submission 110214) | Soil microbial communities amended with fresh organic matter from upstate New York, USA - Whitman soil sample_243_MG | ecosystem: Environmental > Terrestrial > Soil > Unclassified >...
GGCTGCTGATCTCCGCCGACGCGCACCTGCTGATGCCCTACCACGTCGCCATCGACAAGGTCGTCGAGCGCTACGCCGGCAGCAAGAGGATCGGCACCACCGGTCGCGGCATCGGTCCGTGCTACCAGGACAAGATCGCCCGTATCGGAATACGTGTCGCCGATGTTCTCGACGAGGCGCAGCTGACCCAAAAGGTCGAGGCGGCACTGGAATTCAAGAACCAGGTGCTGGTCAAGATCTACAACCGCAAGGCGCTCAACGCCGACGAGGTGGTGGCCAACCTGCTGGAGCAGGCCGCCGGATTCCGGCACCGGATCGCCGACACCCGGTTGCTGCTGGGGCAGGCCCTGGAAAACAGCGAAACCGTCCTGCTGGAGGGCTCGCAGGGCACCCTGCTGGACGTCGACCACGGCACGTATCCCTTTGTCACGTCGTCGAACCCGACGGCGGGCGGCGCGGCCGTGGGTTCGGGCATCGGCCCCACCCGGATCACCACCGTGCTGGGCATCCTCAAGGCGTACACCACACGCGTCGGCTCGGGCCCGTTCCCCACCGAGCTGTTCGACGAGATGGGCGAGTACCTGTCCAAGACCGGCGGAGAGTTCGGCGTGACGACGGGCAGGCGTCGCCGCTGCGGATGGTTCGACGCCGTGATCGCGCGCTACGCCACCCGCGTCAACGGCATCACCGACTACTTCCTCACCAAGCTCGACGTGCTGTCCAGCCTGGAGACGGTGCCGATCTGCGTCGGCTACACGGTGCACGGCAAGCGCACCGACGACATGCCGATGACGCAGAGTGACATCCACGCCGCGGAGCCGATCTACGAAGAGATGCCGGGCTGGTGGGAGGACATCTCCGAGGCGCGCGAATTCGACGACCTGCCGGCCAAGGCGCGCGACTACGTGTTGCGGCTGGAAGAGCTTGCCGGCGCACATATTTCGTGTATCGGCGTGGGACCGGGCCGGGAGCAGACGATCGTGCGCCGCGACATTCTGGCCGGCCCGTGACCGATCCCCGGCTCGTCGACCCCGACTACGACAGCCACGGCGGCTTCCCGAATTTCGAAGCGGCACAGCCAGGGCCGGGGTTCGGGCGGTTCCTATCGGCGATGCGTCGGACGCAGGACCTTGCGGTGTCGGCCGACCCTGACAGCGACACCTGGAACGAAGCGGCCGATCTGGCCGAAAAGCTGGTGAAGCTGCTCGACCCGTTCGAGGCCGCAGAGGGTGTCGGCCCCGCCAACCGGGTGCCCGCGCTTCCCGGCTCGGGCAGCCTCTTGATGCCGCCGTATGCGGTGACGAAGTTCGAGTCCGACGGGGTCGAGTTGACCGTGCAGTTCAGCAGATATCACGTCGGTGGCAATTACGCCGTGCACGGGGGTGTTTTACCGCTAATGTTCGACTCGATGTTCGGCATGGTGATCCACGCCTCCGGACGGCCCATCAGCCGGACCGGATTTCTGCATGTCGACTACCGGAAAGTGACGCCCATCGACACGCCGCTGACCATGCGTGGCTGGGTCGATAGAACGGAAGGCCGAAAGGCGTTCGTCAACGCCGAACTGCGCGACCCCGACGGCAACCTGCTCGCCGAGGCCAACGGGCTGATGATCCGCCTGCTGGCGGGCCAGCCGTGACCCAGCCGAAGCCGCACCCCCTGACGACCCCTCGCGCGGCGGCTTTAGCCGGTGTGTTGTTCGGCCTGCTGTTCGGCACCGCGCTGATCCTGATCCGGACTGCGTTACCCGAAGGCGCCGAGGAGGGCGCGCAGTGGCTGGACGCGGGCAGCCAGCGAATGAAGGTGTCGGCCATCTTGATGCCGTTCGCGGGCATCGCATTCCTGTGGTTCATCGGCGTGGTGCGAGAAAACTTCGGCCGTGCCGAGGACAAATTCTTCTCGTCGGTGTTCATCGGTGCAGGGCTCACGTTTCTGGCGATGGTCTTCACGGCATCGGCCATCGGTGCCGGATTGGTGGCGACAAGCAGGGAAGTCGTGGACACGGCCGCGCACGCGGAGGTGGCCACCTTCGGGCAGATGGTGCTGATCGCGCTGACCAAGACCTATGCGCTGCGAATGGGCGCGGTGTTCATGATCTCGCTGGCCACCATGTGGCTGAAGACCGGTGTGATGCCACGCTGGCTGGTCATCGTGACTTACATTCTGGCACTGGGGATTCTGCTCGCCACCGACATCAGTATGTGGATCACGTTGGCGTTTCCCGCATGGGTTCTCGTCGTCAGCGTGCTGCTGTTGATGCGTGCCGGCGTGATCGATCTCGACCGCGACGACTAAACAAATTTCCCGAGGGTTGGTCAAATGTCTGATGACTTCGATGTAATCGTGGTCGGTTCGGGGCCGGCGGGCTGTACCGCGGCGATAATGTTGGGCCGCAGTGGATTACGGGTAGGACTGCTAGAGGCGCACCGCGATGTGAACCATTACAAGCGGTTGTGCACACACAGCATCCGATCTAGTGCGCTGCCGACTATCCGCCGGCTCGGCCTCGACACCACCTTCGACGAGCTCGGTGGCGTGCACCAGCACGAGAAGGCATGGACGAGGTTCGGGTGGGCTCACGAACGGGTCAAGGAACAAGAGCACGGATACAACATTCGACGGGTGACGCTCGATCCCTTTATGCGTGCGACGGCCGCGGCGACGCCCGGCGTGGAGTTGATGCTGGGTGCCCGGGTTCGGGAACTGACCCGCAGCGGCGGACGGATCAACGGCGTCGTCGCCGATGTCGAAGGCACGCAACGGCGGATCGGGGCCACGCTGGTGGTCGGCGCCGACGGCTATTCATCGAAAATCGCCGACCTGGCCGCGTTGAATGGAACCGCCTCGCCGAACAGCCGGTTCGCATATCAGGCCACCTACCGCAACGTGAAGTGCTCCGACGGCTGGTCAGGTGGGGTGTGGTACCGGGAGCCCAACGTGAACTTCTTCTTCAACAATGACTCCGGTGTCACCATCCTCGCTGTCTTTCCCGGCAAGGACCAGCTGCCGCATTTCCGCACCGATCGGGAGGAGGCGCTATTGGCGAGTTTTGCCGGATTGCCCAACGTCCCAGACCTGTCCGCGGCGGAGCGGGTGTCGTCTGTGATCGGAACGACCGATTATCCGAGCATTACCCGCAGGCGCATCTTCGCCCCCGGGGTTGTCCTGATCGGTGACGCGGCCATGGTTGGTGACCCCGTTTGGGGTACCGGTTGCGGTTGGGCGTTCCAGTCAGCGGAATGGCTCGCCGACGCGGTTTCCGGAGCGCTGCATTCCAAGTCGACGCAAGATGTCGACAGGGCGGCGCGCCGCTATCAGCGCAAGCACCGTCGCCTGCTGTTACCCCATCAACTCGTCAACATCGACTTCAGCCGCAGATCGACGTTCAATCCGTTGGAGCGGTTGGCCTACGGAGGAGCGTCGCGTGACCAGCGCGTGGCAGATCGGGTTTTCGCGGTGGGTACGCGCAACTCGTCGCCCTTGACTCTTCTCGACCCGGTGCTACTTACCCGAGCCGCGATCGCGCGACGGAAGTCAGTCACTCCTGCGTGATCGTCAGCGCCTGCGACGGACATAGCTTGACCGCTTCTCGCGCCTTGTCCTGTTCTTCGGCGGGGATGTCGTCGACGAGCACCACCACGATGCCGTCGTCGTCCTGGTCGAACAGGCTGTCCGCGACCATCACACAGTTGCCGGCCTGAATGCAGACGTCGCGATCGGCATGCACCTTCACCAGCTCACCTCCAATGACTTCAACCCGTAGATGAAGTTCCAGGTGCGGAACGCCACATCGGTGAAGTCTTCGGCCAGCGCCAGGTTCGGGAACCGGCGCAGCAGTGCGGGGAATGCGATGCGCATCTCCATCCGGGCCAACGGCGCGCCGAGGCAGTGATGCACGCCGTGCCCGAACGCAAGATGGCCGGGCGCCCCGCGACGGATGTCGAGAAGTTCGGGTGAGTCGATGAAGTCCGCGTCCCGGTTACCCGACGGCATGGACGGGAAGACCAGATTGCCCGCGGGGATCGTCACGCCCGCCACCTCGACATCGGTGGTGGTGATGCGCGGGATCGCGGACTGCACGATGGAAAGCCAGCGCAACAGCTCTTCGATCGCGGGGCCGACGGCGTCGGGGTCGTCGCGCACGAGGTCGAGCTGTTCGGGATGACGCAGCAGCGCCAGCGTGCCGAGGCCGAGCATGTTCGACGTGGTCTCGTGGCCGGCCAGCAACAGCAGGCTCGCCACGCCGACGAGCTCGTCGTCGGTGAGCTCGTCGCCGTGCTCGCGCACCAACATCCCAAGAATGTCCTCGCCCGGCTGGCGTCGCGCACGCGCGACCAGCGTGGTCATGTACGCGCGACCCTGCCGCTGCAGCTCCAACCGCTCCGGTATCGGAACGGAGAAGTCCAGCTGTCGGACGCTGCGCCGCTGGAAGTCTTCGCGGTCGTCGTACGGCACGCCGAGAAGTTCGCAGATGACCAGCGACGGAATTGGTAACGCGAAATTCTCCACCAAATCGACTGGCGGGCCTGCACTTTCCATCGTGTCCAGCTGCGCGTCGACGATCTCGACGATGCGCGGTTCGAGGCGCTTCATCCGCCTGATGGTGAACTCGGGGGTTAGCATGCGACGCAGCCGCGAATGTTCGGGCGGGTCGAGGCCGAGCAGGTTACCGGCCCGTGCGGTGGCCTGTTCCTCCGCGGTTGCCTGCGGCACGCCCTGCACGGCGAAGCCGGGCGGACGCTCGTTGGAGAACCGCTCGTGGTCTGACAGCACGGCCTTGATGTCTTCGTGCCGGGTGACCAGGTACACCTGCCAGCCGAACGCGTTGGTGAATTCGCGGACGCCCTCGGTCTCGCGGATCTTGCGAAGTTCCGCGGTGGGGCTGAACGCATCGCGCCGCATGTGCAGCGGCGGAAGTTCGGTCGCTTCGGTCATGATTCGACGCTACTCGCGAAAAACGAAATCCCCGATGAGCGCGTTGACCAGCGGCGGGTTCTCCAGCCCGGCCAGATGGGCGACGCCGTCGAGCACCGCGACAGCGGCACCGGGTATCGCCTCGGCCATTGCGATGGTCTCGGGCAGCGGGAACGTCGCGTCCTCGGCTCCCGCGACGACCAGTACGGGTGTCGTGATGTTCGCGAACAGCGAACGCTGGTCCGGGCGGCCCGGCACCACGCTCTTGACCGCCCATGACGCGGAACCGATGTCGACCGTGGTCACCGTGTCCCGGACGAATGCGACGACGTCGGGCCGGGTGGCGAAGGTCGTCGGCCCGAGGAATGCCTTGAGCACCGATCGGGTCAGCGGCGGCCGGACACCGCCGAACAGCTTCGCCATCCGCAGCAGGATTCCGTACTCGATCTTCTGCCGCGTGCCCGCAGGAGATGCGGTGCAGTTCATCAAGACGGCGCTGGCGATGCGGTCGGGGTAGGTCGCGGCGAAGGTGCCGCCGATCATTCCGCCCCACGAATTGCCGACGAAGTGGGCCCGATCCTCGCCGAGCGCGTCGAGGACGTCGACGATGCAGCGGGCGCAGTCGGCGAAATCGAATGTCTGCTTGAGCTTCTCGCTCTTCCCGTGCCCAGGCGGGTCGACCAGGATGACGCGGTTGCGATCGCCGAAGTGGTCAGCTTGGGCGGACCACATGTCGCCGGTCATCAGCAGGCTCGGCCAGAACATCATCGCGTCGCCGCTACCGCGGACCTGTACCCCTAGCCGCCCCAGCGCGGTGTCGACCATGTGTCTTTCCACTTTTCGAACCGTAGCCCCCGTCCCGCAGTGCGGGCCACCAGATCCGCGGCCCGATGAGGGTGAAGAGGGCGGGAATGATCACGGTGCGCACGACGAACGTGTCCAGCAGGATGCCGAGGCCGACGATGATGCCGACCTGGGTGAGCACAATCAGGGGCAGCACTCCCAGCACGCAGAACACCGCGGCCAGCACGATGCCCGCGCTGGTGATGACCGCGCCGGTGGCCGACACCGCCCGCACGATGCCGTCCCGGGTGCCGTGGCCGGGCGTCTCCTCGCGAGCACGGGTGACGAGGAAGATCGTGTAGTCGACGCCCAGCGCCACCAGGAACAGGAACGCGAACAGCGGCGCGGTGTTGTCGAGTGCCGGAAACCCAAAGACGTGCACGCTCGCCCAGCCGCCGAGTCCGAGAGCGGCCAGCGCGCTGAGCACCGTCACGGCGACCAGGATCAGCGGCGCAAGCGCCGATCGCAACAGAACGTAGAGCACGACCAGCACCACGGCGAGGATGGCGGGGATGATCACGAGCCGGTCGCGATCGGCTGCCGCGGTCGCGTCCCTGGCCTGCGCGTCCGGTCCGCCGACCAGCGCACCCGGATCCACGTCATGGACCGAATCACGCAGCGCGTCAATGGTTCTGAAGGCATCATCGGACGCCGGTTCGGCGCTCAGCACCACCGACCACTGGCTGAGTCCGTCTTGTGATGCACCTGCGGGGTTGGCCGAGACGACGCCCGGGGTGGACGTGATCGCCTTCTCGACCTCCGCTGCCTTGCCCGTGGCGGCGATGACGCGGGTGGGGTTGGTCAACCCGCTGGGAAAGTGAGCCGCGAGTGTGTCGTATCCGCTGACGGACTCCGCCTGCACCCGGAACTGTTCGGTCTGCGAAAGGCCGATCGGTGTGGCCAGGATTCCGAGGCAGAGCAGCGCAAGGCCGGCGACGGCGACGACGGTGACGCGGGCCGGCCTGCGTGCCACCGCGTCTGCGATACGGTGCCAAACACCGCCCTCGGTAAGGGGTTTAGCGCCGAGCTTCGGGACGAACGGCCAGAACAGCCCGCGCCCGAACAGGGCCAGCATGGGTGGCAGCACGAGCAGCACGAACACCGCGGCCACGACGAGACCCGCGGCGGCTTGCACGCCGAGGCTCCTGGTGCTGGGCGACGAGGCGAGCACCAGGGTCAGCAGCGCCAGCACGACGGTGGCATTGCTGGCAAGGATGGCAGGGCCGGCCTGGCGGACAGCTACCCGAAGCGCATCGCGGTGGTTTTCGGTGCGGCCCAGCTCTTCTCGGTAGCGCGAGATCAACAAAAGGGCGTAGTTGGTGCCTGCGCCGAATACCAGCACGCTGGTGATGCCGCCTGTCGAGCCGTCCGGCGTCATCCCGACGGATTGCGCGACCGCAGTGCCGACAACGGCAGCGACGCGATCGGCCACGCCGATCACACCGAGCGGGATCAGCCACAGCACCGGGGATCGGTAAGTTGCGATCAGCAGCAGCGCCACCACGAGTGCGGTGACCGCGAGCAGCGTGATGTTGGCGCCGGAGAACGAGTCTGCGATGTCAGCGCCGAAAGCCGGTCCGCCGGTGACCTCGACTCGCAGGTCGTCGGGCAGCCCGTCTCGTGCGGAATCTCGCAGTTTCTTGACTACATCACGCAGGGCGAAGCCGGACAGCCCGGTGTCCAACGGCACGGTGGCCACCGCCGCCTTGCCGTCCTCGGACACCATGACGGGCTGCTGCTTGATCGCGCCAAGGTCGGCCGTGGTCAGCGGCTGTCCGTCGTTGCGGCTGAACACCACGATGACGGGGACCTGATCACCGCCGGGTAGCCGTGCCCGAACCGCGTCGGCCTGCGTGGACTCGGCGCTGGTGGGCACGGGAACCGGCGACTGCTCACCGGAGTCGTCGCTGCCGATGAGACCCATCAGCGCACCGGAGACGATCAGCACCGCAAGTGCCAGCGCCCATGAGAACCGCCCGGTCATGACACCTAATATTTCAGATACTTAATTATTAATCAAATGAACCTATCGCCGGTATGCTATGTGGGTGCCGAAGACCGACCGTGCCGCAATGGAGTCGATCATCGCGGCCGACGTGCGGGCGATGACCGCAGAATCCGACCAGATCGGCAGGCACTTCGCAGGCCAACATGATGTGGCGGCCAATGACTTTCGCGCTCTGTTACACGTCATGGTCGCCGAGACGGCGGGTTCGCCTCTCACCGCGGGCGAACTCAGAACACGGATGGGCATGTCCGGAGCGGCCATCACGTATCTCGTCGAGCGGATGATCACCTCCGGGCACTTCCGCCGCGAATCCGACCCAACCGATCGGCGCAAGGTCATTCTGCGGATCGCCGACGACGGAATAGCCGTCGCCCGAGGCTTTTTCGGGCCCCTCGCCGAACACAACCGGCGCGCGATGGCGGGACTGCCCGCCGACGATCTCGCCGCCGCGCACCGGACATTCACGGCGATCATCGACGCGATGCGGGCATTTCGTTCCGAGCTCGACCCGTCGTGATCTCCTCGACGAGCCGCTGTGCGGCCACCGATGCGCCGTCGGTGCGAATCCTGCCTGCCGTCTCAGCCGCGCGGTCGCGGATCTCGGGGCTGGTCGCCGTCTGAAGTGCCGCCGCGAGCGACTCGAGCGTCGGGGCGGGTCCGTCGTGGGCAACCCCGATGCCGAGAGAAGCCACCCGGCCCGCCCAGTAGGGCTGGTCGGCAATCTGCGGAACGACGACCTGGGGCACGCCTGCCCTCGCGGCGGTGGCCGTCGTGCCCGCGCCGCCGTGGTGCACGACCGCCGCGACCCGCGTGAACAGAGCCTGGTGGTTGACCTCGCCGACGGCGAGGCAATCCTCCTCGTCGTCGATCAGTGCCAGGTCGGCCCAGCCGCGTGAGACGACGGCGCGGCGGCCCTGTCCGCGGATGGCCCCGATGGCGATCCTTGCGACGTCCTCGGGGGCGCGCACACTGCTGAATCCGACGTACACCGGCGGTGTGCCCGCATCGAGGAACGCCGTCAGGTCGGCAGTAAGCGGCCGGTCATCGGGAAGGATCCACGCGCCGGTCTGCATCACCTCGTGATCCGGCGAACCCGGCCACGGGCCGAGGATCGGATCGACTGCAAGCCATGGGCGGTCGGTGTGCACGTGATCGCGGACGTTGTCCACCGGCGGCAACCCGATGGCGGCGCGATGCGCGTTGAGCGGGTCGCGGTACAGCGCATTCACCCGCTCGGCATCCACCTCCCAGAGCACCCGGTTGTCGGTCTCGCCCGGCGGGAACGGCCGGCCGGGCCGCTGCATCGGCACCTGGTGTGGGGACGGGATGGTGCCGGGCAGGAACGCGACGCACACGTAGTGGATGCCCAACTTCTCTGCTATCGATCGCACACCCGCGGGCATCAAACCCGTCGCCACCACCGCATCACATCCCTGCGCGGCGGCGGCGACCGTGTCGAACTGCATCGCAACAAGATTGGCCGCCGTCTTTGGCGCGTCGGCCGGGGTCAGCGGCCTCTGGCCGTGCAGCATCTCGCGCAACGACTTGCCCATGGGAATCAACGGCACGTCGACCCTGGCGGCAAGATCGGCGAAGTCGGGTGGTGCGCATACCCGAACCTCAACGCCGAGCTGCTTGAGCGCCAGCGCGAATCCCATCAACGGCTCGACATCCCCGCGTGAACCCCACGACGACAACAAAACACGCAATTGCCCAACCCCCACATTCCTCGACTTCTGGCTCAGCGGGACGATTCTGGGTGATCACCGGGGTCTTGCCGCAAGCCCCCCTGTGCGCTATATGTTGAAGAGGGAAGGAAACTGCTCCGGCCTAAGTGCGGTTGAGCGTCGCTTCCTCGAGATCCAGCCCATGTAGCACCGACCGCAGCACCTCGTCGTCGATGTGTCCGCTGTCCCGCTCGGCGATGAACGTCTTGCGTTCGGCGGCCAGCATCTCCAGCCGTAGTCGCCGAAACGCCGACGTCGGGCTCTCGCCGATCTCCTCCGCGGTGCGGCCGAGCCGCTCCCACGCCGAGTTGCGTCGGCGAGTGTTCCACGCGCGCAACACATCTGCGGCCCGCTCGTGAACTTCCGCGGTTTTCGGGTCGGCCAGCAGTTCGTCGAGCCGGTCGGCCGCCGCGATAGCTGCCTTCTCTTGCGCGGCGGCCGCGGCGATCGCATCGGTGCGCGCCTCGTCGCCCTGGATGCCGAGCGTGCGGATCAGCAACGGCAGTGTCAGCCCGTGCAGCAGAAGTGTGCCGATGACGACCACAAAGGTCAGGAACACGATGTGCGAACGACCGGGGAACGGAGCCCCCGACAGCGTCGTCATGGGCACCGCGAACGCAGCTGCCAACGAAACCACGCCGCGCATCCCCGCCCACGCCACGACGAACACCTGCGCGACGGTCGGTGCGGTCTCGAGCTCCCTGATGCGCTTCGACAGCATCCTGGGTAGGTAGGCGAACGTGTACACCCACACAATGCGCACCACGATGACGGTCGCGAGGACGGCGACCGACGAGGCGATGATCACCGACGCGGAGATGCCCGCCAGTGCGCCGATCACCGTCGGCAGCTGCAGGCCGATCATCAGGAACGCGAACGATTCGAGCAGCAGCTGAACGGCCTTCCACACCGCCTGGTCCTGCAGCCGGGTCTCGTAGCCGGCATGCGGGGACAGCTGGCCGAGCATGAGCGCGGCGACCACGACCGCGAGCACGCCGGATCCGTGCGCCTCCTCGGCGGTGAGATAGATGACGAACGGAGCGACGAGGCCGAGCGCGCTTTCCACCAGCGGATCCTTCAGCCGGTGCCGGATCAGGGCGATGACGGCACCGAGGGCGATGCCGATCACGACGCCGCCGCCGGCCGCCAACGCGAACGTGCCTAGGCCCTTGCTCCAGGTCGCCGCACTGCCGATGGCCGCGGCGAGCGCGACCTTGTAGGCGGTCAGCGCGGTCGCATCGTTGAGCAGGCTCTCACCGCCGAGCAGCGTCATCACCCGGCGCGGCAGGCCGAGCCTGCGGCCGACCGCGGTCGCCGAGACCGCATCGGGTGGCGCCACGATGGCGCCGAGCGTCAGCGCGGCCGCGACCGTCAGCTCCGGCACCGTCTTGAAGGCGACGAAGCCGACCGCGAACGTCGTCGCCAGCGGGAGTCCGATGGCGAGCAGCCCGATGGGCCGGATGTTTCGTTTCAGGTTGAGGTAGCTGCTCTCGAGGCCCGCCGACCACAGCAACGGAGGAAGTAGCACATAGAGCACGAGCTCCGGGTCGAGCTCGATGTCCTTGAAGCCGGGGATCGCGCTCACCGCCAGGCCCGCCACCACCAGGGCCAGTGGAGCGGACGCGTTGACGCGGCGCGCAAGGGCGGCCAGCAGCACCGACAGCACCAACACCGCAAGCAGGGAGCCTTGCACCTGATCAACCTCCTAGGCCGAAGCTCGACGGGCCGATGTCCCTATCCTTGGACAGCATGCTCAAGAGATCGCGCGGACGCGAGACGACTGCATCGGCTGCACCAACCACATGCACGCATCTCTTGGCTGCAACCTCAGAACCCGAGCCGCTTACTCCCGGACGGTGCCAGTCCTGCGCCGAGCTGGGCGAGAACACCTGGGCGCATTTGCGGATGTGCATGACCTGCGGTCGTGTCGGCTGCTGCGACTCGAGCCCGCATCAGCACGCGAGCGAACACTTCCACGACACCGGGCACCCCGTCATGCGGTCAGCGGAACCGGGGGAGGACTGGCGATGGTGCTACATCGACGTCCGGCTCGGGTGAAGATCTGGCAGGCTTGACCCCCGATGAGTGAAACCACGCAGACCCCCGAACCACCGGACACGTCGGACGACGAGTCAACCGACGCCGAGCCGGCTGCGCAGCGCGACGACCGCAGCTCGGTGATGCTGCTGGGCTCGGGCGAGTTGAGCCGTGAGTTGACGCTCGCCTTCCAGCGGCTTGGCCGGGAGGTGGTGGCCGTCGACCGGCACGCGAACGCCCCCGCGCACGGCGTTGCCGACCGGGCCGCCGTGGTGAGGATGAACGACGCAGAGGCGCTCACCGCGATCATCGAGCGGGCCAACCCGATGTACGTGGTCGCCGAGTCCGGCGTCATCGCAGTCGACGCGCTGGTCGCCGCCGCAGAACGCGGTCTCGAGGTGTATCCGACCCCCCGCAGTGTGCGGATGAGCCAGGATCGCGAGGGCATGCGGAAGCTGGCCGCCGACGAGCTGGGCCTGCCGACCGTGCCCTTCTGGTTCGCCGGGTCGGTCGACGAGTTGACCGCGGTGGCCGAGCACGCCGGCTTCCCGCTGGTGGTCAAGCCGATTGCGGGCGTGCCAGGCGA
>Ga0164307_10001098_pt1 | contig 12108 bp, 9 predicted proteins | sample Whisoiple_243_MG_FD_110214 | JGI IMG/M metagenome (GOLD analysis project Ga0164307, IMG submission 110214) | Soil microbial communities amended with fresh organic matter from upstate New York, USA - Whitman soil sample_243_MG | ecosystem: Environmental > Terrestrial > Soil > Unclassified >...
ACCGTCGTCTTCCTGCCGATGGCGGCGGTGGCGCTGGCCGGGGTGTGGGTGGCCAGCCGGGTGAAGGAAGCCTAGGTACCCTGCGGTGCCCCGTGGGCCTCGCCTGTGAAGAGAGTCTCAGCGGCATCGGACGGCGGCCGTTCCGTACGAGGTCCGGCGCCGCCCGCCGGTAGGGTGGCCCGGTTGTCGTATCGCGTACGGGCTGCCCGCGGCCCGCACGGAAAGCGCCCCACGTACCCGAGTGCCCCGAACCGGAGACCGTGACTACTACCGCCTCCCACCACCTCTCACCCGCTTTTCCCGGCCGCGCCCCCTGGGGGACCGCCGGGAAGCTGCGAGCCTGGCAGCAGGGTGCCATGGAGAAGTACATCCAGGAGCAGCCGCGCGACTTCCTCGCGGTCGCCACCCCCGGCGCAGGCAAGACGACCTTCGCGCTGACCCTCGCCTCATGGCTGCTGCACCACCACGTGGTGCAGCAGATCACCGTCGTGGCGCCCACCGAGCACCTCAAGAAGCAGTGGGCGGAGGCAGCCGCCCGCATAGGGATCAAGCTGGACCCCGACTACAGCGCCGGGCCCGTGAGCAAGGAGTACCACGGCGTCGCGATCACGTACGCCGGCGTCGGCGTGCGCCCCATGCTGCACCGCAACCGCTGCGAGCAGCGCAAGACGCTCGTGATCCTCGACGAGATCCACCACGCCGGTGACTCGAAGTCCTGGGGTGAGGCGTGCCAGGAGGCGTTCGACCCGGCGACCCGGCGGCTCGCCCTCACGGGTACGCCGTTCCGCTCCGACACGAACCCGATCCCGTTCGTGGCGTACGAGGAGGGCAACGACGGCATCCGCCGCTCCTCGGCCGACTACACCTACGGCTACGGCAACGCGCTCTCCGACGGCGTCGTGCGGCCCGTGATCTTCCTCAGCTACAGCGGGAACATGCGCTGGCGCACCAAGGCAGGGGACGAGATCGCCGCACGGCTCGGCGAGCCGATGACCAAGGACGCCATCGGGCAGGCCTGGCGCACCGCGCTCGCACCGACCGGTGACTGGATCCCCAACGTGCTGGCCGCCGCCGACAAGCGGCTGACCGAGGTGCGCAAGGGCATCCCGGACGCCGGCGGGCTCGTCATCGCGACGGACCAGGAGTCGGCGCGCGCCTACGCCAAGATCCTCAAGTCGGTCACCGGGGAGAAGCCGACGGTGGTCCTCTCCGACGAGAAGGCCGCGTCCAAGAACATCGACAGGTTCAGCCAGGACGGGTCGCGCTGGATGGTCGCGGTCCGGATGGTGTCGGAAGGCGTCGACGTGCCGCGCCTCGCGGTCGGCGTGTACGCGACGACCATCTCCACCCCGCTCTTCTTCGCCCAGGCCGTCGGCCGTTTCGTGCGGTCGCGGAGGCGCGGCGAGACCGCGTCGGTGTTCCTGCCGACCATCCCGATGCTGCTCGACTTCGCGAACGAGATGGAGGTCGAGCGCGACCACGTGCTCGACAAGCCCAAGAAGGGCAGCGACGAGGAGAACCCGTTCGCGGAGGAGGACCAGCTCCTCGCCGACGCGGAGAAGCTGGAGGACGAGGAGACCGAGGACCAGCTGCCCTTCGAGGCGCTGGAGTCCGACGCGGTCTTCGACCGGGTGCTGTACGACGGTGCCGAGTTCGGTATGCAGGCGCACCCGGGCAGCGAGGAGGAGCAGGACTACCTGGGCATCCCGGGCCTCCTGGAGCCCGACCAGGTGCAGCTGCTGCTCCAGAAGCGGCAGACCCGGCAGATCGCGCACAGCCGCCAGAAGCCGGCCGCGGAGGCCGACCTCCTGGAGAAGGCCGCGGAGGAGCGGCCGGTGGTCACGCACAAGAAGCTGCTGGAGCTCCGCAAGCAGCTCAACACGATGGTGTCGGCGTACACGCACCAGAGCGGCAAGCCGCACGGCGTGATCCACACCGAGCTGCGGCGGGTCTGCGGCGGTCCGCCGAGCGCCGAGGCGACGGCCGGACAGATCCAGGACCGGATCAAGAAGGTCCAGGAGTGGGCCACGCGGATGCGGTGAGCCGGACCCGGGCGGCCCAGGGCGCGGGCGGCACGTTCCGCCCGTGTCCCGGCCTCCGGTCCGCGCCCCGGCTGTCCGGTGTCGGAGGGGGAGAGGCGCGCCGCCGCGTCGGCGGGGGCGCGTGGGCGCGTGCCGAGCGCCGGGACCGAAAATTTTTTTCGCGCTCCTATTCACGGTGAGTTAACAATCGTTCACGTCTGATGCACGGAGCGTTGCCGCCGCGTCACCCGACTTGAACGCGCGTAGATGTTCGCGTTCCGGACGGTCCGCCGCTGACCGGCGGTTATGCGGCGCCGTTTCAAGGGGCGCCCGGATTCTGGACGAGGTCTTCCGCTGAGCGGACCCTCTCGCTAATCTCCCCGAAACATGAACGCCCCGTGGCAATGTGGCCGCGGAGCGCAGCCGGTGCCATGGCCAGTCGGCGGCCTCTCGGTGCGTCGCGGATCGACCAGCAAAGGTACCCCGGAGACAACCGCCCCGCTCACCACGAGGGAGAGGGCGTCGTGACCGCGGAGACTTCTCAGACGCTCGACCGGGGACTGCGCGTCCTCAAGCTGCTCGCCGATACCGACCACGGCCTGACCGTCACCGAGTTGTCGAACAAACTCGGCGTCAACCGCACCGTGGTCTACCGACTGCTCGCCACCCTGGAACAGCACGCGCTCGTCCGGCGTGACCTGGGCGGCCGGGCCCGAGTGGGTCTGGGCGTGCTGCGCCTGGGCCGCCAGGTGCATCCGCTCGTCCGGGAGGCGGCCCTGCCCGCACTGCGTTCCCTGGCCGAGGACATAGGGGCCACCGCACACCTCACCCTCGTCGACGGGACGGACGCGCTCGCGGTCGCCGTCGTCGAGCCGACCTGGACCGACTACCACGTGGCCTACCGGGCCGGATTCCGCCACTCCCTGGACCGGGGTGCGGCGGGCCGGGCCATCCTCACCGCCCGGCAGAAGACGGTCGACCACCCGGGCTACACCCTCACGCAGGGCGAGCTCGAAGCCGGTGCCTGCGGCGCGGCCGCGCCGTTGGTCGGGGTCTCCGGGGTGGAGGGCAGCGTGGGCGTCGTGATGCTCGCGGACGCCGTACCGGAACGGGTCGGCCCGCGCGTCCTCGACGCGGCCCGTGAGGTCGCCGACGCCCTGCGTTAGCCACACGCTCCGACGTCGCCGGCTCCGACCGCCCGTGCGGTCGGAGCCGGCGACGGGTGGCGGTTAGATTGGTCGGGTGGCCATTCGTCTCTCCCGCCCCCGCGCCCTCGCGCTCTGCGCGCTGCCCGTACTCGCCCTGTTCGGCACGGCGGCCTTCGCGCCCCTGCCGTTCACCGTGGCGCAGCCCGGCAGCACCGCCGACGTCCTGGGGGACGACAAGGGGAAGCCGGTCATCACGATCACGGGCACGCCCACCCGGACCACCGACGGCGAGCTGCGGATGACGACGATCCTGGCGACCGCGCCCACGGCCGACGTCGGCGTCGCGGATGTCGTCGACAGCTGGTTCAGGACGGACCGGGCGGTCATGCCGCGCGACTCCGTCTACCCGACCGGCGGCTCCGAGAAGGAGATCGAGCGGCACAACCTCCAGGACATGGAGAAGTCGCAGAACGTCGCCGTCGACGCGGCCCTGGAGTACCTGGACAAGAAGCCCGGCTCCGTTGACGTCACCCTGCACCTCGCCGACGTCGGCGGCCCCAGCGCGGGCCTGTTCTTCTCCCTGGGCATCATCGACAAGCTGGTCGGCAACGGCTCCGGCGGTGACCTGACCGGCGGCCGTACGGTCGCGGGAACCGGGACGATCGAGGCGGACGGCACGGTCGGCGCGGTAGGCGGGGTCTCCCTCAAGACGCAGGCCGCCCACCGCGACGGGGCGACCGTCTTCCTCGTGCCGAAGGCCGAGTGCAAGCAGGCCAAGGCCGAGCGGCCCGACGGACTGCGGCTCATCCCCGTCACGACGCTCTCGAGCGCGGTGTCCTCGCTGCGTGCCCTGGACCAGGGAGGCAAGGTCCCGAGCTGCTGACCTGCGGCTCCTGATCAGGACCGGCGGCCGGAGGCCCGTGACCTCCGGCTGCCGACCCGGTCTGCCGACCTGCGCCGGCACCTCCGGGAGCAGGCACCGGCCGGTCCGTGACCGCAACGGGACCGGGGCCGCGTCCTCGCGGGCCCCGGCCGCGCTTCCGCTCAGCCCTCCTTGATGAATCCTTCCTTCAGCAGCCAGTCCTTCGCGACCTCGTGAGGGTCCTCTCCGTCCACGTCCACCTTGGAGTTCAGCTCCTGCGCGAGCGGGGTCGTCAGCTTCTCGGTGACCGGGGCCAACAGCTCCGCTATCTCCGGGTACTTGTCCAGGGTCGCCGTGTGGATCGCCGGTGCGGCGTTGTAGTTGGGAAAGAACTGCTTGTCGTCCTCCATGACGTCCAGGTTCATCGCCTTGATCCGGCCGTCCGTCGTGTACACCTCGCCCAGCAGGCAGGAGTTGGACTCGGACACCTGGGTGTAGATGATCCCCGCGTCCATCTTCTGGATGTTCGAGGCGGGCAGATTCATCCCGTACTTCTTCTGCATGCCGGGCAGTCCGTCGTCGCGGGAGGCGAACTCGTTCTCCACGCAGACCGTCACGGCCTTCGGGTCCTTCTTCGCGAGCGCGGCCACGTCCGACAGCGTCTTCAGGTGGTACTTCGCGTTGTTCTTCTTGCTGATGGCCAGCGCGTAGGTGTTGTCCAGGGTGGACGGCGGGAGCCAGGTCACCCCGTTGCCCTTGTCCTCGTCGCGGACCACCTCGTACTGCTTCTGCGGGTCGACGACCGGTTCGGCGTGGCCCAGGTAGGTGATCCACGCCGTGCCCGTGTAGTCGTACAGTGCGTCCGCCTCGCCCTTCACGACCGCCTCGCGGGAGCTGATCGACCCGGGCAGGTTCGTCCGGTCCAGCACCTCGGCACCGGCCGCCTTGAAGAGCAGGCCCATGATCTGCCCGAGGATGATGTTCTCGCTGAAGTTCTTCGAGGTCACCGTCAGCGACGCGCCCTTGAGCGGCTGTCCCTTTCCGAGCGACCCCGGTCGCACGTCGTCCACCAGCGGAGACCCGCTCTTCAGCCCGCACCCCGTGAGCAGGAGGGCGAGCGCGGCCGTCGATGCCAGGCCCGTACGTACCCTCACGCTTCCTCCAGTCCGCGCGGCGTCAGCCACAGTTCGGCCAGCGACGCCAGCCAGTCCACCAGCAGCGCCAGCACCACCGTCAGCACGGAGCCGAGCACCAGCACGGGCATGCGCTGCGTCTGGATACCGGAGGTGATCAGGTCGCCGAGTCCGCCGCCGCCTCCGAAGGTGGCGAGCGTCGCCGTGCCCACGTTCAGCACCAGCGCCGTCCGCACGCCCGCGAGGATCAGCGGGACCGCGAGGGGCAGTTCGACCTTGGTGAGGGTGCCCAGCGCCGACATGCCGATGCCCCGGGAGGCCTCGACGAGGGTCGGCTCGATGGCGTTCAGCCCCGCCACCGTGTTGGAGAAGACGGGCAGCACCGCGTAGATCACCATGCCGATGATCGCGGTCGACGGGCCGATGCCCAGCCAGATCACCAGCAGGGCCAGCAGCCCGATGGCGGGTGTGGCCTGCCCGATGTTGGCGAGGGTCGTGACGCCGGGGGCGGCCTTCTTCAGGCCGCGCCGGGTCATCGCGATGCCGAGCGGGATCGCGATGATCAGCACCCAGAAGGTGGAGATCGCGGTCAGCTTGACGTGCTGCCACCAGCGGACCTCGACGATGTCCCCGGCCAGCGAGTTCTTCGCGATCGAGTCGAGTTCGACGTTGGAGATCCACAGGTAGGTCGCGACCAGGACGACCGTGAGGACGGCCGGCACCAGGACGAGCTTCTTCCAGGTGATCCGGCGCGCCGGGGCGGCCTGCCGCGGGGAGGGCTCGGCCTCCTCGTCACGGAAGGCGTGCCCGCCGACGTCGTGCTCTCCGGGGGGCCGTGCTCCCTTGGGGGGAGCCTGATGACTGGGGGTCATAGCCCGCTGCCACCGCCCTCCTGCTCCTGCTCCGTCCGGTGGACGCGCAGCTCCTCCAGGTCGTGCTCGTGCTCCATGGCGGCGAGGCGGTCGGCCTCCAGGAGCTCCTGGACGGAGTTCATCAGGGTGTGCATGTCGACGACGCCGATGAACTCACCGCGCCGCCCGGTCACGGCGACCCGCCCGCCGCTGTCCGTCAGCACCGCCTCCAGCGCGTCGTGCAGCGTCGCGTCCCGGGTCACGGTGTCGTGCACCAGCTGTCCGGCCCTGGCGAGCGAACCCTTGGCGCGCATCAGATCGCCGCGCCGCAGCCACTTGTAGGGCCGGTTGCGGCGGTCCAGCATCAGCAGTTCGCTGTGCCGGCCGTCCCGCAGCTTGTCGAAGATCGACTGGAGCGGGTCCTCGACGGTCACCGTGGGGAAGTCGGCGATCCCCACGTCCCGCACACGAGTGAGGTTGAGCCGCTTCAGTGCGGCGCCCGCGCCCACGAAACCGGAGACGAAGTCGTCGGTCGGGTTGGTGAGGATGGCCTCGGGCGTGTCGAACTGCGCGATGTGCGAACGCTCCCGGAGCACCGCGATCCGGTCGCCCAGCTTGATGGCCTCGTCGAAGTCGTGGGTGACGAAGACGATCGTCTTGTGCAGTTCGTGCTGGAGCCGGATCAGCTCGTCCTGGAGGTGGTCGCGGGTGATCGGGTCGACCGCCCCGAACGGCTCGTCCATCAGCAGCACCGGCGGGTCCGCGGCCAGGGCCCGGGCCACCCCCACGCGCTGCTGCTGGCCGCCGGAGAGCTGGCGCGGGTACCGCCCGTGGAACTCCCGGGGGTCCAGCCCGACGAGGTCGAGCATCTCCTCGACCCGGTCCTTCACCCCGGACTTCGACCAGCCCGTCATCTTCGGTACGAGGGCGATGTTCTCCGCGACCGTCATGTGCGGGAAGAGACCGGAGGACTGGATGGCGTAACCGATCTTGCGGCGCAGCTTCACCGGGTCCATGTCGGTGACGTCCTCGTCGTTGATCCTGATCCGCCCGGACGTCGGCTCGATCAGGCGGTTGATCATCTTGAGGGTGGTGGACTTCCCGCAGCCGGAGGGGCCCACGAGGATGACGGTCTCACCGGCCTTGATGTCCATGGACACCTCCTCCACCGCGGGGGTGGGGCTGCCCGGGTAGGACTTGGAGAGGTTCTCCAGCTGGATGGTGGCACCGGAGGTGCTCGCGGGGCGGGGCGGGGCCGACTCCGTCGACCCGGTGACGGTCTCAGGCACGGATCCCCCTAGGGATGGTGAGCCGTCCGAGAAGCACGTAGGCGGCGTCGAAGAGCAGAGCGAGGATGACGATGCCGATCGTGCCGGCGAGGACCTTGTTGATGGCGTTTGCGCTTCCCAGTGAGGCGAGGCCACCGAAGATCTCGTTGCCGAGTCCGGGGCCCGAGGCGTAGGCGGCGATGGCGGCGATGCCCATCAGCATCTGGGTGGAGACCCGGATGCCGGTGAGGATGGGGGGCCACGCGAGGGGCAGTTCGACCTTGAGGAGCCGTCGTGTCCTGGACATCCCGATGCCCTTGGCGGCGTCGACGAGCGACGGGTCGACCCCGCGCAGCCCGACGATGCAGTTGCGGACGATGGGCAGCAGCCCGTACAGCGTCAGGATGATCACGGTGGGCGGGACTCCCAGGCCGACCAGGGGGATCAGCAGACCGATCGCGGCGAGCGAGGGAATGGTGAGGATCGCCGAGGTGGACGTGATCGCCAGGGATCCGCCCCAGTTGCTCCGATAGCTGACGACACCGATCAGGACGCCGAGAAGAGTGGCGATGACCATGCACTGGAAGACGGCGCTGGCGTGCTGATACGTGTCGGTGAGCAGTTGCTGGTGGCGGGTGCCCACATACTCCCAGAAGTTCACATGTTGCTCCGTAGGCTCAGTCGGTGTCCCCTGCAGCCTGCTCAACCAGCGGGATAATACGCAGGGGCACCGGGTTTTCCATGACGATCGCCGTGGAGGCCCGGACGATGCCATCAAAGCCCACCACGAGGTCGATCACCCGCTGGAGATCGGCGTTCGAGCGGGCGACGAGACGGCAGAGCATGTCCCCGTGACCGGTCGTCGTGTGCAGTTCCAGCACCTCCGGCACACCACTCAAATGGGCCCGTACGTCGGTGCCTTGGCCCTGCTTGATCTCCAGTGTGGCGAACGCGGTGACGGGGTAGCCGAGCGCCGCCGGATCCACCTCGGGGCCGAAACCCCGGATGACGCCATTCGACTGAAGCCGGTCCAGCCGGGCCTGCACGGTCCCGCGCGCCACCCCGAGACGCCTCGACGCCTCGAGCACACCGATACGGGGCTCACGGGCCAGCAGCAGGATGAGCCTGCCGTCCAGATGATCGATCGCCATGATCCGTCTCCCGATGGTCAGCCTGTACAGATGGCCCGCCCATCCTGGCGTCAGGCTGTACGTATTGACCAGTGGATGCACGAACTGTTGCGCACCTTGCGGAGCGGCGGGAACCTTCGGACATGACTGAGACTGTGCACACCACCCCCGACACCGCCCGGCAGGCCGACCCCTTCCCGGTCAAGGGAATGGACGCGGTGGTCTTCGCCGTGGGCAACGCCAAGCAGGCGGCGCACTACTACTCGACCGCTTTCGGCATGAAGCTGGTTGCCTACTCCGGACCGGAGAACGGCAGCCGCGAGACCGCGAGTTACGTCCTGACCAACGGCTCCGCCCGCTTCGTCCTCACCTCGGTCATCAAGGCGTCCACCGAGTGGGGCACCTTCCTCGCCGACCACGTGCACGCCCACGGCGACGGTGTGGTCGACCTCGCCATCGAGGTCCCCGACGCCCGGAAGGCGTACGCCTACGCCGTCGAGCACGGGGCGACGGGCGTCACCGAGCCGTACGAGATCAAGGACGAGCACGGCACGGTCGTGCTGGCCGCCATCGCCACGTACGGGAAGACCCGCCACACGCTCGTCGACCGCTCCGGGTACGACGGCCCCTACCTCCCCGGCTACGCCGCCGCCGACCCGATCGTCGAGCCGGCCGCCAAGAGGACCTTCCAGGCCGTCGACCACTGCGTCGGCAACGTCGAGCTCGGCCGGATGAACGAGTGGGTGACCTTCTACAACACGGTCATGGGCTTCACCAACATGAAGGAGTTCGTGGGCGACGACATCGCCACCGAGTACTCCGCCCTGATGTCGAAGGTCGTCGCCGACGGCACGCTCAAGGTGAAGTTCCCCATCAACGAGCCGGCGATCGCGAAGAAGAAGTCGCAGATCGACGAGTACCTGGAGTTCTACGGCGGCGCGGGCGTCCAGCACATCGCGCTCGCCACGAACGACATCGTCGCCTCCGTGCGCGCCATGAGGGCGGCCGGTGTGCAGTTCCTCGACACCCCGGACTCGTACTACGACACCCTGGGGGAGTGGGCGGGCGAGACCCGGGTGCCCGTGGAGACGCTGCGCGAGCTGAAGATCCTGGTCGACCGGGACGAGGACGGCTACCTGCTGCAGATCTTCACCAAGCCGGTCCAGGACCGCCCGACGGTCTTCTTCGAGATGATCGAGCGGCACGGCTCGATGGGCTTCGGAAAGGGCAACTTCAAGGCCCTCTTCGAGGCGATCGAGCGCGAGCAGGAGAAGCGCGGCAACCTCTGACCGCAGCACGGACGGGCCCGTCTCCCGCCGGGGAGAGGGGCCCGTCCGTGTTCCGCGCTACGGGGCCGCCGCCGCGGAGGCGCCGTCCGCGGCCCGCGGGGACGGGGCCGGGGAGGCCGAGGGCTCCGGGCTCCCCTTCCCGGCGTCCGGCGACGGCTTCACCGAGGCTTCGGGCGAGGCGGCGGCCTCCGGCTCGGGCGACGGCTCCTGCGACGGTTCCGGTTCGGCGGAGGGCTCCGCGGACGGCGGCTGCATCTGCGCCGGGCCCCCCGCCGCCGGATCACCGAGGGCGTCCAGGGCCTCCCGCGCCAGCGGCGCGGCCAGCGGCGAGAAGTCCGGGTTCGTGCGGAGGGCCTCCTCCAGATGACCGCGGGCCGGGCCGTCCTGGCCGAGGGAACTCTCGATCACGCCCAGGTGGTAGGCGTACGAGGCGTTGCGCACCCCCGTTCCCACCGCCTGGTCCGCGTACTGCATGGCCTCCTCGCTCCGGCCCGCCCGGTGCAGCGACCAGGCCAGCGTGTCCGCCACCGCCGCACTGCGGCGCTGCCCCTCCCACGCGGTGCGCATCAGTTCCACCGCCGCCTCCGGGTCGCCGTGGTCGGCCTCGAGGCGGGCCTCGGTCAGGGACTCGTCGACCCCGGCCGTCCTCGCCTGCGAAAGGAGGCCGCGGAGCTTCGTGTACTGGGTGCGCGCGTCGCCGTCCAGGTCCAGCGACTCGAACAGCTCGCCGAGTTCGAGCACGTACTCGGGGCGGGGCAGCTTCGTCGTCACCGTCCGGTAGTCGGCCAGGGCCTCATCCGTGCGGCCCAGGGCGGCCAGGGCACGGGCCCGGCCGGCGAGGGACACCAGGTGGCTGCGGTCGGTGCGCAGGGCCGCGTCGTACTCCGCGAGGGCCTCCGCCGGCTCCCCGCGCTCCGCGGCGAGGTCCCCGAGGCGGTGCAGGGCCACCGCCTTCTCGGCCGCTGTGGCGGCGTGGTCCGCCGCCTCCCGGGCGGTAGCCAGGGCGTCCTCGCGCCAGCCCTGGTTGCGGTACATCTCGGACGTCCTGGCCAGCGCCGGTACGCCCTTGCGCAGCGTGCCGTACTTCTCCGTGGCCTTGGCCGCGGCCGCGTAGTCGCCGAGGCCGTTGTAGGCGTCGATCAGCACCGGGTACGCCGTCCAGCTCTTCGGCTGCCGCGAACGGACCGTCTCGCCCCACTTCTTCGCTGCGAGGAAGTCGTTCCGGGCGTTGGCGAGCGCCCCGAGACCCACCCACGCCCCCGTGTTCCCGCGCTCACCCGGCTGCGCGGCCAGCGAACGCTGGAGCGCCTGCTCGGCCCGGGAGTAGTACGCCGCGTCCGCGGACCGCCGGCCCCACTCGACGTACGCCGTGCCCAGCACCGCCCAGGACGGGGCGTCCGCGGGATGCGTCTCCACCCACTTCTGCCGGTCGCCGATGAGGGCCGTCAGATCGGACAGGGACGCGGGGGACCCGGCCGCCGCAGCGGCCTCGGCCCGCGCCACGGGCCCCGGCGCGGGCGGCGCGGCCACCTCGTCGTCCGGTACGGCGATCACCGCACCGGCCACGAGCACGGCGCCGGCCACCGCACCGAACGCCGCCCTGCGCAGCGTGGTGCGCATCGGCGCGGGAGGCGGGGGGACGGACGTCGCACCCTGGGGCGGCAGGGTGGAGTAGGGCGGCTCCGGGTTCTGCTGCGGCTTGGCATCCATGACCATCACTCTGCGTCAGTACGAAGATCGCATCGCGCTCCGTGACGGCCGACGCAGACGGGTTCACACCATTGGCCCCGGGTGCCAGGCTCGGATCATGGACGCACTCCTCGAACGACTGCGCGCAGGACTTCCCGCCGAGGCACTGATCACGGATCCGGACGTCACCGCCTCGTACGCCCACGACATGGCGAGCTTCTGCGATGCCGGCACGCCCGCCGTCGTGGTGCTCCCGCGCTCGGTCGAGGAGGTCCAGCACGTCATGCGGACCGCCACCGCCCTGCGCGTCCCCGTCGTCCCCCAGGGTGCGAGGACCGGCCTGTCGGGCGCGGCCAACGCCTCCGACGGCTGCATCGTGCTCTCCCTGGTCAAGATGGACCGGATCCTGGAGATCAGCCCCGTCGACCGGATCGCGGTCGTCGAACCGGGCGTCGTCAACGCCACGCTCTCCCGCGCGGTCGGCGAACTCGGGCTGTACTACCCGCCGGACCCGTCGAGCTGGGAGATGTGCACGATCGGCGGGAACATCGGCACCGCCTCCGGCGGGCTGTGCTGCGTGAAGTACGGCGTCACCGCCGAGTACGTCCTGGGCCTGGAGGTCGTCCTGGCCGACGGGCGGCTGCTGAACACCGGGCGGCGCACCGCGAAGGGTGTCGCCGGGTACGACCTCACCCGGCTCTTCGTCGGCTCCGAGGG
>Ga0164307_10001099_pt1 | contig 12104 bp, 12 predicted proteins | sample Whisoiple_243_MG_FD_110214 | JGI IMG/M metagenome (GOLD analysis project Ga0164307, IMG submission 110214) | Soil microbial communities amended with fresh organic matter from upstate New York, USA - Whitman soil sample_243_MG | ecosystem: Environmental > Terrestrial > Soil > Unclassified >...
CTCCGGTCCGCAAAATGGCGTGCTGCCGAGCCACGAAAGCAATGCCTATCGTTGGCTGCGGCATCTCGTGGACATGCTGCTCGAAGGCGACAACCCAGAGGAGTTCCTCGAGCACACCAAGCTCGAGCTGTTCCAGGACCAGGTGTTTTGCTTCACCCCGAAGGGACGCCTGATCGCGTTGCCGCGCGGCGCCAACCCAATCGACTTCGCTTATGCTGTGCACACCGACATCGGCAACACCTGCGTCGGCTGCAAGATCAATGGCCGGCCGATGCCGCTCGTCACCGAGCTCAGAAACGGCGATGAGGTGGAGATCATAACTTCTGAGGTGCAGACGCCCCCATCGGCTTGGCAAAGCCTTGCCGTCACTGGCAAGGCACGCTCGGCCATCAGGCGTGCGACGCGCGATGCGGCGCGTGCCCAATACGGTAAGCTCGGCCGCGAAATTCTCGAGCGTGCCTTCAGCCGGCGCGGCAAAGTCCTCAGCGAGGAGGCGATCGGTCAGGCGCTTGGCAGGCTGTCCCAGAAGACCACGGAGGACATGATCGCCGCCGTCGGTCGCGGCGAGCTCTCGTCCGCGGACGTGATCAAGGCAGCCTGGCCGGAAGACATTGCCGAGGCGCCGAAGCGGCGGCGTAAGGTCAAGCGCGCCGAGGAGGGTTGGTTCGGTCTTGGCAAGGTGATGGGCCTCAAATTCCGTTGGCCAGGCTCAAACAGCAGCGAACGCAGCCGTCCGGTCGGCGCGAGCAGCATCCCGATCAGGGGCTTGCGTGGCGATTTGCCGGTGAGCTTCGCCGCCGACGGCGCGGTGCCCGGCGACCGCATCGTGGGCATTCTCACCCCTGGCCAGGGCATCACCATCTATCCGATCCACGCCGAGGCGTTAAAAGCCTTCGACGAGGAGCCGGAGCGCTGGATCGACGTGACATGGGACATCGACGAGGACAATCCGCAGCGCTTTCCCGCGAAGATCGCGGTCACGGCTCTGAACGAGCCCGGCAGCCTCGCGCAGGTCGCCGCTGTGATCGGTGAGGCTGATGGCAACATCGACAATATCAAGATTATGAAGCAGGTCCCGGACTACGCCGAGATGGTCATCGAGCTCGAAGTGTGGGACTTGACCCATCTAAACGAGATCCTCGCCGGACTTCGGGCCAAGGACGTGGTGAGCCGCGCGCAGCGGGTCGGCGGCTAGATCGGCAAGGAGGCGCCGGCGTCGCATGTTGACCCTGAGCCCTGGCGAACCGGGGACATTTGCCTAGATTGAGGGAAGTCCCTGGCCGTCGGCGAACGCTTACGCCAGGCTGATATTGGGCGCAAAGAGGTCTTGATGCTGTTCAAGCGTCGTCGAACCGAAAGCCTGTTAGAGCGTCTGCGCGTTCATCTCTGGCCCCGTCGCAGTTGGAGCCGGTCGAGCCGCTACGTCGTCTACCGGCTGCGCCGTCTCAGTGCAACGCCCCATGCCATCGCGCTTGGCTTCGCCGCCGGCACTTTTGTCGCGGTTACACCCTATATCGGCACGCATTTGATCATGGCGGCGCTGATTGCTTGGATCATCGGCGGCAGCATCGTCGCCGCGATCCTCGGCACCTTTCTCGGCAATCCACTCACCTATCCCTTCCTTTGGTACGCGAGCTACGAGGTCGGCAACCTCCTGCTCGGCGGCAAGGTGACCAAAAAGCGGATCGACCTCTCTCAGGGCCTTTTTCATTCCTCCTTCGATCATCTGTGGCCGATCCTGAAGCCCATGGCGCTCGGTAGCATCCCCGTAGGGCTAGCGGTGGCGACCGCCTGCTATTTCCTGGTGAGACCCACGGTTGATGCCTACCAGCACCGGCGCCGGCGCGAGATCCGCTTGCGTCATCGGCGCGACGCGATCCGCGCACCGGAAGCAGCGCCATGACCCCGCCGGCGCCGATCAGGCTCGGTATCAACATCGACCATATCGCGACGTTGCGGAATGCGCGTGGCGGCCACCATCCTGACCCCTTCCGTGCAGCCGTGGTCGCCGTCGAGGCCGGCGCCGACAACATCACCGCGCATCTCCGCGAGGATCGGCGTCACATCACCGATGACGACATTGCGCGGCTGGCCGCGAATTTAACCGTTCCGCTCAACATGGAGATGGCGGCGACGCCCGAGATGTTGGCGATTGCGCTCAAGACCAGGCCGCACGCAGCCTGCCTTGTCCCGGAGAAGCGCACCGAACGTACCACGGAAGGGGGACTTGAAGTTACCGGCCAACATAATCTGCTCGCTCCCTTTGTCGCCAGGCTTGGCGACGCCGGCATTCGCGTCTCACTGTTTACTGCCCCCGAACTCCGCCAAATCGAAGCGGCAGCGCGCATTCGCGCGCCGGCGATCGAGATTCATGTCGGGCCCTGGTGTGAGGCGATTGCCGAAGGCCATGCGCGAGAAGCGGAGGCTGAGTGGTTGCGCATTGTTGAAGGCGCAAGGGCCGCGCATGCCCTAGGCCTCGAAGTTCATGCCGGGCACGGCCTGAATTATGCGACGGCGGCGACCATCTCCGGCATGCCGGAGATCGTCGAGCTCAATATCGGTCATTACCTCGTGGGTGAGGCGATCTTTGTCGGTCTTGGCGAGAGCGTGCGCCGCATGCGAACCGCTATGGACAAAGGCCGCGCTGCGTTGCGGCAAAGGGACACGGCATCGGCGAGTGGTGAGGCGTGATGATCCTAGGGTTAGGCAACGACATCATCGACATCAGGCGGGTGGAGCGGACCATCGAGCGCTATGGCGACCGTTTTCTCTCCCGCGTGTTCACCGACATCGAGCGCAGGAAATCCGACGGCCGTGCCGGCCGCGCCGCCTCCTATGCCAAGCGCTTCGCCGCCAAGGAGGCCTGCGCCAAGGCCTTGGGCACCGGCTTCCGGCAGGGGGTGTTCTGGCGCGACATGGGCGTCGTAAATCTGCCTTCGGGCAGGCCCACTCTCGAGCTGACCGGCGGGGCGCTGCAAGCGCTCGTTGACCTCACGCCGGAGGGACACGCGGTGCGCATCGACCTCACCATTACCGATGACTTTCCCATGGCTCAAGCGATCGTCATCATCTCGGCTTTCCGCGGGCCCATGCGCGATTGAGCCATTTGCCTCCCAATCGGGGACGGGATATAGGGGCGCCGACGGGTCCGCGCGTAAATCAGCATGTGAGGAGAGCTTCCGCATGAGCGTCGAGGCAGAAGAAACGCAGGAGAAAAGCGGGGTGAAGGACACCGTCCGCGTGGTCATCCACGCGCTCATCCTTGCGCTTCTCGTGCGTATATTTCTATTTCAGCCCTTCAATATCCCGTCGGGCTCCATGATCCCGACGCTGCTCGTTGGCGACTATCTGTTCGTGTCAAAATACAGCTACGGCTATAGCCGGTATTCCTTCCCCTTCGGGCCGAATTTGTTCTCCGGGCGCATCTGGGCCAAGGAGCCGGAGCGCGGCGACGTGGTCGTGTTCAAGCTGCCGCGCGACAACCAGACCGACTATATCAAGCGCGTGATCGGCTTGCCCGGCGACGAGATCCAGATGATTCACGGCGTGTTGCACATCAACGGCGAGGCGGTGAAGAAAGAGCGCGTCGACGATTTCGTCATGCGCGACCAGTCGGGACGCGAGCGGCACACCGCGCGCTACATGGAGACCTTGCCGAACGGGGTGACCTATCCCGTGCTCGATCTCGTCAACGAAGGCATCGGCGACAATACCGAAGTGTACAAAGTGCCCGAGGGGCACTTCTTCATGATGGGCGACAACCGGGATAATTCGACCGACAGCCGCTTTCTCTCCGAGGTTGGCTACGTGCCCTTCGATAACCTGGTCGGTCGCGCTCAGGTTATCTTCTTCTCCATCGACGAGGACGCCGCCTTCTGGCAGATTTGGAAATGGCCGGCCGACGTTCGTTGGTCGCGCATTCTGCAACTGGTGCATTGAGCTTTGCCCAAGCGGCGCGACACGGCTCTCAAACATCTCTTTGAACGGCTCGGGTATGCCTTTAACGATCGCTCGCTGGTCGAGCTCGCGCTGACGCATGCGAGCGCGCGGCCCTCGCTCAAGCCGAACGAGGATAATGAGCGGCTCGAATTTTTGGGCGACCGCGTGCTCGGGCTCGCCGTCGCCGAGCTCTTGACCACGAGCTTTCCGGAGGCGAGCGAAGGGGAGCTCGCCCGAAGATTCAATCAACTGGTACGCGCCGAGACTTGTGCCGATGTCGCTCAGCGCTGGGAGCTTGGCAAGCTCATCGTGATGAGCGGCGGCGAGGCCGAGAGCGGCGGGCGTGCGAAGAAGACCATCCTTGCAAATGCCTGCGAGGCGGTGCTCGGTGCGATCTTCATCGACGGCGGCTACGAGCCGGCGCGCGACGTGGTGCATCGCTGTTGGGCCGCGGAGCTGAGCGGCCTCGATCTCGTCGCGCCGGACGCAAAATCGATCCTCCAGGAATGGGCGCAAGGACGGCATTTGCCGCTGCCACGCTACATCGAAGTCTCCCGCGAGGGACCGGACCACAAGCCGCGCTTTACCTCCGAGGTGCAAATCGATGGCGTTGCCCCGGAGCGTGGGCACGGCGCGAACAAGCGCGCGGCGGAGCAGGCGGCGGCGCTCGCCATGCTGCTGCGCGAGGGCGTCTGGCAGGCTCCGCAACATGACTGACCAGGCCGCGACGGAAACACAATGCGGCTTCGTGGCGCTGATCGGCGCGCCGAACAGCGGTAAATCCACGCTGATCAATGCGCTGGTGGGAGCCAAGGTCGCCATCGTCACCCACAAGGCGCAGACGACGCGGGGGCCAGTGCTCGCCATCGCGCTTCAGGGAAAGAGCCAGATCATCCTGGTCGACACGCCCGGCATTTTTCAACCCAAACGCCGGCTCGACCGCGCCATGTCCGGGGCAGCCTGGACCCGTGCCGCCGAGGCAGACCTCGTGGCGCTGGTAATCGACGCCGAGCGCGGCATCGATTGCACGCTCGACCCGGTCTTCGCCAATCTCTCTGAGGTCAAGCGGCCTGTTGTCGCCGTGCTCAACAAAATCGACCTTGTCGCGTGGCCTGAGCTTTTGCATCTCGCCGCGGACCTCTTCATGCGCCACACCTTCGCGCAAACCTTCATGATCTCGGCGCTCACCGGCGACGGCGTTCCCGACCTCAAGTCCTACCTCGCCGCCGCGGTGCCGCCAGGCCCTTTGCTCTATCCGGAGGACCAGCTCACCGATGCGCCGCTCCGTCAGGCCGCCGCCGAGATCACCCGCGAGAAGCTGTTCCTCAGGCTGCACGATGAGCTGCCCTACAGCCTCACGGTCGAGACCGCCGACTGGAAGGACCTTGCGGACGGCAGCGTCCGCATCGAGCAGACCATCTACGTGATGCGCGACAGCCAGAAGAAGATCGTGCTTGGCGCTCACGGCGCGACCATCAAGGAGATCTCCATGGCCGCGCGAAAGGAGATCGGCGAGATGATCGACGCGCCAGTGCATTTGTTCCTCTTCGTGAAGGTGCGCGAGCGCTGGGGCGAGGACCCCGAGCGCTACCGCGAGATGGGCCTCGACTACCCCAAGGACGCCTGAGACCTTCGGTCGCCCCGCCGGAACGTCGGTCTCTCTTCCACGTTGGCTTCCATGGTCGAACAACACCAGGAGGACCACATGAACTCCATAGGCTTGATGGCTCGCGGCTTGATGTTCGCTGCAAGCTCCGTCATGGCTGCCAATACGTTTACGACACTGCCCGTCGACCGGTATTGGTCAGCCGGGCTTCAGTCGCAGAGCTTGCTGCCGGAGACGCCAGAGCAAAACACTGGGATGGCGCCAGGAACGCTGCGCCAGCAGAGTCCCATCTTGCCCAACTCCTCCAGCGTGCCTGACAATTCGGTATTACCGCAAAATTCTACCGGCGGAACGCCACCGCCGAACACACGCGGCTGAACCAGCCTTCACGCGGCCTCCAAGAGCGCGTCATCGCTCGGTTTGATCGGGATCCAGTAGCCTCCGTCCTCAATAGTTTTCGACACCAGCGGGTACTGGATGCCCGCCCTTCGCGGGCATGACGAGTCAATCTGGATGGAGTGCGCTCGAGGAGCTTGAGTCGCGGGAGTGTTGAGACATAGGCTCCAGCATGGACTTCAGCGACGAGGGCATCCTCATCTCGGCCAAGCCTCTTGGCGAGGCGAACACGGTGGCCGAGCTCCTCACCGCCAGGCATGGGCGCCATCTAGGGCTGGTGCGGGGAGGGCGGTCACGGCGGATGCGGCCGCTTATGCAGCTCGGCAATGTTCTGAGCGTCACCTGGCGGGCGCGACTCGCCGACCATCTCGGCGGTTACAATCTTGAGCTTATCGAGCCCTACGCTGCCCGCGTGCTCGATGATCAGGCTGCGCTCGCCGCCATCGGCTCGCTGACCGGGCTCGCCAAGCAACTGCCCGAGCGCGATCCGCATCCGCAGCTTTATCGCGGTGCGCTCGAGGTCTTTCAGGCGTTGGATGACGCAAATGTCTGGCCGGCGCTGCTGGTACGCTGGGAGATGATGCTGCTTCAGGACCTCGGCTTCGGCCTCGATTTGAGCGAATGCGCCGCAACGGGGACAGATGCCGACTTGATCTACGTCTCGCCTAGCTCAGGCCGTGCCGTCTCGCGCGATGCTGGCCAGCCGTTTTGCGACCGCCTGTTGAAACTCCCTCGCTTCCTGCTTAAGGACGACGCATCGCCCGCGCCCTCCGATATTCTCGCCGGCTTCGCGCTCACCGGCCACTTCCTCGAGCGCGACGTGCTCGCTCCCCAAGGCCTCGCATCGCCCGCTGCACGTACCCGCCTCATCGAGCTTCTGGCGCGCAGTCAACTTGGTGTCATGCCCGCGAAGGCGGGCATCCAGTAACCCACGGAGCTCGGAAGTACTGGATCGCCCGGATCATCAAGCTTGTGCTCGGGCTGGCGAAGCCAGAACCGAGTGCCGGGCGATGACAACCTTAGTTGTCACAGCTTGAGCAGACTCAAGGGATGCGGTAAGCGCAACACATGGGAAAAAGAATTGCGCCGCCTGATTCGTCGGGCCCGATCGAGCCCGTGAATCTGCGCGAGGCCCTGGAAGAGCGCTACCTCGCTTACGCACTCTCCACCATCATGCACCGCGCGCTGCCCGATGTGCGCGATGGGCTGAAGCCGGTGCACCGGCGTCTGCTCTATGCCATGCGCCAGCTTCGCCTCGAGCCGCAAGGCGAGTTCCGCAAATGCGCCAAGATCGTCGGCGACACCATGGGCAACTTCCATCCCCACGGCAATCAGGCGATTTACGACGCGCTGGCGCGCCTCGCGCAGGATTTTGCCGTGCGCTATCCGCTTATCGACGGCCAAGGCAATTTCGGCAACATCGACGGCGATAACCCTGCCGCCGACCGCTACACCGAGGCACGGCTCACCGAGATCGCCGCCCAGCTGCTCGACGGGATCGACGAGGATACCGTCGACTTCCGCCCAAACTACGACGGCCGCGAGCAGGAGCCTTCAGTGCTCCCCGGCAATTTCCCCAATCTGCTGGCCAACGGCGCCGCGGGCATCGCCGTCGGCATGGCCACCAACATCCCCCCGCACAATGCCGGCGAGCTCTGCGACGCGGCGCTGCATCTGATCAAGTTTCCCAACGCCACCGCAGACAAGCTGGTCGATTTCGTTCCGGGCCCTGACCTGCCAACCGGCGGCGTTCTGGTCGAGCCGCGAGAGTCGATCGTCGCCGCCTACAAGACCGGGCGGGGCAGCTTCCGCTTGCGCGCGCGCTGGACCAAGGAAGATACCGGCCGCGGCACCTATCAGATCGTCGTCGCCGAAATCCCCTATCAAGTACCGAAGGCGCGCCTTGTCGCCCGCATCGCCGAGCTTCTGCAGGCCAAGAAGCTGCCGCTGCTCGCCGACGTGCGCGACGAGTCCGCCGAGGACGTGCGCCTCGTGCTCGAGCCGAAGAGCCGCACCGTCGATCCGGTCCTGCTCATGGAGCAGATGTTCAAGCTGACCGAGCTCGAGACGCGCGTGCCTCTCAACATGAATGTGCTGAGCCGTGGCCTGATCCCGAATGTCCTGAGCCTCAGACAGGTCTTACGCGAATGGCTCGATCACCGCCTAAAGGTGCTGGTCCGCGGCACCAAGCATCGCCTCGCCAAGATCGATCATCGCCTCGAAGTGCTCGAAGGCTATTTGATCGTCTATCTCAACCTCGACAAGGTAATCAAAATCATCCGCGAGAAGGAGGAGCCGAAGCCGGCGCTGATGCGTGCCTTCAAGCTCACCGAGATCCAGGCCGAGGCCATCCTCAACATGCGGCTCCGCTCTCTGCGCAAGCTCGAGGAGATGGAGATCAGGCGCGAGCACGATTCTCTCACCAAGGAGCGCAAGGAGCTGACGGCGCTGCTTGCCTCAGAGGATAAGCAGTGGAAGACGATCGGCGATCAGATCAAATCGCTGAAGGAGCGCTTCGGCCAGAAGACGGAAACCGGCCGCCGCCGCACGAGCTTCGAGGTGGCGCCGGAAGGCGTGGCAGAGGATCTCGCCGAGGCTTTGATCGAGAAAGAGCCCGTGACCGTCGTCCTGTCGGAGAAGGGGTGGATCCGCGCCATGCGCGGGCATCTCGCCGACGACGGCGGCCTTACTTTCAAGGAAGGCGACCGGTTGAAGCGCGCGGTGCGCACGCAGACCACGGACACGCTGCTGCTCTTCGCCACCAATGGCCGCTTCTACACGCTCGGCCCTGACAAGCTGCCGAGTGGGCGCGGGCACGGCGAGCCGTTCCGACTGATGATCGACATCGAGGAGACGGCTGACGCGGTCGAGCTGTTCGAGCACGCGCCGGGCCGCAAGCTCCTCGTCGCCAGCACGAGCGGCCATGGCTTCATCGTGCCGGAGGACGAGGTGTTGGCCTCGACGCGCAAGGGCAAACAGGTCCTGAACGTCGCTGCTGGCGATGAGGCCGCGGTCTGCACGCCGGTGGCAGGCGACAGCGTCGCGGTCATTGGCGAGAACCGCAAGCTCCTGCTGTTCCCCTTGAAGGAGCTGCCGGAGATGCCGCGCGGCAAGGGCGTGCGGCTACAGCGCTACAAGGATGGCGGCCTTGCCGACGCCAAGACCTTCGCCAAGAAGGAAGGATTGTCCTACGTCGACTCCGCCGGCCGGAGCTTCACGCTCACCAAGATCAGGGATTGGTGGGGCGTGCGCGCCCAGGCCGGACGCATGCCGCCCAAGGGCGTTCCCAAATCTGGGCGCTTCGGACCTAAGTTCTGAGGCGACTACATCTTCGCCTGGTCATGCCCGGCCTTGTGCCGGGCATCCACGAATCTTTACGGGAGAAAGACGTAGATGGCCGGGACAAGCCGGGCCATGACGAACAATGATGGGGAGTCGCGTTTCCCGGCTAGCGCGACGAGCCGTCTGGCTTCCGGCAGCCGGCTTCCGGTGTCACGCCAGTGCGCACCCAGCCCTTTGAGGTGAGGTGCTCCTGCGGTTGGAAGCGGTTTTTGTAGCGCATCTTGCGCGAGCCATCGATCCAATAGCCGAGATAGACAAAGGGCAGCTTGAGGCTTCGCGCAAACTCAACCTGCTCGAGGATCATGTAGGTGCCAAGACTGCGCACCGGCTGGTCCGGATCATAGAAGCTGTAGACCATGGAGATGCCGTCGCTGAGGCGGTCGCAAAGCGAGACACCGATCAGCGGCGAGTCGCCGGTCTCCGGGTCTGGCCTGAGGCGATATTCGGTGACGCTCGTCTCGACCACGCTGTCCTCGACCATCAGCGAATAATCGAGCACCGACATCTCCGCCATCCCGCCGTCGCCGTGCCGCGCGTCGATATAGGCGCGGAACAGAGAGTATTGCTCGGCGCTGGGCGAGGGCTCCATGCGCGCCATCATCACGTCGCAGTTGGCCCGAGCGATTCGGTTCAGCGAGCGGCGCGGGCGAAAAGCGTCGACGAGGATCCGCACCGGCACGCAGGCCGAGCAGGCGTCGCAATAAGGCATGTAGGCGATATTCTGGCTGCGCCGGAAACCGCCCTTCAGCAGATTGTCGATGAGAAAACCCGGCTTCTCCCGGGTGAGATGGGTAAACAGCTTCCGCTCGAGCTTGCCTGGCAGATAAGGGCAGGGCTGCGGCGCCGTAATGTAAAACTCCGGGAAGTTGCTCTTATGCTCGGTCACGACCTAACCCAGATCGAATCTGCCCCCTTTTCCCGAGCTTAGTGGATCAAAGGGACACAGTGCAAATGCGGAACGAGCAAGAATTGGGTTGCGCCGGGAGCCGCCTGAAGGCCGGTTTTAGCGCCGGTTCGTCGCCACGACACCGGCCAAAATGTCGTGCAAGCAGCGCTTTTGCGGGTCGAATAGGCACCACAGCAGGATCGGGAAAAAGATCACGAAGGAGAACCAGAACAGTAGTGCATGGAAGGCCGCGATTAGGGGCGACACTTTGCCCCCGAACCAGGTCCGCCATTCGAGCCCCATTAGGCGCTGACCGATGGTCGCAGAATTCGGTCCGCCAATGGTGAGCGCGTTGTAGCCAAGGCCGACGATAGGGAAGATGGCGCCGAACAGCAGCCAAGCGAGACCGAGGGTCACGATGCCGAGGATCGCCACCACAAACACAGCAAGCAGCCACAACAGCGATATAATTACGGCGTCGATGAGGAAGGCGGCGAAGCGCTTGCCGATCACCCCGTCGAACGACGGCGCCTGCGCCACCGGATCGTAAGCCGGCGACGGGCTGCTGAAGTCGGTCTCCGAATAGGGCGGAGGAGTTCTCCCTTCAGACTCGTTGGTATTCTGCGAAAAAGTCGATGTCATCTGACCTCTACCCATGTTCTAACCAAGAGACGTTAGCATCACCACTGGCGGGCCTACTCATGGCCGCACGCCCCGCAACACATAAGGGGCTAGACGGCCATTTGTAGGGGTGTGAGAAGAAAATTACTGGAGACGGGCAGGAGGGATGAATGAAGCTGACTCATGGACGGAATGCCGAGCAGATCGCACGTGCAAACACGGCCATCCTGATGGAGCTGATAAAGCGCCTCAAGGCTAACGGCGTGCTGAACGAGGAAGAAGCTAAGGCGCTGTTCGAGAATGCTGCTCAGTTCCTCACGAACTACAAGGGGACCAAGGGCGTCGCCAATGTTCAAGAGGCCGCAAAAATGGTCCGCGAGATGGTCGAGCTGGTTTAGCCATCATAGCTATAGCGCAAGCCCTTCCACAGATCTGTCACCCCCGCTTTGGCGATTGCTGTAGCAGCGTCGGCTTCGGTCGGCGCCCTTTCCCTTGTACCTGATGGCCCAATGGTCAGCATCTCCTGATGAGCCAAGCCACGGTGCTTCCCCTGCCGAGGTGTTTTCAACCCGCGACAGTGTTGGGTGTTCCTGGTGTTCGATTCGGAAAAGGTTATCGACCTGGCGCGTAGGCGTCTGGACTGTAACCCGCACAAGAGCCTTTGAGCCGGATGTCGCGCCCGAGCACTTGGCAGATGTAGACCTTCTTGAGGGGATTTTTACGCACCTGGGAACCCGTCACCTGCCACCCGTAACTCTGAGCCACAATGGCAATATTCTCTTCCTCACAATAGGGCGTAGCGAGCAGACCGTACTTAGTGACTTGGAAATCGCCCTTGCACTCAACGCGCGAACCCAGGGGTAGTCCAGCCAATGGCCAACAGCAGAACCGCTGAACCACCGAAAACACTAAGCTCTCTGAGCATTTCAATCCCCCGGGGGAGTGCCTTATATCATAGGGACCGGCGCCGGCTTCGGTCGGCGCGCTTTTTTCACCCCGCCAATCACTGCGGATTTGTTGGAACTTCAGACGCGCACCGGAACGTGATGCTATTGCCGACTGCACGAGTGTTCACGAGCTTTAGCCCCTTGGCGTGGCAGTAATCGCCTGCCTTGCCGACCGCCGCATCCAGCCCCTTGCTCCAAGACGACGAGTTCATGAGCGAAGAAGTCTTGCTTACGCCGAGGACGTATGTCCCGTCGCCGATTTGCTGCACCTGCTGGCTCTGTTGATTGGATACGGAGCAATCCTGGAGGAGGACTACGACACTTGAGAAGGTAAAAATGAATAGCGCTCTAGGCATGGGCCAGATGC
>Ga0164307_10001100_pt1 | contig 12099 bp, 13 predicted proteins | sample Whisoiple_243_MG_FD_110214 | JGI IMG/M metagenome (GOLD analysis project Ga0164307, IMG submission 110214) | Soil microbial communities amended with fresh organic matter from upstate New York, USA - Whitman soil sample_243_MG | ecosystem: Environmental > Terrestrial > Soil > Unclassified >...
CAGTCACAGCCGAAGCAACTGCCTGAGCATGTTCATCGCGATGATCGTTCTTTCGGTCGTCGCCGCCATATATGCGGGGCGCGGTATAGCGCGGGCGATATCCAACTTCATGCACAGAAATGATCCAGACGAGGATCCGCCGCGGGCTCAGTAGTGGTAGGTGTCCGACGGCGCCGGGATGTGGGCCGGGTCGTCGACGTCGTCGAACTCGGACGATTCGATCCCGTAGGAACGGGCCAGGTCGAGGATCTTGTTGGCGCGGGCGATACGCGGCAGGTCTGAGCCGTTGCGGATCTCGCCGCCGTCGCGCTCGAACTCGAGGAAAAATTCTTTGGCCCAGTTGATTTCGTCCAGGGACGGCGACAGCCCCTCGTTCACCGTTGCGCACTGATCCGGCGTCAGGCAGATCTTGCCGGTCATGCCGAACTCGGCGGAAACGGCGGTGGCCTCGCTCAGCTTCAGCGCGCTTGACCCGACGGTGGGGCCGTCGATGGCGCCCGGTAGATGTGCAGCCTTCGCCGCGATCGTGAACCGCGAGCGCGCATAGGCCAGAGTGGTCGGGTTGTCGCCGAAGCCGGTGTCGCGACGGAAGTCACCGATACCGAAGGCGAGCCGGAACGTGCCCTTCGCCGCAGCGATCTCCGTGATCCGCTCCAGCCCGCGGGCCGTCTCGACCAGCGCCACGATGGGAACTCCAGCCAGTCGCTTGGCAGTCTCGGTGACGTGATCGACGGACTCGACCATCGCCAGCATCACGCCGCCGATCGACGTGCCCGACAGCATTTCGAGGTCGTCCTGCCACCACTGCGTCCCGAAGCCGTTGACGCGGACCCAGTCGCCGTTGCCCTCGCCGAGCCATTTGGTCACGTTGTCGCGGGCCGCGGCCTTGTCCTTCGGGGCGACCGCATCCTCGATGTCGAGGACCACGATGTCGGCGCGGGACCTGACGGCGGGCGCGAACCTTTCGTATTGCGCGCCGTTGACCAGCAGCCAACTCCGGGCGAGAACGGGGTTGATCCGCGAGCCGATATCCGCGTCGTCCTGAGTGGTGCTGACCTCGTTGTCCACCCGAATATCGTCGCGCACCGCCCCCGTCAGGCCAAGAGCGGGGGTCTGTCCAGGTCAGGGAAGCGCGGCGAAGAGCTTCTCGAGCGCAGCCCAATGCCGGTCGGCCGCGGACTTGTCGTAAGGCGGGTTGTCCGGAACGGCGAACCCGTGCCCGGCCGGATAGATCTCGACCATGTGCTCGACACCGGCCGCTGTCAGTGCCTTGTCCAGAGTTTCGGCATGCTCGGCGGTGAAGCTTCCGTCGTTCTCCGCGCCGGCCACATAGACGGTCGCGTTCATCTTGTCGGCGAGCAGATGCGGGCTGTTCGGATCGTCGGTGACCAGGCCGCCGCCGTGGAACGAGCCGGCGGCGCCGACGCGCTCAGGATGTCGTCCGGCGACGATCACCGAGGTCCGGCCGCCCATGCAGTAGCCGAAAACCCCGAACCGCGAGCCCGTGACTTCGGGGCGCGCTTCGAGGAAGTCGAAGAACGCGCCGGCGTCGCTGGCGATCATGTCGGGCGTCACCGAGCCGACCATTGTCATCAGCCGGGTCCGTTGCTTGGGGTCGCTGAACACGGTCCCCATATCGAACGGCTGCCAGTCACCGTGCCGGTAGTAGACGTCGGGCAGCAGCACGGCGTAGCCGTAGTCGGCCATTCTCTGGGCCATCTCCTGCATGGTGTCGCGAACACTTCCCGCGTCGGGGTACATGACAAGCCCCGGCCACGGACCGGAGCCCTCGGGAATGTGCAGGGTGGCGGGGCATGTGCCGTCCGGCGTGGTGACGGCGGCAGAAACACTCGGCATGCTTCCGTTCTACGCCACTCCTCTGGACGTAAGCTGGGCGGCGTGCCGATCGCCACTCCCTATGAGGATCTGCTGCGCGTGGTGCTCGACCGTGGCACACCCAAGGCGGACCGCACCGGCACCGGTACCCGCAGCCTCTTCGGCCACCAGTTGCGCTACGACCTGGCGGCCGGTTTCCCGCTCATCACTACAAAAAAGGTGCATCTGAAGTCGGTGATCTACGAGCTGCTGTGGTTCCTGCGCGGCGACTCGAACGTGCGCTGGCTGCAGGACCACGGCGTCACTATCTGGGACGAATGGGCCAGTGACACAGGCGATCTCGGGCCCGTCTATGGCGTCCAGTGGCGGTCTTGGCCGACGCCGTCCGGGGAGCACGTCGACCAGATCAGTGCCGCGTTGGAACTGCTGAAATCCGATCCCGATTCGCGGCGCAACATCGTCTCGGCGTGGAATGTCGGCGAGATCCCGCAGATGGCGCTGCCGCCCTGCCACGCGTTCTTCCAGTTCTATGTCGCCGAGGGCAGGTTGAGCTGCCAGCTCTACCAGCGCAGCGCCGACCTGTTCCTCGGCGTTCCGTTCAACATCGCCAGCTATGCGCTGCTCACGCACATGATGGCTGCGCAGGCGGGCCTCGACGTCGGTGAATTCGTGTGGACCGGCGGCGACTGCCACATCTACGACAACCACGTCGAGCAGGTCACCGAGCAGTTGCGTCGCGAGCCTCGACCATATCCGGAACTTGTTCTGGCGCCCCGGGATTCGATTTTCGACTACACCTACGACGACGTCGTCATCAAGAACTACGACCCACACCCGGCGATCAAGGCACCCGTAGCGGTATGACGGTGGGCCTGATCTGGGCCCAGTCGCCCTCCGGTGTGATCGGACGCGCCGGCGCCATCCCGTGGCGGCTGCCCGAGGACCTGGCCCGCTTCAAAGAGCTCACCATGGGCCACACCGTGGTCATGGGCCGGCTGACATGGGAGTCGCTGCCAGGCAAGGTGCGGCCGTTGCCCGGCCGGAGAAATGTCGTAGTGACCCGGCAAGCTGACTACATGGCCGATGGCGCGACGGTGGTGGGCGGCCTCGATGAGGTGGCCGCCGATGACGAGATGTGGGTCATCGGCGGCGGCCAGATCTACACACTGGCGCTTCCGATCGCGACCAGGTGCGAGGTCACCGAGGTGGAGGTCGACCTGCCGCGTGAGGACGACGACGTCGTCGCGCCGGTGCTCGACGAGGCGTGGGCGGGCATCGAGGGCGACTGGATGGCCAGCACGTCGGGCCTGCGATACCGGTTCACCAGCTATCAGCGCGCATGAAGCTCACCGCGGGGCAGGCTCGTCGGGTTGCGGTCGCGGCCCAAGGGTTCCACGAGCCCAAGCCGCGCGGGCCGGTGAACCGCGCGCATCTACGACGGCTGATCTCGCGAATCCAAGTGCTGCAGCTCGATTCGGTGTCGGTCGCGGTGCGGGCGCACTACGCGCCGGTGTTCAGCCGTCTGGGGCCCTACGACAGAGACGTGGTGGACCGCGCGGCCTGGAGTCACAGCGCACGGTCGCCTCGGCTGCTTGTCGAATACTGGGCACACGAGGCCGCCCTGATGTTCGTCGACGACTGGCCCCTGATGCGCTGGCGGATGCGGGAGTACACCGACGGCCGGTGGGGCAAGGAGATCGTCAAGAAGAATCCGCGGCTGGCCGACGACATCGTCGCCGCCGTCGCTGACCTCGGACCGTCGACAGCCGGTCAGATCGAGGCCCATCTCGAGTCGGAGCCACGTGGCAGGAAAGGTCCGTGGTGGGACCGTAGCGAAACCAAGTGGGTGGCCGAGGCGCTGTGGTCGGCAGGTGTGCTGACGACCGCCACCCGGGTCGGCTTCGCCCGGCACTACGAACTGACAGAGAAGGTACTTCCGCCCGAGGTGCTGGCGCGCGAGGTCGACGACGACGAAGCGATCCGCGAACTGACACTGCGGGCGGCTTCCGCGCTTGGCGTCGGCACCGAGGCGGACATTCGCGACTACTTCCGGCTGGGGGCAGGCCAGATCAAGCCGGCGCTGGCCTCGTTGGTCGACGATGGTGAGCTCGAACAGGTCGAGGTCGACGGGTGGAAGGCGACGGCGTATCTGCGCGCCGGGCAAGTCATTCCGCGCCAGGATCGGGGGACTGCGCTGCTGTGCCCGTTCGACCCGCTGATCTTCTTCCGGCCGCGCGTCGAACGGCTGTTCCAGTTCCGCTATCGCATCGAGATCTATACACCTGCGCCGAAGCGTGAATTCGGTTACTACGTATGGCCTTTCCTGCTCGACGGGCAGCTCGTCGGCCGCGTCGACCTGAAGGCCGAACGCGGATCCGGTGCGCTCAACGTGGTCGGTGCGTTCACCGAGCCGGGCCAGGACTCAGCGCGGGTGGCAGCGGCGCTGGCGGGCGAGTTGCGGTCGATGGCAGGCTGGTTGGGGCTCGCTGACGTCACGGTTGGGGATCGGGGCGATCTGACGGAGACGCTGCAGCGGGTTCTGCGCTGACACCCTCGCCTTCGACCGGTCCTTCGCCACGGAACTCCGGTACGCCGCGGCCGGTGACCCTGTTGACGATGAACACCACTGCGCCGATCGCGAGCCATACGATGCCGCCGATCTTGGCGAGCGGGTCGGCGTTGAACAGCACGTAGCCGATGATCAGGAATCCGAGCGTGGGCACAACCAGGTGCAGCAGATAGTTTTTCGACTTCTTGTGGCCGATGTAGTACCAGACGACGGAGACGTGCAGCAGGCAGAAGGCGAACAGCGCACCGAAGTTCACCAGCGAGGAGATGAGCCCGATCTGGCCGACGAAGAACAGCACGAGCACGACACTGATCGCGCTGACCACGAGGATCGCGTTTATCGGAACCTGGCGGGCACTGATCTTCGACAAGAAGCCAGGCAGTTGGCGATCCCGGCTCATCGAGTACAGCAGCCGGCTGGTCGCCGCCTGGGCGGCCATGGCGTTGGCGAATCCGACCGCGAGCACGTTGACGACGAAGAAGGCATTCATCCATCCGGTGTTCGACGCCGCCTCGACCAGTTTGAAGAACGCGTTGCCCGCCTCGTCATCGCTGAACGATTCCCGTCCGCCGGCGAGCAGGCTGGCGAGCCACGTCTGGATGATGAACAGGAACGCCACGATGAACAGCGAGCCGACCATCGCGCGGCCCGCGGGGTTGCGCTTACCTGTCGACTCCTCTGCGAGGGTGGAAATACCATCAAAGCCAAGGAAACTCAGCACTGCGATCGACAGCGCCGACGCGATCAACGGCGCGCTGACGAGTTCCGAGTTCCAAATCGGCGCGGTGCTCCAGCCGACGTCGGGCAGCGATCCGCCGCTGATCGCGCGGAACGCGATGTAGACGAAGATGACGACAAAGACCAACTCGATGGCCAGGAAAACCCGGTTGGCCATCTTCAACGAGTCGATGCCGAGCAGGTTGATCACGGTGTTGACGATGACGAACACGATCGCCCACAGCCATCGCGGCGTCGAGGGGAACAGTCCGATCATCGACTCCGCGGCGAAGACGTAGAGAAGCGTCGGCACCAGCAGGTAGTCGAGCAAGATTGCCCAGCCCGCGAAAAAGCCTGCACCCGGATGGATTCCACGGCCGACGTAGGAGAACACCGAGCCCGCCAGCGGGAACGACCGCGCCATCTGTGCATACGCCATCGCGGTGAACACCATGGCTATCAGGCCGATGAGGTACACCAGCGGAACCATGCCCGAAGCGCTGTTGTAAACGGTGCCGAAGATCGCCCATGGTGCGATGGGCACCATGAACACCAGTCCGTAGATGAGCAGATCGACTGTGGCGACCGAGCGATGCAATTCCTGCTCGTAGCCGAAGGATTCGAGGGAGCGTTGACCTTCCATGACTGTCCTGTCGGGTCGATGGGCTAGACGCGGGCTGTCGCGTCGTGGCGGGCGAGGAACGCGGCGACGACGGCGCGAACGTCTTCTGGCTTCTCCAGGTGCGAACAGTGGCTGGTGTCGGGAAAAACGTGGCTCTCCGCGCCGGCGATCTGGTCGACATACGGCTGCCAGGCCTCCGGAGTGGCCTCGTCGAACTCGCCTGCGATGACGAGTGTGGGCGCGATGACCTGGGGCAGCCGGTCGATGATGCTCCACCCGCGCAGCGTTCCGAGCACGTGAAACTCGTTGGGGCCGTTCATGGTGTGGTAGACCGTGGGCTCGGCCTCCATCTGCTCGATCGTCTCGACGAGGTCCTGCGGCATGGGTACCACCCGGCACAGATGGCGCCGGTAGAACTCGTCGGTCGCCGCCAGATACTCCGGATCGGTGACGGTACCCGCCTCCTCATGCCGAATCAGTGCATCCCGCACATCCGCAGGCAGCGCGGCCACCAGTTCGGCGCATCCTGCCATCCACAGCTCCATCGATGCGGGCGAGTTGCAGATCGCTACCGACTTCAAACCGGGCGGTCGCAGGACCGCGATCTCGGCGCTGAGCATTCCGCCCCAGGACTGGCCGAGCACGTGGTACTCGTCGATGCCCAGCGCTTCGCGGACGGTGTGGAACTCCTCGACGAACAGGGCGGGCGTCCAGAAGTCTGCGGGTGCATCGGGTAGGTGAGTGCTGTTGCCGCAGCCGATCTGGTCGTAGTGGACGACGGTGCGTCCGGTTTCTGATGCCAATTCGGCGAAATTGCGGACGTAGTTGTGCGCCATACCCGGTCCGCCGTGCAGAACGAACAGCGGCAGGGCGCCCGGCTGCGGGTCGTTCGGCGCGGTGATCTGGACCCAGGTCTCGTGGCCGCGAAACGGAATCATCTGGGTGGTGCGAGGCATGAAGCTCAGCATGAACCCGTAAAGGTCTCATGACAAGACCATTGATCGGGATTTAACATTTGTGCTGACGACAAGGAAATGATTCATGGCGCACAACGGCGCACCGGGCGTGTTGCTACCTCAGCAGCGTGATACGCCGACCCGCGTCGACGAGATCACCGATCGGCTGATCACCGCGATAGCGATCGGTGAGTACCTTCCCGGCGTGCGGTTGCCGGTTGAGCGGGACCTCGCCGCGTCGCTGGGCGCGGGCCGCATGACGGTGCGGGCGGCGCTGGCACGCCTTGTCGACCGCGGGTTGATCGAAACACGTCGTGGCCGCGGCGGCGGGTCGTACGTGCTCCATCAATGGCCGGAATCGTCCACCGAGGCGGTCGGCCGCACGTTGCGCATGCGACTCGACGAACTGAGGAACCGCTGTGACGCGATCTGTCGGGTGCAGGGCACCGTTTCGCGGGCTGCCGCGGAATCGCGGACCGACCATGACATAACGGTGATCCACGCCAGATTCGACGACTACCGATCCGCGCAGAGCGGCCTGGCCGCCCAGCAGGCGGACAGTCGGCTTCATCTGGCGATCATGGACGCGGCCCACAACGACGTGCTCAAACAGGTGCTGCTCGACTTGTTGGCGACAGTGAGTATCGCCGCTCCGGCTCATCCGTGGGGAGAGCCGACCACGATGCGCGCCATGGAATTACGCGCTCTGCAGGAACATGAACAACTGATCGGCGCCATCGCCGACGGCCGTGCCGACGATGCCGATCATCTTGCCCGCCATCACGGGCTCATCGACATCGAGCTCATCACGTCTGCGATGGAGCGCGCCGGCGTGCTCACCGACTGACCTAGAGCCGGCGAGGGCTAGTCAGTTGAACGGAATGTCGTTATCGGCCTTGGAACGCTGATACTGCTCGGACAGGCCTGCGTAGACGTCGCGAATCCGCTTGTCCTGCTCGCGCAGTTTGGTGCGTTGCGGCTCTGGCTCGGTCTCGACCAGCGCACCGATCGAATAGGCGGTCCAGAACGCGTTTGAGCGACGGTACTGGCCGTCTTCCACACCGAAGACCTCCTTGAGGATCTTCAAGTCGTGCGGGATTCCGAAGGCGTCCCGCGAATCCTCGTAGGTGTAGAAGTAGTAGAAGTTGTCGAACCCGCACCAGGTGATCGCCGAAAGGCACAGCGGGCACGGTTCGTGGGTGGACAGGAACACCAAGTCGCGGGTCGACGGTCGTCCGGTCATCTCGTAGAACTGGTTCAGCGTGCTGATCTCGCCGTGCAGCAGGGGATTGGAGGTTTCGCTGTTGGTGCCCGCGATGACCACCGAGAAATCGGATTTGCGCAACAGGGCGGCGCCGAAGATCTTGTTGCCGGCAGCGACGCCCCGCTCGGTCATCGGCAGGATGTCGTGCTCCATGACATTGAGGAGGCGGGACGCGACGGTGTTGTCGCCCATCGCTGCAGCTTAGCGACGCAATGCAGCGGTTCCGGTATGCAAGCCGCAACGCTTTAGTAACGGTGCCCGCGTTAGGGTGAGCCGTGGCCGAGACCGCGCCGTTGCGCGTGCAGTTGATCGCCAAGACGGAGTTCTTGGCCCCACCCGACGTACCGTGGAGCACCGACGCGGACGGCGGACCCGCGCTGGTGGAGTTCGCCGGTCGGGCCTGCTATCAGAGCTGGTCCAAGCCGAACCCCCGAACGGCGACCAATGCCGATTATCTGCGGCACATCATCGACGTCGGACACTTCTCGGTGCTCGAGCACGCGACGGTGTCGTTCTACATCACCGGGGTCTCGCGGTCGTGCACCCACGAGCTGATCCGGCACCGCCACTTCTCCTATTCACAGTTGTCCCAGCGGTACGTGCCCGAACAGGACTCGCAGGTCGTTCTGCCTCCCGGCATGGAGGACGACCAGCAATTGCAGGACCTGTTCACCGCAGCCGCTGACGCCAGCCGTGCGACCTATACCGAACTGCTGGCCAGGTTGGAGGCCAAGTTCGCCGACCAGCCCAACGCCGCGATCCGTCGCAAACAGGCCCGTCAGGCCGCCCGCGCGGTCCTGCCGAACGCCACGGAGACCCGCATTGTCGTCACCGGCAACTACCGGGCCTGGCGGCACTTCATCGCCATGCGGGCCAGCGAACAGGCCGACCTGGAAATCCGCAGGCTGGCGATCGCGTGCCTGCGCCAACTCGTCGGGGTCGCGCCGCAGGCCTTCGCCGACTTCGAGATCGCAACGCTGGCGGACGGCACCGAGGTCGCCACGTCCCCGTTGGCCACAGAGGCGTGACCTTCACCGGGTAATCTTGGTGGCCGTGAGCACCAGCGGATTCGACGTGCAGGCCCGCCTGGGCACCGTGCTGACCGCGATGGCGACGCCGTTCAAGCCCGACGGCTCGCTGGACACCGCCACCGCAGCGCGCCTGGCCACCCATCTGGTGGATGCCGGCTGCGACGGCCTGGTGCTGTCTGGTACCACCGGCGAATCGCCGACGACGACCGATGACGAGAAGATGGCGCTGCTGAGGGCGGTGCTGGACGCCGTCGGTGATCGCGCCAGGATCATCGCGGGCGCCGGGACCTACGACACCGCGCACAGCGTGCACCTCGCGAAGGCATCCGAGGCCGAGGGCGCACACGGACTTCTCGTCGTCACCCCGTACTACTCGCGGCCGTCCCAAACCGGGCTCGCAGCCCACTTCACCGCGATCGCCGACGCAGTGTCGGCGCCGATCCTGCTGTACGACATTCCCATTCGATCGGGTGTCCCCATCGAATGGGACACCATCCGGGCGGTCGCCGAACACCCGAACATCGTCGGCATCAAGGACGCCAAGGGTGACTTGAACGGCGGTGGCCGAATCATCGCCGAGACCGGTTTGGCGTACTACTCGGGTGACGACGCCCTCAACCTGCCCTGGCTGGCGATGGGTGCGGTCGGATTCGTCAGCGTCTGGGGACACGTCGCGGCGAGCCAGCTCCGAGAGATGTTGTCGGCCTTCAATTCTGGCGATGTCGCCACCGCCCGCAAGATCAACGTGACGCTCGCACCGTTGGCCGATGCGCAGTCCCGCCTCGGCGGCGTCACGATGGCCAAGGAAGGGCTGCGCCTGCAGGGCATCGATGTCGGCGAGCCGCGACTGCCGCAGGTACCTGCCACGCCGGACCAGATCGAGGCGCTCGCCGCTGACATGCGCGCCGCCACGGTACTTCGCTAGTGGATACAGATATCAAACCGCCGGGACCGCTGGTCCCCGGAGGCTTGCGGGTCACCGCACTGGGCGGCATCAGCGAAATCGGCCGCAACATGACCGTTTTCGAGCATCTCGGTCGACTACTGATCGTTGACTGCGGGGTGCTGTTCCCCGGCCATGACGAGCCTGGTGTCGACCTGATCCTGCCCGACCTGCGGCTGATCCAGGACCGCCTCGACGATGTCGAGGCGCTTGTGCTGACCCACGCCCACGAAGACCACATCGGCGCCATCCCGTTTCTGCTCAAGCTACGACCCGACATCCCGCTTGTCGGTTCGAAGTTCACCTTGGCGCTGGTGGCGGAGAAGTGCCGCGAACACCGCATCAAACCGGTATTCGAGGAAGTCGCCGAGGGCCAGAGCTCGATTCACGGCGTGTTCGAGTGCGAGTATTTCGCGGTCAACCACTCGATTCCGGGCTGCCTGGCGATTGCGATTCACACCGGTGCAGGCACCGTGCTGCACACCGGGGACATCAAGCTCGACCAGTCGCCGCCCGACGGCAGGCCCACCGACCTTCCTGGCATGTCGCGGCTCGGCGACTCGGGCGTCGACCTGTTCCTGTGCGACTCGACGAACTCCGAGATTCCCGGCGTGGGCCCGTCGGAAAGCGAGATCGGTCCGAACATGCACCGGCTGATCCGCGGCGCAGAGGGCCGGGTCATCGTCGCGTGCTTCGCCTCCAACGTTGGTCGGGTGCAGCAGATCATCGACGCATCGGTGGCGCTTGGCCGCAAGGTGTCGTTCGTCGGCCGCTCGATGGTGCGCAATATGGGGATCGCGAAGGAGCTGGGCTACCTCACCGTCGACGACGACGACGTCATCGACATCGGCGCGGCGGAGATGATGGCGCCCGGGCGCGTCGTGCTCGTCACCACCGGAACGCAGGGCGAGCCGATGGCTGCGCTGTCGCGGATGTCGCGAGGTGAACATCGCAGCATCACGCTGACGTCGGGCGATCTCATCGTCATGTCGTCGTCTCAGATCCCTGGCAACGAGGAAGCGATCTTCGGCGTGCTGGACGCCCTGGCCAAGATCGGCGTCCGCGTCGTCACCAACGCCCAGGTGCGCATACATGTCTCGGGTCACGCATACGCGGGTGAGCTGCTTTTTCTCTACAACGGGGTGCGGCCGCGCAACGTGATGCCGGTGCACGGAACGTGGCGGATGCTGCGGGCCAATGCGGCGCTGGCCGCCCGCACGGGGGTGCCGGAGGAGAACGTGGTGCTGGCGGAGAACGGCTTCAGCGTCGACCTGGTCGCGGGCAAGGCATCGATTTCGGGTGCGGTATCCACCGGCAAGATGTTCGTCGACGGGTTGATCACCGGTGACGTCGGCGATGCCGTCGTCGGCGAACGGCTCACGTTGTCATCAGGATTCATCGGGATAACGATCGTGGTGCGCCGCGGAACCGGGCGGGTGGCCGCGCCGGTGCGGCTGCACTCGCGCGGCTTCTCCGAGGACCCCAAGGCGCTGGAGCCGGTGACGTCCAAGGTGGAGGAGGAGCTGGAGTCACTTGCCGCCGACAACATCACCGACGTTGCCAGGATCGCCCAGGCCGTGCGCCGCACCGTGGGCAAATGGGTGGGGGAGACGTACCGTCGGCAGCCGATGATCGTTCCGACGATCATCGAGATCTAGCCGACCGAATCCGTCACGGCGCCGGGGTGATGACTCCGGGCGGTAAATCCACAATTGGGGTCAGCGTTCCGGCGGGCAGACCCCCGGGCGGGCGCCACACCTCGGCCTGGTCCTTCGGCGGCGATTCGCACCCGCCGTTTCCGGAGTACTTGTAGACACCGCCGGACTTGTCGCAGCACATCTTCATGTGGTCTTCCCAGCGCTTGTAGTCAGCGGCCGAAGTGGCGGGATTGCCATCGAACGAACCGACGCACTGGTCGTAGATGCCGATGTCCCATTCTCTGGGCTCGGCGGCGGCGACAGCGGGAGAGGTGAGCGCGACGGCTGCCGCGACGAGCGCGAGCGAAGCGGTGCGGATCGGACGGGTCATGTCTTGTTCCCTTCGGTCGACGGTGATGTCGTGGGAACGAGTGTGTGGGTCCTATGAGTCGACAGAAAGGGGCAAATGCCCCATATACGACGAAGTCAGGAGCTCAGCGCCTGTTGCAGTAGGCCGTCCACTC
>Ga0164307_10001102_pt1 | contig 12088 bp, 9 predicted proteins | sample Whisoiple_243_MG_FD_110214 | JGI IMG/M metagenome (GOLD analysis project Ga0164307, IMG submission 110214) | Soil microbial communities amended with fresh organic matter from upstate New York, USA - Whitman soil sample_243_MG | ecosystem: Environmental > Terrestrial > Soil > Unclassified >...
AAGAATGATTCCGTGGGTGCGGGTCGCACCATCACAGCAGGCCCCGGAAGGGAGTTCCTGAAATGCCCGCCGATGCTTTTCGCGGGTGGTCGTTCCCGCGCCGCAGGTAGCTCCTCCGGGGTGCTCAAAATTCCTTCGGTGATCGCAGTGGAAGGCGAAAATCTCACGTCGATCCATAAGGCGGCGTCGAGTGGACCGGGTATGCGCGGACCTCGAACCACCCTTGTCTTCCTCGCTCCGAACACGTGGACAGCGGGCGGGGCGGAACGCCTCAGGCGTTCCGCCCCGCCCGCTGTCCACGAGGCGCAGGTCAGACCCGGCGGTGGCGGCCGTAGTACTCGCCGGTCGTGCGGTGGAAGTCCGCGTCACCGATGTGCTTGTCCTTGTCGAACTCCGGAGAGTCCTTGATCTGGTCCTTCGTGAGGTCGACGTAGACCTTCTTGTCGTCGGTGTCGATGCGGCTCACGGTGCCCGCCGGCAGAAGGACGTGCTTGCCGAAGATCCATACACCGGTGTCGACGACCAGGTAGGAGGAGGTGACGTCGTCGGAGTGCTTGTCGACCTTGCCGATGCTCCCGTCCGTCGCCTCGACCTTGTAACCGATCAGGTCCGTTCCAGCGGTGTGACCGACGGTCGGCTGGTAACCCCACAGGTTCTCGCTCATGGAAAAATCCTTTGTTCGCACGGAAAGAAATGGCTTATTCGGAACGGTCTTCAGGTGGTCGCTCGCACCGTTCGGCTCTTCCGTCCGGGCGAGCTGCCTTTTCCCTCAGCAACCGCTGACAGCCTCGTGCCCCACACAGCCGGGCGTATGTCCGTGAAATCAGTTGTTTTTCGGGCCGATAAGGGGGCACCCGATGCGCCTGCGCGGTGTTTCGTCATCCGGCTTCGCCGGCGACGATTCCAGACGTCAGGTGGGCACTCCTCGGGACGCGGACCTTCCCGTCCCGTCGTCCAACCGTCCTGGTCCGACAGGAACGGGGATCCACTCAGACCACGGTCACCGGGTGCCTCACCACCGCGTCGAAGAGGTAGCCCTGGGTGTTGTGTGCGGTCGTCGCCGGCTGGCTGCGGCCCGAGCGGTCCGTCGCCCGCGCGAGCAGCACACCCGGGCCCGTCTCCCTCGGAACCCAGTCGGTGCTCCAGCGGACCCAGCTGCCCGGCCTGGACTCGTCACGCAGCCGGGCCGGCCGCCACCGGGTGCCCCCGTCGGTGCTGACCTCGACCGAGCGTACCGGCGCGCCGCCCGACCAGGAACGGCCGGTCAGCAGATGCCTGCGGTGGGCGGCGAACGACGCGCCGGGTGCGAGCTCGAAGGCGCTCTTGAGCGTCTGACGGGCCAGTGGGGCGCTGCCCTCGGCCGGGTATCCGGGGCCGAAGAGCCGGTACAGGCCCGTGTTCCACGGGCTCAGCAGCGGCTCCGCGCTCACCTCGATGTCACCCACCCACTTGATGTTCGCGATGCCCACCCAGGACGGGACGATCAGCCGGACCGGGGCCCCGTGGTCCGGAGGCAGCGGCTCCCCGTTCATCTCGTACGCGAGCAGTACGTCGTCCAGTGCCTTGGCCACCGGCAGGGGCCGGCGCACCCTGCCCAGGTTCGTCCCGTCGCTGACGACCTCCGCGTCCAGCCCGCGCGGCAGCACGTCGACCGCGTGTCCGCCGAGGCCCGCACGGCGCAGCACCTCGGCCAGCCGTACCCCGCGCCAGCGCGCCGTCCCGATCGCGCCCAGGGTCCACGCCGTCCCGCCGACCTGCTGGCCCTGCTGCGAGGTGAAGAAGCTCCGGCCGTTACCCGCACACTCGACGAACGCGGTGCGGGTGACCGCCGGGAGGGCGCGCAGCGCCTCGTACGAGAAGTCCACCGGGCCGCCGGCCAGTCCGTCGCCCCAGACCGTCAGCGTCCAGTCCGTCGCGTCGACGACCGGCGTGGCGGTGTGGTTGCGGACGAAGAACCGGTCGGCGGGGGTGAGCAGCCCGGTGTCCCGCAGCGCCGAGAAGTTCGTCTCGGCGTTGGTGCCGCGCACCGTGAACAGCTCCGGAGGCAGGGGCTTCACCACCCCCGCGAGCGACTGCGCCGCGTGGGCAGGGGACGCGGCGGCCGGGACCAGCGGGGCCGCGACGGAGGCCGCCGCGACGAGTTTCAGCAGATCACGGCGGTCGATCCCCGCCGATCTCGCGCGTCCGCGGGCCCATTGGCGCATCCGCGTCCGGTCGTAGGAGGATTCCGACGGTGATACGGAACTCGTGGGCGTTCCGGAACTCATGGGTGCTCCAGGGGAAGTGGTCTGCGGTCGGCGCCGGGCGGACCCGGTCGGTGGGGCGGAGGCAGCAACTCCCGTACGAGAGAGGCCACCTGCTCGGTCTCGATGAGGAACCCGTCGTGTCCGTAGGGCGACTCGATGATCCGGAGACGGTCCGCGCCGGGCAGCAGCGCCGCCGCCTCCGCCTGCTGCGCCGGTGGGTAGAGCCGGTCCGAGTCGATGCCGACGATCAGCGCCGGCATGCCCGCCCGGCGCAGCGCCCGCGCCCTACCGCCGCGTCCCCGGCCCACGTCGTGGGCGTTCATCGCTTCCGTGAGCACCACGTAACTGCCCGCGTCGAAACGGCGCACCAGCTTGTCCGCGTGGTGGTCGAGGTAGGACTCCACCTGGTAACGCCCGCCCTGCGCGGGCAGTTCACCGGGCTGCGCCCGTCGGCCGAACCGTGTCCCCAGCTCCGCCTCGCTCCGGTAGGTGACATGGGCGATCCGCCGGGCCAGCCCGAGCCCCCGGTGCGGGCCCGAGCCGGGCGGCGCGTCGTGGTACCGGCCGCCCTGCCAGCCCGGGTCGTTCCGGATGGCCGCGATCTGCATGCTGCCCCAGGCGATCTGCTCGGCCGACGACGCCGTGGGAGCGGCGAGCACCAGCAGTGAACCCGTACGGCCGGGCCGGCTCACCGCCCATTCGAGGGCCCGCATCCCGCCCATCGAACCGCCGATCACCGCGGCCCACCGGCCGACACCCAGGGCGTCGGCGAGCCGCGCCTCCGCCGCCACCTGGTCACGCACCGTCAGACGGGGGAAGCCGGTAGCCCAGTGGGTTCCGTCGGGCAGCAATGACGACGGGCCCGTGCTGCCCTGGCAGCCGCCCAGCACGTTCGGCGCGACGACGAACCACCGATCGGTGTCCAGCGCCCGGCCGGGGCCGATCAGCGCGTCCCACCAGCCGGCCGACGGGTGTCCCGGTCCGGCCGGGCCTGCCGCGTGGCTGTCCCCGGTCAGCGCGTGCAGGACCAGAACCGCGTTCGCGCCGTCCGGTGCGAGGCGGCCCCACGTCTCGTACGCCAGCCGCACACCCGGCAGGTCCGCCCCGCACTCGAGCCCGAGAGGGGCGTCGAACACGGTCCACGAACGGCGGCCGGGCGGGTCCCCCTCCCGCCGGCCTCCGGCGGCCGGCGGGAGGGGCAGCACCGGGGGCGTGGTGTCCCGGTTCAGGACGCCGCCTTCGCGGCGCGGAACCCTGCCTCCAGATCGGCCTTGAGATCGTCGACGTTCTCCAGGCCCACGGAGAGCCGCACCAGGCCCGCCGTCGCGCCCGTCGCCGCGAGCTCCTCCTCGGTCAGCTGGCTGTGGGTGGTGGACGCCGGATGGATGATCAGGCTCCGCACGTCGCCGATGTTGGCGAGGTGGCTGAACAGCTCCACCGCGTCCACGAACCTCTTTCCGGCCTCCACCCCGTCCCGCAGTTCGAAGGAGAGCACCGCGCCGGCGCCGCGCGGCAGGTAGCGCCGGCCGGCGTCGTACCAGGGGCTGGACTCGAGTCCGGCGTAGTGCACCGCCGAGACCTCGTCGCGGCCCTCCAGCCAGCGTGCCAGCGCCAGCGCGTTGGAGGTGTGCCGCTCCAGACGCAGGCTGAGCGTCTCCACGCCCTGGAGGAGCAGGAAGGCCGAGTGCGGCGAGAGCGCGGGTCCGAGGTCGCGCAGCAGCTGGACGCGCAGCTTGGCGGCGAAGGCTCCGTGTCCCAGATCCGGCCAGTACCGCAGCCCGTGATAGCTGGGATCGGGTGTGTGGAAGTCCGAGAACCGCTCGGCGTGCGCACCGAAGTCGAAGCTGCCGCCGTCCACGACCACACCGCCGATGGTGGTGCCGTGACCGCCGAGGAACTTCGTCGCGGAGTGGATGACGATGTCCGCGCCGTGCTCCAGCGGCCGCAGGAGGTAGGGCGTGGGCACCGTGTTGTCCACGACGAGCGGAACTCCCGCCTCGTGCGCCACGTCCGCCACGCTCCGGATGTCGAGCACATCGCCGCGCGGATTGCCGAGCGTCTCGGCGAACAGGGCCTTGGTCTCCGGCCGGACGGCCGCCCGCCAGGCTTCGACGTCGTCGGGGTCCTCCACGAACGAGACCTCGATGCCGAACCGGGGGAGCGTGTGCCGGAACAGGTTGTACGTACCGCCGTAGAGCGAGGCGGAGGAGACCACGTGGTCCCCGGCGCCCGCGAGCGTCAGGAGCGCGAGGGTCTCGGCCGCCTGCCCGGACGCGAGCGCGACGGCGGCCACGCCGCCCTCGAGCGCGGCGACACGCTGCTCCAGGACGTCCTGCGTGGGGTTGTGGATCCGGGTGTAGATGTTGCCGGGCTCAGCCAGTGAGAAGAGGTCGGCCGCGTGCCGGGTGTCCCGGAAGACGAAGGACGTCGACTGGTAGATCGGTACCGCACGGGCCCCTGTCGTCGGATCCGGCACCGCGCCGGAGTGGATCTGCTTCGTCTCGAAGGACCAGGCTGCCCCGGCGTCCTGCCGGTCGTGATCCTCAGGTGTGTGCCCCGCGGTGACGGAGTCGACGGGCTGGCTCATGTCATACCTCGCACGGTCGTTCGGGAGGATGTCCGCCGTTCGGACGTGGTCCGCGCGAGCACGGTGGCGTCGCCGCGGCGGCGTACTGGTTACGGACCGTAGAGGCCGTTCGAGGCGGGACGGAAGCGGGTCGCGCACGTGGCCACGAAGCTGCAATGCCGCCGCAACAGACACGCCGGGCCGGCCCCGCGTTCCACGGAGCCGGCCCGGCGTCGGTCGTGCGTCAGTCCTGCGCGAGCATGCCGTCGTGGAGCTTTCGCAGGATGCGGCTGAGCAGCCTGGAGACGTGCATCTGGGAGATGCCGAGCTCGTCGCCGATCTGGGCCTGCGTCATCTCCTGGCCGAACCGCATGTCGATGATGCGGCGCTCACGCGCGTCGAGCTCGCCGAGCAGCGGTGCGAGCGCGTGGAGGTTCTCCACCGTCTCCATCGCGGGGTCCGGTTCGCCCAGTACGTCGGCGTACGTGCGCCCGGCCGTCGTCCGGCCCGCGTGGTCCCCGGCGTCGGCCGGCATCTCCAGCGAGCCGGCCGTGTAGCCGTTGGCGGCGACGAGGCCCTCGGTGATCTCCTCCTCCTCGAGATCGAGGTACCCGGCGAGCTCCTGGACCGTGGGGTCACGGTCGAGCTCCACCGCCAGAGCCTCCTTGGCCTTCGCGAGGTCCACCCGGAGCTCCTGGAGCCTGCGCGGCACATGGACGGCCCAGGTGGTGTCCCGGAAGAAGCGTTTGATCTCCCCGACGATGTACGGCACGGCGAACGACGTGAACTCGACCTCACGGGCGAGGTCGAAGCGGTCGATGGCCTTGATCAGGCCGATGGTGCCGACCTGGACGATGTCCTCCATGTCACCGCTGCCCCGGTTCCGGAAGCGTCCTGCGGCGAAGCGTACGAGGGACAGGTTCATCTCGATCAGGGTGTTACGTGCGTACTGGTGCTCGGGGGTGCCCTCGTCCAGGGCCTGCAGCCGGTCGAAGAAGAGCCTCGACAGCCTTCGTGCGTCCTGCGGGGCGATCAGCCCGGCGTCCTCGATCCAGGGGAGTCCGCCGGAGGCACCTGCTCGTTCCGCGCCGGCGGTTTGTGCAGTGTGCGCGGTCATCCCGTCACGCTCCTCAGATTGTCGGCCTGAGGTGTGGGCGCGTGCCCGATGGGTGGCAACTCATGTGTGCGGAGGCTGATTTGAGCCGAGCTCCTGCCGGATATGGCTTGAAATCACTGGAGTCGTCCTCCGTGGGGCACAGCGGGGCGCTCTGGATCACGGGGGCGCACAGAACCGCCCCACCGGTACGGGGGAGCCCGGTGGGGCGGCCGTCTCCAGGGTGCCACAGGCCGGGACCCGTTGGGGGTGAATCCCGCGCAGTGGTGCACATCCGCTGCATCCGGCGTCCGTGGTCCCGAGCACACGGGAGTGTGTGCTCGTGGGCGCGAGGCCGTGGGATGCCGGACGAGGCGCGTGTACGTGCTGCCCGGGGGTCCTTGATTGCACGCTCGTGAACAGTACGGAGGTGCGGGAATAGGCGCGGGGTGGCCCGGCCTTCCCTCCCTGTCGCCGACCGCCGAAACAACCGGAGTGAGAGAGTCCATGCCCGAGCCCGCACCCCATCCGCTGGACAACCCCGCCCGCGCCTCGCTCACCGGCCCGCACGCCCACTTCGCCGAGCGGCGCGGTCGCATCCTGCGCTACAGCCCCGACGTCACACCCTGGCTGGCCCTGCCGGACGCGCCCGAGGCCCAGGACTGGGCCGATGTGGCCGCTCTCGCGGGCCCCGGCTCCCCCGTCACGCTCACCGCCTTCCGTGAGCCCCCTCCCGCCGACTGGGAGATCGTCTTCCAGGCCGAGGGCGTCCAGCTGGTCGACGACACGGTGGACGCCGCCCCCGATCCGGAGGCCCTGCTCCTCGGTCCGGCCGACGTCCCGGAGATGCTGGACCTGGTCGAGCGCACCCGCCCGGGCCCGTTCCTGCCGCGCACCGTGGAGCTCGGTACCTACCTCGGCATCCGCCGGTCCGGAGTTCTCGTGGCGATGGCGGGGGAGCGGCTGCACCCGCCCGGCTGGACCGAGATCAGCGGCGTCTGCACCGACGAGTCAGTCCGGGGGCAGGGGCTCGCGTCCCGCCTCGTCAGGGCCGTGGCCCACGGAATCAAGGAGCGGGGCGAGACTCCCTTCCTGCACGCCGCCGGGTCGAACACCTCAGCCATCCGGCTCTACGAGTCCCTCGGCTTCACCCTGCGCCGCAGGACGGCCTTCCTGTCGGCGCTGGTCCCGGCGGACCCGGTGCCGGCTCCCGACGCCAGGACCCGGGACCGCGGGGCGGGTAGCTTGGAACACGTGGGGCGATAGGGACGAACAGGCGGGAGGCATGCCGTGGTCCTGGGACTCCGGCGCCCGTCGGCGGCGCGGAAGACGCCGCTGCCCGGGGTGGACACGGGTGAGGAGTCAGCGGGTGCCTCCCGGATCGGGAACGTGGCGCTCGCGCTGTGGCTCTTCCTCCTCACCGCCGCGGTCGTCCTCCTGGACGCCTTCACCGGTGACGACCTCCCGGTCATCCCGCTTTTGGTCGTGCTGCCCGCGCTCACATCGGTCTTCTGCTCGGTGCGGCAGACCACGGCCGTGGCGGCATGGGTCACGGCGGTCGTCGTGGCGACCAGGATCCCCGCCGCCGGTGCCTTCTGGGACGTGCTCTTCCTCCTCGGCTTCACCGCCCTCGCCAGCTCCCTCGGTGTCGTCGCCTGTGCCGCGCGCATCCGGCACGCCACCGAGGTGGCGAGGCTGCGGACGGCGGCCGTCGCCCTCCAGCGGCAGATCCTGCGCCCGCTCCCCGTCCTCACGCGCCAGATCTGCGCCCACGGGCTCTACGAGCCGATCGAGGAGGACCGCTTCGTCGGCGGTGACGTCTACGAGGTCGTGCAGTCGCCCTACGGCACCCGCGTGATCATCGGTGACGTGCAGGGCAAGGGGCTTCCCGCGATCGGAGCCGGTTTCGCGGCGCTCGGAGCGTTCCGGGAGGCCGCCGTGCGGGAGCCCGACCTCGTCGCGGTGGCCGATTCCGTCGAGGACGCGGTCGTCCGGCACAACGCCCTCACCGCCGAGGCCGGAGAGGCCGAGCGCTTCGTCACCGCCCTGGTGCTGGGGTTCGACGGAAGCGACCGGGTACGGGTCGTCAACTGCGGGCATCTGTGGCCGCGGCTGCTGCACGACGGCGCGGCGTCGGTGGTCAACCTGAACCGGACGTCCGTACCGCTGGGCATGGCCGAGCTCGGCGGTGAGGCGCGGGCCGCGGAGTGGATCGACTTCCCGCCGGACGCCGCCCTGCTCGTCTGCACCGACGGGGTGACCGAGGCCCGCGACGCCACGGGGGAGTTCTACCCCTTCGACGCGCGCCTCGGCTGGTGGGCCGACCGCGAACCGGACCAGGTCGTCGAGGCGCTCCAGGCCGACCTGCAGAACTTCGCGGGCGGAGTGCGCCGGGACGACGTCGCCGTGCTCGTCCTGACCAGGCCCTCGGACGGGGCGGACGTGTCGGATGCGTCGGAGCCTTCCGGAGGCGATGCCGCCTAGAGAGGGCGGCCCGTAAGCGTCCCCTGCGACCGGCCGTCGCAGGGTTAGACTGACTCCCATGGGTTCGTACTACTTCTTTCTCTGATACGCGGCCGGGCCGCCGCCACGCGACGCCAAACGTCGCCGCGTGACCCCTCGGGTCACGCCCGTGTGCCGCGGTCCTCTCGGTCGTCCGACACCCCTGCCCCCGAGCGCGCCCGCGTCCACGACGCCGACGTGCGCGCTGCCGCGGGCCTGTCACTTCAGGGAAAGCACCCATGTCTTCTCAGCGCACCCGCGCCCAACTGGCCATGCACGACGTCTCCAAGGCGTACGGCGACCGTTCCGTCCTCGATCAGGTGTCCCTGACCGTCCGCCCCGGCGAGAAGGCGGGCGTCATCGGCGAGAACGGCTCCGGGAAGTCCACCCTGCTCCGGCTGATGGCCGGCACCGAGGTCCCGGACGGGGGCGACGTCACCGTCAGCTTCCCGGGCGGCAGCGGCCACCTCGCCCAGACACTCGCACTCGACCCCGGCAGCACGGTCCAGGACGCCGTCGACGCCGCCCTCGCCGGGCTCCGCGACCTGGAGCGCCGGATCCGCGAGGCGGAGGAGGCGATGGCCGGCGAGGAGCCCACCGACGCGCGGCTCGCGGCCTACGGCGACCTGCTGACGGCGTACGAGGAACGCGGCGGCTACCAGGCGGATGCCAGGACCGACGCCGCGCTGCACGGCCTCGGGCTCGGCCACCTCACCCGGGACCGCGCACTCGGCACCCTGTCCGGCGGGGAGCAGTCCCGGCTGGCCCTGGCCTGCGTGCTGGCCGCGGCGCCCGAACTGCTGCTCCTCGACGAGCCCACCAATCACCTCGACGCAGCCGCCGTCAGCTGGCTGGAGGACCATCTCCGTGCCCATCGGGGCACCCTCGTCGCCGTCACCCACGACCGTGCGTTCCTGGAGCGCACCACCACCGTGATCCTGGAGGTCGACCGCGATCTGAGGAGCGTCTCCCGCTACGGCGACGGCTGGGACGGCTACCGCACGGCCAAGGCCGCCGCGCGCCGGCGGTGGGCGCGGGAGCACCAGGAGTGGCTGGAGGACCTGGCACGCACCGGGGAACTGGTGAGCAGGGCCGGACAGCGCCTCGCGAGCACCGGGAAGGACCCCGGGCAGGGCTTCGGCAAGCACCGCCGGTCGCACGAGACGAAGCTGTCGGGCCAGGTCCGGTCCGCCCGGGCCAGGCTGGAGGAACTGCGCCGCTCACCCGTCCCGGAGCCTCCCCGGCCGCTGCGCTTCACCGGCGACCTCGCTCTCGCCGCCGAGGCCGACGGCCCGTCGGACGGCACGGGCGGCCATGTCCCCGTGGTCGAACTGGAATCCGTCCGCGTCGGCGAACGGCTGTACCTGCCTTCCCTGAGGGTCGAGCCAGGCCGGCGGCTCCTGGTCACCGGGCCCAACGGGGCCGGGAAGACCACGCTCCTGCGTGTGCTGGCCGGTGATCTCGCGCCCGACGCCGGTACGGTCCGGCGGCGGGGCAGGATCGGCTACCTCCCGCAGGAACTCCCCGCCCGTCCCACCCGCCGCACGTTGCTCGCCACCTTCGCCGCGGGCCGGCCGGGGTTCCCCGAGGAGTACGAGGACGAGCTGCTGGCCCTCGGCCTGTTCCGTCCGGACGACCTGGCCGTGCCCGTGGCGGCCCTCTCCGTCGGGCAGCAGCGCAGGCTCGCCCTGGCCCGGCTGGTGACCCGCCCGGCGGACCTGCTGATCCTCGACGAGCCGACGAACCACATCGCGCTCGGTCTCGTCGAGGAACTGGAGGCGGCGCTCGAACGGTACGAGGGAGCCGTCGTCGTCGTCTCGCACGACCGGAGCTTCCGGGGCCGCTTCACCGGCGAACGCCTCGGGCTCCGGGCAGGCCGCGCCGCGACGGAGGACTACGCCTCCGAGGGGGTGCGCCCCTCGCGTACGTAGGCGCGCAACCGCTCGACGAACACCCGCTGGCCCGCCACGAGCCGTTCGAGGGCCTCGTCCGGCGTGCACCAGGCGAACCGGTCCATCTCCGGGAACTCCCGCAGCACGCCGGAGCCCCTCGGCCACTCCATGGTGAAGGTCCCCGGGACCGCTCCGGCGGGGTCGAGCCAGGCGTCCACCGCCCAGACGGTGACGATCTTGCCGCCGGCCTGACGCGCCTCGCCCAGCGGAACCCAGACGCCGTCGGGGACGGGCAGCCCGAGTTCCTCCTGGAACTCCCGGCGCGCGGCGGCGGCGGGCTCCTCCTCCGCGGGCTCGTACTCGCCCTTGGGGACCGACCATGCCGCCGTCTCGCGCCGCGCCCACAGCGGCCCGCCCATATGGCCGATCAGGACCTCCGCGTCAGGCTGGCCGTCCTCGCCGGCCACGACCCGGAAGAGCAGGACACCCGCGCTGCGTCTGACAGTCGACATGTCGTCAAGTGTGGGGCAGCGGAGCGTTCGTGTCCCCCTGTAGGGGCCCGGCGGAGTCACCCTTCTGCCGCGTGCTGTTCCTCCTGATGTCCCCGTTGCCCTCTGGTGCGTCCCATCCGGCCCGGTCATGCTGTCCGCCGACGGCGCGTTCCCCGCGCGATCAGCTCCCCACCAGGAGGACTTGTGGCCCCAGGCATCCCTCACGGCATCCGTCGGTCGCTCGTGCTGCTGGCGACCGCGGCGGCGACGGTGGCAGGGGCCGCCGTCCCCGCTGCCGCCGACCCGACGCCGGACCCCCGCCCGTACACCACCGCCGAGATCCTCCGGCCCGTCGCGCCGCCGCCCGCGAGCGGCCCGGCCGGCGGCGCGAGATCCGTCGTGGACGGCGACGGCATCGAGACCGCCCGCGCCACCCGTCCCGTCGCCCCCGGCGTCCGCCTGAGTTCCTACGACCGCCTCGAGTCCGACAAATGGCTGCGGGTCGACACCCTCTCCGTCGACCTGGACGGAAGCGGAGTGCGGGCCGACTACCTGTCCTCGGGCAAGGTCGCCGACCGGCACACGGTCTCCGAACTGGCCGCCGGGCACGACCCGGGCAAGGGCCGGCGCACCGTGGCCGCGATCAACGCCGACTTCTTCGACATCAACCAGACCGGAGCGCCCCTGGGGCCGGGGATCAAGGACGGGCGGACGGTCCACTCCCCGGCCACGGGCGTCAACCGCGCGGTGGGCTTCGGGCCGCGGAACGCGGGCCGCGTCCTCGAGCTGTACTTCGAGGGCACGCTGACCCTCCCCTCGGGCGGACACCCGCTGGCCGCGTACAACGCCGCGAACGTACCCGCCCAGGGCGTGGGCGCCTACACGTCGGCCTGGGGCGGAGCCGACCGCGCACCGACCGTCGACGACGCGCGCCCCGTCGCCGAAGTGGCCGTGCGTGACGGCGAGGTCGTCTCCGTGTCGGACGGCCCCGGATCGGGGCCCGTACCCGAGGACACGGTGGTCCTCGTCGGCCGGGAGGCCGGGGCGGGCCTGCTGGCCGCCCTCGAACCCGGCGACCCCGTCAAGATCGCCTACCGGGCGCGCACCGACGGCGGAGCCGTCCCGCGCACCGCCGTGGGAGGCCGGGAACTGCTCGTCGTCGACGGGGCGGTTGGCGTCACCGGCGGCGTCGGAGTCGGACGCGAATGGACGACCGGCGTGCAGAAGCAGCACCGCTCACGTTGGCGCGATACGGCCGTGAGGATCGAGGGGCCGGCAGCGCGCGACATGGTCCAGGC
>Ga0164307_10001106_pt1 | contig 12080 bp, 13 predicted proteins | sample Whisoiple_243_MG_FD_110214 | JGI IMG/M metagenome (GOLD analysis project Ga0164307, IMG submission 110214) | Soil microbial communities amended with fresh organic matter from upstate New York, USA - Whitman soil sample_243_MG | ecosystem: Environmental > Terrestrial > Soil > Unclassified >...
CGCCGCGCCCACGCAGCCAGCTGCTCAACCTCGGCGTCATCAAGGACCAAAGGGATCAATCTGGAATCCGGCATGCTCACCAGTACCCGCTGAGCACGAATAAATGCCTCAGGACACTAGGCGCCCGGCAACCTCGGGTCGCTCCGGGAGCGCTCGAGGACAGGGGGTCAACGTGCGTTAGCACGAGGCGCCACGAGGCGAATCGACCCATCCAACAACTCACGCGCGCATGAGAGGAACACTCCGTGGCACGTTCACATCCGTCCACCCCCCCCACCGACACGATTCCGAGCGACGAGGCCTTGGCGCGCGCTTGGCACGCGCTGAGCGACGAGACCCTCGACGGAACGCCCTTCGACGGAGAACACTGCACCTGTCGCAACTTCGCCCCGCACGCGCGACAGGTCATCGAACTCTTCTACGGCAAACCCGAACCTGAACCCGGCGGCATCGGCGCCGTGGTGGTCAACCCGCTCAACGATGACGTCTGGGTCCGATCCGCCCACCCGGCGTTGCCGCGACAAAATCCCGCAGCAGCGTCTCCGCAGCAGTGGTCCGATCCGACCAGCGAGAATTGGTTCGTATGGGATGACCTTCCCCGCCCGCTGGTACTACAGAGCACGGGCTGGACACCACCCCCTCCGACGACAACCCCGACGCCGCCGCCGGGAGTCACCGAACCGACCGGGATCGGCGCTGTCGTCATCGACGCCAACGACGCCAACGACGCCAACGACGCCAACGACGCCAACGACGCCAACGACGCAGCATGGGTCCGCGTCCACGACCGGAACGAAACCTGGCTCAAGGTCGACCGGTCCGGCACAGGACTCGCCGAGAACTGGGAAGGCCCCATCTATGCGGTGGGCTGGGTAGACCTGGACCAGCCCGTCCGCACCCAGAGCCATGGCTGGCACCCGCGATGAACGGCCACATCTCGCGACAGCTCACACCGATTCCGCTGGACCTAAACCACATCCTCACCTCCTGCTCCGTCGACGACCCCGTGTCTCGGTCGACCGTGCAAGTTCGAACGCTGTTTGGGGGAGATGCTGCTCCACCGCGAGCACGACCTGTACGTGGCAGAGAAGAACCGAGGTCGCGCACTGCAAGACCTGATCCGCAACCGGCTTCGCACCGACCGATTCAGCAAAGATGACGCGGACGAGTGGGCGTTCCGCAACTGGTATCGCTGGCTAATCCCGGCAGGGGAGCCGTTCAACGAAGAGGATGACCCGTGGGTGTGCGAGCAGGTCGTCGAGGCCGCACTTGCATTCCGTCGCACCGGCATGCCCATCGACGGAGCATTCGCATGGACAATCCGAGACGTCACCGCCACGAAAGCCGTCCGTGCCCGCCAACAAGGCTGGAACCCACACGCATACAGCACGCTCCTCACCCTCTGCTCCGAACAGACACCAGACAACGGATCGGCCGGAGCATGGGTCGAGTCGGGCATCGCCTGGTGGCGAGCCCTGCGCTACCTCCAAGCGCGCATCGGACTCCGCGAAGCCCTCGCCCACGAAGAGCGCCGGCACCACTATGGAGACGACGTAGACACCGCCGTCGACCTCGTCCTCGCATTGACCGACGCCGAGGAGTTCGAGCAGCCATGAGTTAGCGCAGCGATCAAGGGCGGAAGCGAGTCAGAACCAAGCCGGAACAAGTCTCCGACGCGCGCCCGATAGGGTGAGAACGCCTCGTCGAAGTCGTCCTCCGTCAGTTCAGCGCGAGGGTCTTCCAACGGTTCGATGACCTCTCCGTACTCGACACCCGCACGCACGAGCCGACGAACGAAGTCCTCCATCAGTTCAATGCGCTCGCCCCCGTCCGAGACAACGACCGGAGCGATGTCCCCACCCGACGCTGCCGTCCTAGCCAGGCCGAACCACTCAGCCGCCAACCTCGGCGTATCACCAGCCACCTCGAACCAGAGTTCCTGACGTGTACTCATCCTCGTATCTCCTCGTCCGGTCGCGGCGACCTGTCTGTCCTTACAGACGAGACATCGGCACACTCCCGACCCGACGAGTCGTTTTCGCATGACAGAACGACGAAGACTCTCATCGTTTGATCTCGACCATGGCCGACGCGACATCAAGGAGGGCGGCTACGCAGCTCGAGCCCAGTCAATCGGCACCGTCACACCCTGTGGGCTGCCCTCGCGCGGCCGCCTGCCGCGTCTATCCCAAGTTCGCGCGAATAGTTCGTCCCAGAATCGACGAAACCGCGCTCGCCTCGTCCCAACTTCGGCCGGCGTCGGCAGGACCTGCCGACACCGTGAGCCCGCTCGCGCAGGCCCACGGTGCCAGCTGTTCAGTCAGCTGTGGCCGACGTGAGCCCTACGAGTACGACCCGTAGTAGCCCGTCAGGTTGGTCTCGTCGCACGCGGCGGGACCGATCAGGCAGGTGACGCTCTGGTAGGTGGACTTGTGCACCCACGTCACGGCTCCGCCGTTGTAGATGTAGATCTCGTGGTTCGGCATGCGGCGGTAGGTGCCGGAACGGATCTCCCAGTTCCCGCTGGACGTGAGCTTGATGGTGATGGCACCGTCGATGGCCCCGAACGTGCAGAACGGGTTCTTGGCGTGGTTGACCATGCGAATGTCGACGTAGTTCGACCCGGAGCCCAGCTTCCTGGACTCCATGTCGCCGGTCGATGCCGTCTTCTGGGAGACGAGGTTGCCGGTGCTGGTCTTGTAGACGTGAGTGGTCCCGACGGCCTTGTTGCCGACGACGCCCTTGCTGCTCCAGGTGATGGTGGCGTGGAGCGCCGTGCGGTACTTCGACGACGTCCAGTCGAACGAACGGTTGTCGCCACCGAACTGGTACCCGCTGCCGTAGGAGCAGCCGGCAGCCGGAGCGTTGACCTTGGCCTGGGGGATGAAGGTGACCCAGCTGAGGGTCGTGGTCGACGCCCGAGCGACAGCCTTCGCGTCCACGCGAGCCTGACGGGCGACGGCGGCGTTCCCGGACTCGCCAGCCGAGACCGCGGGGACGTTGACGTGCATGCCCCACACCGGGTGGTTGCGCACGGTCTTCGGGACGCCGAGCGGCGTCACGACGTAGTTGTACGACGCGCCCGGGCGCACCGCTTCGTCGGCGTACTGGTCGGCGCCGGCCGGCAGCCGCGCGATGAGCCGGTTGTCGCGCAGCACGGCGTACCCGGTCGCGACCTTCCGCGGTGCCCAGGCGAGACGGACGGTGTCCGTCGTCGCGGCGCTGGCCGCACCGGTGCGCAGGAGGGACTTGTCCACGACGGCGTGGTCGCCGTTGGCGAGCTGGAGCACCGCGATGCCGGTCTTGTCCGTGGAGCGGTTCGCCGCAGCCACGCGACCGATGAGGTCGTAGCTGCCGGCGCGCAGGTCCTTGAGGACGAAGGAGGCGTCGTGGGGTGCGGCCGAGGACTCACGGGCATCGAGCCGCGGAGCAGCACTGGCCGTGAGCGCGACCGCCGAACTGGCGGCCGCGAGTGTCAGTGTTGCGACAAAGATCGTGGGAAGGGGGCGCATAGGTCTCCGTATCTTCGATCTGTCCCAGCCCGAGCCCCGTGCCTGAATTGACGTAGCCCGAGTCCGTGATCAGTTTCTGGGAAAGAGTTGGACGGAGATCATTGCCGAACCGGATGGGTCAGAGAAATGACTAAAGTCGGCCATTGCACGCCGCCCGCCAGACCAGATTGCCCCTAGGACGCCCTAGGCCTGTCGCCGGGAGCGAAGACAGCCGAGCTCAGGCTCGAGGGAAGGTCCGGACGGCAAGGGCGACGACGCACACGCCGACCGCTCCGACGATGGCGAAGGCGACCCAGCCCAGGACGAACGAGAGTGCGATCGCCAAGCACAGGAGACCGATCGCCAAGACGCCGACCGCCACGGCTGCGAGGAGCGTGGGGACGACTCGGGACGCGACCGGCGCGGGCTCGTTCACCCGACCATCTTGGCAGCCTGCCAGCTGCCAGTGGGACCACCCTCCGTAGCTATAGAGGTACGCCGGGTCGCGGCGTGACCCTGGGATACGGACCGGGCGGTCATCCGCTCGGCACGACGGGCGGGAGGGCCCGATGTCCACGAAGGTTGCACCAGTACGAGTCGTCACGGCGAACGTGCAGTCGTTCCCCGAGGACGCCCTGACCTCCACGCAGGCCCTGGACGACCTGCGCAACAACGCCGAGATCGGCGACCTCGTCCTGCTGCAGGAGATCGCGTCCCGCTACCGGCCCCTCGTGGAGCAGGCGTTCCCGACCCCGGAGTGGACCGTCTACTACGGGCGCCCGGACAACAGCACCCCGATCGCGTTCCGACGCGAGCTCTTCGCCAAGGTCGAGGGCGCGGTCACGTTGTTGCACCCCGCGGTGGCCGACCGGCACCGCCGGCGGTACACGACGCACCTCAGGCTCCGGCACCGCGAGGTCGGGTGCGAGATGCACGTGCTCAACCTGCACTTCGTCGCCGGCGCGTTCAACGACCGGCCGCTGCCGGACAAGGCCGACCGGGTCCGCGAGTGGAACGAGGGCATCGAGGCACATCGAGCGCTGGTCGCGCGTCTGGCGCAGACCGGCGCACCCGTCGTCGGCGGTGGTGACTACAACCGGCAGCTCAAGCGCTGCCGTCCTCTGGGCACCGAGGTCGACGGTCGCGAGGTGACGTACGCCGTCGACCCGGAGTCGATCGACCTGTTGTGGTTCATCGACGGCACCGACAGCGGCTGGCGCGTCCGTGACCAGGACACCTTCGCGGGACGCGAGCACCGCAACCCGCAGCGCAACAGCGACCACGGAGCCCGGCGCGCGACCGTCAACCTGCGCGCCACGGCGACGAAGACCGAGGAGCCCCCCATGCACCAGGCGATCACCCACAAACCGTTCGACCGCACGACGTACGGCGACGTCCGGCCCAAGACCGTGGACTGGAAGACGCGAGCGGCGCTCGAGGCCGCCGAGCGGCGCCTCGGCTACCGGCTCACCGTCGTCCAAGGCTCGTACAACCCCGGCGGGGTGCGCCAGTCGGGCGGCACCCACGACGGCGGCGGCGTCGTCGACCTGCTCGCCTGGGACTGGCAGCGCAAGGTCCGGGTGCTCCGCTCGATCGGCTTCGCGGCCTGGTATCGCCCCGCGATCTCCGGCCTGTGGGGCGCGCACATCCACGCCGTCCTGATCGGCCACGGCAAGCTGTCGGCCTCGGCGGCGGCGCAGGTGGCGTCGTACCGCGCCGGTCGCGACGGGCTCAAGGGCAACCGGGTCGACACCTTCTGGCGACCGAGCCCGATCCCCGTCTTCGCCTACCCGCCGCCCGTCGAGGAGGCAGCGCCCGACGCGGACCCGAGCCCGGAGAAGAAGAAGCCGGAGTCGCCGGAAGGGCCGACCGGTACGGCGTACCCGCCCAAGCGCAGCCTCGACGGGGTCGACACCAGCCACTACCAAGGCGGGCGGCTCGACCTCAAGGCGGCGCGCGCCGACGGCCTGCAGTGGTGGTACGTCAAGGCGACCGAAGGCACCGGGTACGTCGACCCGACGTACGCCCGACGCGTCCGGCAGGCGCGCAAGGCGGGCGTGCCCGTCGGGGCCTACCACTTCGCCCGACCCGACCGCGGGGATGCGGCCGAGGAGGCCAGGTTCTTCCTGGCCAAGGCCGACATCCGAGCCGGCGACATGCTGCCCATGCTCGACCTCGAGTCGAGCGAGGGGCTCAGCCCGTCCGAGCTGACCGCGTGGACGGGGACCTGGGTGCGCACCGTCACCCAGCACCTGGCCGGGCTCGGCCTGAAGGGCCGACCGATCATCTACACGCCGTTCAACCTGGAGAAGGGCTTCGGCTGCTTCTGCTGGGTCGCCCGCTACAGCAACGACTTCCGGGCGCCCGTCGTCCCGCGACCCTGGCGGCGCGCGGCGATCTGGCAGCACTCCAACGGCAGGTACGGACCGGTGAAGAACGTGGCGGGATTCGGGCCCGTGGACGTCAACGCGGTGCATCCGGACGTGCCCCTGGCGGCGCTCCGGGTACGCCGTGCCGATCGGGCGACGGTGCCGCCGCCGAGTGGTGGGAACCCACCGCCTCCGCCGGTCGATCCAGACCTCCCCCATGCCGGTCCGGCCGACCCCGGTCGGACGGACCTGCAGGAGGTCCGGCAAGCCCTCGTCGCCGCGGCGAGGAGCATCGAGGCAGCCGTCGCCCGGCTGCCGGAGAGGTAACCGACATGAACATCCAGACGATCCTTCAGCAGCTCCCGCCCCGGGTGCGCAAGACCCTGTACTGGCTGGTCACCGGCGTCGGGGCGGCGCTGGCGATCCTCCAGGGTGCCGGCGTGGACGACCTCGGCCCGATCACCATGACCCAGGCGCTGCAGTACTACGCGGTGGTGTCACCCTTCGTCGGCGCGATCGCGGTCGCGAACGTCAAGAAGCCCGTCGTCGAGTCGGCCGGGCTCGGTGAGATGGTCCAGGACTACGACCTGGACATGTCCGGGTTCGAGCCGGTCGGCGACATGGACGACGTCTACGGGCCGGCGGCGACCTGAGGGTCTGAGACCCTGGACCCGTGCCCCAGATCGAGGTCCGTCCGTACGACGTCGCCGACCGCGACGAGCTGGTGAGCGTGGTCTTCGAGGCGGCCGGTCAGGGCGCTCCGAGCTCCGAGGTCTGGGGCCACCACGCGTCGCTGGCGGAGGTGTACCTGACGCCGTACCTCGACCTGGAGCCGGACTCGGTCTTCGTCGTCACCGTCGACGGCCGGCCCGCGGGCTACCTGGCGGGGTGTGTCGACGAGTCGTCGTTCCCCAGCGAGGAGGAGCGCACCTCGGCGGCGATCAAGAAGTACCGGCTCTTCCGGATGCCGGGCCCGCGCCGGTTCTTCCTGGGGGCGGCGCTCGACACCGCGCTCCTCAAGCTGCGCCGGGTCCCGACCGCCGGTGAGTTCACCGACCCGCGCTGGCCGAGCCACCTGCACATCGACCTGATGCCCGAGGCCCGCGGCGCGGGCGCCGCCGCCGGCCTGATGGAGCTGTGGTTCGCGCGGCTGCGCGAGGTCGGTTCGCCCGGTTGCTACCTGCAGACATCGGCCGAGAACACCCGCGCGGTCGCGTTCTTCGAGCGCGTCGGCTTCCGGAAGTACGGCGACAACGCGGTCGTGCCCGGCATGCGGTACGCCGGCGAGCGGATGCACCAGCAGACGATGGTGTGGGATGCCTAGGCCGTCGATGCCCCGCTGGTGGTGGCCGACCAGCGTCGCCATCGCCGCCGTGCTCGGCTGCGCGGTCGGCGGGCTGATCGTCATCGCGTCCCAGGACGACGAGCCGACCTCGTGCGTGGCGACCACGGTCGCGCGCGAGGTGCTGCCGTCGGTGGTGACGATCGCGGTCACCGAGCCGAGCGGGGCCGGCGGCAACGGCACCGGGGCGCTGATCCGCGCGGACGGCTACATCCTCACCAACGAGCACGTCATCGACGCGGCAGTTTCCGGCCAAGCCTCGGTCACGGTGCACTACAGCGACGGGCGTACGACGTCGGCGACGGTCGTGGGCGCCGACTTCACGACCGACCTCGCCGTGATCAAGGCCGAGGACGGCGCGGACGGCAGGCCGCTGCTGCCGACTGGTGACTCCGACGGCGTACGGGTCGGCCAGCCGGTGGTCGCGCTGGGTGCACCGCTCGGGCTCTCCAACACCGTGACCGCCGGCATCGTCAGCGCGCTCGGCCGCTACGTCCCGATCCCCGCCGACACCGGGCGGGTCGCCCACCTGCTCGACGCGATCCAGACGGACGCCGCGATCAACCCCGGCAACAGTGGCGGCCCGCTCGTCGACTGCGACGGAGCCCAGGTCGGGGTGAACTCGGCGATCTCGACCGTGCCCAACTCCGAGGGCGTCGGCGGCGGGGGCAGCGTCGGGCTCGGGTTCGCGATCCCGATGAGCATCGCGACGCCGATCGCCGACCAGCTGATCGAGAGCGGGCAGGTCGCCCACCCGGTGCTCGGCCTCGCGGCCCGGACCGTGGCCGAGGAGCCGACCGGTCTGCAGGTGACCGCGGTCGCGCCCGGAGGCCCTGCCGCCGCGGCCGGCCTCCAGGTGGGCGACGTGATCACCGAGATCGACGGCCAGGCGGCCGACAACACCGAGCAGCTGGTGCTGGTCAGCCTGCGTCACGAGGCGGGCGACGGCGTACCGGTCACCTACACGCGCGACGGCGAGACCCGGACCGCCGAGCTCACGCTGGCGGCTCCGCGCTGATCTGCTGGTCGCGCCACTCGTCGGCCAGCACGGCATACGTCATCCCGTCGAGCCAGCCCTTGGTGCGGTGCAGCGAGTCCTGGACGGCGTACTCCTCGCGCCGCATCCCGATCCGCTCCATCAGCCGCCACGACGGCACGTTGTCGGCGAAGCAGAGCGCCTTGACCCGGCGCAGGCCGAGGTCCTCGAAGCAGATGCGCAGCAGCTCGGCGGCCGCCTCGGTGGCGAGCCCCTGGCCGGCGTACGCCGGGTCGATCGCCCAGCCGATCTCGGCCTGCACGTCCTTGGCCTGATCCGCGACGTCGCTCTGCGCCCAGGCGTCGGAGATGTTGAGGTAGAGGTCGCCGACAGGCCGCCCGTCGAGCTCGAGCACCAGGGTGCGAGCCAGTGAACCGGGGCTCGACATCTTCTCGTCGAACCGCTCGAAGCTCGAGAAGTCGTGGCCGATCCACTCCCACATCGACGGGATCCGCCGGTACTGCCACAGCGGCTCCACGTCGGCGGCGACCATCGGCCGGATCGTCAGGCGGGCGCTGCGCACCGGCCAGTCGACGGCGCTCAGGTCTTGAAGCGGGGGGTCCTGGGGCGGTGTCGTCTCGGTCGGCGGGTCTTGCGTCATACGGTCAGTGTCGTGCCTGGAGGTCGGCAGCGTCGCGGAGTTTTCGCGCCGACGTCACAAGGTCCCGGGGGTGCCGCCGAAGTCGTTGTGGTTGTGGATGTTGGTGTGCGCCGTGTGCTTCGCGACGTTGTTGCTGTTGCTGTCCGTCGCCGCATTCTGGGAGATGTGGTGACCGCCGCGCCGTCCGCGCACCTCGGCGACGATGACAGCGATGACCAGCGCGGCCCCGAGAACGATCAGCACGATCGTGAAGGTGTCCATGTCAGACAGTCTCACGGATCGGGTGGGGTACGGCGCCCAATGACATCTGGCCGAGCCACGCCGGCACGTCACGCCGTACGTCGGAGGGGGCGTCGATCCGGGCGTCCCCGGTGCGGAGCGCGTCCGCCCAGGTGCGGTCGACGCGCCAGAGACGCACCATCGTCGACAGTGTCGTGACGACCGTCGCCGTCACGTCGAAGCCGGGGTCGTAGTCGCACACGTCGGCGTCGTCGCCGTTGACGCAGAGCCACCACTGCGCCGTACCGGACGGCTGGTCGGTGAACTCGAACTGCACGACCGTGCGACTCCGCGGCCATCGGTCGAGCGGCACCGTGCGCCGGATGTCCCAGAGCAGCAGGTGCGGGTCGAGGTCGTCCTCGCCGAGCTCGCCGATCCAGCGGATGCCCCAGGCGCCGAGCCCCTCGACGACCGGCTTGAGCTCCATCCCGCACTCGGTGAGGTGATAGCTGGTGCGGCCGTCGACCTCGTCGCGGCGGATCACGCCGGCCCGCTCGAGGGAGCGCAGCCTCTTGGACAGCAGGGCGGGCGACATCTTCGGGTTGCCCCGCCGCAGCTCGTTGAAGCGGGTGCTGCCCGCCATCAGCTCGCGCACGACCAGCAGCGTCCACCGCTCGTCCAGCACCTCCATGGCCTTCGCGACCGGGCAGAACTGTCCGTAGGACGACATGGCTCACCTCCCGACACCCAGTAGAAGCCCGGGGGCGCGGTCGGCACCAGTACAGATCGTGAACCGGCGGTGGTTCAGAGCTGGCACTGGAGGGCGAGTGACCGTCGGGCGGAGGCTCGTGCCATGACTACTACCACCACAACCCCCACTCCGCTCTGGGCTCTCGGCGACTACCACGCCGTCGCCACGGAGCTCATCGCCCCGCTCGGGCCGCGCCTGGTCGAGGCCACCGGCATCGGTCCGGGCCAGCACGTCCTCGACGTCGCGGCCGGCACCGGCAACGCCGCCCTGCCCGCCGCGCGCAGCGGCGCCGACGTCGTCGCCTCCGACATCACCCAGGCCCTGCTCGACGTCGGGCGCCAGGCCGCCGAGTCCGAGGGCCTCGACCTGGACTGGCGTGCCGACGACGCCCAGGCACTGCCGTACGACGACGGCGAGTTCGACGCAGCGATCTCGTGCGTGGGCGTGATGTTCGCGCCCCGGCACCAGGACGCCGCCGACGAGCTGGCGCGCGTCGTACGCCCTGGTGGCCGGATCGGCCTGCTCAGCTGGACGCCGGAGGGCTTCATCGGCCGGATGTTCGCGACCATGAAGCCGTACGCGCCTGCGCCCCCTCCCGGCGCGCAGCCCCCGCCGCGATGGGGCGACGAGGCCCACGTCCGCGAGCTGCTCGGCGACCGGGTGATCGACGTCGTCGCCGTACGCGAGCGCCTGGTCGTCGACCGGTTCGCGACCGGTGCGGAGTTCCGCGACTTCTTCAAGGCGACGTACGGCCCGACGATCATGGTCTACTGCTCGATCGCCGACGACCCGTCGCGGGTGGCCGAGCTCGACGCGGCGCTGGCCGCGCTCGGCGACTCCGCGCTGGCCGACGGGCGGATGGAGTGGGAGTACCTGCTGCTCACCTGCCGGCGCGCCTGACGGAGTCGGGTCGTCCGCTTCACACGCAGCTCTGGCTAGCCGAGAGGCGGACGACCCGCATGCTCAGAGCGCGACGTACACCTTGCGCAGCGTCTCGGTGACGGTCCAGGTGGTGCGCTCGCCGGCCCGCAGTCGTACGGCGACGCCGGGGGCGAGCGTGACGACCTCGCCGTCCTCGAACTCCACGCTGCCGTGGCCGGCGAGGATCACAAACACCTCGTCGACCTCGGTGTCGTGGTCGACGCCGGGCTCCATGCCCCACAGCCCGACCTCGGCGCCGCCGAGGGTCGCGAGGGGGACGAGCGAGGCGGTGTGCACGTCGGAGGCGAGCAGTCGTGAGCTCATGAGTCGAACCCCAGTCCTACGGCGTCGAGGGTCTTCAGGAAGAGGTTGCGCCGCCCCTGACGATGGTCGGCGCGGTCCAGCGACCAGCGGGTCGCGTTGATCCCGACGGACGCGAACGGCTCGGGCGGGAAGGGCAGCGGCTTGCGGCGCACCATCTCCAGCCGGGTCCGCTCCGTCGAGAGCCCAGACAGCCGGTCCAGCATCACCTCGGCGGCAAACCGGGTCGCGCCGACACCGAGCCCGGTGAAGCCGGCGGCGTACGCCACCCGCCCGCGCGAGGCCAGGCCGTGGAACGCCGTGAACTGCGTGGACGTGTCGATCGCGCCCGCCCAGCGGTGGCTGAAGGTCAGGCCCTCCAGCTGCGGGAACGCCGCGAGGAAGTGCGACGCCAGCGTCGTGAACGTCGCCGGCCTCTCCTCGTACGACGCCCGCACGCGGCCGCCGGTCGGGTAGATCGCGTCGTACCCACCCCAGAGGATCCGGTTGTCGGCGGTCAGCCGGGAGTAGTGGAACTGGTTGGCCATGTCCCCGAGGCCCTGCCGGTGCGTCCAGCCGATCGACGCCAGTTGCGCGGCCGACAGTGGCTCCGTCATCAGCACGTAGTCGTAGACCGGCACCGTCAGCATCCGCGTACGCCGGAGCAGCGACGGGAAGACGTTGGTCGCCAGCGCGACCCGGTCGGACGTGACCGAGCCACTGGTGGTGCGTACGACGACCGGGCCGCGCGTGGGCGCGTCGAGGCCGGTGACGCGGCTGCGCTCGTGGATCTCGACGCCGAGCTCGGCCGCGACCCGGGCCAGCTCGCGCGCGAGCCGCGCCGGATGCACCAGGGCGCAGTCGTCGCGGCTCCACTCGCCGGCCAGGAAGAGCGGGCTGTCGATCTCGCGTCGTACGGCTTCGCGGTCCAGGAAGTGCTCCGACGAGCGGAGCCACTCGACCTGGTGCTCCTCGACCGCGACCGCGAGCATGCCGGTGCGCTCGAACTCGCACTCGATGCCGAGCTCGCGCACGTCGGCCTCGAAGGCG
>Ga0164307_10001109_pt1 | contig 12070 bp, 9 predicted proteins | sample Whisoiple_243_MG_FD_110214 | JGI IMG/M metagenome (GOLD analysis project Ga0164307, IMG submission 110214) | Soil microbial communities amended with fresh organic matter from upstate New York, USA - Whitman soil sample_243_MG | ecosystem: Environmental > Terrestrial > Soil > Unclassified >...
GCGTGCACAGGACGCGCGGCAGGGGCGTTTGGCGGAGTCTGCAAAGTGAGTCACTATTTCTTACACGGCCCGGGTCGTCCGTGGCTAGATGCTACTGCATTTTGAGGGCCGGCACGAAACGCGCCCGCCCTGCGCGAGGTTTCGGTTGACCGGTGTGGATTCCCTAAAATCACGCGTTCGCGTGCTGCTCACTGACACGCCGCTCCGATACGTGTCGGCCCCTGTGCACCGGGAATTGACTCGGCTGGAACTCGCCGCAGTGCGCTTTCGTGACGGGCGTCCAGCGGGGGCAGACAGCCACACGCGATCACTCGCGGCCGTCACGGCGATCGTGAAGACGTTCGAGCGACCGAAGCAGCTTCAGCGTTTGTTGGAGAGCTTGCGTCGTCTCTTCCCGGCCGTGCGCGTGATCGTAGCGGATGATAGTCGCACCCCGACGCAGGAAGCTGGCGTGCGCACGATCGCGTTGCCGTTCGATGTCGGAGTCTCGGCCGGACGTCAAGCTGCACTCGCTGAAGTCAAAACAGAGTTTACTTGGGTGCTCGACGACGACTTCGTATTGTATCGTCGTACGCGGTTGCTTCCGGTGTTGAGAGCATTGAACGAACAACCTCGTTTGGATATCGTTGGCGGCGCAGTGGTAGACGTGCCGCTCGGTATCAAGCGGTCGGGCGCGACATCGCCGATCTATCCGACGAAAGCGGCGCCCGTAGTTCCTCTCGGTACGCGCATCGGTCGCTTGATCGTGCGCGACAAGGTGCTCAACTTCTTCGTGGGTCGAACTTCCAGATTGCGGGAGGTCGGGTGGGATCCGGCGTTGAAGCGGCTAGACCACGCCGATTTCTTCACGCGCGCACGCGGGGTGCTGGTAACCGCGTATGACGACGAGTTTCGCTGCTTGCATGCGCAGACACCGTTTGCGCGCGAGTACATGCGGCAGCGTTCGAATTGGCACGCTGACGCCGCGTTGTTGAACGAGCGCTACTTCAAGTGAGCGACCGATCCTGACCACATGGCTCGCTACCATCGGATTCGTGGGCAGCGGTCACTGCAATCGGCGTGACGACTGAGTGATGCGATTTGCGACATGAGGGATTCTTCGAATTATGGGTTCTGTTGCAGTCCTGCGAGTGGTCGGTTGACGGACTGACTCGCGATCACGCCGAGCAGCCGGTTCGAACCACCCTGCGCGAGCGCGCAACTAAGCGGTCGTTGCGTACCCGAAGGTCCCACTTCGGTCACGCGCACCGGTGGTAAAGCGGAAATCTGGGGATGGCAATGCAGCAGGAGGTTCGCCCGTGACTGAATCAAATTCCACGTTGGTATGGCTGAGTTCACTCGTCGCTCGGGGTGCAACGTTTGCATTCGCTGTTTCGCTCGTTGCCTGCAGCGCACCGTCGCAAGCAGACGTGGCGACGGCGGGTCAGTCGTTTGGGCTCCAGCCTTCGGGAACATTGGAAGCTTTGAGCCAGAGCTCGACTGCGAGCCGGATCAACGGAGGGTCGTCCACCGCGGGTGGCGAGCTTCGGGCTGGTCCCGCGCAAATGTGTGTCCAGGCAGCGGGAAAGGCAAAGTGTTTTGGTAGCAACCTGCTCGGCGCTTCTACTGGTCAATACTCGTACGACCGCGGGTTAGAGGCTTCCGACATGGGATTCCGACTGCCACCGGTCGATCTGGGTGTCTCGTGCGGTGGGGTCCGAGCAGTAGCAACGGGCGCGTATCATGCGTGCGCGTTGCTCCTCGATGGATCAGTCAAGTGTTGGGGCAACAATCGCTCCGGTGAGCTCGGGCTCGGGGACACCAATAATCGAACCGCCGGCGCACACGAACTCGGCAGTCGCGCCCGAGCGGTGGATCTCGGTCGAAATCAAAAAGCGCTTATGATCAGTGCCGGTCTGGGCTTTACGTGTGCGCTATTGGGATGCGGTGCCGTGAAATGTTGGGGCGACAACAGCTACGGCTCGTTGGGGCTTGGTGAGATCGACAACCGGGGGGACGATATGGGCGAGATGGGTGACGCCCTTCCGGTAGTGAACCTCGGTCGGGGTCGAACGGCAAAGGCGATCGCGGCGGGGCATGCGCATGCGTGCGCAATTCTCGATGACGACAGCCTCAAATGCTGGGGCTTGAACTCTCGAGGGCAGCTCGGTCAAGGCGACGTCCGCAGTCGGGGCACGCTGAGTACGGATATGGGAGATGAGCTGCTTCCCATCGACTTGGGCTCCGGTCGCCACGCTCGGTCGGTTTCGGTTGGGCCGAATGACACCTGTGCGATTCTCGACGACGACTCGCTGAAGTGCTGGGGCTTCAACGGTTACGGCAACCTAGGGCTGGGTGACACGGATGCCCGCGGCGACTCTCCAGGCGAAATGGGCGATCAATTGCCCGCTATCGATTTGGGGCAACACGGTAGGGTGCGTGCGGTCGTCATGGGCGGCGGATTCAATTGCGCCATACTCGACGATTCAACGCTCAAGTGCTGGGGGGACAATAGCCTTGGAACCTTGGGCCTCGGCGATCGAGCACGACATGGAGACGAACCGGGTGAGATGGGCCAAGCGTTGCCGGCAGTCAAACTCGGAACACGACGCAAAGTGCGGCACGCCCTCGCGACATACTACAATGCTTGCGCGGAGCTAGACAACGGCGCCATCAAGTGTTGGGGATCGAGCGCGACCGGCATGCTCGGCATTGGGCCGAGCAACATGCGCGGTGATGACGCCGCCAATATGGGCGATCATTTGCCGTCGTTCGATCTCGGCGCGAGCAGCGTCAAATCCTTCGCGAGCGGTTTCGGCTACCACTTTGGGTGTGCTCTGCTTTCCAACGCCACGATCAAGTGCTGGGGTGCAAACAGCTTTGGTCAGCTAGGAATTGGCCGATCGAGTAACACCGGTGACGAGCCGGGTGACATGGGTGACGCCCTAGAAAACGCCAGCCTGGGCACTGACCGATCCGTAAAGACAATTGCCCCGGGCAACTATCATTCATGCGTTTTACGGGACAATGGGGACGTGAAGTGTTGGGGCGCGAATTTGTATGCGTCGCTCGGGCAAGGAGACACCATGCGTAGAGATGGTCGTCCGGCCCTGATGGGAAATAACTTGCGCAAAGTGAACTTGGGTGCCGGTCGAAGTGCGACCGCACTGGCAGTTGGGGCGGATCATTCGTGTGCGATTTTGGACGACGGCTCGGTAAAGTGCTGGGGCGACAACTCGAAAGGTGAACTCGGGCTGGGAGACTCGAACGATCGCGGTGACGCGCCCGGTGAGATGGGGGACGCGCTCCCCGTCGTGGACCTCGGTGTTGGCGCGAGGGCTAAGTCGTTGAGCCTCGGCTACCGACACACCTGCGCATTGCTGGACGATGACACGATCAAATGCTGGGGCTGGAATTTGTCGGGGCAACTCGGGATTGGCGTCAACGACGACCGAGGCGGCGCTGCCGGCCAAATGGGCGATTCTCTACCCGCGATTCAGCTCGGCCCCGGGAAGCCGGTAGCAGTCGTCGCAGGATACAGCAACACATGCGCTCACTTCGAGGACGGGACGCTCAAGTGCTGGGGTAGCAATGCCCACGGCGAGCTCGGGCAGGGCGATCGAGTCTGGCGCGGCTACCAATCGTCCGGAATGGGAAGTGCGTTGTTGCCAATCGATCTCGGCATCGGTCGGAGCGCGATGAAGGTCGCAGTTGGGGTCGAACGAATCTGCGCACTTCTCGACGATCGCTCGGTCAAATGTTGGGGCCACAATGCCTACGGTTCGTTGGGCTATGGCGACTCGGCCGATCGCGGTGGGTCCGACGACATGGGTGACCTGTTGCCGACGATCGACTTCGGCGGCGAACCCGTACTCGATTTGGCCAGCGGCTGGTACGATAATTGTGTACGGCTGCCTGCCGGGCTCAAGTGTTGGGGCGAAAACAAGTTCGGGCAGCTAGGCCAGGGAGATACGATTGATCGAGGCGGCAGGCCGAACCAAATGGGGCGCGCGCTTGCCTTGATCAACCTACCTGGAGAGCAATGACCTCAGCTCATTCGATACGCGCGTTACAGCTTCGGGTCCCGACGCACGACCATATCTTGATCACCCTCGTACGTTCGGTTCCTCAAGGAGTCGCGCGGGGCGCTTGGGGATTTGCGCCCCGGACGCGAAGAGCCGATTTCTCAATCCGAGGAAGGGGATCTCGATGAGTCGGGAGGAAAAATATCCGACTGCAAAGGTGCCGAGTACGTACCAGATCGCGTGAGAATACCAATTCTCCACTCCGTCAGGTAGCCCGAACAGGCGAACGCCCCAGATCTTGACCGGTAAGTGCCAAAGATAGATCGAGTAGGAGGCTGTGCCGAGCGCAGCGGCTCCTCGCAGCAGCGGTGAAGTTACGGACGTCAGACGCATGAATGCGAAGAGGAGAAAGCCGCCGCCGACATAAAGAGGAGCTACCCAAAGCGCAGACATGAACCAGTGACTCTCTAGCGGGAAGATGAAAGCGGGTATGAACAACGCGACGCCGGCGAATGTGAGGAAAGGAGTCGACCACTTCGCGAATCGGAGGCGAGCAGGCTCGAAACGATGCAGGTACGCGAGCAACACTCCGTAAAAGAGAGAGTCGACGCGAATGTGGGTCCCCATGAGGTGCTTGAAATTGGAATACTCTGGGAAGAGTGCATGGGTCAGCAGCCGAAGCACCAAACACGCTACGGCCAGGCCGACGAACGCGTGGGGCACCCATCGGAAGGTGGTCTGTTTCCTACGTGATATGAGGTAGTAGGACCCACCTGCGAGGGCGAAATAGAAGTGCTCCTCGACTGCCAAACTCCAGGTGTGGGCCCAGAGGCCTCCCAAGTAGTTCTGGAGAAAGAAAAGCTCTCCGAGCAACGGACGAAACGGGGTTACCGTGTTCGTCGCAAAACGGACCAGAACGGTGAGGCCTATCAGCACGTAAAAGCTTGGATATATCTTGAACCCGCGTCGGATTAGAAACCTGGCCGCGCCGAAGGCGCCAGTGCGTTCGAACTCGTCGAAGATGAGTCCGGACACGAGAAAGCCACTCAGCACGAAGAACAGATCCACCCCCACCCAGCCGCCGGTTTGCCAGCAATTGGAGATCGCGTGCCAGACTCGGCTATCGCTTTCCGGACACGGCTGCAGATGTCGGCACATCGCTAGGACGACAGCCACCAGCCGCAGCACGTCCAACCCTGGATTGCGCATTTGCAAGGTTTGCCTGACATCGGGCACCCTAGCTTGTTCGGGAGTGCGCCGTCGAGGTAGAAGATACAAGCCTCGCTTCGCGCCGCGGCGTTTTTCGACAGCGAGATCCCGAAGCTCGTCGACGAGCACCATGCCCACGGATTCGTCGCGCGCCGTCCGGTGGCTTCGGCAAGATGCTGGGCGTCGGCGAGGGGCTGCTGGTAAAAATGGCCACGGGTGCGTTGCTTTGCGGCTCGGCAAAGAATTGTGGATGTTGTCGCCGAACGTTCCTAGGATGCGCCCCGTATGGCCAACGTGAGTCCGCTCCTGCCGCTCGAAGCCCCCTCGCGCACGGATGATGATGAGGTGGCGCTAGAGGTTTCGGTCGTTATGCCCTGCTTGAACGAAGCCGACACCGTTGGGACTTGTGTCGAGAAAGCGGTTCGCGCATTGCGAGCGGCCGGCATCGCAGGCGAGGTCATCGTCGCCGATAACGGTTCCACGGATGGATCGCAGCGTCTTGCGGAGTCAGAGGGCGCTAGGGTCGTTCACGTTCCGCGGCGGGGTTACGGAAGCGCGCTCATCGGCGGCATTGAGGCCGCGCGCGGGCGCTACATCATCATGGGGGACGCCGACGACAGCTACGATTTCCTGGAGATTCCGAGTTTCGTCAAGAAGCTGCGGGACGGTTACGACGTCATCCAGGGCTGTCGTCTGCCCTCCGGAGGAGGACGCATTCTGCCGGGCGCCATGCCCTTTCTTCATCGATGGTGGGGGAACCCGATGTTCTCGTTCCTTGCGCGCAAATGGTTCCGCGCGCCGATCCATGATGTGTACTGTGGGCTGCGCGGCTTCACGAAAGCCCACTTCGAAAAGCTCGATCAGCGCTGCACAGGCATGGAATTTGCTACGGAGATGATCATCAAGTCCAGCCTCTACAGCGCGCGCATCGCGGAAGTCCCCATCACCTTGCACCCCGATGGTCGCAAGGCGCACGCCCCACACCTTAAGACCTTTCGGGATGGCTGGCGCACATTTCGCTTCTTTCTGATGTGTTGCCCGCGCTGGCTATTCCTCTTGCCCGGGCTGGGGCTCGTAGGGCTGGGGCTGGTCGCCTATGCTCTGGCGCTGCCGGCTATTTCGCTCGGTGGAATCACGTTCGACGCGCACACCCTGCTGTATGGGAGCCTCGCGATCCTCTGCGGCTACCAGTCGATCTTGTTCGCCTTGTTCACGACAACCTTCGGCGTCAACGCTGGACTTCGGCCCGCTCCGCCGGGCTACGACGCTTTCTTCAAACTCGTCGATCTCGAGAAGGGGCTCGTACTCGGCCTGGTCGCCACGCTAGCGGGCGCCACGCTCCTGATCTATGCGCTGAGCCTCTGGATCAACGCAGGGTTCGGAGCGCTCCCTTATCCGGTAACGATGCGTTGGGCCATTCCGGGCACCACCCTGATGGCGCTTGGGTTTCAGACAATCCTATCGAGTTTCTTCGTTAGTATCCTCGGCATGTTACGACGTTGAACAAACGAATGTCTGTGAAGAATCCAGAGTTCGATCAATACGCCGGCTCATACGATGAGGCCCTGGGACGCGGTCTTTCAGCGACCGGCGAGAGCAGGGAGTACTTCGCCGAGCGTCGCGTACGATGGTTGGGCCAATGCCTGTCGGAGCTTGCGCCGAGCCCGCGGGTTGACGCGATCCTCGACTATGGGTGCGGGACGGGTTCGACGGTTCCGCTGCTGCGTGGAATAGCCCCGACCTCCAGGGTGCTTGGCGTCGATCCGTCCGGTGAGTCAATCGAGGTAGCGAGGCAGACCTTTGCCACGCACGGCGACTTCCTAGAGCTTGGCGAATATCGACCCTCTGCAGGATTCTGTCTCGCATACTGCAACGGGATCTTCCATCACATCATTCCAGAAGAGCGGCTGGAAGCTGCGCAGAACGTGCGGAATAGCCTCAGACCGGGGGGCTTGTTTTCATTTTGGGAGAACAACCCCTGGAACCCGGGGACGCGCTGGGTGATGAGTCGCATTCCCTTCGACCGCGATGCAATCCCGCTATCGTATCGGGAGGCCAAGCGGCTCGTTTGGGCTGCCGGTTTCGAGATCCTGCGAGTGGATTTTCTGTTCCTGTTCCCCAAATTCTTGCGACCGCTGAGAGCGATTGAGCAGCGACTGTCGCGTTTTCCCGCTGGCGCACAGTATCAAATTCTATGTCGTCGGCGATGAACGAGCGTTCGCGCGTACCGTCAGGCTGAACGCTCACCACGACGCACAATCCGCGACCACAACGGAGAGTCTCGTAAGGACACGAGCGCACGCGCAATCAGCAACATGCCGATCGGGACGACGACAGTCCCGTATCGGCAAGAATTCAGCGCAAAGAAGCTGTGCACCACCGTTAAGTAGAGGACCGTCAACAATGGAACGACGGAGGGGCCGAGCGGAAACAACCATATGATGCCGCCGGCCAACATCAAGCTGAACAACGCGGTGAAAGCAAGTGGACCAGCCAAGCGCAATCCGTCGACCGCGCATCCACGAAGTCCGCTCGAGTGTTGCGAATAGACGAGCTTCGAAGAACCGGAGCAAATCCACAAATCGAGCCCGTGCCCGAGATTGCCACTGAGGTACGTTCCCGGATTGCTACGGATGAGCGCGAGCCCTTCTTGCGCCATCTTGGCATCCGCGGCCCGCTCGCTTTCCCCAGCTGAGCGGAGTTGTCTAAAGTAGTTGTGCATTGCGGACTGTGCCGCCTCTTCGCTCATTGCCGGTGTTTGGGCGCGTGCCCACAGAACCATCCCGCCCCGCACGCTGATGTTGCCAGTCTCGAATAGCACCCGATTTCGGGCAGACCACGGCGCCAGCGTCAGCAAGAAGGCTCCGACTAGGACGGCGGATTGGAAAAAACTCGCCTTTCTAGGTGCGGGTGCTCCAGTTCCTCGCGCCGAGTTTAGCCCGCTCGCGACGAATGCAGCGGCGAGAACTAGGGGGAAGAGCAGCATGACGTTCTTGCACAAGGCGGCCGCGCCAAGGACGATGCCGGCTGCGGCGAAGTATTTGGAGCTGTGCTGCTGCCAGCCGCGGATGAAAAGAAGAACTCCCCAGGTCAACACGAACGCTGCGAGCGTCTCACTCAGGATATGGCCGGTATAAACCGCCGCCGCGGGATGGATCGCTATCAGCAGTCCCGCCAGGACGGACACTCGGAGATCGCTCGTCAGCGCGCTAGCAATTCGATAGACAAGCAGGCAGGTCAGCGCACCCAGGACGACTTGCAGTATGCGGGCCACGAGCATGTCGGGGCCAGGCAACGCATAGGCGATTGCCAGGAACAGAGGGTAGAGCGGTTCCCGGTACATGGTTGGCTCGAACGGTGGCGCTACCGCCATCGAAAAACCGTTACCAGCAAGCAGGTTTAGTGCGATCTGGTGATAATCAGCGCTGTCGGCCCAGATGCGCTGCGGAAAGACGAGCACCGCCACCATGCGTATCGAAAGTGCGACACACGTGATACCCCAGGGAATCAGCCGCCGCTTGGTTTCGAACGAGCGTTGAAGTCGCTGAAGCCAATTGTCGCTCTCGCGCGAGGAAGCTAACACCCTGTTCACGTGAGCACGTTAGCATTGCGCACGAAAGCCTGTCAATTTGCGGCAACCGCTCAGGTGCAACGAGCAACGTCGCTGAGTTGCAAAATGAGTCTTCTCCTGTGCGGTCCAAGTTCGCACGCTTCTGCAGTTGCACCCGCGTGTTTTCAATCACGGTGCCCTTGGGTCCCGCGGAACAGAGCGAGTTGCAAGCCGCCGAGCCTTTGCGTAAACGCGGCCCGGGGTCCGCAGCGCGCACTCTCGACCACGGCGCTCTTGATGCAACGGCAATTCGCAATTGCGAATGCGCGTTCCGATGTCGTGCGTGGAAACGCGAACGGCTCGCGGCGCCGGGACAGGAGCGACGGCAACTCTGTCGTGGGACGCGGTCTATTTGCCCGGGTCACCCACCGCGCCCTTGTACCACTCGTAGAAAAGCCGCACGCCTTCTTCAACGGACACCGTTGGCTGATAGCCGAGCAGCGACTTGGCTTTGTCGATGTTGGCGTAGGTGAACGCAACGTCTGCGCGCATCATCGGCTCACTGACCAGCGGGGCGGCTTTCCCAGCGAGCTTCTCGAGTGAGCGGACGAAGTCGAGCACGAGCACCGGTTCGCCGCGACCAATGTTGATCACCTCGTAGCCGAGGCGCTTGTCGACTGCGGCCACGACACCGGACACGATGTCGCCGACGAACGTCCAGTCGCGCGACATCTGCCCGCCGTTGAAGAGCGGCATGGGCACGCCGGTGCGCATGGCATCGAATAGTTTGTAAGCCATCATGTCTGGCCGTCCGCGCGGTCCATAGACGGTGAAGAAGCGTAGCGCGGTGAAATCGACGCCTTGGATGTGGTGGTACGAGTGCCCGAGCATCTCGGCTGCGCGCTTGCTCGCCGGGTACGGGGCGAGGGGACGATCTGCACTGTCCGTCTCGATGAAGGGCAGAACTTTGGTGTTTCCGTAAGCCGACGACGTGGATGCGAGCACGAAGTTCGGATTGCCGTAGCGGTGGGTCGCGTCGAGCAGGTTGAGCGTGCCGGTGAGGTTCGTGTCGTAGTAGAGCCAGGGATCTTCGACCGAGATGCGAACCCCGGCCATCGCAGCCAAATGCGCCACGCCGCTGAAAGCGTGCGTTCGGAAGAGCTCCTCCACGGTGGCTCGGTTGCGGATGTCCCCTTCGATGAACGTGAATTGGCCGCCGCCTCGCGCCGCACGGTTGATTTCAACCAAGTTCGCCCGTTTGCGCGACGGGTCGTAGTAGTCGTTGACGTTGTCGAGTCCCACCACGCGATCTCCGCGCTCGAGCAAGCGAATCGCGGTGTGACTACCAATGAAGCCGGCAGCGCCGGTAACCAAGAACGTGCGAAGATCCGACGTGGACATGGACGTCCTATTAGTCCGCCCGATGGCGAGCTTCAATCGCGGTGTCGCTAGTTGGATGCTAGAAGGTGTGTAAGGAACTGGCTTCGGGCGTCGCCGTCGCGTTCGATAGAGCAGTTCGGCGAGGCGTCGTGCCAAACGCACTCGCGAGGAGCGCGTGGCACGACGTTCGGCTCGCAACCAGATGCGAATGCCGCTACGCGAAGTCGGCTTCGTCAATTACATGTCGGCACTTCACAGGAACCATTGTCGACCGCGGATGCGCAGACCAGGTCTGTTGCGCATGGTAGGAGATCGCAGGCCGCGCCCAACGGCGCCGAAGATGTGATAGGGGGCGTGACACAACTGCCGGTTTTACAGAGCAAACCTGGGCCGCAATGGTCTGTATCCGCGCAGGCTTCACCGAGGCCGGGGTAGGCAACGCAGATCTCTCGGACCAACGAACTGCCCTCCGAGACCGGCACACTTAGGCAGCGGCTGCCCACCACGCAATTGCCGTGGTTGACGACGAGGCCGCAAGTTCCGCCAACGGGGATGGGCGCAAAGCAGTAGGTGAATCCGTGCAGCGACGTGGGCGCACAATCGAACCCTGGCTGGCAATCGGCCACGGTTTGGCATTCGTCATCCTGACCGCCCAGAGGCTGACAGTAGGTTCTGTTCGAGGCGTGGTGGAAGACGCAACGCATGTCCTCACGGCAGTGGGGCCCGCCAGCGACATTCTCCTGCACGCAAAAATCCGAACGCCCGGCGCGTGGCTCGCAGACGTGGTTGGCGTCCGCATAGAAACCGTGTGCACACTCGGCACGCTGAGCGCCCGCGCCAGTTTCGCCTTCGACCGGACCAAAGACGCACTGGCCAACGGCGCACCGGTAGCTTAGCGGGCAATCAACGGCCGTGTCGGCGCAAGGTGCAGACGAGCGGGGCACGCACCGCGGTCCGCAGGTCGTCCCGCGACAACGGGCGGCGGCGCCGCACTCGATGTCCGTGCGGCAAGAACTCACTCCAGCAGAGCATTTGCCCTCAAAGCAACGCAACCCAGGAGCGCACTGCTTCGTAACGGCGCAGCTTTCGCCGGCGTGCTGCAGTCCTGTGCAATCGGCTGGGAGAAGATCTGCCACCGCGCAAGAAGTGCCGTGGTCGGAGGTTCCGGCGGCCCCTGCGTCTCCCGTTTCTGCGACTCCCCCATGATTAGCTCCTGCGGTGACGCTCTCCGCACCTGCCGCCGATGTTGGATGCCCTTCTGCTCCCGCGTCGCCACTCATTGCCCCGCCGTCGGGGGTTCCAGCTGCCTCTTCTCCAGCTGCGCCACTCGACCCACTATTTTGACCTCCGTAAGTGCTTCCTGCTCCGCCTTGCGTGTGTGAGCGACCGGCATCGCCATTGGCTCCGCCGGTGCCCCCCGAGAGAGGGGTCGAGACGTTGTCCAGGCTGCAGGCAGACCCAAAAGCGACGAAAGCCCATTGAGCCATCCATACGATTCTTTTCATTTGGGCCTCCTCCGCGCTCGCCCGTGGCGCGCTTCCCATCGACAGACTGCCATGGGCTGGGATCGCTGACCACTACCATCCGTCGGAGATGCAAGGCCCAAGCTTTGCCCGGCGTCACACCCGGGCATGGCAACCATGAATCACTCATTGTTTGACCCGCACATTCGGTTGATAGCGACCAAGTTCTTGGGCTTGTCGACGTTCGCGTGCGCATAAGCGACAACCGCTTGCGGCATCGAAGCAGGTTCGCTGCCGTGCTAGGACGAGGCATGGACTTGGTTCAAGGCATCATCCGGCAGACGAGCTAGGCGTGCGCCTCTGTTCGTTGTCCATTGATCTCGACGAGATCGCTTGCTACGCGCAAATTCACGGTCTGGCAGAGGACCAGAGTCACGCGGTTTACGACGTGGCATTGGCGCGAA
>Ga0164307_10001111_pt1 | contig 12066 bp, 12 predicted proteins | sample Whisoiple_243_MG_FD_110214 | JGI IMG/M metagenome (GOLD analysis project Ga0164307, IMG submission 110214) | Soil microbial communities amended with fresh organic matter from upstate New York, USA - Whitman soil sample_243_MG | ecosystem: Environmental > Terrestrial > Soil > Unclassified >...
GCGCACCGAGCGAGCTCGGCAAGCGCGTTCTTACCGTGCGCTTCGATGCGAACGTCGCACCGGGCTTGCCCTGGCAATTTTCACCGGAGACGCCGTCGGTTTCGCTGCGCACGGGCGAGACGCAAACCGTGTTCTACAAGGTCACGAACAATGCCGACCATCCGATCTCGGCTACGGCGGCCTACAACGTGAGCCCCGATCAGGCCGGCAGCTATTTCGACAAGCTCGCCTGCTTCTGCTTTGCCGAGCAAACGCTGAAAGCCCACGAAACCGCAGAATGGCCGGTCGTGTTCTTTCTCGATCCGGCGCTCGAGCAGGACGAGACGATGAGACACGTCGCGGCGGTCACGCTCTCCTACACGTTTTTTGCATCGAAGAATTCGCCGGCCAAGGCCGCGGATAAATCGGCCGACAATCGAACCCGCCCGGGAACTTGATCCGGGCTTGACCGAGACAATCTTGTCGCGGACAAACGCCCGCGAAAGAACAGGACGAGAAGAGGACCCGTCATGGCGGACGCACATTCGAAGCCGAACCACGACTACCATCTCGTCAATCCGAGTCCGTGGCCGATCATCGGCGCCGTTGGCGCCTTCCTCATGGCGGTCGGCGGCATCATGTGGATGAAGGGCCTGGCCCTCGGGGGGCTCAAGGCCGGCGGCGTCATCTTCATCATCGGTTTGCTCGTCGTCCTTTACGTCATGGCGTCCTGGTGGACCGATGTCGTCCACGAAGCGGAAACCGGCGATCACACACGCGTCGTCCAGATCAGCCACCGCTATGGGATGATTCTGTTTATCGCCTCGGAGGTGATGTTCTTCGTCGCGTGGTTCTGGGCGTTTTTCGACGCCAGTCTCTTCACCGGCGAGAGCATCCAATATGCGCGTGTCGAATTCACCGGCGGCCATTGGCCGCCGAAGGGCATCGAAGTCTTCGATCCCTGGCACCTGCCGCTCCTCAACACGCTGATCCTGCTCACCTCAGGCACGACGGTGACATGGGCGCATCACGCGCTTCTGCACAATGATCGCAAGGGGCTGAAGCAGGGCCTGATCCTGACCATCCTGCTCGGCATCACCTTCACCTGCGTACAGGCTTATGAGTACAGCCATGCAGGATTCGGCTTCAAAGGCTCGATCTACGGTTCGACCTTTTTCATGGCGACGGGCTTTCATGGCTTCCACGTGATCATCGGCACGATCTTCCTGATCGTCTGCCTGATCCGCGCCTATCTCGGCCAGTTCACGCCGAGGCAGCATCTCGGCTTCGAGTTTGCCGCCTGGTACTGGCATTTCGTCGATGTCGTGTGGCTGTTCCTGTTCTCCTGCATTTATGTGTGGGGCTCGTGGGGAGCGGTGGCCGCCGAGCATGCGGGGGGATGACGCTCGCGCGGGACCGCTCCTTTTCATCCGGCGCCGCGCTAGATCACGCATATGCGCCCGGGCGAGACCAGCACCAGCTACGACGAATATCCGCCGATCCCGCCGGTCCCGACCGGGCTCCAGGGGCGCTGTCCGCGCTGTGGCCAGGGCCATCTCTTCCACGGCTTCCTGAAGCTTTCGCCGAAATGCGAGGTGTGCGGCCTCGATCTTACGTTCGCCGATACCGCGGACGGGCCGGCGTTTTTCGTGTCCTTCGGCGTCGGCTTGCTGGTCGTCGGCTTGGCGCTCATCGTCGACGTCAAATATGAGCCGCCGCTCTGGGTGCATTTCTTGATTTCGCTGCCGCTGACGGTGATCGTCTGCCTCGCGCTGTTGCGGCCCGCCAAGGGCGTGCTTGTCGCCCTGCAATACCGCAACAAAGCAGAGCAAGGCCGGCTCGGAGCTTGAACACGGCGAAATCCGCCGCGTTGCGCGGTCTGGTTTGGCCGGCACTTGTGGCTCTTGCCGGCATCGCCGTCCTGATTTCCCTGGGTGTGTGGCAGCTGCACCGTCTCGCCTGGAAGGAGGCGCTGATCGCGCGCATCGAGGCGCGCGGCAAGGCGCCGCCGGCTCCCCTGCCGCCAGCGCGCGAGTGGGCCACTCTGAGACCCGCCGACTACGAGTATCGCCACATCGTGCTCAGCGGCCGCTTTGAGGGGCGGCAAGCGTTGGTCTTCCGCGGCAGCGGAGCGGAGGCGGGGCCGGGTTATTTGTTGCTGGCGCCGCTGATCCTGACGGACGGCAGCGCTGTGGTCGTCAATCGCGGGTTCGTACCCGGCGGTCCCAAGGAGGCTGCAGCGCACGTCCCGCCTCCCGCCGAGGTAACGATTACCGGGCTCATGCGCGCACCGGAGCCGCGCAACCTCTTCACCCCGGCCGATCAGCCCGATAGGGACCTTTGGTTCACCCAGGATCCCGGCGCCATCGCGGGCTATTACGGCCTGTCGCGCGCCGCGCGGTTTACCGTCGATGCGGATTATTCCGGCGATCCCAAAGCGCTGCCGCGCGGCGGCACGACTGTGATTGCCTTTCCGAATAACCACCTTGGATATGCGCTGACCTGGTTCGGCCTCGCTGCCGCGCTGGCCGGCGTGTTCGGCGCATGGGCGTGGTCGCGGCTGCGGCCGCAGTCCTCCGGCGATGCCTCACCGGCGGGCCCGCGCCGCCCTTGACCCCCGGCGAATGTGGTAGAGAACTCCGCATCGCGGGATTTGCGATCGGGACGGCCAGTTGCAGTACATTTCGACACGTGGCGAGGCGCCGCCGCTCTCGTTTTCCGAGGCGATGCTTGCCGGGCTCGCACGCGACGGCGGCCTCTATGTGCCGCAGGCCTATCCGGCGCTGTCGCATACCGAGATCGCCGGCTTCGCCGGCCGCTCGTACGCGCAAGTCGCAGAGGCGGTGATCGCACCCTATCTCGGGGGCGAGATAGATCGGCCTGCGCTCGCTTCCATGGTCGAGGCCGCCTACGCCAGCTTCGATCACGCGGCGGTGACGCCGCTCGTCCAGCTCGACGACAACCTGTTCTTCCTCGAGCTCTTCCACGGGCCGACGCTCGCGTTCAAGGACGTGGCGATGCAGCTCTTAGCGCGCACGATGGATCACGTGCTCGCCGAGCGCGACCAGCGCCTGACCATCGTCGGCGCGACGTCGGGCGACACCGGGGCCGCGGCTATCGAAGCTTTCAAAGGCCGCGACAATATAGATGTCTTCATCCTCTATCCGCACAACCGCGTCTCCGACGTGCAGCGCCGGCAGATGACGACCGCGCCCGAAGTCAACATCCACGTCATCGCACTCGAAGGCACGTTCGATGACGCGCAGGCGATCCTGAAAGCGCTGTTCAACGACAAAGTCTTTCGCGACGAGGTCGGTTTGACCGGCGTCAATTCGATCAATTGGGCGCGCGTGCTGGCGCAGATCGTCTATTATTTCACGAGCGCCGTTGCGCTTGGCGCCCCGCACCGGAGCGTCTCATTTGCCGTGCCGACCGGCAACTTCGGCGACATACTTGCCGGTTACATCGCCAAGCGCATGGGTCTGCCCATCGAGCGGCTGATCGTCGCCACCAACGAGAACGACATTCTCAAGCGCACGCTCGCGACCGGGCGTTATGAAGTGCGCGGCGTGACGCCGACACAATCGCCGTCAATGGATATCCAGGTCTCGTCGAATTTCGAGCGCCTGTTGTTTGAAGCCGCGCATCGCGATGCCGGCGCCGTGCGCAATTATATGGCGCGGCTGAAGCAATCGGGTGCCTTCGATCTCGCCGCCGCGCATCTCACCGGGATACGCGCCGATTTCGATGCAATCGCCGTCGACGAGCTTGGCACGCGCGACCAAATCGCCCGCACCTATCGTGAGACGGGCTATATTCTCGATCCGCATAGCGCCGTCGGCGTCAGCGCCGCGCGCGTTGTGCTCATGCAAAACCCAGTCACGCCGATCATTGCGCTCGGCACCGCGCACCCAGCGAAATTCCCGGATGCGGTGATGCAGGCAACCGGCATCAAGCCGGCGCTGCCGGCGCGGCTCGCCGCGATCATGCACGGCCGCGAACGTTTCGACGTTCTGCCCAACGATTTCGCAACAATCGCCAACTACATTCGGACGCGCGCTCGGGCCGCGCGTTTATCTGCGTAACAAATATGAGCGTCGAAATCACCAAACTGCCCTCCGGCCTGCGCATCGTCACAGACCACATGCCGGGCCTGGAGACCGCCGCGATTGCCGTGCATGTCGGCGTCGGCTCGCGCCATGAGAGCGAGCGCGAGCATGGGCTGTCGCATCTGCTCGAGCACATGGCGTTCAAGGGCACGCGGCGGCGCTCGGCGCGCGCCATCGCCGAAGAGATCGAATCCGCCGGCGGCGATCTCAACGCCGCGACCTCGACCGAGCAGACCGCCTATTATGCGCGCGTGCTTGCCGAAGACACTGATCTCGCGCTCGACATTTTGGCCGATATCCTGATCGACTCGACGTTCGACCGCGACGAGCTCGAACGCGAGAAAAGCGTCATTCTGCAGGAGATCGGCTCGATCGAGGATACGCCCGACGATCTCGTCTTCGACATGTTCGGCGAGACCGCCTACGCCAATCAGCCGATCGGCCGGCGCATCATCGGCACGGCAAAGCGCGTCGCCACCTTCGATCCGCCGTCGATCCATTCCTATCTCAAACGCCATTACGGCGCTGAGACGATCATCGTCTCCGCCGCCGGCGCCGTCGATCACGCCAAGATCGTCGATGAGGCGCGCGCGCGTTTCGAGCACTTGCCGTTTGCCGCGCACCCGGAGACGCCGCTGGCGCGCTATACCGGCGGCGAGATCAGGCTGAAGCGGCGCTTCGAGCAGGCTCATATCGTCATCGGCTTCGAGGGCGTATCCTACACCGATAAGGATCAATATGCCGCGCATGTCTTTGCCAACATCGTCGGCGGCGGCATGTCCTCGCGGCTGTTCCAAGAAGTGCGCGAGAAGCGCGGCCTCGCCTATACAATTCATTCCTTCCACTGGTCCTATTTGGACACCGGCTTGTTCGGCTTTTATGCCGCGAGCGGCGGGCGCAAGCTTGCCGAGCTCGTCGCGGTGAGCTTGGATTGCCTGGCGCAGGCGACGCAGAATCTCGACGAAACCGAGCTCGCGCGCGCCAAGGCGCAGATGAAAGTGTCGATGTTGACTGCATTGGAATCGTCGAGCGCACGCGCCGAGCAGATCGCCCGTCAGCTCGCGGTGTTCGGCCGCGTCATTCCACGCAGCGAGATCATTGAGCGTATCGACGCACTGACCATCGACGACGTACGCGTCGCCGGCCGGCGGCTTCTTCGTGCGGCACAGACCGTCGCCGCCATTGCTCCGGACTCGAAAGCGCCGTCGACAATCCAAGTCGCCGCGCGGCTCGGACCGATGTAGAAATAGCGATGGCCATCTTCCGCCTCGGCCCGGCTTTCGAAAACGCCACCTTCGTACGCGGCGACGGACTTTATCTGCGCCCGGCCGAAATGCGCGATTACGCCGCGTGGTCGTTGTTGCGTGAGCGCAGCCGCGTCTTCCTCATGCCGTGGGAGCCGACCTGGCCGGCCGACGATCTCACCCGTGCGAGCTTCCGCCGCCGCATCCGCCGTCATGCCGAGGAGATGGAGCAGGATGAGGCCTATTCCCTGCTTTTGTTCCGCGAAAACGATGACGTGCTGCTCGGCGGGCTGACCATCGGCCAGATCCGGCGTGGCGTCGCCCAGGCGGCGACGCTCGGCTATTGGATGGGGGCGCCTTATGCCGGGCGTGGCTATATGTCGAAGGCGGTGCGTGCCGGGATCGGCTTTGCTTTTGCAACGCTGCGCCTGCATCGCATCGAAGCGGCGTGCCTGCCGAGGAACCAGGCATCGATCCGGCTGCTCGAAGGCGCAGGCTTCCGCCGCGAAGGTTTCGCGCGCGCCTATCTGCGCATCAACGGCACGTGGCAGGATCATGTGCTCTACGGCTTGCTCGAAAGCGATCCGCTGCCGCTCAGGGCACGTAAGCCGAACGCGACATCGCGCGCCTAGGCCAGCTTGCATCGGTCGCGGTGCCATTCGCAATATTGCCGCTGCGGCGGCCGCTTGCGTCGGCAAAGAAACCGCTGGCGCTGTTCGTACTTCGATTGCCACTGGCATTTGCCGCGGTGCCGTCCGCGACGTTGGCGCCGCGATTGCCGCTGGCGTCGGCCAAGAAGCCGCTGGCATTATTGGCGCTCTGATCGCCCCTGGCGTCGGCGCGAGCGCCGCTGGCGTTGTTGCGGCTTAAGTCGCCGCTCGCGTTGGCATGGGCGCCGCTCGCGCTGTTGAGGCTCCCGGCTCCGCTCGCATTCGAGAGATGCCCATCGGTAACATTCTGGCTGCCGGGGCCGCTCGCGTCGGCGTCAGTTCCGGTCGCTGTGTTTGCGCTGAGGGCGCCGCGGGCATTGGCACCGTTGCCGAACGCCGCATTGCTGCTGCCGATACCGTTGGCGTTGGCGTTAGTGCCGCAAGCGACGTTGCCTGCCCCGGTTGCTGTCGCGCCGGCGCCGGTGGCGGGCGGTGGGACTGTTCCAGTGGCGTTGCCGAGACAGATAAACCCCGCCGCGGCCGGATTCGGCATGAGGATCGCCGCAAGCGCCAGTGCGCTCGACGTAGCGAGAAGCCCAGCAAGGGTTCTGCCGCCAATCAATGCGCTACGCATTACGCCTACCCGTCTACGCGAGTTCTGATTTCTTCAGTACGGGTGTCGCGGGCGGGCAGGCAAGGGACTTCCACAACCCTCAATTAAACAAAGCGGTAATTGATGGCGGGTGTCGCTATAAATGCCGCGGTCCGCGAGGCGGTTCAGAAGTCGTGTGCGCCGCCAGGCAAACGCATCGCGGCATTCGTTTCAGAACTCGATACCGGCGCCGCCGGATAAAATGTGCTCGCGGCCGCCGCCGTTGGAATAACTGCCGAAGATCACCGCCGGGATGCGGTGTCGAGTCGATGCGCGACCATGAAGCCCGCACCTGCCTGACCACGATAGCCGGCCACTTTCGCGGAAACCATCGTACGTCCCGGCGCGGAAGGCATGAGCAACGGTGCATTCGCCGCCGCCGCGGCAATGCCACGGCGCGCCTCGTTGCGGCTGTCGATCGCGACCTGATTGAGGTTCGATACGGCGCTGGCGAGCCCGTTGACCTGCGCACCAAGCGCGGCGACCGATGCCGAGGTCGCAAGGCCGCTCAATGGAGTAGCGGCAAGATTGCCGGCGGCATCGGTCGTGACAACGCTCGTCGGCCCGACTTGCGCCGCGAGACTTGCGGCAGAGGTGATGCCAGGCAGCGTGTAGGTGCTCGCTGCCGTGCCGATTGCGACTTGGTTTGCTTGTGTTGTGACTGCGCCGGCGCCGATTGCCGTTGAGTTGGCAAACGCGGCTGAAGAACTGGTGCCGAGCGCGACAGCATTAAGAGCGCCCGCCTGCGCACCGAAGCCGACGGCGACACTGCTCACTCCACTCGCCACGCTGCTTGCCCCGACGGCAGTGGCATTCGCCGCCGTCGCGCGTGCGCCAAACGTGGTGACGCCGTTGCCGCCGCCGCCAAATGCGTTGGCGTTTGTAGCGCTTGCCGTGCTCGAGGCCGCAGAGCCAAGGCCATAAGCGGAGGCAAATCCGGCGCTCGCAGTGCTGTCTGTACCGAAAGCGACGCTGTCGAAGCCGCTAGAGGTAGCGAACCCGCTAACCGCGATAGCGCCGGCGCCGGACACCGTGTTGTTTCGGCCGACCGTTATGCTTTCAAAGCCGGTCACCGTGTTGGTGTTACCAAAGACCAGAGCAGCACTGGCATTAACGGTGTTGTTCAGGCCAACAATCGAGGAGTTCGAGGAGCTTGTCGTGCTGGCGACGGTATTGTTTGAGCCGACGACCTGAACATTGTCGCCGTTGCCGGGGACGTTCGGTCCATTGATCGTGTTGTTATTGCCAAGCACGAAGCTGTTGTTGCCGTTGATCGTATTCGGGTCGCCTATTCCGTAGCTTCCGTTCCCGTTCACCGTCTGCCCGGTGCCGAACGCGCCGCTGTTGTTACCCGTCACAATATTGGCAGCGCCGACAATCGTGCTGTTCGCGCCTGCTATCGTACTACCTGATCCGATGGCGATACTGTTCGTGGATGTCGCACCGACATTTGCGGCTTGGCCCATCGCGATCGAGCCGTCCGCAGATGCGTTAGTCGCTCCGAGGCCGGATGAACCGTTGCCGCCGATAGCAATCGCGTTGGCACCCGTCGCTCTTGAACTTGCTCCGATTGCGACGGAAAAGACATCGGCCGTAACGCTCGAATTTGCCGCGCCGCCAATCGCGACAGCACCATTGGCGTTCGCATTCGATGCCGCGCCGACGGCCACCGAAGTCTGGTTTAAAATGCTTGCCGTGTCGGAAGAAAATGCCGAGACGCCGAGGGCGACACTACCAAAACCTGCGGCATTGGCACCCACGACAGCTGTTGCCTCTACCGCGCTCGCGTTCGCGCCTTGCCCGAAAGCAGAAGCGCCTTGTGCATTCGCCGACGCCTGGAAGCCGACCGCAGTCGCGTTAATCTGCCCCGCGGCGCCGGCGCCCGCCTGAGCCAGCGAGCCGATTGCAGTCGTCCCTGAATTGCCGAAGATTCCCGAGGCGTCTCTGTCGGAAAGGGGGCCTTGGCCCATCGCCGTGCTGTTGTTGCCGCCGATGAGGATTCCCTGTCCGACGGCGGTCTCTGCGAGGGCGCCGAGGGGGCTACACCGGCAGGGTGCCTTGCCCGACCACCGTGGAATCTCGTCCCGCGAGCACCCCGCTATTTGCCCCGACGGCAGCGGAATTGGTGATGCCCGGAAGGATGAGGGCGGACGCACCGACCGAGGTCGAGGCCGTGCCCTCGACGGCCGCGTTGTGGCCGATCGCGGTGGCGTTCGTCGTGGTGGTAACCGCGCCGACGCCGCATGCCGTGTTCGTGGCTTCGGAGTTGGTATCGCCCTGCGCCGGTTGCGTGATCGTGTTGGGCGCGAGGAACGTGCCGCAGGTTGCGCCTTGTGCCAGAGCTGCGCCCGGCGTGAAGGCGACGCCGAAAGCGAGTGCGCTTGCAGCACCGAGAAGAGCTACCGGTTTGGCAGAATGAAAAGCTCGCATCGGTCCGCCCCGATCCCGATTCAAAAACCGGTCGAGGCTATGCTGCCCGGGGCGAGACGCCGCAATGAAGATTAGGCAAATCCACGCGTCGGCTGAGCACATGAAAGCAGGTCGTGAGTCTGCTGCAACAGAGCAGGATCTCACAATCGCAATCAGCGGTATGGGCTGAACTGAATAAATTCTTCTTGTTGACATCCCACCTGTCCCGTCCTCCAAGAGGGCGTTTTCTAGAGAGGTCTTCAAACGCGGCGGGGACCGGCGCCCGCGCCCGGAGGTACCTACCTTCGGTCCCGAAGGGCTCGCGCAAGGGGTTCGTGCGTTTTCCCAGAGGCGCACTTACTTCAAGGTCTCGCCCGTCGGGCACTACGACCCGTCGCGCGGTACGCCCGCGCTGGGGTGGACGAGATCGGTGGCGACACCGGGCTTCCATGAAAGAGCAGGGATCAGCGTCGACTCGGTAAAGTCGCCGAACACGGGGACCCGGGAAACCGGCTCTCTTTGATGAAGCTTCAGGTATCGGTGACCCGGCGTCCCCGTGTCCTCTTGGTTTCTCTTCTCGTACGTGCTGGCGTGCGGCGGCGATGAATCGCGCCCGCATGACGGTTTTGCAAACTTGCCCGTGCGGCGGTGCTTTTCAGCGGAAAAACAGAACCAAGACTGCCAAAGCGCCTCCTAACCCGGCGGTCAGTCCCAGGAGGAAGGAGGCGATGGGAGAGAAGGGCTCGTGGCTGACAATGCGCCCTGCCGTGTGCGCGGGCAGCTCGCCCCCGCCATAAACTCCCATTCCTCTTCCTCGGAATCTATGCTCTTTGGCTGGTTATCCGTTTGAGTATCGGGGCCGACAAATTGAAGAGCGTTCCGTGAGTGCGAGCCGAAAGTTAGCCGCCATCTTGGCAGCGGACATCGCCGGATACAGCTCCATGATGAGCGCGGACGAAGAAGCGACGGTCCGGAAACTTAAGCTCACGCAGTCGGCCGTGTTGCCCATGATCGAAGAACATGGCGGCCGGATAATCGATTTAGCTGGAGATGGTATTCTCGCGGAATTTCAAAGTGCTATTCGGGCCGTCGAAGCCGCCTGCAGTGTTCAGAAGTGCATGGAGAAGCTGAATACGCAAGCCGGGCCCGAGATGCTCTTCAGGATTGGTATCAACATTGGTGATGTTATTCATGATGGTGAGCGCCTGTATGGCGACGGCATCAACATCGCCGCGCGGCTCGAATCGATGGCAGAGCCGGGTGGAGTTCTCCTCTCCAGAGCCGCCTATGATCAGGTGCGCGACAGGGTCCAGCAGACATTCGAGAATCTCGGCGAGCATTCTCTGAAAAACATCCCGCGTCCGGTGCAAACGTTTCGGCTGATAAGCGGGTCGGCGGTAAGGCCAAGCACGCCACGAGCGCCGCATGGTTTTGGAGATTCGCGGGCTGTTGCGGTATTGCCGTTCGAGAATATGAGCAATGATGCGGCCGAGAATTACTTCGTTGACGGCCTTACCGAAGATATCATCACGGCGCTATCCTATTGGCGGTGGTTTCCCGTTGTGGCCCGCAACTCGACCTTTGCGTACAAGGGCAAACCCAAAAACGTTACCGAGATCGGCCGAGAATTGAATGCGGCCTACTTAGTCGAGGGCAGCGCTCGTCGTTCCGGCGAGCATGTCCGCATCACGGTCCAACTCATCGAGACGGCTACCGGTCACCACCTTTTCGCAGAGCGCTATGATCGTGGGATCGCCGATGTTTTCGCAGTGCAGGATGAGATTGCCGAGCGAATCGTCGCCAGCATCGAACCGGAGATCCATCGGGCCGAAGCACGACGAGCGGCGCGGAAATATCCCGCTGATCTTGACGCCTGGGACCATTCGTTGAAGGCCTTGGCTCTTCAGGAGCGTATGACTCCTTCTGGCCACATCGAAGCGCGCAAGCATCTGGAATGCGCGTTGAAATCTGATCCGACATCGGCGCGTGCATGGTCGCTGTTATCCCTATGCCACTATCATGAAGGTATTCTCGGGTGGGCGTCGGATCGGGCAGCTGCGCTGCGGCTTTCGCGCGATGCGGCGGACCAAGCGGTCGCGCACGATGACCGCGAGTGGCTTGCGCATGCGCTGTGGGGTATGGGGCGGCTGTGGACCGAGCGAGATTTCGCCTCCGCGCTCGAAGGTGAGGAAACCGCCGTTGCTCTGAACCCGAGCGCACCTATGGCAAGACACGGTCTTGCATGCATTTTTGAATTCTCAGGCCGCCCAGCCGAAGCTCTGCCCCATCTCGAGGCGATTCTCCGCCTCGATCCGCGTTACCGCTTCCGTTCTCTTGCCATCGCAGATCAAAGCCTCTGCCATTTACTTCTCGGCAATTTCGACGAAGCCGTCTCGACGGCCGAGAAGGCCGTTCGTACGCAACCGGGAAACGTCAGGGCGCGCCAACGGCTCGTTGCGGCATTGAGCTTAGGTGGCTTGCACGAGAGGGCGCGAATGGAGGCGGCGGAACTGGCCCGCTTACAGCCTACACTGGATGTAGCCTATATCGACGATACTTATCCCTTCATGCTGGCTGAACAGCGCGATCAGTTCGTCGGCGCTTTAAGCGCCTCAGGTCTGCTAAAGTGATTATTTTCGAATAGCCGCTGGCGCAACAGAAGCATTGCTTGCGCGCCGGCCGCGGCGACGGATGCTGAACCCGCAAGGCCGCTCAACGGATAGCGGCGAGATTGCCGGCCCGCCGGTTGTCACCGCCTTTACTTCGACAGCCCGCCGCGTCGGCAGTCACGCCCGCCCTGCGCCCCTAGCAGGACCTTCCGACGGAGCCCCTTCAGCGGAAAAACAGAACGAAGACAGCCAAAGCGCCTCCTCACCCGGCGATCAGTCCGAGGAGGAAGGAGGCGATGGGGGAGAAGGGCTCACGGCTGACAATGCGGAGGTTCGCCCGATCGGAGGACGCACGGGACGACTAGAAGCGGGTCAAACCGTAACGTCAATTTGGACATTGCCTATGCTTCGGCA
>Ga0164307_10001112_pt1 | contig 12065 bp, 10 predicted proteins | sample Whisoiple_243_MG_FD_110214 | JGI IMG/M metagenome (GOLD analysis project Ga0164307, IMG submission 110214) | Soil microbial communities amended with fresh organic matter from upstate New York, USA - Whitman soil sample_243_MG | ecosystem: Environmental > Terrestrial > Soil > Unclassified >...
CAAGGATGTGCCGCCCGATGCCGGCGTTGGTGACTGGCTCGACTACATGGGCAGTGTGGATGCCGGCACGAACGCCCTCGGCGCGCAGTACGCAGCGTTCGCCGCTCAGTGCCCGACCACCAAGGTCGTCCTGGCCGGTTACTCCCAGGGCGCGATGGCGGTGCACCGGAACCTGGTGAACATCGGGGCCGATCCCAATCTTGCGGCTGCCCTCCTGATCGCGGACGGCGACCGGCATCCGAACGACACCACTGTCAACATCGGCTCGGCGTCACCAGACCCCGAGAAGACGGGAGGCGCCGCGCAGGACTGGCCGATCCTGGCTCATGCACCTGCGCTGCTGCCCGCGAACATCGGAGTCCGGACCATCAGCGTCTGCGACGCAGGCGACGCCGTCTGCGATTACGACCCCGACGCCGACGAGGTCTCAGCGACGGCCGTCGCGATTCACACCAGCTACACCACCGCAGACGCGGACGGACAGATGTGGACATGGATGGTGCACCAGCTGCTCGGCAGCCCCGGATCGACGCCCGCACCTGACTCCGCACAGGTACCTACCACCCTGTCGTAAACCCCGCGTCAACAGCGCCTGTTGGCGCTAATCTGACACGCAACCGCGTCAAGCGAGGAGCGTGGCAGATGGTCTGGCGGTACATCAAGGCTCAGCTGATGGTTCTGCTGTGCGGCGGCCTCGTCGGTCCGATCTTTCTGGCCGTGTACTTCGCGACCGGACAGAGTTCACTGCTGAAGTGGATGTTCTACGTCGGTCTGCTCATCACCGCCGCCGATGTGCTGATCGCCTTGGCTGTCGCCAATTTCGGCGCAAAGTCGGCGGCCAAGACCGCCGCCCTGGAGCAGGCTGGGGTGCTGGCGCTCGCCCAGATCACCGGCATGGGGGAGACGGGCACCCGCATTAATGACCAGCCGCTGGTGACGCTGCAACTGCACATCGAGGGGCCGGGGATCGCACCGTTCGACTCGCAGGACCGCGTCATCGCCAGCGTGACTCGGCTGGGCAACCTGACCAACCGAAAACTGGTCGTGTTGGTGGACCCGGCCACACGGCAGTATCAAATCGACTGGGAACGCAGCGCTTTGATCAACGGACTGGTGCCTGCGACGTTCACGATCTCCGAGGACAACCGGACCTACGACCTCAGCGGTCAGACCGGCGCGCTGATGGAGATACTGCAGATCCTCAAGGCCAATGGCATCGGCATGAACAATATGATCGATTTGCGGTCCAACCCCGTTGCGCGTCAACAGGTTCAGGCGATCGTTCGGCGAGCGGCAGAGCAGCAGGCACCCGCCGGGCCGGGCCCGGCGCCCACTCATGGCGCGCCACCTTCTTCACCTCAGTATCCGGCGATGGCGCCGGAACCGTCCACATCACAGCGGTTGCAGGAACTGGAGACCCTGCGCGCGACCGGTGCCGTCTCCGAACAGGAGTACAACGCGAAACGGGCACAGATCCTCTCTGATCTGTAATCGGTTCGGACCCCTGACAGGTGTGATCCATGACCGCAACCGAGGCGTCGACGGAGAAGTCGAACGACAAGGTCAGCCTGCCCACCCTGACCGCGATGGTGGTTGGCTCGATGATCGGGTCGGGCGTATTCCTGTTGCCCCGCCGCTTCGGCACCGAAACGGGTGTGCTGGGCGCCATCATCGCGTGGATCATCGCGGGTGCGGGAATGCTGATGCTCGCCTTCGTCTTTCAGCGTCTGGCGATGCGCAAGCCGGATCTGGACGCCGGGATCTTCGCCTATGCCAAGGCAGGATTCGGGGACTACGTCGGCTTCAATTCGGCCATCGGGTACTGGGCATCGGCATGTGCGGGTAATACGTCGTACTGGGTGCTCATCACGGCGACGATGAGCGCAGTAGTGCCCGCATTGGGCGCGGGGGACACGGTGCTCGCCGTGATCGTCTCGCTGACCGGCGTATGGCTGTTCTGTTTCCTGGTGCTGCGCGGCGTCAAGGACGCCGCCGTCATCAACTACATCGTGACCGTCGCCAAGGTCGTGCCCATCCTGGTGTTCATCGTGATCGCGATCATCGCCTTCAAGGCCGACGTCTTCGCCGACAACTTCTGGGGCGGGGACGAATATTCGCTGTCCTCCATTTGGGATCAGGCGACGGGCACGATGCTGATCACGGTGTTTGTCTTCCTGGGCATCGAAGGCGCCAGCGTCTACTCCCGGATGGCCAGGAAACGCGAGGACGTCGGGCGCGCGACGTTGATCGGATTCCTCAGCGTGCTCAGTGTTTTCGCTCTTGTGACGCTGGTGTCTTACGGCGTCATGCCACAGGACGAGCTGGCAGGCATCAGCCAGCCTTCCATGGCTGCGGTCCTGGAATCCGTCGTGGGGCCATGGGGATCAATCTTCATTCGCGTCGGCGTCATCGTCTCGGTACTCGGCGCTTATCTCGCATGGACGCTGATGGCCGCCGAGGTCCTCTACATTCCCGCGACCACCGATGACATGCCGAAGTTTCTGGCCCGCACCAACCGTCACGGCGCACCCATGCCCGCCTTGGTGATGGCGGCCGGTCTGATCTCGCTGTTGCTCGTCGCACTGCTCTTCGCCGGCGACGCACTCGATTTCATGCTCGATCTGACCGCGGCGCTGTCGTTGATTCCCTACCTTCTTGCGGCGGTCTATGCGCTCAAGTTGACCGCCACCCGCGAAACCTACGGCGACGGCAAGTCCCTCGTCGCGGACATGGTGATCGCTGCCGTAGCAACGGTGTACACGCTGTTTCTCATCTACGCCGCGGGCGTGGACAAACTTCTGCTGTCGTGCATCTTGTACGCGCCCGCCGCCGGGTTGTACTTCAAGGCCCGCCGCGAACGGGGACTCCGCGTGTTCACCCCCGCCGAGGCGGTGCTGTTCGGAGTGATTCTCCTCGGCGCGGTCGCGGGTGTGGTGTCCTTGGCAACAGGGGCGATTGAGATCTAGTAGCCCACGCGCGAGAGGAACTCAGGTGACGAATACGTCCGCCGATTACGGTGTGCATTCCGAGGTCGGCAAGCTGCGCAAGGTGTTGGTGTGCTCTCCGGGCCTGGCGCACGAACGACTCACGCCGACCAACTGCGATGACCTGTTGTTCGACGACGTGCTGTGGGTGCAGAACGCCCGCCGCGATCACTTCGACTTCATGGACAAGATGCGCGACCGTGACGTCGAAGTCGTAGAGCTGCACAACCTGCTGACCGAGACCATGGAGATACCGGAGGCCAAGACCTGGCTATTGGACCGCAAGATAGTGGCCAACGAGGTGGGCTTGGGGCTGGTCGACGACACCCGCGGATTCCTGGACTCGTTACAGCCGCGGCGGCTCGCCGAGCTGCTGATCGGCGGAATGGCGACGCGCGATCTGCCCGCCGACGTCCAGTCGGGCTACCGGGCGCTGGCGCGCGAGGACACCGGGGTGACCGAGTATCTGATGCCGCCGCTGCCGAACACGCTCTATACCCGCGACACCACGTGCTGGATCTATGGCGGCCTCACGCTCAACCCGCTGTTCTGGCCAGCACGACACGACGAGACACTGTTGATGAAGGCGATCTACGAATTCCATCCTGAGTACGTCGGCTCGACAGTGTGGTGGGGTGATCCCGAAAAGTCTTGGGGGCTGGCCACATTGGAGGGCGGCGACGTGTTGATCCCCGGCAACGGGGTGGTGCTCATCGGCATGAGCGAGCGGTCTTCGCGCCAGGCCATCACCCAGGTCGCGGCCGGGCTGTTCCAAGCCGGTGCCGCCAAGAAGGTGATCGTCGCCGGAATGCCGAAGCTGCGCGCCGCCATGCACCTCGACACCGTATTCACGTTTGCCGACCGCGATGTCGTCACCATCTACCCCGAGATCGTCGACAGCATCGCGCCGTTCACGTTGGTACCCGGCGACAACGACATCGGCGTTGACGTGATCGACGAGACGAAGCCGTTCGTGGAGGTGGTCGCGGCGGCGATGGAGGTGCCGGAACTCAGGGTGGTGGAGACGGGTGGCACCAAGTACGACTACGAGCGTCAGCAGTGGGACAGCGGTAACAACCTCGTCGCCGTCGAACCCGGCGTTGTCTTCGCCTACGACCGCAACACCCACACCAATTCGCTGCTGCGCAAGGCCGGCGTCGAGGTCATCACCATCGTCGGGGCGGAACTGGGCCGAGGCCGCGGCGGCGGCCACTGCATGACCTGCCCGATTATCCGCGACCCAATCTAGAACACGTTCTAGATCTGCTGTTAGCCTGACTCCGGTGCTTGCCCGCGCTGGCGAGCCGGCGAAAGGAACAGTTGTGACGGCATCTGGCGGCCCTCTGGACGGGCGAGTGGCATTCATAACCGGGGCCGCGCGCGGTCAGGGCCGCGCTCACGCCATCCGGCTGGCCAACGACGGCGCAGACATCATCGCCGTGGACATCTGCGGACCGGTCTCCGACAGCATCACGTACCCGCTGGGCTCCTCCGAGGAGCTGGCGGAGACGGTGCAGGCCGTGGAGGCCACCGGCCGCAAGGTGCTCGCCCGCGAGGTGGACATCCGCGACCTGGCTGCGATGCAGAAGGTGGTGGCTGACGGTATCGAGCAGTTCGGTCGCCTGGACGTCCTGGTCGCCAACGCCGGCGTGCTGAGCTGGGGTCGGCTGTTCGAGATGTCGGAGGAACAGTGGGACACCGTCATCGACATCAACCTGAACGGCACATGGAAGACGATCCGCGCCGTGGTGCCCGCGATGATCGAGGCAGGCAACGGCGGCTCGATCGTCATTGTCAGCTCATCGGCAGGTCTGAAGGCCACCCCGGGAAACGGCCACTACTCGGCGTCCAAGCACGGCCTCGTTGCGCTCACCAATGCGCTGGCGATCGAGGTGGGCGAATTCGGAATTCGGGTGAATTCCATCCATCCGTACTCGATCGAGACACCGATGGTGGAGAAGAAGGCGATGATGGACCTCTTCACCAAGTTCCCGCAGTACGTGCACAGCTTCTCGCCGATGCCGTATCACCCGGTCAACCATGACGGCAAGAAGGGGCTGATGGAATTCATGATGCCCGAAGAGGTTTCGGACGTGGTCGCGTGGCTGGCCAGCGATGGGTCAGCGACGATCTCGGGTAGCCAGATCGCCGTCGACCGGGGCACCGCGAAGTACTAGCTGGGCAGCACCAGCACCGGCACCGGACTGTGCCGGATGATCTTGGCTCCGTGTGAGCCGAGGAATACTGTCTTCAGGCTGCGGCGCGACGAGGTGCCGAGAGCCAGTATTTCGCCGTCGTCCCACTCGGTGTCGTCGAGCGCCTCATCCCATCCATTGCCCGTAATCACCTGCAGCTCAACGTCGTCGCCGACGACACCGTCCGCTTTCAGCTTCCCGACCGTCTCGCGTAGCTGCTCGGCCCATGCCGAAAGCAGGGAGTCCTCGGCGTGCAGGCCCACCTCTGGCGGGAACATCGTGCGTCCCCTGATCGCGTAGGTGACCACCCGCATCTTGACATCCAGTTCATCGGTGAGCGTCTTCACCCGCTCAACGACTTTCACGGATTCGGGTGTGCCCGAATAGGCACATGTGACGCGGTGCAGCTTGCCGGATTTGGCACCGCGATATCCGCGCGGACTGATCGCCACCGGTATCGGCGAGGAGTGAAGCAGCCAGTCGGTAGTGGAGCCGAGAACCACTTGGCCGAGCGAACCATGGGCACACGAGCCCGTTACCAACACCTGGGCGTTGAGTTGTTCGGCCGCGTCGAGAAGGCCTTCGCCAGCCGTCCGGCTGGCGAACTTGTGATAGCTGACGTCGAGCCCCTTGACGTTCTTTTCCAGGAACACCTGCGCCTCACGGTGCGAGTCACGGCCCAATTGGTCTGCCCAGGTGGCATATTCGGCGTCGATCCGTGCCGGTGAGGGCGTCGTCCACGGCTTCGGAACGACGGTCGCGATGGCGAGGGACGTCTTCAGAACCTGCGCGGCCTCGGCGGCCAAGTACAGGGCGGACCGTCCACTCTTCCCGGCGAGATAGCCGACGACGACGGTCACGGCGTGTCCTGCGGGTGGCCGGTGGTCAGCACATCGTCGTCGCCGGGCACGGCGGTGGGAATGTAGCCGTCGCCGCCATCATTCAGCGCGCTGTGTTTGCGGCCCCAGACCAGATAGAAAGCCAGCACCGCCACGACACAGGCGCCGAATACCAGCCATGTCTGCCAGCGCAGGCCGTACAGCACCGCGATGCAGGCAAGGACCGAGAGAACGGGCGTCACGGGGTAGCCGGGAACCTTGAAGGGGCGGGGCAGATCGGGTTGGCGCACACGCAGGATGATGACGCCGACCGACACCGTGATGAATGCGACCAATGTGCCGATCGACACCGCATCCAGGAGCCAGTTCAGCGGGATGAACCCGGCCAGAATACTGGTGGCGACGGCCACGATGATCGTATTGGCGACGGGAGTCATGCTGCGCGGGTTGACCTTTGCGAACATCGACGGCAGCAGTCCGTCGCGTCCCATCGCGAACAGAATTCGGGTCTGGCCGTACATCACGACCAGCGTCACCGAGAAGATGGAGATCACGGCGCCCGCGGCCAGCAGAGTACTGGCCCAGGTGCCGCCGGTGATCTTTTCCAGGATCACGGACAAGCCCGCCTCGGACTGTTCGTCCGATCCGAATTCGGCGGCGTCCTGTGTACCGAGCCCGGCGAACGCGACGAGGATGTAGAAGCTGGTGACCACGATGAGGGCGGCGATGATCGCGCGCGGCATGGTCTTTTGCGGATCTTTGACCTCGTCACCGGCGGTCGATACCGCATCGAGCCCGATGAACGAGAAGAAGATCATGCTCGCCGCGGTCGTGATGCCTGCCATGCCCTTGTCCCAGAAGCCGTGGAAGTGGTCGGCGTCGAACGCGGTGAGGGCGATGATGATGAACATCCCCAACACACCGAGCTTGATCAGCACCATGACTGTGTTGACAGCGGCGGATTCACTGGCACCGCGAATCAGCAGAAACATGCACATCACGATCAGGAAGACGGCGGGCAGGTTGACAATGCCAGGGACGTCGTCCCACGGGGCTGCTGTCAGCGACTGCGGTAGTTGCCACCCAAACAGGTTGTCCAACAACTTGTTCAGGTAACCGCTCCACCCCACAGCAACCGCGGAAATCGATACGCCGTACTCGAGTAGCAAGCATGCCGCCACACCCATCGCGACGAACTCGCCCATCGTCGTGTAGGCGTACGAGTACGTCGAGCCCGACACCGGCACCGACGACGCCATCTCCGCATAGCAGATGGCGGACAGGCCGGCCGCGACCGCGGCGAGGACGAAGGAGACGAGCACCGCCGGACCCGCTTCTGGCACTGCCGCCGACAGCACGAAGAAGATGCCGGTGCCGACGGTGGCGCCGACGCCGAACAGCGTCAGCTGAAACGTTCCGATGCTTCGCTTCAAGTGGTCGGAGGCGCCGTGTGCGATGGGGGCGCCTGCCACCGGCCTGCGCCGCAACAGTTGCTGGGAGAAGCTTGGCGATGGAGTGGTCATGGTGCCTCCTGTGCGGCTAGATCTCCGTCGGGGACAAGTGTGAACCCGATTCGGCCAGAACATCGGCGAACTGACCGGTAGCCCAATCGATCTCCTCCTCGGTGATCACCAGCGGGGGCGCGAAGCGCAGCGTTGAGCCGTGGGTGTCCTTGACGAGTACACCGCGCTCGGCCAGACGCAGGCTGACCTGCTTTCCAGTCCCGACGGCCGGGTCGATATCGACGCCGGCCCACAGGCCGAGGCCCCGCACGGTGATCACACCCTTGCCGATCAGCGCTCGCAGACGGCTGTGCAGCCGGTCGCCGAGTTCGGCCGAACGAGCCTGAAACTCGCCTCGGCGCAGTATGTCCACGACGGTGGTACCGATCGCAGCCGCCAACGGATTGCCGCCGAATGTCGAACCATGCTCACCGGGATGAAGCACGCCCAGGATGTCCTTGTTTGCCACCACAGCCGACAACGGCACGACGCCGCCGCCGAGGGCCTTGCCAAGCAGATAGATATCGGGCACCACACCCCAGTGGTCGCACGCGAAGGTGCGACCGGTACGGGCCAGCCCGGACTGAATCTCGTCGGCGATCATCAGCACGTTTCGCTCGGTGCACACGGCGCGCACGCGGGGAAGATAGTCGTCGGAAGGCACGATGATGCCGGCCTCACCCTGAATCGGCTCGATGAGCACGGCGACCGTGTCGTCGTCGATCGCTGCTGCCAACGCGTCGGCGTCGCCGAACGGGACCGAGCGGAAGCCCGGGGTGTAGGGGCCGAAGCCGCGGCGCGCACTGTCATCATCGGAAAAGCTGATGATCGTGGTGGTACGGCCGTGGAAGTTGTTCTGCGCCACCACGATATTGCCCTGGCCGGCCGAAACGCCCTTGACGTCGGTGCCCCACTTGCGGGCTACCTTGATACCGCTCTCGACGGCCTCGGCTCCGCTGTTCATCGGTAGCACCATGTCCTTGCCGCACAGCTCGGCCAGCGACTGGCAGAACGGCCCGAGCCGGTCGGAATGGAACGCCCGGCTGACCAGCGTCACGGTGTCGAGCTGGGCATGCGCTGTCGCGATGATTTCGGGGTTGCGGTGTCCGAAGTTGACGGCCGAGTACGCAGCCAGGCAGTCCAGGTAGCGCCTGCCGTCGATGTCGGTGATCCACGCGCCCTCGGCGCTGGCCGCCACAACGGGCAGCGGAGAGTAATTGTGCGCGGCGTAGCGATCATCGATGGCGATCGCGTCGGTGGTCTGGGTCACGACATCAAGGATGGTCACGAATACACCTCCAGAGTGCAGCATTTGATTGATCCGCCGCCCTTCAACAGCTCCGACAGGTCGACGCCGATCGGCACGAACCCGGCATCGGAGAGCTGGCCGGCGAACCCGGTTGCGGCCGCCGGATGGACGACGTTGCGGCCGTCGGAGACGGCGTTGAGCCCGAGCGCGTAGGCGTCGGTGGTGGCTACCTCGATAGCGTCGGGGAACAGCTCGAGCAAGCGTGTGCGCGACTCTTCGCTGAACGCGGGTGGGTAGTAGGCGATGGTGGTGTCGTCGAGTACCGCGAGCGCGGTGTCGAGGTGATAGAACCTCGGATCGACCAGTTCGAGGCTGACAACAGGCATCTCGATGGCGGCAGCGATCTCGTCGTGTGCGCGCCGGTCGGTGCGAAATCCATAGCCGGCCAGCACGATCGCGCCGACGACGAGGAGATCGCCTTGGCCTTCGTTCACGTAGCGCGTCTCGGCCGGATAGAAGCCGTGGCGATCCATCCACTCGGCGTAGGCCGCGGCTTCGCCTGCGCGCTGCGGGTACGCGAACTTGGCGACGACGGCCTTGCCGTTGACGAGGAGACCGCCGTTGGCGGCGTAGACCATGTCCGGCAGCCCGGCGACCGGCTCGACCAGTTCGACGGTGTGCCCCAGTTCCTTATAGGTCTGGCGAAGCGCCTCCCACTGGTTCATTGCCAGGTGGGTGTCCACGGGGACAGAGGTGTCCATCCACGGGTTGATGGCGTATTCCACGGCGAAGAAGGTCGGGGGCGTCATCGCGTAGTGGCGTCCGGAAGGAATCCGCTGCTCACATTTCTGGTCGGCGCCGACGCGCCTCCGGATAGCGGCGACATCGGATACCGGGGCCGCGGAGGCGGCGACATCTGAAATCGTCATGATCAGACGATATTTGCTGACGGATTTGCAATCAATCGCCGTCTCTTGCGTGTCTACCAGCGATCTATTGTGCCATAATCGTTTGAACGGCGATTTATTGCGTGGAGGCTGGCATGGAACGGCTGGACGAAACCGACGAACTCATTCTGGCCGAGTTGGCGCAGGATGCCCGGGCGACCTACGCCGAGATCGGGCAGCGAGTGAATCTGTCCGCTCCCGCTGTGAAGCGGCGGGTCGACCGGATGCTCGACAGCGGCGTCATCCGCGGGTTCACCACGGTCGTCGACCGAAACGCGCTTGGCTGGAACACCGAGGCCTACGTTCAGGTGTTCCGCCACGGCACCATTGCTCCCGACCTTCTGCGAAAGGCCTGGATCGATATCCCCGAGGTGGTCAGCGCCGCGACCGTGACCGGCACCGCTGACGCGATTCTGCATGTGCTCGCCCGCGACATGCAGCATCTGGAAGAGGCGCTCGAGCGGATCCGTTCGGCGGCAGACGTCGAGCGCAGCGAGAGCATCGTGGTGCTGACAAACATGATCGACCGGATGCGCGGCTGAGGCCTCAACTGCAGGGTGGCGCACATTTGGCTGACGCCATCGTGTAGAAAACCCCACGTGAGCACATCCGCGGGGATAGTCATCGTCGGAGGCGGGCTGGCCGCCGCCCGGACCGCCGAACAACTTCGACGGTCCGAGTACGCCGGCCCGGTCACGATCGTCAGCGACGAGGACCATCTGCCCTACGATCGGCCGCCGCTGTCCAAAGAGGTGTTGCGCGCCGAAGTGGACGACGTGACGCTCAAACCGGCCGAGTTCTACGAGGACAACGACATCACCGTGCGACTCGGCAACGGTGTGCGCTCGGTGGATGCCGCCGCGCAGACGGTGACGCTGGCCGATGGCGACGAAGTCGCCTATGAAGAGCTGATCATCGCGACCGGGCTGGTGCCGAGAACCATCCCGTCTTTCCCGGATCTGGAAGGTATCCGTGTGCTTCGCTCGCTCGAGGAGAGCATCGCGCTGCGCGAGCACGCCGGATCGGCCGGCCAGGCTGTTGTCGTCGGCGCGGGCTTCATCGGTTGCGAGGTCGCGGCCAGCCTGCGCGGCATGGGAGTGAAAGTCGTTCTGGTGGAACCGCAACCGACCCCCTTGGCGTCGGTGCTGGGCGAGCAGATCGGCGCACTGGTCACCCGGCTGCATCGGGCCGAGGGTGTCGACGTGCGCTGCGGCGTCGGTGTGGACGAGGTACGGGGCACCGACCATGTCGAGAAGGTCGTGCTGTCGGACGGAACCGAGTTGGACGCCGATCTCGTCGTCGTAGGAATCGGCTCCAGGCCGGCCACCGACTGGCTCCAAGGCAGTGGCATCGAACTGGACAACGGCGTGGTCTGTGACGACGTCGGACGTACCGCGACGCCTCATGTATGGGCGATCGGCGATGTCGCATCGTGGCGGCATCCCGTGGGACACCAAGTCCGCGTTGAACATTGGAGCAACGTGGCCGACCAGGCGCGGGTCATGGTGCCCGCGATGCTGGGAAAGGACATTCCCGCGACGGTCTCGGTGCCCTACTTCTGGAGCGACCAGTACGACGTCAAGATCCAGTGTCTCGGCGAACCGCAGGCCGACGACATCGTGCATGTGGTCGAGGACGACGGCCGAAAGTTCCTCGCCTTCTACGAACGCGACGGTGTGGTGGCGGGAGTCGTCGGCGGCGGGATGCCGGGCAAGGTGATGAAGGTCCGTACCAAGATCGCCAACGGCGCCCCGATCGCCGACGTGCTCCCGTCCTAGAGCTCGCCCAGATAGAAGCGGCTGCCCTGGTCGTCGGTGCACAGCGCGCTTCTGCCGTACGACTGTTGCGACGGCTCGTCGATGACGGTTCCGCCCGCTGCCCGCACCCGGGCCACAGCGGCGTCGACGTCCTCGACCGTCCACATCGGCACTGTCACCGGGCGACTGTTGCCGCCCGCGACCCCGGCCATCGGGTGTGTCTGGTTCACCTGCCAGCCGTCGGCGATCCGGCCCGGCTCGAATGTCCAGAACAGCACGCGGCTGTAGAACGCCCTGAACGCCGTCGAGTCGGTGACCTCATACGTGATGTATGAAAGTTCGCCCGGCCCTGTGCCGTTGAGCTCAGGCCGGGGCTGACCCGGATTCGGCTGGAAGACGCCGAACGACGCACCCTGCGGGTCGGTGGCGCCACTGAGCGTGCCGAAGTCGAACTGCTCTATTTCGTCGATCGTTCCGCCACCGTCCACGATCGCCTGACGCGCTCCCGCGAGGTCGGCCACCGCGTAGCAGCAGAACAGCGTGGGCGGCCCGTCGACGGAGTAGATGCCGATGCGCTCCCTGGTGTTGGTGA
>Ga0164307_10001113_pt1 | contig 12060 bp, 10 predicted proteins | sample Whisoiple_243_MG_FD_110214 | JGI IMG/M metagenome (GOLD analysis project Ga0164307, IMG submission 110214) | Soil microbial communities amended with fresh organic matter from upstate New York, USA - Whitman soil sample_243_MG | ecosystem: Environmental > Terrestrial > Soil > Unclassified >...
CCGCCCGCGGTGCGGGAAGATCGGGCGCAAGGGCGAGGTGGGCGACGCTGACGACTCTCATGCGGGGGTCGCGGCCGGGGTCGCCGTACGTGGCCAACTGTTCCAGGTGCGCGCCGTTCCCTGCGGCCGGGGCGGTCGGATCGTGTGCGCAGAGCCCCGTCTCCTCGACGAGTTCACGCGCCGCCGCCGCACCGAGATCCTCATCGGCTCTGACGAATCCGCCCGGCAGCGCCCACCGCCCTTGGAACGGCGATTCGCCTCGGCGTACCACGAGCGCACAGAGTGCGTGACGTCGCACCGTGAGGACGACCAGGTCGACGGTGACGGCGAAGGGCGGGAAGGTCGACGGGTCGTAGGGCGGCATGCCGAAATCATAGTCGTCTTCCTGACGATAAACACGCCCTTCGCGACACCGGTTCCGTCCCGGGTCCGGCTCTTGCCTCCCGACATCGGTATGCCCGGCATGGGACTTGGCCCGCCCCGGGAAAAGCGGTCGGTCACTCGCGGCTCCTGGCTCCACGCTGCCCCAGCGGTCGCCTGTCACGGGCGTGGCCCCGGCCCGCGGACGAGCCCGGGCGGGAGGAAGCACCCGGTGCCCGCCGATGCGTCCCTGCGCTCCTCCGCCTACCTGCCGCAGCGCGCGCCGGCCGCGGCCCGGACCTCCGCTCCGTCCGCCGTACGCCTTCCGGCCCAGGAGCACTGTCGTCGCGGCGCCCGTCACGCACCACGCGCTCGCCGCGGAGACAGCGACGCAGAGTCTCCGGGTCCAGGCCCTGATTGCACGCCTGGTGCAGGAGTTGAGCGAACGTGTAATCAGGATCGGCCCGGAGCGCGAGCCCCAGAGCCACCCGCGCGGCGGCCTCGTCGCCGCTGGACCAGGAGACCCAGCCGGCCAGGGTGAGCGGGGCGGCGGCGTGTTCCACGTAAGGACCGACGCACCGACGGGCGAGGGCCCGCCACAACCGCAGTGCCGTGTCGGCCTCGCGGCCCTCCATCCACTCGGCGGCCCGGTCCCTCGTCTCACGGTCCTGCAGCCCGAGGATCACGGCCGCCGCCTCACCGGAAGTGATCAGGCCGTCGTCAGCCCTGTCCGCTTCGGCGGGAGCTGCCACCGGTGCGCTCCCGAGGCGTTCCATGAGGTCACGCGCCACCCTCAGGGTCTCCCCCGCCACCTCCCCGCGGCCGTCGACGTCGAGGATGCGGGAGACAAGAACGGCGCCCGCCGAGTCGAGGGCCCGCTCCTGCTCCTGTGCCGCCGCTGATTCCCACGGCAAGAGCCTCGCCTCCATGTCCCTCAGCGATCCGCGCACCTGGACACCGGCGTACGCGGCCGCCGCCGCCATCACCGTGGTGCCGGGGAGCGCCAGCGGGTTGCCCTCGGCCGGGCAGCAGCGGGGATCGGGGCAGCAGTACGACCAGTAGCGGCCGTCGGAGATGCACAGCGCCTCGAGTACGGGAACGTCGAGCGCCCCGCAGGCCCTGCGCAGGCGCTGCGCGAGCGGCCTCAGCCTCTCCATGGTCTGAGAGGCGCTCTCCCCCTCGGCCGGGTCCTGACCGAGGAAGACGACGATCGCGTCGGGGCGCGTGTCGCGCTGCTCGCTCCCCTCGATCAGGCTCTGCGCCAGCTGGTCGGCGACCGGAGCCCACTCGCCCGGGTCCTGGGGAATGCCCAGCCTGAGCCGGCCGCCGAAGCGGCCCCGGCCTCCGTGCAGGGCCACCATGACCACACTGTCGTTCGGATGGAAGCCCATGAGATAGGGCAGGGCGTCGGCAAGTTCCGCGGGGCCGCGCAGGGTGATCTGCTGCACGTCGGACGGTCCGGAGGTTGCATCGCGCTTGTTCATGGCTCGACCGTCCCGTGGGGCGCCGATTTCCGCGACCCCTGTGGATAACTTTGTCCACAGGAGTCGGCCACCGTTCGCGGTTTGTCGTAGGCATCGGGTTGCATGGGGACATGACCAACGCAGACCGCGCAGAACTCAGGGCCTCGGCCGATTCCGTACTCGCCCGACTGGTCGGGGACACCACCGGCACGGCCCGGCTGCGCGAGGACCAGTGGCGGGCCATCGAGGCCCTCGTCGCCGACAGGCGCAGAGCCCTGGTCGTCCAGCGGACGGGATGGGGCAAGTCCGCGGTGTACTTCGTCGCCACGTCACTGCTGCGCGCTCAGGGAAGCGGACCGACAGTGATCGTCTCCCCCCTGCTCGCCCTGATGCGTAACCAGGTGGCGGCGGCTGCGAGGGCCGGCATCAGCGCCCGCACGATCAATTCCTCCAACACGGAGGAATGGGACACGGTCCAGGCAGAGGTGGCGGCCGGCGAGGTGGACGTTCTGCTGGTCAGCCCGGAGCGCCTCAACAATCCCGACTTCCGCGACCAGGTGCTGCCTCGCCTGGCCGCTGCCACGGGTCTGCTGGTGGTCGACGAGGCGCACTGCATCTCCGACTGGGGTCATGACTTCCGCCCGGACTACCGGCGGCTTCGGACCATGCTCGCCGATCTCCCGGCGGGCGTCCCCGTGCTCGCCACGACGGCCACCGCCAACGCCCGTGTGACCGCGGACGTCGCGGAGCAGCTCGGCACGGGAGCCGGCACGGACGCCCTGGTGCTGCGGGGGCCGCTGGACCGGGAGAGCCTCAGCCTCGGCGTCCTGCAACTGGCCGACGCGGCGCACCGGCTTGCCTGGCTGGGTGACCACCTCGGGGAGCTGCCGGGCTCCGGCATCATCTACACGCTCACCGTCGCAGCCGCCGAGGAGATCACCGCCTACCTCCGCCAGTGCGGGCACCCGGTCACCTCGTACACCGGCAGGACGGAGAACGCGGACCGGCAGCAGGCCGAGGACGATCTCCTGGCCAACCGGGTGAAGGCCCTCGTGGCCACGTCCGCGCTCGGCATGGGTTTCGACAAGCCCGACCTCGGGTTCGTCGTGCACGTGGGGTCGCCGTCCTCGCCCATCGCCTACTACCAGCAGGTCGGACGCGCGGGGCGCGGCGTCGAGCATGCCGAGGTCCTGCTGCTCCCGGGCAAGGAGGACGAAGCCATCTGGCAGTACTTCGCCTCGGTCGCGTTCCCTCCGGAGGAGCAGGTCCGCCGGACTCTCGATGTGCTCGCCCAGGCCGGCCGTCCCCTGTCGCTCCCCGCCATGGAACCGATGGTCGATCTGCGGCGCACCCGCCTGGAGACGATGCTCAAGGTGCTCGACGTCGACGGTGCGGTGAAACGGGTCAAGGGCGGCTGGATCTCCACGGGCGAACCCTGGGTCTACGACTCGGAGCGTTACGCCTGGGTCGCACGGCAGCGGGCCGCCGAGCAGCAGTCCATGCGCGACTACGCGTCGACGACCGGTTGCCGCATGGAGTTCCTCCGGCGCCAGCTGGACGACGACGAGGCCACCGCCTGCGGACGCTGTGACAACTGCGCCGGTGCGCGCTTCGACGACAAGGTCTCCACGGCCGCTCTCGACGGGGCTCGCGGTGAGCTGGGCCGGCCAGGGGTGGAGGTGGAACCACGCAAGATGTGGCCCACGGGGCTCTCCGCGGTGGGTGTCGATCTCAAGGGCCGGATCCCGGCGGGCGAGCTGGCCCATTCGGGCCGGGCCCTGGGCAGGCTCTCGGACATCGGCTGGGGCAACCGGCTCCGTCCGCTGCTGACGGCACAGGCACCGGATGCCCCGGTCCCCGACGACGTGTCGAGCGCGGTGGTCACGGTGATCGCGGACTGGGCGAAGGGGCCAGGCGGCTGGGCATCGGGGGCTCCGGACGCGGCGCCCCGGCCGGTCGGTGTCGTCACGCTCGCCTCGCGACGGAGACCGCAGTTGGTCCACTCGCTCGGCAGCCGCATCGCCGAGGTCGGACGGATGCCTCTGCTCGGTACGGTCACCTACGCTCCGGGGTCCGAGGATCTGCGGATCTCGCAGACCAACAGCGCGCAGCGGGTCAAGACACTGCACGAGACACTCGTCGTGGAGCCCGCGCTGGCGGAGGTTCTCGCAGCCGCAGGAGGGCCCGTCCTGCTCGTGGACGATCTCTCCGACACCGGATGGACGCTGGCCGTGGCGGCACGACTGCTCCGACGTGCGGGAGCGGAGGGGGTGTTTCCGCTGGTCCTCGCGGTTCAAGGCTGACACCTGGCGTTGTTCGTCACCGAAACGGGCAGGGATATCCGTGTCATTCCGTCAGATACCCGTCAGCCGAGCCAATTGCTCGTTGCCGCCTGCCCATACGACAGGAAGAATTGGACTCGCTCCCCGCACGGTCTTTTCGCGGGCCCGGAAGGGCTGTGCCGCGGCGCGCCCTCATTCGACCCTGCCCGCACCGTGGGCGCGTAGCGAAGGGAGGACCGTGACCTTCGGATTCGCTCCGTCCGCAGCCACCTCACTGTCGGCGTCCGCCGGCTCCGTCAACCACGTTGCCAGGATGCTCGAACCGGCCGAATGGGCAGCGGCAGGCATACCTCTGCTGCGCAGTCCGCGTGAGGTCGTCAGCGGCCTCCACGCGCGGCACAGGCCGACCCCGGCCACCGCGGTCGTCGCCGTACTCGACCATGAGGAACGCCTCACGGCCAGCGCCTCGTTCGTCAAGCGCTCCACGGCGCCCGCGGACGGCTGGGAGTTCCGTAACGCCCTGCTGGCGCATCTGCGCCGGGTCATCCCGCACGACCTGCGCCGCCGCACCCCGGTGCGCACCGCGGTCCTGCTCTACTGCCGCGAAGGCGACGAACGCTGGACGGAGGAGGACGGCGCCTGGATGTGGGGGCTCAGGGACGCCTGCACACTGCACGGCCTTCGCTGCGGTGCCTACATCACCCTGACGCGCGGAGGCTGGCAGGTGCTCGGCGAGGGCCGGGGCGGTCGCAGGCCGACGCTGCTGTCCAGGCCGTCGCCCCTGGCGGACACCTCCACCGACCACGACCCCGTTCCGCTGCGCACCGGCGGCGGGGCCGCCCAGGCACTGCGGCGGAGCGCCGCCCGGTGAAAAAGGACGTGGGCCCCGGACGTCGTCACCGACGACGTCCGGGGCCCACGGACCAACGGTTCAGACCGCCGCACCCAGTGCGGAGTTGATCTTCTGCGGGTCTCCGCACACGATCAGCAGTCCACCGGATCGCTCCCGCAGGCCGGACAGCGCACGGGCAGCCGTTTCGTCGAGGTCGCCGTTCACGGCGACGACGACGACGGAACGGGAGGCACAGCGGCCGGCATTCGCCATGCCGGCGAAGAAGACGTCGTCACCCGCCTCGTGCTGCGCCCAGTACGCGGCCTCTCCGAAGGAGAGTTCGTGAGCGGCCCAGGGATGCTGTTCACCGGTGGTGAGCACCACGATGCCGCCGGGTGCCTGACCGGAGTCGAGCAGGAGGTCGACGGCCTCGTCGGCAGCTTCGACCGCCCCGCCGGCGGTCGCCGGGATCAGCTGGAACTGTGCTGCGGAAGTCTCCGCCCCCGGCTTGCGCACGGCAGGAGCAGCTGCCGAGGCCGGGGCTGCGGGAGATACCGGGGTGGGGTGCGGGCGCTGCGCCGGGGGCGCGGGCCGCACGGGTCCACGGCCCGGGCTTCCGGGACGCGGTGTGGCCGCGGAACGCGGGCCGGGTACGGGACGGGGGGTCGGCGCGGTACGGCCGGCGGCCGGAGTGACGCGGGGACCCTGGGCGCTCTCGGGAATCTGAGGCTCCTCGGGGATGAGAGGCATGAATGGTTGTCTTTATCACTGCCGACGCGAAGACGTCGGCGGACGGGTGCGCCTGCGCGATCAGAAATCGAAGCCGAGCTGGCCCCCGCTTTCCAGTGCCGCCGCCTCGGCGGAGAACCGGACCTTCTTCAGGTGCTGCCACCTGGGCAACGCGTCGAGATAGGCCCAACTGAGGCGATGGTGAGGCGTAGGCCCCCGCTCCTCCAGCGCTGCCCGGTGCACCGGTGACGGATAACCGGCGTTCGCGCCGAAGGCGAAGTCTGCGTACTGCCCTGATTCCGCGCCCAGTTCGGCCATCATCGTGTCCCGGTGGACCTTGGCGATCACCGAGGCCGCAGCGACGGCGATGCAGGACTGGTCCCCCTTGATCACCGTACGGACGTTCCAGGGCGGGCCCAGGTAGTCGTGCTTACCGTCGAGGATCACGGCGTCAGGCCGAACGGGCAGCATGTCCAGCGCCCTTGTGGCCGCGAGACGGAGCGCCGCGGTCATACCCACGTCGTCGATCTCCTGTGGCGACGCGTGTCCCAACCCGTAGGCCGTGACCCACTTCTCGAGGGTCGGGGCGAGTTCCGCCCGGCGCTTGGGAGTGAGCAGCTTGGAGTCGGTGAGGCCCTCGGGGGGCCTGCGGAGACCGGTGACGGCCGCGCACACGGTGACGGGGCCGGCCCACGCTCCGCGTCCGACCTCGTCGACACCGGCGACGGTCCTGGCACCGGATGTGGCGCGCAGTGAGCGCTCGACGGTGTGCGTGGGTGGTTCGTACGGCATGGCGCCTGCCAGGTTACGCCGATGGCCACGGCAAGAACACCCCGGGGCACCGTCCAACAGTTCGGCACGCCTCCGGCCTCGCCCGGAACGCCGCGAACCCGCGGCTGTCGACGACGCACCGCTCACCGGCACCACTCCGCCGCAACAACGGAACGACTGCGCTGCCGGCCGATCGCACCTCCCGCACCATGGCCCGCACTTTCACTTTTGCACATATGCGCGCGATCGTCTGCAGACATCGGAGACCGCACATCGGAGGTCCGCCTCCAGCGCCTGATCGGAGATGAAATGCACTTCGTGGGCCGCGCTGGACGACTCGGCCGGAGCGGCGCACCACCACCCCGAACACGCCCTTGCGACACCATCCGATCACCGAATAGCGGAAGCGAACGTCGGCTTGCCGAGTGATTCCGTCCATCGGCCGACCCACCCGGGCTGGCCCAGCGCAGGCCGCTCCCCACCGGGCACCGGTGGCGGCAGGTGCGTCGAATGCATCGGACCATCCCATGACGATTCCTCGAACATCTGCCTCGCCGGGAGTTGTTCGACAGGCGAGCGGCTACCTGATCGGGGGCGGGCGCCGGGAGCCGTGCCGCCTACCCGGGCCAAGGTCAGGCCCCGGACCAAGGCCAGGGCCAAGTCCGGGACAGGCCCCAGGCCCGGGCCCGGAACCGGGCCAGGTCCCGGTCCGCCCCTCAGTACGGATCGTAGGAATCGTCCTCCTCGTAACCGTCCCGCTCGTCGGCATCCCGGCCGAGGTCGTAGCAGCGGGTCCCCTGGTGCGCCGCGGGGTGCTCCTCGAGGATGTCCCGGGCCCTGGCTTCGCCCCAGCTCGTGGCATACCACGGAGCGTCCCGGAGGCCGAGGTCACGCTGGACGTTCTCCAGCGCGCAGGACCTCAGAGGTTCCGGCAGCTCGTTCAGAGCCGGCACGGCATCTGCGGAGAGTCCCTCGAGGTACTCGATGTCGATCGTCCCGCCGTTGCCGTGCCGCTGGACGTTCTGTTCGGCGATCAGTCCGTCGGGCGAGATCAGCCCGAAGGCGAGCACACCGACGGCCGCGCTCACCATGACCGCGCGCGGCAGCAGCCTGGCGCCGAACACCCCGGCCGCGAGGATGAGCACCAGCACCACGCCGAGCCAGAGCTCGACGGCGGCAACGGAGATCCGGAGCCGAGTCAGGCCGAAAGCGTCCACGTACAGGTCCATGCGCCGCAGCGCGGACGCCACGACGACGAGCGTGAGCACGCACAGGACACCCAGAACGCTCCGGACCAGCGTACGGTCACCCGCCTTGCCCCGCGGAGCCCAGCGCAGGGCCAGCGCGATGACGAGCAGGGTCAGCACAGTGGCCCACAGCAGCTGCCAGAAGCCCTGCCGTGCGTACTCGGCGGGCTTGAGACCAGTCTCTTCCAGCACCTTGTCGTATCCGCCGAGGAGAACGACGAGCTGGAGTCCGATGAAGACGGCGAAGAGCAGGTTGAGCACGATCAGCGGCAGTGCCCACTCCGCCCGGTTCCTTGCCTTGCCCGGTCGGACGGTGATGCCGTCCCAGCGCACCGGTGCCGCGGCACTGTAGGCGGCGGCGAGCGCTCCCAGGAGACCGAGGACGAAGAGGAACACGCGCCAGGGGCTGTCCCCGATCGACATGTCGGGGGTGAGGCTGCCCAGCAGATCGGCGAAGGCGGCGTCCGCGGACGCGAAGAGTGTGCCGAACACGATGAGCAGGACGACGGCCACGGCCGTGGTGCGCGCCACGGTGCGTACCCGGCCGCGGGAGTCGTCCGCCCGGGCGCGCACTCCGCGCCACCCCCAGCGCGCCCCGCCCGCCACGGAGGGAAGCAGGCCCACCGACCCGAGCAGCACGCCCGGCCAGCTGCGGCTTCCGTGCAGGGCCAGCGAACCCAGAGCGAGGGCCGACACCATGGCGAGGAACACCGGCCACCCCGCATCGCGAAGGGCGGGGACCGCCAGGAGCATCAGCCCGCCCAGCGCCCAGACCGCGGTCCAGGGCCGCAGCCGGCGTCCTGCCGAGCGGGCCGCGAAAAAGGCTCCCAGGGCTGCGGGCACGGCAACGATCAGCAGGTTGAGACCCAGGCCGTCCCCGAGCAGCAACGCACTCAGAAAGGCGGTGGCGAGGACCGACCAGAGGGTGCCCGGTCCGATCGCGGGCGGGGAGGCTGCCCGCAGCCTGGTCATCACACCGGGTGGCTGCTGCCCGCGGCGCTGCCAGGCGTCCGCCGGCTGTACGGGCCGGAGGTAGGCAGGCACCTTCGGCACGTCCGGGCCGACGTTCTGCGGTGGAACCGACGGACCGGAGACCGGCGCCGCGGCCGCCCTCGCCCGGCCAGGCCCCTCGGAAACGGACGCGGACACGGGCTCGGACACGGACACGGGCTCGGGCCCGGGCGTGTGCGTGGTGACGGACGCGGGCTGTCCCGCGCCACCGGGCTTCGCAGACCCCTCGGCCCCCGCCCCTCCACCGGACTCCGGCGGCACATCGGGTCGGCTGGACGCACCGGACGACTGTTCGGACATGGGACCCCTCCCCCACCGAGGTCCGCTCGCACGGCTCCATCGCGGCGCGTCGGCCCCGGCGTCTCTAGGCGCGCACCCACCAAGATCGATGAGGGCGGCGTGGGCGAAAGAGTAAGTCCCGTTCAGGTTCTTCGGCCGACCAGGTCCGCCCCTGTGGCAGGACCGTGACAGTAGAAGTGCCAGGACGAGGTGCCGGCCTCCCGGGCGACCGCCCCCGGAGCGCAGCCCCTCCGCCGGACGGTCAGCAGTCCACCCGAGGCGGCGATCGACGCTCCTCCCGAGGCGGCAGCCGGCAGTCCGCCGGAGACCTGGAACTCAGCGGCGCGCAGGAGCCGACGGGAGCCAATCGGGGAGTTCTTCCGTCCGGGCCAGCCACTCGGCCGGAGGCGCACCGACCGGTTCCGCGGCGACGATGCCGCCGACGATGGCGCAGGTGGTGTCCACGTCGCCACCAGCCTGAGCAGTCACCCAGAAGGCCTGTTCGAAGTCGCCGAGGCTCCGTGCCGCGGACCAGAGGGCGAACGGCACCGTGTCGTGCGCACTCGTACGACGCCCGTTGCCGAGCACCGCCGCGACCGTCCCCGCGTCCCGGTAGTCGAGCATGTCGCGCGCCCGTCGCAGCCCGGCGCCGACCGCGCTGCGCGGGATCAGGGCGACCACACCGTCGATCAGGCCCTCCGGCGTAGGCGGCCGCCCGGGCGCGGCCACAAGGGCGGCCGCCGCCGCGACGGCCATGGCACCCACCACGGCCTCGCGGTGCTGATGGGTGGTGTACGAGGAGACCTCGGCCTGATGGGTGGCCTGCTCCGGATCGTCGGCGTACCAGGCACCCAGCGGGGCGATGCGCATCGCCGAACCGTTGCCCCAGGAACCCTGGCCCTGGAAGAGCGCGGACGCCAGCTCGCGCCAGTCCCCGCCTTCCCTGACCAGCCTGAGCAACCGGTTGACCGCGGGCCCGTAACCCCGGTCGAAGTCGTGGTGACGGGCGAAGGAGTGGGCGAGCGCGTCCTGGTCGACGCGCTCGTGCGCGGCCAGCACGGAGAGTACGGAGGAGGCCATCTCGGTGTCGTCGGTCCACTGCCAGTCGCCGGGCGGCAGAGCCCGGTTCTTGAGCAGGGGGTAGTTGGCCGGGACGAAGAACTGGGAGCCGAGGGCATCTCCCACGGACAGTCCACGCAGGCTGGCCAGAGCGCGTTCGAAGCGGTCGTAAGCGGAGTCAGCGGTCATCGCTCCTCCACTCTATCCGGTGCTGCCGTACGGCTCAGGGGTGCGCCACTGCGCGAAGGGCCGGTCGAGCGTGTAACGGCCGTCCTCGCCGAGCAGCAGTGTCCGGGATTCACCGTTCCCAGGATTGGACAGGGACTCGAACTCCGCCACCGACCAGTGGAACCAGCGCATGCAGAAGAGCCGCATGGTGAGCCCGTGCGTGACCAGCAGGACGTTCGGCGGATGGTCCGGCGACTCGAAGCTGCGGTGGAGGCTCTCCAGGAACGCGTCCACCCGGTCGTACACGTCGGCCCCGGACTCGCCCTGCGCGAAGCGGTAGAAGAAGTGTCCGTAGGCGTCCCGGTAGACCTTCTGCAGCCTGACGTCGTCACGGTCCTGCCAGTTGCCCCAGTCCTGCTCGCGCAGCCGGGGCTCCTCCCTGACGCGTACGTGTCCCGGTACGAGATCGAAGGCCCTCAAGGTCTCGTGGGTGCGCCGGTAGGGCGAGACGTAGACGCTCACACGCTCGTCGCCGAAGGTCTCACGCAGGCGGAAACCCGTGGCCCGCGCCTGGTCGAGGCCCTTCGCCGTGAGCCTCAGGGCGTGGTCCGGCTCGCGTTCGTAGACCGTGTCGTCTGCATTGCCCTCGGATTCACCGTGCCGGACGAGAACGATGCGTTGCGGTCGTGCCATGCACCGACCCTAGATGCCGTCCGGTGATATCGAGCACCCGTGCGGGCCCCATCGGGCGTATGTGACCAAGGAAACGGCCTACGGGCGCTCCGGTCGGACGGTCCACGACGGCTCGAGCTGCACCACGTCCCCGGTGAGCGCCTCGACGTCCCGTTCCGTCTCCGCACGCGCCTCGAGCCGGGCCGCGCTCCCGGGGCGGTACTTGCCGCGTTCGGCGCTCGACTGCCACATGGAGAGCACCAGGAACTCCGGACCCGGCGCTTCCCCGAAGACTCCGCGCAGCATTCCCGGGGAGCCCGCCATGGCCGGATTCCACACCCGTTGCTGCATGAGCGCGAAGTGGTCGACGCGGTCCTCGTACACCCGGCTGTGCGCGATCCTGACCACGTCCGCGTCCGTGAAGTCCGGCTCGAATCCGGTCTTCACGTCGAAGCGGTACTCGAAGAGCTTGACCTGCAGGTCCTTGTACGTGCCGGCCTGCGGGGCCGCCAACCGGTCGTGCGCGCGGGCCATGAACGAGTCGTAGAAGACCCTGTTCTCCCAGAAAGCGAACACGTGGGCGACATCGGGCTGCCGTCGGCTCCACCCGCCGCTCTGCGTCCGGAATCCCGGCTCGCCGAGCAGTCCCGCCCACTTCCGCTGCTCCCGCTCGAAACCGTGGCGGTCGACCACGGTGCAGCGAATCCACTTGACCAGCACCGAGCCATCGTACGGCGCCCGGCGTGGCGCGGGTCACGCTCGGGGCGGCCCGGGGCCTGCGTGCGCCGTGTGACGCGCCTCTCCGGCCACACCGTGGCCCGAAAGTGACGTCCATTTCCAACACGGTTGGTTTCACCGACAGTTACGGACATGATCTGAGGATGGATGAGGCCCGTGGATCCAGCAGCGAGGAGGCCGTGTGATGAGCACCCCCAACAAGGACATCGAGAAGGTCGAGGTGAGGGTCAAGTGGGACCCCAGCGCCGCCGGTGAGCCGGCCAACGACCTCGACATCGCATGGGACCTGTTCTCGGGCGCCAGCCGCGACGCGTATCGCGCGGCGCTCGGCGTTCTTTAAGACGTAAGACCGATCAGTCGAGGCGCTTGCCGTCCAGTTCCCGCTTGGCCAGGAGGCGCTCGCGGTCGGCGGTCTTGCGTTCCTTCTTCGTCCGCCCGAAGGCGGTGCG
>Ga0164307_10001114_pt1 | contig 12046 bp, 12 predicted proteins | sample Whisoiple_243_MG_FD_110214 | JGI IMG/M metagenome (GOLD analysis project Ga0164307, IMG submission 110214) | Soil microbial communities amended with fresh organic matter from upstate New York, USA - Whitman soil sample_243_MG | ecosystem: Environmental > Terrestrial > Soil > Unclassified >...
ACGGCGTCGTAGGGGCTCCGAGGCTCAAGCCCGGGTACGTCGCCGTTCCTGCGAGCCCCCGGCGCATGCGATGGCGCCACCGTGCGCCCGGCAATGAGGGGGAGCCCAGTCCGCCAGCTTCGTATCAGCGCAATCTGTTTCCGGTTTCCGGGAATGGATTGCGTTGACCCGGCCTTGTTCTCAGCGATGGATGGATTCCGGTGCCTATATCGCCGAAATCCATCCATCGTGCTGCGAGCCCGATCGGGCGCTGCCCCACATGCCCTTCTCCATCTCGCGTTGCCGGCGCGCACCGCCCGTCCTTGCGCCGATAGATTCCGCGCCCGTGCCCGCGCCGTCCAGAACCCTGATCCTCGTCAAGCCCGACGCCTTCGAGCGCGGGCTCACCGGCGAGGTGCTCGCCCGCTTCGAGCGCAAGGGCCTGCGGCTCGTCGCCCTGCGGCACCTCACCATCGACGATGAGTTCGCCGGGCGCCACTACGAGGAGCACACGGACAAGCCCTTCTTCGGGGAGCTCATCGAGTTCATCACCGGCGGGCCTCTCGTCGCGGCGGTGCTCGAGGGCGTGGACGCGACTACGGCCGCCCGGCAGCTGATCGGGGCGACGAACCCGCTCGAGGCCGCTCCCGGATCGATCCGCGGCGACTACGCCGTCGAGGTCACGTTCAATCTCGTCCACGGCTCCGACTCGGACGAGTCGGCCCAGCGCGAGATCGAGCTCTGGTTCCCCGACCTCGACTGATCCTCGCCTCGGCGTCGCCCCGGCGGCGCGAGATCCTGGGGGCACTGGGCGTCCCCTTCGATGTGTTCGTGCCCGAGGTGGAGGAGCTGACCGAGGGCGAGCCCGAGGAGACGGTGGTCGAGAACGCGCGTCGTAAGGCGCGCGCCGGGAAAGGGATGTTGGTGAGGGGGCTTCAGCCCCCGAAACTGGCTGGTGCCGGTAGTGGTGTGGCAGGTGGGGAGCGCAGCCTGGTCCTCGGGGTCGACACGGAGGTCGTGCTGGACGGCCGGCTGCTCGGAAAGGCCGCGGACGAGCGCGAGGCGCGCGAACGCCTCGAAGCGCTGTCCGGCCGCACGCACGACGTGCTGGGCGGCGTGATGGTGATCGGCCGTCGGGACGACTCGACCCTGGACTTTGTCGGCCACAACTCGACAAAGTCCAGTGTCGGCCGGGATGCATCTCCCTCGGTGCCCGGCGACGAAGTCGCCGAACGCTGGGGCCTCGCGAAGTCTCGAGTGACTTTCCGCGAACTCCCCCCGGACCTCCTCGCCGCCTACCTCGCGTCGGGCGAGTGGCGGGATCGGGCCGGGGCCTACGCCGTGCAGGGGCTGGGGTCGATGCTGGTCGAGCGGGTTGAAGGAGACCTTTCAAATGTCATCGGTCTGCCGGTCGCGTTGCTTCTCGACTTGGTCCCCGGTTTGCTCGAGGCAGCAGGAGGTTCCCGCTAGAGCGGTTTTGGCCTAACCCTTAGGTTTACGTCGAGGTTCGAAAACGGGCCTCATTCTGGCGTTGAGACTGCTTCAGTGTTCGCTACACTCGGCGCGCGGCGCGGCCGCTGTTGCTGCTCGACTCGATACGCCTGGGACGGAGGAGCACGGCGCCGGATGGATGCGAAGACCGCCCCGCGCGCGCTAGGCAAGACCCGTCCGCTCCCATAAGGCTTTCACTGATCACCCGACAATGGGCTTCTTTCGCAACCTGACCGGCTTTGGCGGCCGCGACATGGCGGTGGACCTCGGGACCGCGAACACGCTCGTCTACGTACGAGGGCGTGGGATCGTGCTCTCGGAACCCTCGGTCGTCGCAGTCGACGCTCGCACCGGCGAGGTCCACGCCGTGGGCGTAGACGCGAAGCGGATGCTGGGGCGCACCCCCGGGACGATCCGTGCCATCCGGCCCCTGAAGGATGGTGTGATCGCCGATTTCGACGTCACGGAAGAGATGCTGCGGCACTTCATACAGCGGGTCCACCAGAACCGATTTGCCCATCCTCGCGTGGTGGTGTGCGTCCCCTCCGGCGTCACCGGGGTCGAGAAGCGTGCAGTGGAGGAGGCCTGCCTCTCGGCCGGCGCCCGCCAGGCCTATCTCATCGAGGAACCCATGGCCGCCGCGATCGGCGCCGGGCTCCCCGTCGCCGAGCCCACGGGGAGCATGGTCCTGGACATCGGCGGTGGGACGAGCGAGGTGGCCGTCATCTCCCTGGGCGGCATCGTCGTCTCGGAGTCGATCCGAGTTGGCGGCGACGAGCAGGACGAGGCGATCGTCAACTACTGCAAGCACGAGCACAAGCTTTTGATCGGGCAGCAGACTGCCGAGGAGGTCAAGCTCGAGATCGGCTCGGCCACACACCTGCCCGAGGAGGTCACGACCGAGATCCGCGGCCGCGACATGGTCACCGGCCTCCCGAAGACGATCGTGCTCAGCTCGGCTGAGGTCCGTGGCGCTCTCCAGGAGCCGATCAACCAGATCGTCGCCGCCGTGAAGGACACGCTGGACCGCACGCCCCCCGAGCTCGCCGGAGACATCATGGACCGCGGGATCATCCTCGCGGGCGGCGGCTCCCTGCTTCAGGGCATGGACCAGCGCCTTCGCGATGAGTGCCAGATGCCGGCCCAGGTCACGGAGTCGCCGCTGACCTGCGTGGCCGTGGGGTCGGGCCGCTCGCTCGAGGAGTTCGAGGTCATCCACCGGATGAGCCGGAACTCCCACCGTCGCCTGGTCGCGACCGGGTAGGCGCCGGAGGTACGGCGGTGTACCGCAAGCAAGTCCGGAGGCGCCGTGCGGTCCTGGTCCTCCTGATCGTCGTCGCTCTCGTGCTGATCTCGGCGACCTTCTCCCAGTCCAACAGCGGGCCTCTGCATTCCGTGCAGCAGGGCGTCGCATCGGTGTTCGCGCCGCTCGAGGACGGCGCCAGCCGAGCGTTGAAGCCCGCCCGCGACCTCGTCAACTGGGTGTCCGAGACCTTCAACGCGCGCGGCGAGAACTCGAGCCTGAAGACGGACGTGCAGAAGCTCCGCGCCCAGGTGGCGAGGCTGCAGTCGGCCCAGGGCGAGAACGACCAGCTGAAGAAGATCGTCGGCCTGGACCGAAAGCCTGTCTTCGCCGCCTACAAGATGGTCACCGCGCGCGTCGTCGGCGCCTCGCCGACCGTCTGGTACTCGACCGTCACGATCAACGCCGGGTCGGGCGACGGGGTTGCGGTCAACGACCCGGTGATCAACGGCGACGGGCTCATCGGCCAGGTCACCGACGTGACGCACTTCACCTCCAAGGTCACGCTCATCACCGACTCGGAGAGCGCGGTGTCGGCGAAAGTGCTCCCGAACGGCCCTCAGGGCGTCGCCGAGCCGGAGGCAGGCGACCCAAGCACGATGCTGCTCGACTTCATCGACAAGAGCGAGCCCATCCACCAGGGTCAGATGGTGGCGACTGCGGGGTGGACTAATGGTTCGCTCTCCTCGTGGGCGCCCGCGGACATCCCCATCGGCGAGGTCCAGGACACGACCGTGGGGCAGCAGGAGACGACCCAGAACGTGCACATCACTCCGTACGCCGACATGCGGAACCTCGACATCGTGCAGGTCGCGACGCAGGGCCCAGCTCGACCTGGGGTCGGCGGGTGATCGTCACGTGGCGCATCGGGCTGCGAATCGCGCTGATCGTGATCGTCGCGATCGTCCTGCAGGTCTCGTTCTTCTCCTACCTGACGCTCTTCGGAACGACGCCGAACATCATTCCGCTCGTCGCCGTGAGCCTGGGCCTCCTGGGAGGCGCCATGGTCGGCGCGGTCTCGGGATTCGTGCTCGGGTTCATCCTGGACTCGGTGCTGCTCGCGACGCTCGGGATCTCCTCGCTGACCCTGCTGACCGTCGGGTACCTGGCCGGCCGCTACCGCGAGGGCACGCAGATCGCGAACACGCTCATGCCGCCGATCATGATCGGGGTACTGACCATCGCGGCCTCGGCCGCCTTCTCGGCGTTGCAGCTCATGCTCGGCATCGACACGCAGGTGAGCCTGCTGGTGCTCCGGGAGGTCTTCGTGCAGGGGCTCCTGGCCTTCCTGTTCGCCATCCCGTTCTATCCGCTGATTCGCCGCGTCCTGCGCCCGGCGATAGTCGACGACGTCGTCGCCGGCCGCCGCATGGGATCTCCGATCCGCGCCGGCTCCAACCGCCCGCGCCGCCGTCTCCCGCGTCGGCGGAGCGCGCGCGTGCGTAGGGCCACGGGGGTCTCCTGATGTTCAACGAACGCGAGCGGCCCGTCCTGCCCGCGCAGTTCGCGATGCGCGTCGCGATCCTCTCCGGGATCGCTCTGGTGATGTTCTCGATCATTTTCTTCCGGCTCTGGTACCTGCAGGTGCTGTCGAGCGACCATTACCTGAAGCTGGCCCAGAACAACCAGGTCCGCGACGTGACGGTGCAGGCGCCGCGCGGGGAGATCCTCGACCGCAACGGCAAGGTCCTGGTTGACAACCGCACCGCTCTCGCTCTCCAGATCCTGCCCACGGAGCTTCCGCAGAAGCGCCACAAGCAGCGCGAGGAGTTCGCGCGGCTGAGCCACGTGATCAACATGCCCACGGACCGGATCGAGAAGCAGATCCGCCAGCAGACCAAGGACCTGCCCTCGAACCCGGTCACGCTCAGGCGCGACGTCAGCTACGACCTCGTCTACTACCTACGCGAGAACCAGGACAAGTACCCGGGCGTCACGGTCCAGCGGGTCTACGTGCGGAACTACCCGGACGGCAGTCTGGCGGCGCAGATCTACGGCTACGTTCGCGAGGTCACGAAGCAGCAGCTCAACGAGGCCCGCTATCAGGGCCTCCAGCCCGGCGACCAGGTCGGCCAGTCGGGGATCGAGAACACGTACGACAACGTCCTGCGCGGAACCAACGGCATGACCCGCGTTCAGGTCGACGCGGCGGGCAACCCCACGGGCCACATCCTGAACCAGGTCCAGCCCAAGCCGGGCGACAACCTGGTCCTGTCGCTCGATCGGCCCGTGCAGCAGGCCGGCGAGCAGGCGATCAACTCCTTCAGCACGCCGGGCGCCTTCGTCGCGATGAACGTCAGGAACGGCCAGATCCTCGGACTGGGCTCGTCGCCGAGCTTCGACCCGGCCGTCTTCTCCAAGCCGGTGATCCCCACCTCGGTGTACAAGCAGCTCACCAGCCAGACCACCTACGCGCCGCTCACGAACCGCGCGATCCAGGGCCTCTATCCCACGGGCTCGACCTTCAAGCCGATCACCGCCATCGCGGCGCTGGAGAGCGGGACGATCACGCCCAGCACGACGATCGTCGACGGGGGTTCATTCAATCTCGGTGATGGCAACACTCTCCAGAACGCCGGAGGGGCGTCCTACGGTGCGCTCCAGCTCACCCAGGCACTCCAGGTCTCCTCGGACGTCTTCTTCTACAACGTCGGCGCGGACCTCTACAAGACCGGCAACACGAGCGCACAGGACAAGTGGGCGTACGACCTCGGCATCGGCCACCCCACGGGCATCGACCTCCCCGGCGAGGTCGCGGGCCTCCTGCCGACACCTCAATGGCGCGACCAGCTCTACAAGGAGGCTCAGAGCCCGAACTCTCCCGGTGGAACCAGCGTCGTGCCGGGTGATCCCACCGATCGCCCGTGGACGTTGGGTGACAACGTGAACCTCGCGGTGGGCCAGGGCGACCTGCAGGCCGATCCGCTCCAGATGGCTGTCGCCTACGCCGCGATCGGCAACGGCGGCGACGTCGTACGCCCGCACGTCGGCAAGGACGTCGAGGACCCGAACGGCAGCGTCGTGCAGGAGATCGACCCGGCCCCGATCCGTCACCTGGACATCAACCCGAGCTACCGCTCGGCGATCATGCAGGGGATCCACGAGGCGGCGCAGTCACCGGGCGGGACGTCCTATCCGGTGTTCGGCAACTTCCCGATCCCGATGGCGGGCAAGACCGGTACGGCCCAGCGCCCCGGCTACCAGGACCAGTCCTGGTACGTGTGCATGGCCCCGTATCCGAACCCGAAGATCGTCGTCGCGGCGACGATCGAGCAGGGAGGGTTCGGTGTTCAGGCCGCGGCGCCGGTCGCGCGGCAGATCCTCACCGCCTACTACGACGAGCACCCGGCCGAGGCCAAGAAGGCCGGCGGCAAACCGCCGAGGCAGACGCCCATCTCGACCACCGCCCCGGTCGTCGGTAACCCCTACTGATGGTCTCCGATGCGTATCCCAGGCCGTTCGAGGGCGGAGAGCGCCAGGCAAGCCGCGCGCGTGAGCGCGGTGGGCTCCTCGCGATGGACCCGCTGCTGCTCCTGGCGGCGCTCGGGCTGATCGGATTCAGCCTCTTCACCCTGGGCGCGGCGACGGGCCACGACATCCCGAACAGCCCCTACTTCTACGTCCTCCGGCAGGCGATCTACGCCGTGATCGGCATTGCATTGATGCTCGGATTGGCGCGCGTCGACTACTCTCGTTTCAGAGAGCTGCGTGTCGGGCTCTATACGGCGATGATGACAACCATCATCGCGGTGCTCCTTTTGGGGCAGGCCACACGCGGCTCGAGGCGATGGATAGAGCTTCCCTTCTTCACGTTCCAGCCGTCCGAGCTTGGCAAGGTGCTGCTGATATTGGCACTGGCCGGGTTCGCGATCGACCGCGGGCGCCGCGTAGGCGAGCGCCAGCGGACGGCGCGAATCCTGCTGCTGGGCTTCGTGCCGGCGCTGATCGTGATCATGCAGCCGGACCTCGGAACCGGAATCGTCTACATCGTGATCACCCTGGCGACGCTGTTCTTCGTCGGGGTGCGGTGGACGCATTTCGCGCTCCTGGGGGGCCTGCTGGCGGCCGCCGTATCAGTGGTGCTGGTGATCGCCCCGGCGATCGGGCACCCGGTCTTGCACGGCTACCAGCAGGAGCGGCTCACATCGTTTTTGAATCCCAGCTCGGACCCACGCAACGCGACGTATCAGATCGATCAGTCGCTGATCGCCATCGGGTCCGGCGGCAAGACAGGGCGCGGATCCGACTCCACACAGACGGAGCACGGCTTCGTGCCCGATCGCACCACCGACTTCATCTTCTCCGTCGTAGGGGAACGCTTCGGCTTCGTCGGTGCTGCCTTCGTTTTATCCCTTTTCGCCCTGCTCATATGGAGGGCGCTGCGCATCATGACTCTTTCGAAGAACTTGTACGGGAGCGTGATCGCCGGCTCGATCGCCGCGATGTTCATGACACAGGTGTTCGTGAACGTCGGCGTGACGATCGGAATCATGCCGGTGACCGGAATCCCGTTACCACTCATGAGCTTCGGGGGATCCTCGGTCGTCGTGACCTTCATGGCGGTCGGACTCCTACAGAGCATCTATGTGCAAGCGCGACTCGCCTCCAAGAGCAGGGCGGACCTCCGGCGCTGAACGCCGGGGGCCTACCTACTCTGAGGTGAGTTAACTGAAGAAGCGAATATTGGTTTCAGTGGACGCGGGCGAGACCCGCGTCGCGGTGCTCGAAGGCAAGGGCACCGCGAGAAGTGGCGGCAAGCCCCGTCCCAGCAGTGACCGCGCCGCCCGCGGACGCGGAGCGGAGCAGGCGGCGCCCGATGGTGGTGACTTCAAGGTCGCCGAGCTCTATGTAGAGCGGCGTGGCCAGCGGTCCATAGTGGGCAACGTCTACAAGGGCGTCGTTGACAACGTGCTTCCGGGCATGGAGGCGGCGTTCGTCGACATCGGCCTCGACCGCAACGGGTTCCTGCACGTCGACGAGATCGTGCTCCCGGGCGGCGAGGCGGCGCCTCGCCGCGGGCGCGGTCGCGGGCGGCGGATCGACGAGCTGCTCAAGCCCAAGCAGGAGGTCCTCGTGCAGGTCGTCAAGGACCCGCTCAAGACCAAGGGCGCGCGCCTGTCGATGCAGCTGTCGATCGCGGGCCGCTATCTGGTCTACATGCCCAGCGGCGGCGGGGTGGGCGCGAGCCGGCGCCTCTCCGACGCCGAGCGGGATCGTCAGCGCAAGCTGCTGCAGAAGATCCACAGGGGCCCGGGCGGCGTGATCATCCGCACGGCCGCCCAGGGCGCCCGCAAGGCGGACTTCGAGCGCGACATCGAGTACCTGAAGAAGCTCGATGAGGTCGTGCAGCGACGTTCCAACGAGGTGAAGGCGCCGGAGATGGTCTTCCAGGAGGCGGACCTCTCGATCCGGGTCCTGCGCGACGTGCTCGAGAAGGAGTTCGACGGCGCCATCATCGACGACGAGAAGCAGCATCACCGGGTGACGAGCTTCTTCCAGCGCACCGCGCCCGAGCTCGTCAAGCACGTCGAGCTCTACGAGGGCAAGGAGCCCCTGTTCGAGAAGATGGGCGTCGAGGAGGCGTACCGCTCGGTGCTCTCCCGCCGCGTCGATCTGCCTTCGGGCGGCTACCTGATGATCGACTATGCCGAAGCGCTGACGGTCATCGACGTGAACACCGGGAGCTTCACCGGCCGCGGCAAGGGCCGGCTGGAGGACACGATCACGCGAGTCAACGTCGAGGCGGCCGATGAGGTCGTCCGGCAGCTTCGCCTTCGGGACATCGGCGGCATCATCGTCATCGACTTCATCGACATGGCGCGCGCGCGCAACCGCGAGCAGGTGCTGAAGACGCTGCGCAAGTCGCTGGACGCCGACAAGACGAAGAGCTACGTCATGGACGTCTCGCCGCTCGGCCTGGTGGAGATGACCCGCCAGAACGTCACCGACGGGGTGCGCGAGATCCTCACCAAGCGCTGTCCGACCTGCGAGGGCGAGGGCGTCGTGGAGTCCGAGGAGACCGTCGCGATCAGCGTCGTCCGGCGCCTGCGCGACCTGATCGACGAGCGCCCCGACCCGGAGGCATTCCTGGTCAGGGTGAATCCCAAGGTCGCCGCCGAGCTGCTGCGCGAGGACAGCCCGCTGCACGAGCTCGAGGAGGACTCGGGCAAGCACTTCCACTTCGAGGGCGGCGACGCTCTGTCGCTCGACACGTTCGAGGTGGTCGACAGCGGAACCCGGGCGGAGATCGAGGAGCGTGCGCTGCCATTCCAGGTCGGCGACGAGGTCCTCGTGCGCATCGAGGAGCCCCACATGTACAACGTCGACGACGCCGTGGCGCGGGTCGACTCCTACATCGTGAGCGTCACCGGCGCGGGCCGGTTCGTCGGCGACCGCCGCCTCGTCCGTATCGAGAGCGTGGGCAGGGCCGCGGCCACCGCGTCGTTGGTCGGGGGAGCGGAAGAGGACAACGGCAACGGCGCGGATGACGCGGAGGGTGGCTCGCCGAACGGCGACCCCGTAGAATCCTCGTCTTCGAGACGGCGCCGCGGCCGAAGGGGCGGCAGGCGCCGTTCTCGCGCCCAGGCCCAGAACCCGTCCAACGGCGACTAGGCCCACGCACGAGATCACCATGGCGAACAGCTACGCGATAGTCGAGACCGGCGGCAAGCAGTACCGCGCCGAAAAGGGCTTGAATCTGCTCGTCGAGAGGCTGCCCGCGGACGAGGGCAGCAAGGTCAACCTCCGCGCCGTCATGTTCAAGGGCGACAAGGACGTGGTCCTCGACGGCGGCCAGCTCGAGAAGGTGAAGGTGGAGGCCGTCGTGACCGAGCACCTGCGCGGCCCCAAGGTCAAGATCTTCAAGTACAAGGCCAAGAAGGGCTACCGGCGTCGCGGCGGTCATCGCCAGGGCCTCACCCGGCTCGAGGTGACCGAGGTACGCATGCTCACCCGCAAGCCCGCGGCGGGGGCCACCAAGCCAGCCCCCAAGTCGGAGGAGCCGAAGGCCGAGGCCGAGGCTGAGGCGGAGGCTCCCAAGCCGAAGGCGGAGGCCAAGCCGAAGGCTCCGGCCAAGCCCAAGGCGCCCGCAAAGCCGAAGGCTCCGGCCAAGAAGCCGGCCGCAAAGAAGCCGGCCGCGAGGAAGCCCGCGGCCAAGAGGCCAGCGGCCAAGAAGCCGGCGGCGGGTGGCAGGACATCGTCGGGCGGTCGCTCCTCGTCTGCTAAGAAAGAGAGCTAGCCATGGCGCACAAGAAAGGCCTCGGATCAAGCCGTAACGGGCGCGACTCGAACCCCAAGTACCTCGGGGTGAAGGTCTTCGCCGGCCAGCGCGTGGGCGGTGGCGAGATCATCGTGCGCCAACGCGGGACCCGGTTCCGGCCGGGCGACGGCACCGGCCTCGGCCGCGACCACACGATCTTCGCGACACGCCCCGGCGTAGTCGAGTTCAAGACCGGCCACCGCGGCCGCACGGTCTCGGTCGTCGAGTCGCAAAGCTAGCTCTGGGCTCCCTGCCCGACCACGTCGACAAGAACCGCGCCTACTGGGAGCGCGAGAGCGACGCGTACCAGAAGCGTCACGCCGAGCAGCTCGCCGAGAATGCGGGCCTCGCGTGGGGCGTGTGGCAGATCCCGGAGGCGGATCTCCAGGTGCTCGGAGACGTTGCCGGGAAGGACGTGCTCGAGCTCGGCTGCGGCGCGGCGCAGTGGTCAATCTCGCTCGCCGGGCTGGGGGCGCGGACGGTCGGGCTGGACCTGTCTCCGAAGCAGCTCGAGCACGCGCGGACGGCGATGGCCGGGGCCGGGGTCGAGTTCCCGCTCGTCGAGGCGAGTGCTGAGGACGTGCCGCTCGAGGACGAGAGCTTCGACGTCGTCTTCTGCGACCACGGCGCGTTCAACTTCGCCGATCCCACCCGACTGATGCCGGAGTGCGCGCGCCTCTTGCGCGCCGGCGGCCTGCTCGCGTTCTCGATGCTGACGCCTGTGTTCGACGCCTTCTGGGACAACGACCGCGAGGCGATCGGGGACGAGCTGCGAAACAACTACTTCGAGAATCGTGGCTTCGAGGACGAAGACGGCGTCGACTTCCAGCTGCCCTACGGCGAGTGGATCCGGCTCTTTCGCGCCAACGGCCTCATCGTCGAGGACCTGATCGAGCTGCGTCCCGCCCCGGACGCGACGTCCAGCTACGACACCGTGCCGCTCGAATGGGCGCGCCGCATGCCCGCCGAGCACATCTGGAAGGCGCTCAAGCCCTCCTGACTGCCCGCGCCCCCTAGCTCTCGCGCGGCTCGATCATGAGCGCCCGAGCGACGGCGAGCGGCTCGCCCTCCCGGGACAGGAGCGCCGCACCGGCGAGCCTCTTGCGGCCGTCGGCCTCGAGCGGCCATGCCATCACGACGTGCTCCTCGCCAGCCCGCGCGGGCGCGTCGATGCGCGCCGTGAGCCGACCGAGGACGCTCATCGGCGGCTCCTCGCCGATGTAGGCGGCGAAGAAGGTCGGGCAGTCGAGGACGGCCCATACGAACTCCGGCAGCACGTCGCCGCCATTGCCGGCGGTCCACGGCGGCGGTGTCCACGGCGAGGCGACGACCTCGCGCCGCTCGACCTCGCCCGCGAAGACCCCGAACGCGTCCTCGCGTGCCAGGCCGCAGACGAAGCATTGGCTGAACGGCCCCTCGTCCAGGCCTCGGTACCCCGCCGACGCCTCCCGGGCCTCCGACGGCGCCACGGCGGGCGGAACGTCCACGCGCAGCTCGGGCGCGGAGCGCGCCTCGATCACCCGCGTGTCGCCATCGAGCAACGCGAGGGAGGCATCGTCCTCCCGGACCATCGCCAGATCGGTGTCGAGCGGCACCGGGCGCCTCAGCGTGACCTCCACCGCGCCGCCCAGCAGCCCCGCGGCGATGCCCGCCGAGTAGCCGCCCTGCCCGTTCTCGAGAGGACCGTTGAACCGCCGGGGTATCGAGATCGACCCGGCCGTCACCGCCGCGTTCCCGGCGCGTACGGGTCGAACCGGCGGTTGTTCAGCTTGCCGCGGAGGACGGTCCGGGCCCGGGGCCAGTGGTTGATGTCGAAGGGGTTGTTGGCCGTGACGCTGCGGTAGTAGACCAGCGCCCGCACGCGGCGGTGGTGGAGCGCCCAGTTGAACAGGCGCCGTGTGAAGGCCCCGCGGTAGTCGTTGTCCCACGGCGAGTACTCGCCGACGATGAAGGGCCAGTGATGGCGGTGCGGGTTTCCCCAGCGGCTGTAGAAGCGCCGGAACGCGGACCAGATG
>Ga0164307_10001115_pt1 | contig 12046 bp, 7 predicted proteins | sample Whisoiple_243_MG_FD_110214 | JGI IMG/M metagenome (GOLD analysis project Ga0164307, IMG submission 110214) | Soil microbial communities amended with fresh organic matter from upstate New York, USA - Whitman soil sample_243_MG | ecosystem: Environmental > Terrestrial > Soil > Unclassified >...
GCCCTGAGCGACCTCTGGAAAATGCCCTGAGCGACCTCTGGAAAATGCCCTGAGCGACCTCTGGAAAATGCCCTGAGCGACCTCTGGAAAATGCCCTGAGCGACCTCTGGAAAATGCCCTGAGCGACCTCTGGAGCCCCCATGGCGACTATGGAAATCGCGGGGGCAAACCCACGCCTTCCTCATTTAGCGTTTGGCGGTTCAACTCATCGAAGCCGCGCCTCGATGAGAACAGCGCGCACGCTGCAAGGTGCGTCGCTGGATCGCGAGCGCCCATTCTTTCAAATTAACGGCTGGCTCAGCGGCGTTTCTTCGAGCGATTGCCGGCTTTGCCGCCCTTTTTGCCGCCTGCGGTTTTGCTGCGCGTATTGCCGCTCGCCTCGGCTTTACCGCTGCGGCTGGGTTTGAAGCTCTTGCCGCTGCCACCGCTGGCGCTCGCGCTCGGCTTGGCGGCGCCTTTGCGCGTGGGCACTGGGCGGTGGCCGATTTTGAGCATTGGCGTGCCGCGGCCGCGTGGGACGGGGCGGGCGCCTGTGCTGCGCCGGCCAGGGGCGCGAACCGCCGGTTTTCCGCCGGGTTCGTGGGGTGTGAGCGATTCGCCGGAATCGAGCGCTTGGATCACTTCATCGGGCACGACGCGGCGCGCGAGCACTTGGCGGCGCAGGATGGCGACGTCTTCGATCACGACGGCGATGCGATCGCCGAGCGAGACGGTGTCGCCCGAACGGGTGCCGACGACGCTCAGCTCGTCTTCCGACATCTCGTAGTGATCGGGACCCATGCTCTCGTATTTGATTAGGACATCGACGAACGGCGCGTCGAGGGTCACGAAAGCACCGCTGCCGACCAACGCCGTGACGACACCCTCGCACGTTTCACCGATGTGATCGCGCATCAGCAGCGCGCGATACAGATCGACGACTTCGCGCTCCACATCCATGGCCGCGCGCTCACGCACGCTGGCCGCGGTCGCGCTTTGTGCCAATTCTTCGAGCGCCGGTTCGCTGCTGACCGGCTTGCCCCCGCGCAGCAAGTGCTTCACCGCGCGGTGCACTTGCACGTCGGGATAGCGGCGGATCGGCGAGGTAAAGTGCAGGTAATTCGTGGACGCGAGCCCGAAGTGGCCCACGTTTTCGATGTCGTAGGCGGCTTGTTTGAGCGAGCGGAGGAGCAGCATCTCCAAGACTTGTTTGCGCGCGTGGGTCGAGATCCGTTGCAGGAATTTGGAGACCCCGAGCGGCTCTTTCATCTCCTCCGCGTCGAACTCGACGCCGAGTTTCTCCGCGACCAGGCCGAGGCGCGCGAGTTTTTGCGGATCGGGTTTGCCGTGGATCCGGTAGATCGCGGGCGACTTCTGATTGCCCAGCCAGGTGGCGACCAGTTCGTTGGCGAGCAGCATCAGCTCCTCGATCATGCTGTAGGCGCGCTTGATGCCCGGGTCGGAGGTGCGGCGCGTGACGTCGATGGGCGCTTTGGTGGTCGGGTCGAGGGTGAGCTTGGCCTCCGGCAGATCCAGATCGAGCGAACCGCGGCTCATGCGCGTCTTGCGCAGCTTTTTGGTGAGCTCCTCCATGACGCGGAGCTCTTTCTTGAACGCCTCCGCGGGCGGACTTCTCGGCGGAATATCGGTAAATCCGAGGGTTTTTGCCACACCGCCGTAGGTGAGCATGGCCGCCGAGCGCATCACGCCCTCTACGATTTCGAAGCTCTTCACCTTGGCGTCGCGATCGAGATCCGCGATCACGCACAGGCACAAGCGCTCCTTTTCAGCCAGCAGCGAGCACAGGTCCGCGGCCAGCGCAGCCGGCAGCATCGGGATTGCGCGATCGGGCAAATAGATAGTGCAACCACGACGCAGCGCCTCTTTGTCGAGTTCGCTGCCGGGTTGGACGTACTCGCTGACGTCGGCGATCGCGATCCAAGCGCGGAAGCCGTCGCCGAGCTTTTCGACCCACACCGCGTCATCGTGATCGCGAGCGTCTTCCGGATCGATGGTCGGCAAGGGGATCGAGCGCAGATCGACGCGCCCCTCCATGTTCAATGGCAAGAGCCGCGCGGCCATCGCTTCGGCTTCGCGGATGGCGCCCTCGGGATGTTGCTCCGTGACTTGTTCGCGGATCAGGATCTTGGCGACTTCGACGTTGGGATCGCCCGGCGTGCCGAGCACCGTGATCAGCTCGCCTTCCGGGTTTTCATCGGGAAAATCCGGAAATCTGGTAATTTCCGCGACCGCCGCGTCGCCGTCTTCACCGAGCTTGACGTTGTTCGAGAGCACGATTGGGCCGCGCAGACGCGAGTCGTCCGGCTCGAGCCACATGCTCTTTCCGCGCCGGCGCAGCACGCCTGCGACGCGCGGGTTGCGCCGCGCCACGACGTATTCGACGCGGCCCTCGGCGCCACGCGACGAGCGATTGACGACCGTCACTTTGACGCGATCACCGTGCAACGCGGGTCCAATCGCTTCCGGCGCGATGTACAGGTCGTCGTGACCGACCGCGTTCACGAAGCCGAAGCCGCGCGGGTTCAACGAGAGCACGCCATCCCAGCTCTCGCTTTGAGTCACTTCCCGCAGCTCGGCGGTGTAACGATCGCCGCTCACGCGCTTGATCCGCTTTTGATCGGCGAGCTCGTCGAGAGCAGCCACCAGCTTCGGCAGTTGCGCGTTGGTGAGGCCGAGGCCGCGCGCGAGTTCACGCGGGTGAACGGGTTTTTTTGCCTCGACGACGAAGCGAATCACTTCGCCCTTCGCCGGGATTCGACTAGCCATGGCGGCCTTCTACCACCTTCCGGCAAGCGTTGGTTTCTCGGCGACGACGCCGGGAGCCGGTCGAGGGCTTTCGCTTTTCGCGCGGCTCGCGCTAACACTTCTTTCGTGCGAAGGGCGCTTGGTCTGTTTGGTGTGCGGCTCGCCGCGGTCTTCTCTTTGGCCGTCTCGGCAGCGCTTTTGGTCGATTACATCAGCAGTACGCCGACGTTCTGCGGCGTGGGCTCCGGCTGTGCCGTGGTCCGCAGCAGCGGCTTCGGCTACCTGAGCATCGGCGAGTTGAACCTGCCGGTGCCGGCGCTGGGCATGGTGGCGTTTGCCCTGCTGCTGGGCAGCGCGTTGACCCGCGGGTTGCAGCGCTGGGTGCCGTTGATCGCGGGCCTAGGCGGGGCGATCGGCCTCGGCTTGTTCAGCCTGCAGTTGATCAAGATCGGTCACCTCTGTTCCCTGTGCGTGGGCGTCGATGCTTTGAGCGTCGTGGCGGCGATTTGCGGCTTCTTGCAATGGACCGGAGAGGGCGACGCGAACGAGGAATTCGGATTGCGTTGGGGCGCGTGGCCGTTGCTCGCAACCCTGGCTTTGTTCGCGCCGCTTGCTTGGCCGCAGGTACGTCCGCGCGCGCCGGTGCCAGCGGGCGTACAAAAGCTGTACATTCCCGGCAAAATCAACGTGGTCGAGTTTGCCGACTACGAATGTCCGTTCTGCCGTCGATTGCACCCGGAGCTGAAAGCGGTGATCGACAGCTACCCTGGCAAGGTCCACTTCACGCGCTTGAATTTGCCGCTCAAGAGCCACGAATTCGCGCGTGTCGCCGCCCAAGCCCAAGTCTGTGCCCGCGAACAGGGTAAGGGCGACGAAATGGCGGATTTGCTGTTTGCAGCGGAAGATCTGCACCCTTCGAGCAATCGCGAGCTGGCCAAGGGGCTCGGTGTGGAGCTCGGCGCGTACGACCGGTGCATCGCCTCTGGTGCAGCCGACAAGCTCATCGATGCCGAGTCCAAGATCTTGCTCGATGCCGGCTTACAAGGCCTGCCGACCACCTACGTCGGCGCCCAAACCATCCTCGGCGCCCAGCCGGAGGAAGTATTCCGTGATGCGTTCGACCGCGCCGCGCGCGGCGAAGGCGAGCACGGGATTCCGGCATCGGTTTATTGGCCGCTGATCGTCGCGCTGGCTGCGGCCATCGGTTGGGTCGGGCGCGTGCGCCGTGCTACGCTCTGACATGGAACAATCGAATTCGAACGACAGCGCGATCAAGGAGATCGCCACCCAAGCACACGTCCCGTTCGAGGTTTTCAAAGCGCTGCCCAAGACGGACTTGCACGTCCATCTGGATGGCTCCCTGCGCCTGGAGACCATCCTCGAGCTCGCCAAGGCCGAAAAGGTCGAGCTGCCAGCGAACGACGTCGAGGGGCTCCGCGCCGCCATCGGCTCGGGCAATAATTTCGGCTCCCTCGTCGAGTATCTGCGGGGTTTCGAGATCACGCTGCGCGTGATGCAAACCGAGGCCGCGCTGGAGCGCATCGCGTTCGAGCTCGCGGAAGACGCCCACCGCGAAAACGTGCGCTACATGGAGGTCCGCTACGCGCCGATGCTGCACACCCAGCGTGGTTTGAAGCTGACCAAAGTGGTCGAAGCCGTGCTCGATGGCTTGCGCCGCGCTCGTGAAACCTACGGCATCAAAGCGACCGTGATCATCTGCGGCATCCGCAACATCTCGGCGGAGTCTTCGTATCAGATGGCCGAGCTCGCCGTGGCGTACAAGGGGCGCGGCGTGGTCGGCTTCGATCTAGCCGGCGCGGAGGCGGATTTTCCGGCCAAGCATCACCGCGCTGCGTTTCAACTCGTGCGCGACAACAACATCAATTGCACCATCCACGCGGGCGAGGCGTACGGACCGCAATCGATCGCGCAAGCCATTCACGTGTGCGGCGCGCACCGCATCGGCCACGGTTGCCGGCTGCGTGAGGACGGCGATCTGATGCAATACCTCAACGACCACCGCGTGCCGCTCGAGTGCTGCCCTTCGAGCAACGTGCAAACGGGCGCAGTGAAGGATCTCGCTTCGCACCCGCTCAAGTTGTATTTCGACCTCGGCTTGCGGGTCACGGTAAACACCGACAATCGCCTGATCACGGACACCAGCGTCTCGAAAGAGCTGTACTTGGTGCACACGCAGATGGGCGTGCCGTTTGCCGACATCAAGAGCATCGTGCTGTCTGGCTTCAAATCCAGCTTCCAACCGTTTCACGAGAAGCAAGCGGCGCTTCGTCGCGTCGGCGCCGAACTCGACAAGTACGACGACCACGGCGTGTTGATCGCGTCGCAAAATGGCGCCAAGAGCGAACGTCCATCGCGCCGCCCGCGCGGGAGCGCTGAAGTCACCGCCGACGCCGAGTGAGCCCGGTCCCGGGCTGAAGTCTGGGGGTCGGACCGCGACGCCGAAGGCTGGGACGTCGCGCGGGACGCCGCGTGACCATCAAAAAATCTCTCCCGCCCCGATAAACTATCGGAATTACTTTGAATTATTTAGAGGCGCGGCGAGGGGACCTGGGTTTGTTGCTCCGGCCGGATCCATTCGCTAGGTTTGCCGACCCCCTTTCGAGGAGCCTCCCCCCCAATGGCACGCGTCACCGTCGAAGATTGTTTGGAACAGGAAGAGAATCGCTTTGCGCTCGTGGTGCTCGCCGCGCAGCGGACGCGCACGATCATGAAGGGTGGACCCTCGCTGGTGAACGCGAAGAACAAGCCGCCGGTGATTAGCTTGCGTGAGATCGCGGCGGGCAAGGTGCGCTTTCACCGTCCGTCGGTCGAAGCGGTCGCCGAATACATCAACGAACTCGGCCGCGTGAATCTTTGAGCGGCAAAGCGCGTAGCACCGAGACGCGCACGATCCGCGACTTTGGCGCCGCCGCCGATGACGGCGCCAAAGGGCACTACGAAGATCCGGCGTACTACGCGAAGACGTACAAGGATCGCCGGCACGACGTCGATTACTACGTGCGCCTGGCGCGTCAGTCGAAGGGTCCCGTGCTCGAGTACGGCGTGGGCAACGGCCGCATCGCGCTGCACGTGGCGCGCGCGGGCGTCGAGGTTCACGGCGTCGATCTGTCGAAGCCGATGCTCGACGACTTCGAGGAACGCCTCAAATTAGAGCCAAAACAGGTGCGTGCTCGCGTCTCGCTGGCACAGGGCGACATGCGTACGTACGAGCTCGGCAAGCGCGTGCCGCTCGTTTATGCGCCGTTCAATTGCTTCCTGCATTTGTACACGCGCCCTGACGTGGAGGCGTTCCTCGCTCGCGTCAAAGCGCACCTCGCGCCGGGTGGGCGCTTCGTGTTCGACTTCTCGGTGCCGCACGGTGAGGACCTGTCGCGCGATCCCGAGCGCAGCTACGGCTCGCCCAAGATTCGGCATCCCACGACCGGCGAGCTCGTCAAGTACGCGGAGCGCTTCGAGTACGACCGATTGCGCCAGCTGCTCTTGATCTGGATGGAGTTCGAGCCCGAGGGCGGCGGTAAGCCGTGGAAGGTGCCGCTCACACATCGCCAGTTCTTCCCGCGCGAGGTCGAGGCGCTCTTGCACTACAATGGCTTCAGCGAGATCTTTTTTACCGCGGACTTTACCGATCAACCCGCCGATCAGTGGGTCGACTCGATGGTCGTCAGCTGCCGCGTGGCGCCTTCCGCTCGCGCTCGGAAAACCTCGTTACTCAGTCGCGGCAAGGTGCTCGTAACGAGCAAGAAGAAGCGGGTTCGACGCGCCTGACCTTGCCGGGCTGGCGCGGGACGCTTAGCTTACTCTCGACCCAATGCCCGCCGATTTTTACAAAGAGCTCGGGGTATCCCGCGGCGCCAGCGACGACGAGATCAAGAAGGCTTATCGCAAGCTCGCGGCGCAGCTTCACCCAGACAAGAACCCGGGTGACAAAAAGTCCGAGGCCCGGTTCAAGAACGTGAATCGCGCTTACCAAGCCCTATCTGATAGCGAAAAACGTCGTATTTACGATGAGTTCGGTGAAGAGGGCCTGCGTGAGGGCTTCAACCCAGCGGCCGCGCGAGCGTACCGCGGCGGCGGCATGCCGGGCGGCTATCGTCGCGGCCGCAGCAGTGGCTCGATGAACGTCGAGGACATGTTCAGCACCCCGGGTGCTGATGTGTCCTCCGGGGGTATCGGCGATCTGTTCGGGGACCTGTTTAGTCGAGCCGGGCGGCGCCCGTCGAACGCGGGCATGAAGGGCTCGGATATCGCAAGCGAGGTCAGCGTGGATTTCATCTCCGCGCTGCGCGGTGCGGAGCTCAAGCTCCGTCTTCAAGACGGCGGGGACGAGATCACCGTGCGCGTTCCGCCCGGCGCCGGCGACGGCGACAAAGTGCGGATTGCGGGCCATGGTGCGCCAGGAGCGTACGGCGGCCCGCCTGGGGATTTGATCCTCAACATTCGCGTCAGCAAGCACCCCCACTTCGAGCGCTCCGGGTTGGACCTGTATCTCGATCTGCCGATTACCGTGGGAGAGGCGTACCGCGGGGCGAAAGTGCGCGTCCCCACGCCCGACGGCGCGATCACGCTGACCGTGCCCAAGCATGCCCAGAGCGGCCAAGTGGCCCGCCTGAAGGGTCGGGGCGTGAAGCGCAAGAGCGAGCAGGGCGACCTGTACATACGCTTTCAGATCAAATTGCCCGTCACCCAATCGGAAGAGATCGACGCCGCCATCAACACGCTCGACGCGGCGATGACCGGCGACGTACGCGCTGACGTGCATTTCTGACGGCCGCTCGCGCGGGTACGGCGCCTGACCATGAGGTGCGATGCAGGAGTGGGGCCGCCCCCCTCTCGAAGGCCGAGAGCCGGGTGTAGGCGGAGGTATGCCGTTTTTTTGGCCGATTGCGGCGCGGCGAGCGAGCATCGGGGCAGGTCACTCGAAGGAGGCCCAGGCCCGCATGGAACTTCATCAAATTCCCCGCAGTATTTTCAAGCAGACGCCGCCGCCGCTTTGGTACGTCACGAACGGCGATCTCACCGTGGGCCCGGTGGTCACCGGTTTGTTGATTCGCGGGGTCGAAGCCGGGCGCGTGCCGGAATTTTGCCAGGTGAGTCCGTATCACGGTGATTGGCGCGCGTTGAACGCGGTGCGCGAGATCGCGGCCCTGACCAGCAAGACCAATGGCACTGCGCCGAGCGCGGAGCAGTTGCAAGAGTGGGCGCGACCGATCGAGCGCATCAAAGACGAGTGTGAGCTCAGCCACACCGTCACCTGGCTGGCTTTGATCACGACTGGCGCGGAGAGCGCGATGTTTCACTATCGCGGCCGCAATCAGCGGCAATTGATCACGCGCTCGGTGCTCGGCCCGATCTCGAATGAACGACTCGGCTTTCCCTTGCCGGAAAACGATCTCGTGCTCCGCGCGGCGCGCCGCGGTCGCCCCGTGCTCGGACCCCCGTATGGTCCGACGGAAGATGCGCTCGCCATTCGCTTTGCCAGCAGCCGCGGCGGCGTGGGAGCAGCGGCGATGATTCCGATCTTCATCGGCGAGCAGCTGACGGCGATGCTCGAGCTTTCGCGTCCGGGACATGCGTTCCGGCGCACCGACTTGCAGCGCGCGGAGCGCATCGCTCAACGCGCCGTGCGACCGCGCGTGAATTGAGCGCGCGCGAGGAGTCAACGCGCTGACGCGCCGTGGACATTTTCGGCGCGTCGGCCCGTGTCAGCGATTTGACGCGATTCATCGGCATTTTTAGGTGATTTTTTCGAGATCCGAGCGCAGACGCGTGGCACTTTTCTTAGTGCCGTGAGCGTCACTGGGATCTCGAACTACAGCACCGAGCAGATCGCGAGTCTGTCGACGACGGACTTGCAGAGCATTTCTGCGGCTGATTTTTCGGGCTTGGTCGCCTCGCAGATCGCGGCGCTGAGCACGAAGCAGGTGGGAGCGCTCACTTCACCGCAAGTCTCGGCGCTGACGGTCAGTCAGATCTTGGACTTTACGGCTGCGCAATTCTACGCGCTCGCCACGCAACAAGTCGCGTCGATTTCCGCGACCGACATCGCGGCGCTGACCAGCAAGCAGCTCAGTCAGATCACCGTGACCGAGATCGCGCAGCTCAGCCACGCCCAAATTTCGGCGCTCGGTAGCTCGCAAATCTCGCTGCTGAGCGCGACGCAGGTACGCGCATTCTCGCCCGAGCAACTCGCGTGGCTGAGCAATGAGCAGCTGACTGGGTTGACCGCGACACAGCTCGGCTCGATGACGACCACGGCGGTCGCGAGCCTGAGCACGACTCAGCTTTCGCAGTTGAGCACGGATCAGCTGCGCGGGTTGACCGGCAACGCGATCTCCGCTCTGGCAGCGACTCAGATCGACGCCTGGTCCGACGCGCAGTTCGCCGCCCTGACGACCACGCAGCTGGCCGCGCTGAGCAGCACGGATCTGAGTGAGCTCAGTCCGAGTGACCTCGGAGCGCTGAGCGCCGCGCAAATCGGCGCGCTCGCGCCGCGCTCGTTGAACGGTCTCTCAGAAACTCAAGTGGCGTCGTTGAGCACAGCGCAAATTGCCGGGCTGCGCGCCGCTCAGCTGAGCTCGTTACAAGAGACGCAGCTGAACGCGCTGTCGGTCGCGCAACTGAACGCGTTGAGCTCCAGCGCGCTCGTCGGCCTGACGGCGGTCGAGCTGTCGCAGCTCAGCAGCACGCAAATCGCGGCGCTGTCGACCACCGTACTCGGCGGGTTGAACAGCGCGCAGCTCGCCGGGCTGCGCTCCGAACAAGTCGCGGTGCTGGGCGCCGAGCAACTGCTGTCGCTCAAGGCCACTCAGCTGGCTGGACTCTCCGTGACCGGCGTTGCCGGTTTGAGTCCCGCGCAAGTCGCCCAGCTGAGCACGACGCAAATCGCGGGACTTTCGGGCGCCGCGCTGAACGCGCTGACTCTAGCCGATCTGAACGTGCTCAGCACCGCGCAGCTCTCCGCCTTGACCTCCACGCAGGTGCGCACGCTGAGCAGCACCACGCTCGGCCAGCTGACAGCCGATCAAGTCGCTGCGCTCGGTTCGACCCAGCTCTCGGTGCTCGGCGCGGCAGCGCTCGCCGGCTTGAGTGAAGCGCAGATTGCAGCGCTTTCCAGCGCACAATTGAAGGGTCTGACCGCGGGTCAAATCGGCGCGCTGGGCGCGACGCAGGTCGCCGCGCTCGCGCCCAGCCAGCTCGCCGCGTTGACCACGAGTGCGATCGCCGGACTCACGGCGGCGCGCGCGGCCGCGCTGAGCAGCGAGCAATTGGCGACGCTCGCCGCAACGCAGCTCGGGGCCTTCTCCGCCGCGGCCGTGCGCGGCTTGGTGGCGAGCGAAATCGCGACTCTGACGACCGCGCAGCTCGCGGGCTTCAACTCCACGCAACTCGGCGCGCTCAGCACGAGCGCGATCGACGGATTGAGCGTGACGCAACTGAGTGCGCTCAGCACCACGCAACTGCGTGGCCTGAGCGCAGCGTCGGTGAGCGAGCTTTCGCAGATGCAGGTCGCGTCGCTTTCGAGCGGCCAGCTGAGCGCGCTCACGACCACTCAGCTGCGCGGCTTGACCAGCGCCGATCTGGGGGAGCTGAGCGCGACTCAATTCGGCCAGCTCAGCACCACGCAGCAGGCCGGCCTCAGCGCCTCGGCCTTGCAGGGCTTGACTGCCGAGCAGCTCGCGTCGCTAAATACCGCGCAACTTCGAGCACTTAGCCCGACACAGCTGGGCGCGCTCACGACCACCAACCTGGCCGCGTTGAGCGCAGCGCAACTGAGCGCGCTCGCTACGACCAGCCTCGGCGGGGTCAACGCGACGGGGCTCGGCGCGCTTTCGATCACGCAGTTGAGCAGCCTCGCCTCGACGCAAGTCGGCGCGCTGAGCGTCGCTGTGCTCGGCGGCCTCAGTGAAGCCCAAATGGCGTCGCTCGCGACGACGCAGCTCGCCGGGCTGAGCGCCACGCAAATTCGAGGCATGAGCACGACGCTGCTCGCGAGCCTGAGCAGTACGCAGTTCGGCGCGCTCAACAATACGCAGCTGGGCAACCTGAGCTCGAATCAGCTCAACGCGCTGTCGACCGAGCAGCTCGGCGTGCTGCAATCGACACAGCTCGGGGCGCTCTCCGTCGCGGCGATCAAAGGCTTCAGCGTGGATCAGTTGGGCTCGCTCAGCACCACTCAACTCTCGGGCGTGAGCGCGACGCAACTGGCCGGCTTCACGACCACCGCAATTTCTGCGCTGAATAGCACGCAAATCGCGGCGCTCAGCACGACGCAAATCCGCGCGTTGGCTTTCACGGAGGTCGCCGTACTCGCGGAAACACAGCTGGCCGCCCTCGGTACCACGCAAATCGCGGCGCTCAGCACGACCGCAGTGGGCGGGCTCACGGCCACAGGTCTCTCGCAGCTCAGCGTTGCGCAGCTCTCGGCGCTCAGCGCGCCACAGTTCGGCTCGCTCAATGCGGCTGCGGTGGGCGGTCTGGCAGAGTCGCAGATCGCCATCTTGAGCAACGCGCAGATCGCCGCGCTCAGCTCGAACCAAGCGCGCGGGCTTACGACGACTGCCCTCGGCGCTCTCGACGCCGCGCAGCTTGCGGCATTGACGGTAAGTGCGCTGAAGGGCCTCTCGCCGAGCGCCATTTCTGCCCTCACGACCGCCCAAATCGCGCAAATTTCGACGACACAACTCAAGGCCCTCTCTGCCCAGCAACTCCAGGGCTTGAGCGGCGACCAACTGGCGACGCTGAGCGCTGCGCAGCTCGCGAGCTTCGCGCCAACGCAGCTGATCGGGCTGACTACGACCGCCATCGACGGACTGCTCACGACGCAGCTCGCGGCGCTCAGCACCACGCAAGTCGCAGCGCTGAGCGCAGCTGCTGTCAGTGAGCTCAGCGCGACGCAGCTGGCCGTGCTCTCGACGGCGCAGCTCGGGGCCCTGAGTGCCACGCAAATCCGCGGCATGAGCAGCGTCGACGTGTCAGAGCTCGAGCCGAGCGCCCTGGCAGCGTTCAGCGCGAGCCAAGTCGCGGCACTCGGTGCGAGCGCCGTGCTCGGCTTGAGCGAGGCGCAAATCGCCGTCCTGTCGACGACGCAAAGCGCGGGACTGACACGCACCGCGCTCGCCGCCTTGGGAAGCGCGCAATTGGCGGCATTTGCCGAGACTCAGATCGCGGCACTGGGCACCGCGGCCCTGGCTGGCTTGAGCCCCGACACCCTCGCCAGCCTCGACAGCAGGCAATTTGCGGCGCTCACCTCGAAGCAGCTCGGCGCATTGTCCGCCTCACA
>Ga0164307_10001116_pt1 | contig 12019 bp, 16 predicted proteins | sample Whisoiple_243_MG_FD_110214 | JGI IMG/M metagenome (GOLD analysis project Ga0164307, IMG submission 110214) | Soil microbial communities amended with fresh organic matter from upstate New York, USA - Whitman soil sample_243_MG | ecosystem: Environmental > Terrestrial > Soil > Unclassified >...
AGGCTGTCAACCGGGTCTGCGACGGATAAGGTCTGATCCTCCGCACAGGGGGTGACGTGAAGTGGCTCTTTGGAGTGACGAAGGTCGGTGCGGGGATTCATGACCGACTCGCCGTCCGTCCGAGGGTCGGCCGGGGCTTCCAGCGGGATCAGGTGACCGGTTGCCGGTCGGTCCGCGATGGTGTGGAGCCTGCTGCGACAGCGAATCTCCGACTCAGGTCAGTAGCTGTAGTGTCCCCACCGGCTGTTCAGGGCGTCGTACGTGTATCGCGGCAGGCCCTTGATGGCGCTGGTGCGGAACGGGCGGCCGCAGTCGTCGATGCGGACGGTGCCGATGCGGCCCTGGGAGGACCAGTGGTACCAGAGGCAGTCGCACGTGCAGGTGCCAGCGGTGACCAGCAGCACTTCGGGGTCCCTCGCGGAGACTCGGTAGGGCATGGGCACGGCCGGTATCGGTGTGGGGCGGCCTTCGGCGGTCCTCGGTCAGACTCCGGAGAGCCGGTTTGAGAGGTCGAGGGCGCCGGTCGGCGCGCCGGGCCTCTGTGTGGCGACGACGTTTTGGTCGGTCAGGTCGGCCGACCAGGTGGCCACGACCATCCCGGCCTCCGCGATCAGGGCCTCGGTGCGGCGCCGGTAGCTGCACGCTTCACACCGCCCGGCCGTCTGCTCCAGCCCGCAGTCCTCGCACGCCAGCGTCTGACGAGCCGTGTCAGCGGCGGCTGCGGCCGTACGCTCGCGCTTCGCCTGCTCCTGGTCAGCCGCACGGGCCTCATCTCGCCGGGCCTGCTGCGGGCGAGTCTCCTCTTGGCGCGCCGCGGACACTTCGGCTTCGCGAGCAGTCTGCTCACGCAGTTGCTCCTCGATGAGGGGACGGCGCTTCGCGTCGCTCAGGCCGGGCAGATCCAGGTCGATCTGCGCAGCGGTCTTCGCCCGTCGGGCTCGTCGGATGTACACCACGGTGCTGCAGTTCTCGCACTCGCCGCCAGTGTCCAGCCGGGTGCCGTCGATCGCGGTTCACCTCCGCTCGAGCGGTGAACCGTGGGAGTACCGGTTAGCCCTCGACGTGGATCGGCAACGCCATGGCAGGGGCCCGGCCCTATGTCAGGCGACGTCGCCGAACGATGACTCACCCCCGACCCAGAAAAATGCGTGGCACGTATTTTTGCGCGCCACGCATCTTCTGTTAGTGTGAACAGTATGAGCGGTCTACGGGAACGCAAGAAGGAAGCCACGCGCGCGGCGCTGAGCTGGGCCGCAGTCCGGCTCACCGCCGAGCGCGGGTGGAGTGCGGTCAAGGTCGAAGACATTGCCGCGGCGGTCGGCGTGTCGCCGCGCACCTACAACAACTACTTCTCCAGCAAGGCCGAAGCGATCGCCTTCCGGCATCTTGAGCGCTCGTTGCGGCTCGCGGCCGAGCTGCGTCAAGGACCGCCCGGTGAGCCGCTGTGGGAGGCGATCATGCGCGCGGCATTGCGACAGTTGGAGCCTGGGCCCGAGGTGGAGCACATGCCGCCTCAAGGCCCCGAAGAGTGGGCGGCCGGCCTGCGGGTGATGCTGGCCGAACCCGCACTGGAGGCCGAGATGCTGCGCGCGGGCAAGATCGCGGAGAAGGAGCTTGCCGAGGCGATCGCCGACCGCGCAGGCATGAACCTCGGGACCGATCTCTACCCACGCCTGGTGGCCGCGAGCGTGATGGCCGCAAGCAATGTCGCTCTCGAACTGTTCGTGCAGGGCGGCACGGGCGAGCCGATGGAGGTTCTGCTGCCCCGAGCTCTGCGCATGGTTGCTGCCGGACTCCCCACCCCGTAAATCCCCCTTCTCGCTCTGAACAGGGGCTGCTGCCCGCAGCCTCTACCCCGCCACGCCCTGGAAAGGTGAATTGTCATGCTTGATGTCGTAATCGTCGGTGGCGGCCCGAACGGGTTGACGCTCGCCTGCGAGCTGGCACTGGCCGGGGTGCGCCCGGTCGTGCTGGAGCGTCTGGCCGGCCCGAAGACCGAGGCCCGCGCCAATGGCTTGGTCGGTCAGGTGGTGCGCATGCTCGACCGGCGCGGCCTCTACGCTCGCATCAGTGAGTCCGAGGAGCCGCCCCGCCCCGCACCCCGATACATGTTCGGCGCATTCACGCTGGATCTCACGGGGCTCGGCGACAGCAACCCCGTATGCCTCCTCCCGGCGCCCCAGGAGCACATCGAGAAGGTTCTCGCCGAACGCGCCGTGGAACTGGGCGTCGATCTCCGCAGGGGCCAGGAGGTGACAGATGTGCAGCAGGAGGACGACTTCGTCCGGATCACCCTGGCCGACGGAGAGACGTTCACCACCCGCTACCTGGTAGGGGCCGACGGCGGCCACAGCATGGTGCGGCGCCTGTCCGGCATCGACTTCCCCGGCGTGACCACCGACGACTTCATCACCCGCTCCGCGCACGTGTCCGTGGCGGACGAGCACCTGGGCCCCGACGGCAGCCTGCACGTCCCCGGCTACGGCACCCTGCCGCCCCTGCTCTACGTGCGCACGGAGTACGGCACGATCGCGTGGGGTCTGCTGCCCGGCCGAGTGCCTGTCCTCAACACCACCGAAACCGGCAGCCCGGACGAGTACACCACCCCGATGACCTTCGAGGAGATGATGGCGAGCGCCGAACGCGTGCTGGGCGTACCCGTCCCGCTCGCTCCGCCCAAGGGAGAGGGGCCCCACCTTCTTCGACGGCTGCTCGGCGGAAACACTCGGCTGGCAGAACGCTACCGGGATGGGCGGGTTCTGCTCCTGGGCGACGCGGCCCACGTGCACTCCGCGATCGGCGGCCCCGGGCTCAACCTCGGTCTGCAGGACGCGTTCAACCTCGGCTGGAAGCTGGCCGCCACCGTGCACGGGTGGGCCCCCGAAGGTCTGCTCGACACCTACGACGAGGAACGCCGGCCGGTCGCAGAACACGTCGTGGCCTCGACCCTGTCCCAGTCGGCGCTGATGCGCCCCGGACCGGAAGTCGGAGCGCTGCGGACCGTCTTCGGTGACCTGCTCGCCACACCGGGCGGAACGGAACACATCGCCCATCTGCTCGCCGGCACCACCGAGGGATTCGCACCCGACCTCGTGATCCACACCGACGCAGGCACCCGCCGACTGGCCGACGTGACCACCACCGGCCGCCCTTTGCTGCTGGACCTGAGCGGCGACTTCGCCGAGGCCGCGCAGCCCTGGCACGACCGGGTCGACATCATGAGCGGCAACGCCGACGGCACGAGCGCGACAGGTCTCCTGCTACGCCCCGACTGCCACATAGCCTGGACCGGAACCGAACCGAACGACGTCAGCGGCCTGCGAGCCGCGCTGTCCCAATGGTTCGGCGAACCGCAGAACGACGCCCACGAACCGGGCACCAATCGAAAGGGGATCAGCCCCACTTCCGGGTGAGAACGGGCTCTGCGACCGGACTCGGGTTCGGTGAGGGTCTGACGGCCGTTGATTGATCTCGCTCGCGTAAATGACCAGTTGCGAGAGTTCCGCGAACGCCCCGGAGCACGCTCACGACTCCGCCTGAAACTGGCGCTGCCGCGCGGCCCGCCCGTCCTCCCTGCCGCCAAGGCTGACGGGCGGCATTGTTGCATTGCTGTCGTCAAACGATGGCTAGCACAAGCGGTCGACGCGTCCGACGAACCTCCGCAATCCGGAGGGCGCGGCGTAATGCCGGGAAGCGGTGGTGGTGCCGACGCGAAACCGGCGGCGAGCTGGGCGTAGGTATGGCCGGAGCGCAGATGCGCGAGGACAAGCAGGGCTTGGCGGCCCGTGTGCAGGCGGCGTCACCGTGTTTCACGTTCCTTGCGGCGGGCCCGCAGGCGGGCGGCAGGAAGTGCAGGGGCGAGGTGGACACACCGATGCCGGACGGGTAACAAGCACGCAGAAGCTCCTGTTGGAGCCGTGATCTTGGTCGTGAACTCGTCTAACAGGAGCTTCTTCACGTCCGGACACCGTCCTCAGCCCAACTGCCACCCTGCCGGACCAGGTTGAAAAGGCTCACTGGTTCGAGGTCCCGCGGCCGCCGTACTTGCACGCTGACATGCGTTGGGAGCGGGCCGTCGCGGATGGCCTCACCGCCGACGTCTCCCATGCTTTCGGCATCTTCGACAGGACACTGTGCGGAATCCAGGTAGCCGGCATGTCACCGTCGGATTACTGGTGGCTGCCGGAGCGGGAGAACGCCTGTGGCGCCTGCCAGGATATGGCGGGTGTCATCGATGGCCGCTGGCCGCAGGCGTTGAGGGGCGAGGACGCGCGGGTCAGTGTGGCTCGGCGGCTTTGAGTCTTTCAAGTTCGGGGTCGACTCTCGTGTGAGCCCGCGGCTCATCAGGTCGATCATCGCGAGGCGGATCATCGCTTGGGAGCGGTGCGGGTGGGTTTCGTAGTCGCGGGGGAGGCGGCGGTGATTCATGAGCCAGCCGAATGTCCGCTCGACGACCCAGCGCCGGGGGATTACCTTGAAGCCCTTCTGGCCAGGGTCGCGGTGGGTGACTTCGACGTCGAGGGTGGCGCCGTGGTCGATGGCTTTGGTTCGATAGCCGCTATTGGCCCATGCCTTGGTGATTCTGGGGTGGGCCTTGGCGATGCGCGGGAGCAGGTGAATCCCGCCGGCATTGTCGGAGATGCTGGCCGCGGTGACGCAGACCGCGAGGAGGAGGCCGAGGGTGTCGACGCCGATATGGCGCTTGCGGCCCGCGATCTTCTTGCCCGCGTCGATGCCCTGGCCGGTGGTCGGGACGTTGGCGGACCTCTTGATGCTCTGGGCGTCCAGGGCCCATGCGCTCGGTTCGGCGTCCCGGCCTGCGGCCTCCCGGACAAGTCGGCGCAGCAGGCCGTTGAGCTGGTTGAACACGCCGTCCTTCTGCCAGGCGGCGATCCGTCGACGGTTTCCCACGGCGCGAAGTCGTGGGGGAGATAGCGCCGGGGGATCCCGGTGCGGTCCACGTACAACACCGCGTCCATGATCCGGCGCAGGTCGTGCTCAGGCGGTCGCCCGATCTGCAGGCCATGCGCTATGTCGGCGCCGCCTGCCCGGAGCGCACCGCGAGACTGCCCAGGTAGCGGGCCCGCTCCGGGCCCGGCCCGGCAGCGGAAGGGTTCGGCGCCTCCTGCTGGGCTTCGCGTAGGGCGTCGTCTCTGGCGTTGAGGGCCGCCGCGGCGGCGAGGAACGACGCCGGGCTGTGGGCGCCGGTGCCGATCGTGGACGGCTGGTCGGCCGGGGTCACGGACACCTCCCTAAGCCGTCACCATGTCGACGACATCATGTTTGTCATCCATTGGATGACATGTTACAACGGTGTCAGTGCAGCGCATTGGCAGCAACTGCCTACAACCCGCTGGAGGTGTTTCACGATGTTGATGCGCACTGACCCCTTCCGTGAGCTGGACCGGCTGGCGCAGCAGCTGGTGGGCCCGGGTACATGGTCGAAGCCGTCGGCGATGCCGATGGACGCCTACCGCGAGGGCGACGAGTACGTGGTGGCCTTCGACGTCCCCGGTGTCACCGCGGACGCGATCGATATCGACGTCGAACGGAACATGCTCACCGTCAGGGCAGAGCGCCGGCCGGTGGCGAAGGCCGACGACGCGCAGATGGAACTGTCCGAACGGCCGCTGGGCGTCTTCTCCCGCCAGATCGTGCTCGCCGACACCCTCGACACCGAGCACATCAAGGCCGACTACGACGCGGGCGTGCTCACCTTGCGCATCCCTATCGCCGAGCGCGCCAAGCCCCGCAAGATCTCCATCGGCGTCGGAACCGGCCACAAGGAGATCTCCGGCTGACACCGGCCGGAGGAGGTGCGGAGGACGGGACACCTGCTCTCCCCCTCACCCCGCCCTCCGCACCCCTACAGGCATCCGAAGAACCAGAAGGGCGGCGCCGAGATGACTCTGCGACGCGAAGCGTTCCTCGACCACGTGAAGGAACGCGGTGAGTACGGCACTGTCGACGAAGCCGAGCGCGCGGCCCGCGTGGTCCTCGCCCTGCTCGGCGCGCACCTTGTCGGCGAAGTCCGCGCCCAGCTCGCGGCACGCCTGCCGGAGGGCTTCGCCCTGATCCTGCTCAACCCGCTCCAGAGCGCCGAACCGCTGCCCCCGGAGCGGTTCCTGAGGGCGACTGCCGCCTGGATCGAGGGCGCTACCGAGCAGACCGCGACCTGGGACGTCAGCGCCGTGCTGTCCACGGTCGCCGACACCGCGGGCGAGGACCTCCTGAGACAGATCCTGCTCCAGCTCCCGGTCGGCTACGACCTCCTCTTCGGCCGCCCCCAACCTATCTGACCACCGGTGCCGCACACCGGCACCATCCCACCCTGGCTTGACGAAAGGCATGCACCGCAGTGATCACCGACGTGCGCGTACCGCTTGAGCACCACCAGCCGTACTCGTCAACGTACGAGCAGATGCTGGAGAAGGTCCGCTACGAAGGCGCCTACCCCACCCGCGAGCGAGCTGAGGAAGCCGTCCGCCTGATCCTCTCGGGGCTGGGACGCCAGCTGACCGGCGACGAACGCGTCGACCTGGCCGCCTGCCTGCCCCTGGAGGCCGCACGCGTCCTGACCGCACAGATTCCCGACGCCCAGCCGCTGACCGGCTGGGCGTTCGTCAAGGACCTCGCCGCCCGCTCCGGCGCCTCCCTGGCCACTACCCGCTGGGACACCGGGTCCGTCTTCGCCGCTGTCACCGCCCATGCCGGCCCCGACCTCATCACCCGTATCCTCCACCAGCTCCCCACGGGCTGGGCCCTGCTGTTCGGCCAAGCCGAACTCAACCCGGCCGCGTAAACGGCCCCTGCCCTCCCAGTGCCAGGCCGGCTAGCATGACGGTGCCCGACCCGCGCACGCGTACCCCGCACGGAGAGGCCGCCGCAGCCTCGGCATGACACTCCGGGCGAGGTCGGAGCCATCATGAAGACGACCTTGTCCGGGACGCCGAAGCGTCCCGGACAGTAGGCGCGGGCGCCAGCCACGAAGCAACTTGGGCAGGTACAGGTCTTCGTCGTCTCAGGCCGAGGCCAGCGGAGCGGATGACTCGGCGGCGCGACGGTGTGCGGCGTTGATGTGCTGCCCTTCTTCGAGCCGGTCTTCGATTGACGACAGGTGCGGCTCGGTGCTCGGCGGCCTGGCTCAGGCCAGGCGTAGGCAGAACGGGTGTCCGGCCGGGCTGGCGTAGATGCGGTTGCCGGTGCGGGTTTCCGGGGTGATCTCGTCGGTGGGGTGCAGTCGGGTGGCGCCGGCGTCGGTGGCCGTGCGGTCGGCGGTTGCGAGGTCCTCGACGCCGAAGTCGAGGTGCATCTGCTGGGAGGTGCCGTGCGGCCAGTTCGGGGCGGTGTGTCCGGGGGCGGACTGGACCACGATCACCGGGAGGCCAGGAGCCTGGACGAAGTGGTGGGTCGGCGTGGGAGTGACAGAACCGCCGAGCAGCCGGTGCCAGAAGGAGCTTTCCTTCTCGATGTCGGCGGCGTCGATGATCACGGAGGCCAGGGTGATGGGCATGGGGGTGTCCTGTTCGTATTGTCGGGGGTTGCTCAGACGGTCGGGATGATGCCGCCGTCGACGCGGAACTGTGCTCCGGTGAGCCATTTCGCGCGGCTGGAAGCGAGGAAGGCGATCATCTCGGCGACATCCTCGGGATCTCCTGGACGGCCCATGGGAACGTTCAGGTGGTCCACGATCTGCCGGGTGACCTCCTCGGTGGTGATGCCTTGCTTCTCGGCCATGTGCTTCAGGTGGGCGGTGGCGCCTTCGGTGGCGACGAAGCCGGGGAGGACACAGACCACGCGCACGCCATGCTCACCGACCTCGGTGGCCAGTTCGCGGCTGTAGGTGTTGAGCGCGGCCTTGGCGGCGGCGTAGGACGCTTCGGTGCGCTGGGGCAGTTGGCTGGCGATCGAGGAGACGTGCACGACGACGCCGGAGCCCCGCTCGACCATTCCCGGCACCAGCGCCCGGTCCAGGCGCACGGCGCTGAGGAGGTTCATCTCCAGGTCCGCCTGCCAGGATTCGTCCGACCGGCTCAGGGTCGGCGCCGGGGTGCTCGCCGCGCCCGCGTTGTTCACGAGCACGTCCACACCGCCCACCTGCTCGACGACGCGGCGGCCGAGTTCGGCCACTCCCTGCTGCGTGGAGAGGTCAGCTGCGAGGAATGTGGCACCGCTGTCCTTGTCGGGCCGGCTGCGGGAGGCCGTCAGCACGGTCGCGCCCGCGGCGACGAAGCGGCGCACGGTCGCCGCTCCCAGGCCCCGGCTGCCGCCGGTGACCAGGACGCGAAGGCCCTCGAGGCTGTTGTCCGTGATGGGCATGGGGATTCTCCTCCGTAAGATGAACCTGACTCCGGAAAGGTACACGTAAACGGAACCGGACTCACCTTGTGGAGGTTTTCTTGTCGTCATCACGCCCGCTGCGTGCCGACGCGCGACGCAACCGCGAGGCACTGCTGTCCGCGGCCCGCCAGGCGTTCCTCGGCGGCGACGCCGACGCGCACGTCGAGGACATCGCCCGCAGCGCCGGCGTCGCCGTCGGAACGCTCTACCGCCACTTCGAAACCCGCGACGCGCTGATCGAGGAGGTCTACCGCAAAGAGGTCGACGACCTGTGCACCGAGCCCGGCGTCCTGCTGGACCAACATGCGCCGGAGGAGGCGCTGCGGCGCTTCCTGCTGCTGCTCGTGGACCACGCGGCGGTGGGCAAGGGGATGTCCGGGGTGCTGGAAAGCATCATGGCAACGGACTCACCGGTCTTCGACGACGCCCGTACGCGGATGGCCGGCGCCCTCTCTCTGCTGCTCGAAGCCGGAAGTGCGGCCGGCACCGTACGCGACGACGTCACAGGGCCCACTCTGTTGCGTGCCCTGGGCGGCATCTGCGGAATGCGCGCCACGGCGGGCTGGCTGGTAGAGGCCAGGCAGATCACCGCCCTCCTCTTCGACGGCCTGCGACACGGCGCCCCGCAGGCACCTTGAGCCGGGGGCCGCGCGCCGCGTGCCGCCGACCAGGTCCTGCCCATCACTCCTGACAGCTCCCGTCGTCGTCCTCGTCCAGCTCGAGCGTGTCCGGGGCGCGCTGCGCGCCGGCGGCCGGGACTCTGGCGGTGAAGCTGTAGCGGCCGAGCAGGTTCAGGTTGCGGTGCTTGAGCGGGGACAGGTGGGCGATGTCCTCGTCCCGCAGTTCGTGGCCCTCTGCGCGGAGTTGGGCGCGGCGGCGTCGAGGTACTTCGTCGTCCGGAGCACGATGGCGATGAGGACCAGGCCGAGCGCGCCGAGCTGGTCCTCCATCTCTTCCCGGTACGCCTGGTGGATGCTGCCGCGCTTGCCGTGGCACACGTCGCGGGCGAGCTTGTGGCGGGACTCCTGCACGTGAGCTGCCGGTTCATCTGCCGCCGGTAGGCGTCGTCGACCGGGTCAACCCCCCACAGCAGATGCTCGGTCTTCGCGATCCGCCCGTACCGGCCAGCTTCTCCAGCCGGTCGGTGAGGCGCGCCCCCAGGCACACCCGGTGGCCGTCGGCGGCCAGGCGCAGGGCCGTCGCTCACCGATCCCGCTGCTCGCGCCGGTCACCAGAAGGACCTTGCCGGTCTGCGTCATGACGACGTCCTTCCCGCACATGGACGCTTCCGCGGTCGGCTGACTGCGCCACCGCATCCGTGCGGGGCAGCGGGCATGGACCAGGACGGCTGCTGCCTGGGTGCGCCACACCCAGGCAGCGCACCGCACGGCTGCTTAGCCTGTAGGCATGGACAGGAACCACCTGGGAGCCTTCCTGCGCGCCCGCCGGGCCGGCCTCACACCGCAGGACGTCGACATGGCCAGCCACGGCACACGCAGGGTCACCGGACTGCGCCGCGAGGAAGTCGCGGTCCTCGCCGGGGTCAACGCCGACTACTACACCCGCCTGGAACAGGGCCGCGAACGCAACCCCTCGCCCCAGGTCCTGGACGCCCTCGCCCGCGCCCTGCGCCTGGACGGCGATGCACGCACCCACCTATTCCGCCTCGCCGGCAGCTCACCCGGAACGCCACGCACCCTCCACACGGCAGCCGCGGTGAGCCCGGCGCTGCGCCAGCTGATGGACGGCTACCCCCACACCCCAGCATTCGTCCTGGGCCGCACCCTGGACATCCTCGCCACCAACACCCTGGCCGACGCGCTCTTCACCCCGTTCGACCCGGCCGACAACCTGGCCCGCATGATCTTCCTCGACCCCGCAGGGCGCCACTTCTACACAGACTGGGAACGCGCCGCCCAGGCCGCCGTCGCCAACCTCCACGAAAGCGCCGGCCTCGACCCCGACAGCCCCCGACTACACCGCCTCGTCACCGAACTCACCAGGCACAGCACAGAATTCGGCCGCCTGTGGAAGGCCCACCACGTCCGAGGCAAAAGCCGGGACGCCAAGAACCTGAACCACCCCGAAACCGGCCCCCTCAACCTCACCTACCAGGCCTTCGACGTCCGCGACGCCCCTGGCCAGCAACTCATCATCTACCACGCCGAACCAGCCAGCCCCAGCGCCCGAGCCCTCAGCCTCCTCGGCTCTCTCCACGCCACCCAACACCACACCCGAACCCAACCCCCGACGCCTGGAAGAGATCATCCGCAACCTCGGTGACCGCATCGAGGAGGCACGCGTCAATGGCTGGCTCGGCGAAGCCCAAGGCCGCCAGACCAGCCTCGAAGCCGCGCGCAACGAACTCGCCTCACCCGACCGCCTCACCAGGAACCGCAACCCTGGCGGCGAGAAGGGCCTCACGGTCGACGCCGCCTCGTGGCTCGACGCCACCGAGCTGTGGGGCACGGCGATGCCGCGCACTATGCCGCCGGTGCGGGCAGTCTCGCGCCCGCACCGGCGGCGTGAACGGCTGCGCACGCGACACGCATAAGGTGATGCCCATGACGCCTGAGGAGGAGAAACGCCCGCGCGCGCTGCTCGCGGGCGCTTCAAGCCGGTGGGTGCTGCTGCTGCCGTGAGGCGTGGCGTTCGTGCTCTGCGTCGCCCTGCTCCCCACCGGCGACGCCGCATACGCCCCGTCGTTCCTGACCGGTCAGGGTTCCAGCCTCGCCCTCGTCGGCGCCTACGCGCTCGCCGCCTCGCTGGCCGCGCACCGCGACCACACAGCGGCCTTCGCCGCCTGCGAAAGGGACCTGCGCGGTCTCGTCGAACTGAACCAGAAACAGGTCACGGACGGCGACGCGGCGCTGTTCCCCACCACTGCCGAGGCGCTTGAGAGGCGCAACGCCCGACTCCGCGCCCTCGCCGCCTCACCACCGGCCACCGTGCGCCCGGCGCACATCGCCCTCACACTGCCCGAACCCGTCCATGACGACCCCAGGGATCGTTGTCCCCCGTCCCCGAGAGGGGCGGCGCTCCGGGGTGTTCAGGCCGAGGTCCGCGCCGGCTTTTCAGCTGGGCGGGCGGCTCGACAGCGCCGTTCGCGGCCTCGGCGAGCGGTTCGGCGCCCTCATCACGGTGGGCGTGTGGGTGTTCGCCCTGGGGACGTCCGGCATGATCGACGCATCGATCAGCCGCAGCCGGGTGTGGCCGTGCGCCCTGCAGTGGGTGTCCACGACCGGCAGGGGGTTGTCGGCGGGGCCCATGCGGCACGTCCCGACGGCGTGGACGTAGTTGCCGATGTCGCTGCGGAGCCAGGCGTCGGCGAAGTCCTCGTCCAGGAGCGCCGGCACGTCGTGCCTCTGCTCGTCGACGCGGACCGACTCGACGATCGTGTCATTCCGATCACGGAGGAAGCCAACTTCCCGAAGTGCCCGGACCTCGATCACGAACAGGCCTGCGGGCTGATCTCAGCGGCCGGAGGGTGGGTGCCCGACACCCAGGCAGTCGGCAGCCTGGTTCTTCCTCCGCAGCTCTCGGAAAGTGGTGGTCAAGCAAGCACCCCTGGAACGGTCACCCGCTCCCCTCGTCGGCCGCAGTCACCCCGACTGACGTGGCAGGCGGGAAACGGCGGCCGCATTTCCAACACCTTGATCGACCAACTCTTGAGGAGACG
>Ga0164307_10001119_pt1 | contig 12007 bp, 11 predicted proteins | sample Whisoiple_243_MG_FD_110214 | JGI IMG/M metagenome (GOLD analysis project Ga0164307, IMG submission 110214) | Soil microbial communities amended with fresh organic matter from upstate New York, USA - Whitman soil sample_243_MG | ecosystem: Environmental > Terrestrial > Soil > Unclassified >...
GGTCCCCGCCCGACGGCGGCGCCGTCCCGTCACCCAGCCCGTGCACGACAGTCATGCCCGCTCACCCCGTTCCTCGATCACGGAGCGGCACTGTCCCAGAGGCCGTACACCCGACACGCCGGGCGTACCGGCGGCGAGCGCCGGACCCCTGGGCCCTGCAAGGAACAGCCGGTTAGGAGATCACCCGAACGCGCGAACCGGAACCAACGGAAGGCGGACGCCGTCCACCCCGACATCCACCGGACCAGCCGAAAGGACCTCATGACCACGGCCAGGACTTCGACCCGCTTCCTCTATGTCGCCCGGCACGCCGAGGCGTCCCCGGACGAGACCGAGCTGACGGAGCGGGGCCGACGCCAGGCGACCCTCCTCGGTGAGCGCCTCCGGGGCACACCGCTCGCCGCCGTCCACCACGGCCCGCTTTCCCGGGCCGCGCAGACCGCCCGCCTCGTCCACGATCAACTGGCGCAGGACATACCCCTCCACGTCGCGCAGGAGGCCGGGGACTACGTCCCGTACGTCCCGAGCCACCAGGAGCTTCCCGCGGATTCGGCCGACCGGTTCCTCGGCTTCCTGGAGCAGTTCCCGGAGGACGAACGGAGCCGGGGCCCGGAACTGGCGGACGCCGCACTGGCACGGTTCACCGGCGTGGCCCCCGGCGACGAGCCCCGTCACGAACTGGTGGTGACCCACGCCTTTCTGGCCGCCTGGTTCGTACGCGACGCCCTCGACGCGCCCGCCTGGCGCTGGCTGGGCCTCAACCACGCCAACGCCGCGCTGACCGTCGTCCGGTACACCCCCGGCCGGCCGGCGGCCCTGCTCATGGTCAACGACATGGGGCACCTCCCGGCGGAGCTCCGGTGGACCGGCTTCCCGCCCGAACTGCGCGTCTGAGGCGGTCCGGCGGATAGTTCCCCCGGACGGATGGTTTACGAGGCGCCCTCCACGCGGCCCCGGGTCGCGCGTGCCGCACTTCGTGATCATGCAAGACGTGATCTCCGTACCCCACAACTCAGCACGAGCTCGCCGGTTGTTGACAGCCACCGCACTCGTCGCAGCCGCCCTGGCCGCAAGCCTGCCCGCCGGACAGACCGCCAGGGCCGCCGCCCCCGAAGCCGTACCGCCACCCCGGCCCGTCACCGCAGCCGAGGCCCGCACCGCAGCGTGGCTGGAGGCGCACCCGCAACAGCCCGGGAACTTCTTCCGGGAGCTGCCCAAGGGAGGCGACCTGCACAACCACCTCTCCGGCGCGGTGCAGACCGAGTACCTCATCCAGCTCGCCGCCGACGACAACCTCTGCATCGACGCCACGACGACCGCCGTCGCACCGCCGTGCGCCACCGGCACCCGGCCTGCGGCCGACGCCCTGACCGATGCGGCGTTCCGCCAGAAGGTCATCCGGGCCTGGTCCATGCAGGACTTCCCGCAGGGGGAGTCGGGACACGACCACTTCTTCGCCACGTTCGGGAAGTTCGGCGCGGCGACGTCGCACCGCGGGAAGATGCTGGCCGACGTCGCGGGCACCGCCGCGGCGCAGAACCAGAGCTACCTGGAAACCATGGTCAGCCCAGCCTCGGCCGGAGCCAGGCAGCTGGCGACCGAGGTGGGCTGGGACGCGGACCTGGCGGCCCTGCACGGCAAGCTGCTGGCCGGCGGCAGGCTGGACCAGTTGGTGAGGGAGGCCAAGAAGGAGGCCGACACCGCCGACGCCGAGTTCCGCGACACCGCGGGCTGCATGACCGCGACCCCCCGCCCCGCCTGCCGGATCACGGTGCGCTGGATCTCCCAGGTGTCCCGCAACAGCGTCCCGGAGCGCGTCTTCACGCAGATCGCCCTGGGGCTCCGCCTCGCCGAACGGGACCAGCGGTTCGTCGCCGTGAACCTGGTCCAGCCCGAGGACGGCGAGATCTCCCTGCGGGACTACCGCCTGCACATGCGCATGCTGAACTACCTGCACGGCGTCTACCCCGACGCCCACATCACCCTGCACGCCGGTGAGCTCGTCCCCGGCCTGGTGAAGCCCGAGGACCTCACCTTCCACATCGACGACGCCGTACGCACCGGCCAGGCGGAGCGCATCGGCCACGGGGTCGACCTCGTGCAGGAGACCGACTGGCGCCGGCTCGCCCGCGACATGGCACGCCGCCAGGTCGCCGTGGAGGTACCGCTCACCAGCAACGCGCAGATCCTCCAGGTCGAGGGCGTCGACCACCCGTTCCCCGTCTACCGGAAGTACGGCGTACCCGTCGTGCTGTCCACCGACGACCCCGGCATCTCACGGGGTGACATCGGCCAGGAATACCGCCGGGCGGCCCGGACCTACGGACTCGGCTACCCGGAGCTGAAGGACCTGGCCCGCGCCTCCCTGGAGTACGCGTTCCTGCCCGGCCGCAGTCTGTGGCGCCCCGACCCCGTACGCCAGGGCTGGCGCCCGGTCCGCGAGTGCCAGGCACCGCAGTCCGAACGCTGCGCCCGACTGCTCGCGAACAACCCGAAGGCCCGGCTCGAATGGCGCCAGGAACAGAGCTTCCGCACCTTCGAGGCCCGCTACTCCGGCTGACGCCCGCGCGCCGGGCAGGGCGGGAACGTGCACTCCACCCACAGCACCTTCCCGCCCTGTCCGGGTAGTCCGCTCCTGATCGGGTACGCGCCCCAGCTCTCCGCACACTGCCGTACGAGCTGGAGCCCGCGCCCCCGTTCGGCCAGGACGTCGCTCTCGCCCAAGGGGCCGCCGCAGAACGGAGCCGGGATCTCCGGATTGCTGTCCCACACCCCGACCCGCACCCGGTTCCGTCCCGCTCCGCGCATACGGAGCGAGTACGGGCCCGAGGAGTGCCGGTACGCGTTGGTCACGAGTTCACTCGCCAGCAGCTCGGCCGTGTCGACCAGATCCCGCATCCCGTGCACCCGCAGGACGGTCCGCAGGGTCGACCGGGCGATCCCGGGCCCGCGGGGATCCTGCGGAAGTTGGAGGGTGTACGCCCAAGGCGGCGTTACGGTGGCCAGAACCATGGAAGTCTCCGTTCACGGAGGGGCGGTCGGGGTGCGTGTCGCAGAGCCCGGTGACGAGACCGCTCCGTCGAGCGGGGTACTTCCGGGCGGGTGGCCTGGGTCAAAGGTAGCCAGCTCCGGCTAATGCATTAACCGAAAGACGAGTAATGAGTGAACTGCCACCCTTCCGGGTGACCAGGCGTTCGAGGGGGCGGACCGACCGGTGAGGACCAATCCGACAGGCCGCCAACTGCGCCTTGGCGGCGAACTGCGCAAGCTCCGTGAACGTGCCGGCCTCACTGCTACGCAGGCAGGCGAGCTGCTGGGCGTGAAGCAGAACCAGATCAGCAACATGGAGGCGGGCCGCGTAGGCGTCAGTCCGGAGAGGGTTCGCACTCTGGCCGACCACTACCGGTGCTCGAACACCGAAGTCGTCTCAGCGCTCTGCGACATGGCCGCCCACCGTACGCGTGGCTGGTGGGAGGAGTACCGAGAGGTCCTGCCTCCACCCCTTCTCGACCTCGCCGAGAGCGAGCATCACGCGGAGCGACTGCGCACTGCGGTCACCGTCCACATCCCCGGGCTGCTCCAGACACCGGAGCACGCGCGGGAGATTTTCCGCCAGGACGTGCCGGAGCTCTCGCCACCCGACATCGAGCACCGCATCTCGTTCCGGATCAAACGCCAGGCCGTACTCTTCCGGCACAGCCCGGCCACCCAGCACATCGTCATCCACGAGGCCGCCCTGCGGATGCAGTTCGGCGGACCGAAGGTGACCCGGCATCAGCTCCGACATCTGGTGGAGATGAGCCAGCACGATCATGTCGTGCTCCAGGTCATCCCGTTCTCAGCAGGCGCCTTCGCGGGATCGGGCCAGTCGATCTACTACCTCCACGGCCCCGTGCCTCAGCTCGACAGCGTCAATCTGGACCAGTCCCACGGTCCCGTCTTCCTGGACGCGGAGGAGCAGTTGCAGAAGTACCGCGTCCTGCTGAGCCGGATCGAGGCCATCGCATTGTCGCCCGAGAAGTCTCGCGACTTCATACACACCGTCGCCCGGAATCTGTGAGGTATCAGAATTGTCCGCACTCGTATGGCAGAAGTCGTCCTACTGCGCCCAGGGCAACTCATGCGTGCACGTCGCAGCCGACCACGGATCCGTGGCCCTCACCGAGAGCGGCGACCCCGGCGGCGCGATACTCCGGACCAGTCCGGCCGCCTGGGCTGCCCTGATCCGAACGGTCAAGGAGTCACAGGACCGTGCCTGACCTCCAGGCCGGCCTCGTCTGGACCCGCGCCGCGCCCGAGGACGCCGAAGGGCCAGGGCCCTGGATCGAGATCGCGTTCGGTCCCGGGGAGCTCGTGCATCTGCGCGAGACCGGCGACCCCGGAACGGTCGTGACCACCACGGCACAGAAGTGGGAGGCGTTCACCAGAGGTGTCCTGGCGGGCGAGTTCGATCACTTCGCCGAGCCGGGGAGCGGAGCCCTCGTCACGGACGACACCTGACGCCCCTCGAAACCCGGGGGGCCATTACGGCGGAGCAAGCACCCGCCACCGCGCGGGAGTTCTCATGCGGAGCGCAGGCCCCGGTCGGCGAAGGCGATCAGCCATTCGAGGCTCTCGTCGATGTCGGCGCTCCACCGGAACCCGCCTCCCGCCTGCAACGTGGCGAACCCGTGGAAGAGGCTGCGCAGGGTGCGCAGGGCGTGGTCCACGTCGGACTCGGGGATGTCGTAGCCGCGCAGGACCGCCATGAACGCGTCGAGCAGCCGGGAGCCCGCGACGGCCAGCGGGTCGTCCGGGCCGGAGGGTTCCTGGCCGAGCGTGGCGGCGTAGCGGCCCGGGTGCTCCACCACGAAGGCGCGGAAGGAACGCGCGGCGGCCGCCAGGGCGTCGCGGCCCGCGTATCCCCGCACCGCCAGCCCGACGGCCTCGGCGGCCTCGTCCAGTGCCAGCTCCGCGATCCGGCGGTTGAGGTCATCCAAGCCGCCGACGTGCTTGTACAGGGACGGCGTACGCACGCCCAGCCGCTCAGCCAGGAGGCCCATCGTCAGGCTGCCCACGCCCACCTCGTCGGCGAGGGCGGCGGCCGCTGCGACCACGGACGCCGGGTCCAGGCCCGCCCTAGGCACGGGCGGCGTCCGTCCGGAGGAAGCCGAGCACGAGGGAGACCACCTGGTCGGGGAACTGGTCGTGCGGGTAGTGCCCGGCGCCCTCGATCATCTCGAGGCGCCCGAGGCCGGACGGCAGGGCGTCGACGATCGCGGACCCCTCACCGTGCGGGTCGGCCCAGTCGGGGTCGAGCGTGCCCATCACGACCAGGACCGGGCAGCGGACGTTGCCGAGCTGCGCTCCCGCGTCGACCGGGGTGCTGCGGCCCATGCCCTGCATGGCCTTCATCCGGCCCGGTTCGCGCAGCAGCGACTCGATGCGGCCGACCCGCTCCGACCAGCCGGCCGGCTTCGCGCCGGGGTAGGCCACATCGAGGTACGACAGCCACTGGGACACGCTGCCGAACAGCCCCGCGCCGAGGAGCCGCAGCATGCCCTGTCTGAAGCGCTTCACCTTCAGGTCCGCGAGAGCGATCGACTGCTTGCGGGTGAACGGCGCCAGTTCGACGACCCCGGTCACCAGGGACGGCTCCTGGGCGGCGGCGATGGTGGCGGCGCCGCCGGAGATCGAGTGCCCGACGATCACTGCCGGGCCGCCCAGGTGACGGATCACGGCGAGCAGGTCGCCCGCGACGGCGGTACGGCTCCAGGCCGGCCAGTCGACGCTGGACTCGCCGCAGCCCCGGATGTCGACAGCCGCGACCCGGTGACCGGCCGCCACCAGCGGCGGGATCACCTCGCGGTAGGCGGCACGGCTGTCGCCCATGCCGTGCGCGAGGACGATCAGCGGGCCGGAGCCCGCCACCTCGTAAGCGATCGTTCCGCCGTCGACGGCAAGGTATTCGGTCACGACACCCTCCAGGGCGCTCGGCCGGCGTTCCGGCTAATACTCTTAGCTAAAAGCTAATGTCATTAGCCAGGGTTGTCAACGCCCGTGGGAGGAGCGCGACCCGGCCGTTGACATCGGCGAGAGACCGTTGGTTGGCTGGGAGGAGAAGAGCATCGAGCACATACGGGCCGGACCTTGGAGCGTGCTGGTGGAGCTCTCACGTCGTTCCGCACTGTCCGCGATCCCCGCCGCCACCCTCTGGGCGGTGTCCCAGGCGCTGCGGGCCGAAGCGGCCCCACCACGAGATGCGACCACCACGGCCACCACCCCGGCGCCCCCGGCGCCGTCGGACACGGCCCGCCTCCTCCGCAACACCGTCGCGATCCTCGCCGGCACCGCCGAGTCCAACGCACGCCCCGAGGTCACCCCGAAGATCGACGCCGTGCGGGCGACGGCGCGTGTCAGGCTCGCGGCGATGGACCGCGCCGGACACGACGAGCTCTTCGAGGGCGTACCGCTCGGCACCAGCGACCCGAATCTGAGCACGTCCTACCAGTACCTCTACGAGATCGCACTGGCCGCCGGCCTGCCCGGCACCACCACCCCGGACGCCGACGCGACGGTCCGCCACCGCGTCGTCGACGGCCTGGCCCGGCTCCACGACGACTGGTTCGGGGACCAGTCGAAGGGCTACTACGGCAACTGGTTCCACTGGGAGATCGGCATACCGGGCTACGCCACCAAGACCCTGATCCTCCTCCGCGACGACCTCGCCGAGCAGCGGCCGGACCTCACCGCCGCGTACGTCGCCTCCATGGACGCCTACCTGCGCAACGGCAAGGACGGCGACGTCGATCTCGACTCCCGCTTCCACACCGGCGCCAACCTCGCCGACATCACGACGAACCGCATCCTCCAGGGCGCCCTGCTCGGCGACGAGGCCCGCATCACCAAGGCCCTCGCCGACCAGCTGACCGTCTTCGCCACGGTCGACCCCTACCAACCGCGCCACGGGGTCACCGACGGCTTCTACGCCGACGGCTCCTTCGTCCAGCACGGCTCCGTCGCGTACACGGGCTCCTACGGCAAGGGGCTGCTCACCCGCATCGTCCAGACCGTCAAGATCCTCGACGGCACCCGTTACGTCCCCGACGCCAGCCTGCCCGGAGTCGTCCTGGGCTGGATCGCCGACGGCTTCGCCCCGCTGATCTTCGAGGGCTGGATGATGGAGATCGTCAAGGGACGTGCGGTCTCCCGGACCGGCACGGGCTACGCGGACGTCACCGCCGTGGTGGAAGCCGCCGTCGACCTCTCCGCGCACACGGCCGGCAGCGACACCGAAACCCTCCATGGCTACGTCAAACACATCCGGCAGACCTCGAAGGCCGGCCTCGACCCCACCGCCTTCGTCTCCCCCGTCAGCATCGCCCGCTACGCCGACATCCTCGACTCCCCCGTGCCCGCGACGGATCTCTGTCCCGCCGCCTCCCACACCGCGTACAACGCGATGGACCGGACCGTCCACCGCCGGCCCGGCTATGCCTTCGCGCTCGCCCGCAGCTCCACGCGGACCAGCATGTACGAGTACATGAGCGGCGAGAACCTGATGCCGTGGTTCCAGGGCACCGGCGCCCACCACCTGTACCTGTCCGGCACGGACCAGCGCCAGGCGTACGGCGTCGATCACTACACCGCCGTCCCGCCCGACCGGCTCGCGGGCGTCACCGCCCCCGCCGGGACCCGGCGCACCGTCCCCGAGCTGTACGGCACCCTCTGGTACGACAACCCCGGGCGCGGCTTCACCTCGTCCTCCGAAGCGCAGAACGCGTACGTCTACTTCCCCCGCGCCACCCAGGAGTTCTCCGGCGGCGCCCGCCTCGGCACCTACGGGGCGGCGGGGCTCGTCCTGTCCGACGACGCCGCCTACGCCGCCCAGCAGGCGGGCACACTCCCCGAGGACTTCGTGGCCTACCGCGCGGCACGGGCCACCAGGTCCTGGTTCATGTTCGACGACGAGATCCTCGTGCTCTCCGCGGGCGTGACCGGATCCGCCGGGCGCGCGGCGACCACCACCGTCGACAGTCGCATCGCCGACCCCGCCTCGCCCGTCGCCGTCACGGGCGCCGTCCGCGACGGGTCGCCCTGGCAGCGCACCGGCACCGCCCCACCGGCCTGGCTGCGATACGCCGACACGGGGCAGAGGACCTCGGTCGGCTACGTCTTCCTGTCCGGCCCGCCCCCGGTCGTCGCCCTCGACACGGTCACCCGCAGCCGACGCCTCGTACGCCTCACCAACGCGGACATCGCAGTGACCAAACAGGTCTTCACCCTGTCCTACGAACACTCCGCCGGAGCCCGGCCCGCCACCACGGCGCACGCTCTCGTCCCCAACGCCTCCCCGGAACAACTGGCCTCCTACGCCCACGGCCCCCTCTCGGTCCTGTCCAACACGGAACAGTTGCAGGCCGCGGCGCACACCCACCTCGGCATCACCGCTGCCAACGCGTTCACCCCCGGAACGCACCGGGTGGGGCGCCTGGTGATCGACGGGCCGGCGAGCGTCCTGCTGCGCCGCACCGAGGGCGGCACGTACGCCGTGGCGGTGTCCGACCCCACGACGGCACGGCGCACCGTGTCGGTCACCCTCCACGGCCGTCCCCTACGGACCGTCTCGGCGGACCCCGGGGTCCGCGTCCACCACGTCCCCGGCGGCACCCGCCTCGACGTCACGACCCACCACGCCTACGGCCGCAGCTTCACGGCGACGCTGAGAGGCAGAGCCTGAGACGGAGAGCCTGAGACGGTGCACCGGCAACCGCGGGAACCGGCCCGGTGGAACAATCCGACGATGCACTCCTCAACGGAAGCGACCAGCACACCGGCATCCGTGTCGGCAGCGGCGTCCGGCACCTGGACGCTCGGTGACCTGACGGTCAACCGCCTCGGCTTCGGCTCGATGCGCCTTCCCCAGAACGGCGAGGCGTTCGCCGACCGGACGTCCGGCGACCGGGATCGCGCCCTCGGCGTCCTGCGCCGTGCCGTCGAACTCGGCGTGAACCACATCGACACCGCGGCCTTCTACTTCTCGCCGCTGCGGTCCGCCAACGAGCTCATCAACAGCGCGCTCTCCCCCTACTCCGACGACCTGGTCATCACGACCAAGGTCGGCCCCGGCCGGGACCCCTCCGGGGCGTTCCTATGGGCAACCCCCGAGCAGCTGCGCGGCCAGGTCGAGGAGAACCTGCGCCAGCTCGGACGCGATCACTTGGACGTGGTGAACCTGCGCCTCGCGGGCAGTCAGGCATCCGCATCCGTCGCCGACCACTTCGGCGCCCTGGCCGAGCTCCGCGAGGCCGGTCTCATCCGCCACCTCGGCATCTCCCACACCACACCGGAACAGCTCGCCGAGGCCCGGCGCATCGCTCCCGTGGTCTGCGTGCAGAACGCGTACGGCATCGGATCCCCGGCGCAGGACCACGCGTTCCTGCGCTCCTGCGGCGACCAGGGCATCGCCTTCGTACCGTTCTTCGCCATCGCCGGCGCCGGGCGCGAGGGAGGCGCGAGCGGCGCCCACGACGAGGCGGTGCTGAAGGTCGCACGCGGACACGGGGTGACCCCCGCCCAGGTGAGGCTGGCGTGGACACTGCACCAGGGGCCGCACGTCCTGGCCATTCCGGGCACCGGCAACCCCGGCCATCTCGTCGAGAACGTCGCTGCCGGTGCGCTGCGGCTCACCGACGAGGACCTGGCACTCCTCGCCCGATGAACGAGTTCGTGCGCGGGGGCAGGGGTGGGGGTGGAGGCGCGGGCGGCACGGATGCGGCGGGTCCGGAGCCGGGGCAGGTCCTCCGCTGGAACCTCTTCATCGGCGGTCACCTGAGCTCCTCCGTGCCCGTACGCCTGGTCGAACGAACGGACGAAGGCCAGTGGGTGTGGCTGGAGTCCGGCACCCCGATGTGGCGGACGAAGCTGCCCCGCCGGACACACCTGCGGGACATCACACCCGAGACCCGGCCCCCGCACGGCTATCCGGCCACGGCCGGCCGCTGGCCCCGCGGCAGCGCCCTCATCCACCAGCCGGCCGGAGCCGCCCACGCGGTCTTCTGGTTCTTCGCACGCGGACGACAGTTCCGGGGCTGGTACGTGAACCTCGAACACCGGACCCACCACGGCGAGGACATCGACGTGGTGGATCACGAACTGGACGTCCTCGTCGCTCCGGACCGCAGCTGGGAATTGAAGGACGAGCGGTCGTTCGCCGAGAAGACCGGGCACCCCGCCTACTGGACCGCACAGGAGGCGGCGGCGATCCGCGCCGAGGGACGACGCGTGGCCCGTCTCGCCGAGGCCGGAGCGTTCCCGTTCGACGGCTCGTGGTGCGATTTCAAGCCACCGGAGCACTGGACGACCCCGGCCCGGGGCCCGGCCCCCGCGCACACCGTGCTCCAGGCCCCGTGAGCACGAGCCCTCCGGTGACGGGCACCTGACGAGGCATCGGCCGAAAGCCACCGGCGCGCGCACGGCTCTCGAACAGCGCGTACGAACACCTGGTGCCAGGCGAACGCACCCACCGCACCCGGAACCCATGGCCACCGTCGTTGCTAGCGGTCACAGAGCGTGATACACAGAGTAACCACGCATATGCGGGCGGAATCCGGTGCGAGCCGCAGGTCAGGGCAGCTTCTCCGGTCAAACGTGCGAGATCCGGGTAAAGAGACCCGGGAAGGCGTCGTGCGATGCCGGTTTCATCAGCGAAGATAGAGACCGACCCGTGTCGCACGGCACGGGCTGCGAACTACCCAACAGGGGCGGTGACTTACATGATCCTGGCAGCAGAGAAGGGCGACATCACCACCATCATCGGCGGAATCGCCCCGAACTGGGGGCCGTTCGGGACCCTGGGCAACGAGGCACGCATCATGATCGAGGTGGTGATGGCGGTCGCCATCCTCCTCTGTCTCGGCATCGCGATCTGGGGCGCCGCGAAGCAGCGCATCGGCGCGACGGCGCTGCGCGACACCTTCAGCGCGGAACAGGGCAAGGGCCTGATCGTGGCAGGACTGACCGGCGTCTTCATCATCGGATCGCTGGGCACGCTGTTCACCATCGTGTACGGCATGGCTGTCTGACCCACGGTCGGACCACCACCCTGCCATGGGCCCCTCCATGTCCACCCCACCACCCGTCCGTCGTGCCCACCGGCAGAGGTTGCGTCCCCTGATGTCGAGTCACCACACCGCGCCCACGCGGAAACCAGCAGCGCTACCGTCGTACTACGCGGAACTGCAGACGGCTGAGGGGGCGTACGCGGCATGAGCCAGGGCGACGAGCGCGGTTACGGCGGTCACGAGCCGGGAAACCGCAACGACGACGCGTACAGCACCCTCGGCGGGACGCGGCAGACGCGCACGCGCCTGCCCGGCGGCGACGAGGGTGAGGGCTACACCCGCAGGCCCGCCAGGAACTCACGCTCGCTGATCATGGTGGTGGGCGTGGTGGTGCTGCTGATCGCGGCCATCGCGTTCGCGAACCAGGGCGGGGGCGGCGGCTCGGACGGCGCCAAGGAGAAGCAGTCGGACACGGCGGGCGCCGGCCCCACCGCCGCGACGGGCACGAAGCCGGTCCAGGGCAAGAACGGCACGATCGCCTCGGGCTTCGCGCACGACGAGCAGGGGGCACAGAGCGCGGCGGCGAACTACGCGGTGGCGCTGGGGTCCGCGGAGATGTTCGACAAGACGAAGCGCGACGGCATCCTGCAGGCCACCCACGACCCTGCCGTCGTGGCCACCCTCCAGGCCGACATGACCAAGGCCTACTCACCCGGTTTCCTCGCGAACGTCGGCTTGAAAGAGGACGGCAGCACGCCGGCCGGTCTCACCTTCGTCTCGTCCACGCCCACTCCCTCTTCGGTCGACCCCGACACCGGCGAGCTCTCGTGGGTCTACCCCGATGCCGACAGCGTGCCGGTCGCCTGTGGCGGAACCGCCCCCGACGCGGCGGCCGACACGATCACCGTGCTCGCCCAGGTCGGCTCCGTCGGCGGCGACGGCGCCGACTTCGCGCCCTACGAGAA
>Ga0164307_10001120_pt1 | contig 12004 bp, 9 predicted proteins | sample Whisoiple_243_MG_FD_110214 | JGI IMG/M metagenome (GOLD analysis project Ga0164307, IMG submission 110214) | Soil microbial communities amended with fresh organic matter from upstate New York, USA - Whitman soil sample_243_MG | ecosystem: Environmental > Terrestrial > Soil > Unclassified >...
CAGGCCACGGCGTCGGCCGGGCCCAGCTCCGCGAACCGACCGCCCATCTGCTCGTCGGCGGCGAGCTCGGCGACGACCTCGTCCAGCTGCGCGAGCATGACGGCGCTCTCGACGTTGGTGGCGCCGGCCATCAGGGCGGAGGCCTCGGCCCGTCCCTCGTCCTCGGACCTCCCGGCCTTGACCGCCGCCTTGACCACCGTGTCCTCGAGCACGTTGGCCGCGACAGCCGAACGGGACGAGGAGCGCACGTGGGTCAGCGTGGCCTCGTTGTAGAGCTCGAGCGCGGCGTCGAGCTCGGCCAGCAGCGCTTCAGGGGTGGCGGCCGACGGGGTCTCGAAGACCTCGAGCTTCTTGTCCAGGCGCCGGATGTGTGGCCCTGCCGACAGCGCGAACGTGGTCAGCTTGACCGTGTTGACCAGCCGGCGCGGGAACGGCTTCGGCGGCTTCGGGACGAGCTCCTCCACGACCCGTCCCGCGATCGACAGCGAGTACTGCTCCAGCGAGTTGCCCAGGATGCCGGAGCTCAGCGCGGTGCCCTCGGTCATGTTCAGGAACAGGTGCCCGGAGAAGTAGCCCATCTGCAGCCAGCGGTCCTCGTCGTACGCCGCCTGGAAGCCGCCCTTCACCTGCACCATCTGCATGGCGTACTCGATCGCCTGCCCGCTGACCGATGCGGTGAGCGGACAGAAGGCGCCGGGCATCATCTCGCCGATGTTGCAGCGGGTGTAGACGTCGTCCTCGGTGCTGACGACCGAGTCCATGGCACTCAGGTCTCCCGGCAGCGTGGTGATCGGCCGGGCCTGGAGCCAGCGGACCTCGCCCGCGGCGTCGATCGCCCACTCGAGGTCGAGGGGCCGACCCCAGCGTGCCTCCGCCTCACGTGCGCCGGCGGCGATCGCGGTCACCTCGGCGTCGCTGATCGCCGGGGCGTCGGTCGTCTGCCGGCCGGTGATCTGCCCGGCGCGGTCGACCTCGTAGTGGTCGGACGTGGTGGAGCCGTCGACCAGCGCCTCCCCCAGCCCCGCGACGGCGTCGACGACGGCCAGATCCCTGCGTGCACTGGTCGGGTCGGCGGTGAAGACGACCCCGGCCGCGCGCGCGTCCACCATCTCCTGGACGACCAGGTGCATCGTCCCCGAGACCCCGGACTCCGCCTGGTAGGCGGCAGCACGGTCCGACTCGGTGGACGCCACGCAGTGCCGGACCGCCGCGATCAGCTCGTCGTAGCTGCCCACCCCGAGGACCGTCTCGTACTGGCCGGCGAAGGAGCTCTCGGCGCCGTCTTCGCCGGACGCCGACGAGCGGACCGCCACCGTCCGGGCCGTGCTGTCGGCCACCAGGCGCGCGTACCGCTCGGCCAGCTCGTCCGGCAGTGCGTCCGGGTCGGCGTTGGCGATGACGAACGCCCTCGGCACGGCGAACCCTGCCTCCGAGAGCTCGGCCAGACCGAGCGCCTTGCCGCCGTACCGGCCGTCCACGACGTCGGACAGCTCCACCAGGTCGCACGTGAGTGAGGTCACATCCAGTTACGTTACACTCGTCACGGAGATGGCGAACGAAAACGGTAGACCTCGCGACACCCGCATCGACAGCGCCGTGCTGGACGCCGCCGCCGACCTGCTGGGCGAGGTCGGGTACGCCGACCTGACCGTCGCCGCGATCGCGGAGCGGGCGGGGACGTCGCGCCCGGCTGTCTACCGACGCTGGCCGACACTGGCGCACCTGGTCCACGAGGCCGCGTTCCGCGACAGCGTCACGCGCGAGCCACGCCGTACCGGTGAGCTCGACGAGGACGTCCGCGAGCTGGTCCGGACGACGGCCGACCTGCTCACGACTCCCCTGTCCCGGGTCGCCGTGCCCGGGCTGCTCGCCGAGGCCTCCGCGGACCCGACGCTGCACGCCCGCCTGCTCGAGCGGTTCTCGTCCGAGGGCTGGGGCGGTGTCGACGACTACCTGCGCTCGGCCGTCGACGCCGGCCAGGTCCGTCCCGGCATCGACGCCGTCATCGTCATGGAGTTGGTCATCGGCGCCGCCCTGGTCGCGATGCTGGTGCGCGGACCCGACGGGCTCACCGATGACTGGGTCGACCAGACGACCGCCGTGGTCCTCGGCGGGATCAGCGCCTGAACAGCCGCGCCAGCAGCCCGCGCTGCTCCTGGATGACGCTCGATGCTGGGCTCGGGACCGGGGTCGCCGCGGGAGCGGGAACGTCGACGTACGCCGAGGGCGTGGCGTCCACACCTGCGGCCAGGACCCGGTCGAGGAAGTCGTCGACCTCGGCCATCAGGTAGCCCTCGCTCAGCCGGACCGGGGTGAACAGGGCCGTCTGGACGAGCTCGTCGATCGGCTCGCCTGATCGCACTGCGGCGACCACCTGTTCGAGGAACGCGTCCACCTCGCTCATCCTGTACCCCTCGCGGAAGCGCACCGGCGTGAACTGGACCTCGCCGATCGCGCGGACGAGAGACTCGGGGTCGGTAGCCACGGCGCCAATGTAGGGGAAGGCGGCCTCAGTCCAGGCAGAACTCGTTGACCTCCGGGTCTGCCTTGGTTGCAAGGACACCGCTGCGCACCCGCTTGGCGTCTGATCGTGAGCGGCTGTTTACGCTGGCCGGAGTCAGGGGTTTCGGCCCCTAACAGATAACAACGCATCTCGCGCGGCTCGGCGGCCGACGCGGGCGCTAAATCGGGAGTAACAGCTTAATGGCTGAGCCGATATCCACTAGTCTACTCGCATGACTACCTTCAATCTCGTGGACCTGGATGCTGCCACGCGTCACCTGATGCTGGAAGAACTTGAGGCCGACATCACGACCGGCCGCATTTACAAGAGTCGGCGCGCTCTACCAGGCACTGAGGCGATCTATTTCGACGCGCAGCGAAGGGCCTTCGCTAGCGGAGTCACGACGTCGTTGAACCGAGAACTCGCGACATCTGGACTCTTCGCCGCTAAGCAAAGCGACGGTAAGACCGTAAACGTCGCCGCTTCCGCTGAGGCGCTGGGCGACGGACAGTTCGTAGCCTATTACACACGCGCCGTATGTCGTCGAGCGATTGATGAGGGGCGCGAGATCGAGGTTTACCGAGGGCAAGCGACGGCCGAGCATCGTCCCGAGTCGGATGCGCTAATCGGCACGCGCCCAGACCCTGCAACGCTGCTCAGCGTTTTGCGTGACTTCTCGCTCGAACCGTGGAAATTCTCGGAGGTAGGAAAGGTGAATAGCGGTCTAGCAGTCAAACTCGTCTGACGAGCCCAGGGAGCACTGCTCGGCCAGAGTCCACGCCGGCCGCACACCCTTCGTCACGTGGCGGGCTCTGTGCCACTGCTTGCCCTAGGCATGCCGGCGACTTGGGGGCGACGGCCCTCGGCCACGCGGAGCCCGTCCTGCTCGGCGCCTGCAGCCTCCCGCTGAACGATGGCACCGGGGTTCTTTGAGCCGCGATGGCTTGCTCTCCGAGTCTGCATAGGGCCGGCACGCCGGGCCTGCGCGCGGCTCAACGGGCCCCTGACCGCCAACCGGCTCAGTCCAGGCAGAACTCGTTGCCCTCGGGGTCCTGCATGACGATGTGGCCGCCCCCCATCGGCGGGGCGGGCTCGTACCGCTCGACCCGGGTGGCGCCGAGGGCGAGCAGGCGCTCGCACTCGGCCTCGAGCGCCGCCATCCGCTCGTCGCCCTGGAGCCCGGGCGCGGCCCGGACGTCGAGGTGGACCCGGTTCTTGACCGTCTTGCCCTCGGGGACGCGCTGGAAGAACAGCCGCGGGCCGTCGCCGGCGGGGTCCTCCGACGCCGAGGCCATGTTGCGCTTCTCCTCCGGCAACGTCTCCGAGAATCCGTCCCAGGAGTCGAAGCCGGGTGGCGGGGGTGGGAACTCGTAGCCGAGGGTGGCGTTCCAGAACAGCGAGAGCGCGCGCGGGTCGGCGCAGTCGAAGGTGACCTGGACTTCCCGGATGTCCGTCATTTCGTTGCCTCCATCATCTGTCTGAGCTCTCTCTTGAGGTCGGAGATCTCGTCACGCATCCGAGCGGCGACCTCGAACTGGAGCTCGGCGGCGGCGTTCTTCATCTGGTCGGTGAGCTCCTGGATGAGCTGGGCGAGATCGGAGCTCGGCATCCCGGCGATGTCGGCGGCGTGCTGGCCAGCGGCCGCCTTGGACAGGCCGGGGACGGGCTGACGGGCCTTGACCCCGCCGGCGCGGCCCTTCGCGGCCGTGCCCGCCCAGGTCTCCAGCAGCGCCTGGGTGTTCTCGTCCTCGCGCGCGAGCATCTCGGTGATGTCCGCGATCTTCTTGCGCAGCGGTTGCGGGTCGACTCCCGCGGCCTTGTTGTAGGCGACCTGCTTGGCGCGGCGACGGTTGGTCTCGTCGATCGCCTTCTCCATCGACGGCGTGATCTTGTCGGCGTACATGTGCACCTGGCCGGACACGTTGCGCGCCGCGCGACCGATCGTCTGGATGAGCGACTTGTCGGAGCGCAGGAAGCCCTCCTTGTCGGCGTCGAGGATCGCGACCAGCGACACCTCGGGGAGGTCGAGGCCCTCGCGGAGCAGGTTGATGCCGACGAGCACGTCGTACTCCCCCATCCGCAGCTCGCGGAGCAGCTCGATGCGACGCAGGGTGTCGACCTCCGAGTGCAGGTAGCGGGTCCGGATGCCGGCGTCGAGCAGGTAGTCGGTGAGGTCCTCCGACATCTTCTTGGTCAGCGTCGTGACGAGGACCCGCTCGTCCTTCTCGACCCGCGTGCGGATCTCGTGGATCAGGTCGTCGATCTGACCCTTGGTCGGCTTGATGACGACCTCGGGGTCGATCAGTCCGGTCGGCCGGATGATCTGCTCCACGACGTCGGGCTGACCGCCGTTGGCCGTCACCTTGTCGAGCTCGTAGTTGCCCGGCGTCGCGGACAGGTAGATCGTCTGGCCGATCCGCTCCAGGAACTCCTCCCACCGCAGCGGCCGGTTGTCCATGGCGCTCGGCAGCCGGAAGCCGTGGTCGACCAGGTTGCGCTTGCGCGACATGTCGCCCTCGTACATCCCACCGATCTGGGGTACGGCGACGTGCGACTCGTCCACCACGACCAGGTAGTCCTCGGGGAAGTAGTCGAGCAGGCAGTTGGGCGCCGAGCCGCGGGTGCGGCCGTCCATGTGCATCGAGTAGTTCTCGATGCCCGAGCAGGAGCCCACCTGGCGCATCATCTCGACGTCGTACGTCGTGCGCATCCGCAGCCGCTGCGCTTCGAGCAGCTTGCCCTGCCTCTCGAACGCCGCGAGCTGGTCCTCGAGCTCGAGCTCGATGCCCTTGATCGCGCGCTCCATGCGCTCCGGTCCGGCGACGTAGTGCGTCGCCGGGAACACGTAGAGCTCCTTGTCCTCGGTGATCACCTCGCCGGTCACGGCGTGCAGCGTCATCAGCCGCTCGATCTCGTCACCGAAGAACTCGATGCGGACGGCGTGCTCCTCGTAGACCGGGAAGATCTCAAGAGTGTCCCCGCGGACCCGGAAGGTGCCGCGCGTGAACGACATGTCGTTGCGCGTGTACTGGATCTCGACGAGCTGGCGCAGGATCGAGTCCCGATCGCGCTCCTCGCCGACCCGGAGCCGCAGCATCCGGTCGACGTACTCCTGCGGCGTGCCGAGACCGTAGATGCAGGACACGGTGCTGACCACGATCACGTCGCGCCTGGTCAGGAGCGAGTTGGTGGCGCTGTGACGGAGCCGCTCCACCTCCTCGTTGATCGAGGAGTCCTTCTCGATGTAGGTGTCCGTCTGCGGGACGTAGGCCTCGGGCTGGTAGTAGTCGTAGTAGGAGACGAAATACTCCACCGCGTTGTCCGGGAAGAGCTGGCGCAGCTCGTTGGCGAACTGCGCGGCGAGCGTCTTGTTGGGCTGGAGCACCAGCATCGGCCGCTGGACCTGCTCGGCCACCCAGGCCACGGTCGCGGTCTTGCCGGTGCCGGTCGCGCCGAGCAGCACCACGTCCTCGACGCCGCCGTTGATCCGCTTGGTGATCTCCTCGATCGCGGCCGGCTGGTCGCCGGAGGGCTGGTAGTCGGAGACGACCTTGAAGGGCGCCACCCGGCGCTCGAGATCGGTCACTGGTCGCATACCACGAGCCTAGACGGGCCATCCGACATAGCCATGTGGCCGATGCCGGTCGGAGAACAGATGCCCGAGGCTGGGCGACCAGACCATCCGCCTCGAGACCCTGGGGATGTCGATGTCACGCAAGAAGTTCCTCCACGTCTCGGGCTGGAGCCTGCGCCGCAAGCTCGCGCTCGTCCTGGCCTTCCCGATCGTGTTCGCCGTCTCCGCCGGAGCCGTGTTCGTCACGACCCAGTGGATCGCGACCCGCGACCACAAGGCCGCCGCGAGCCAGGTGACCGTGCTGCCCTCGGCCGTCGACTTCCTGAACGCCGCGGAGGACGCGGCCGTCGTCGCCCGGCGCAAGACCGCGTCGGTCGACCCCAAGCGCGACGCCGCCGTCAAGGAGGTCGACCAGGCTGCGACCGAGTTCGAGGCGGCAGCCGCCGACGCGGACCTGTCTGCCGCTCAGGAGGAGCAGGTCGCGTCGATCCTCACCCTCAGCCAGCAGCTGCGCACCAACGAGGGCTACCTCAGCGTCGGCCAGTCGGTGTCGCAGGTGCGCCAGCTGCACCAGGGCATCACCCAGCTCATCTCCGAGATCGTCAACGAGCAGGCGCAGCCGGAGCCCAAGCTGCCGATGCTGACGCAGACGCTCGACGGACGTCTGGCGCTGGCGATGCAGCAGTTCCAGGTGGCGTACGCGAAGGGTTCGACCGCCAACCCCGTCGACGTGTCCGCCGAGATCGGCGTCGAGGGCGCGGCCATCGACCGCCTGGGCGCGTCCCTCGGTCTGGACGACGAGCGCGTGATGGCACTCAACCAGGGCAACTCCCAACGGTTCGGCGAGATCCGGGCGGGCGGCCTGGACATGGGCGGAGCCGAGGCCTACGAGCCGTACGACGCCCTCGCCACCGACCTGCTCGCCGACATCGACAGCGACCTGACCGCGGCGACCTGGCAGGCCCGGATCACCACGATCGCGAGTGCCGTGGTCACCGGCCTGTGCCTCCTGGTCGCGGTGCTCATCGCACTGATGATCTCGCGCACCATGCTGCGCCAGATCCGGACCGTGCGCGACGGCGCGATCCAGGTCGCCAACGAGGAGCTGCCGGAGACGGTCAGCCGGATCCGCGCGGGCGAGACGCCCGGCGAGATCACCCCCATCGACGTCACCACCGAGGAGGAGATGGGGCAGCTCGCGCGCGCCTTCGACGACCTCCACCGCCAGGCGATCACGCTGGCCTCGGGCGAGGCGGAGCTGCGCTCGCAGGTGGGCGACATGTTCGCCACCCTGTCGCGCCGCAACACCACGCTCATCAACCAGCAGCTCGGCCTGATCGAGGACCTCGAGCAGGACGAGGAGGACCCGCGCCGGCTGGAGAGCCTCTTCCGGCTCGACCACCTCGCGTCCCGCATGCGCCGTACGGCGGAGAGCCTGATGGTCCTCGCGGACGCGCCGACCCCGGGCACCGAGGGCGTCGACCTCACCTTCGCCGACCTGCTCCAGGCCGCGATCGCCGGTGTGCGCGACTACCAGCGCGTGCAGATCCTCTCCACCCCCGACGGCCGGCTCGCCGGCGGTGCCGCGCCGGACGTCGTGCACCTGCTCACCGAGCTCGTCGACAACGCGCTCAACTACTCGCCGCCGACGGCTCCGGTGATGGTCGACGCGGTCCGCACGGCGTACGGCATCGAGATCGAGATCGCCGACGCCGGCCTCGGCATGTCGATCAGCGACCTGGCCCGGATCAACGCACAGCTCACCACCGGCGGTCAGGTGAACGCCGAGACCGCGCGACGCATGGGCATCCTGGTGATCAGCCGGTTGGCCCGCCGCCGGGACATCCAGGTCCGTCTCGAGCTCAACGAGCGCGGCGGCGTGACCGCGCACGTGGCGCTGCCCCAGTCGCTCCTCCCCGGCATGTCGCCGGCCCCGGAGACGCCGACCCCGGTCGTCGTCCCGCCCACCCCGGCGGCGGCGGCGACGAAGGACGAGGCGCCTGCCCCGGTGTCGGCTCCCCGCCCCGTGCCGATGGCCCCGGCGATGGCCCCGGCCCAGGCCGAGGACCAGACCGAGGACCAGTCGACGACCAGGTACCTCGCCGCGATCGACGCGCTGACCCGACTGCCCCAGCGCCAGCCGGCACGGGTCAGCGAGCCCGTCGCCCTGGTGGCGGAGCCGGAGCCGGAGCCGGAGCCGGAGTCCGTGCAGCCCGAACCCGCCGCGGTCGAGCCCGCACCCCAGCCCGTCGCCGTCGCCGTCGTACCCGAACCCGAGCCGGTCGCCGTCGTGCCCCAGCCCGAGCCCGAGCCCGAACCCATCGCCGTCGTCCCCGAGCCCCGACGGGAGCCGTTGCGCGAGCCCATGCCCGCAGGAGGAGAGATCGGCACCGAGGAATCCCCGATCTTCGCGACGCTGCAGTCGAACTGGTTCAGCAGCTCGACCAGCGCGCGACAGGGCTGGGCGTCGACCGAGGTCGAAGCCGGCTGGGAGGCTGCCCACCGGGTCACCGAGGCGCCGAGCGACGCGGTCGGAGCGGGCGGACTTCCGGTCCGTCGTCCCGGCCAACGGCTGGTCCCGGGCGGCGTCACCGCGGCCGCACCCGCCGTCGTACGCGACCCGGAAGCCATCCGCGCCCGGCTGGCCGCCCACGCCGCCGGGGTGTCGCGTGCCCGCACCACCCTCTCGACCGAGCCCGCCGACCCGTCACAGAAGGATGCCGACCCAGCATGAACGCGAACCCCTTCTCCCCGTCCGTGGCCCACCCCAACGGCTCAGCGACCCGTGAGCTCGACTGGGTCGTGACCAGATTCGTGGAGGACGTACCGTCCGCCGCCCACGCCATCCTCGTCTCCGCCGACGGGCTGCTGATGGCAGCGAGCACCGGCATCCCCGCAGACCGCGCCGAGCAGGTGGCGGCTGTGTCGTCCGGCCTGGCCAGCCTCGCTGTCGGGGCGGCCCGCCTGTTCGACGGCGGTGCAGTCCTCCAGACCGTCATCGAGATGGAGCAGGGCTTCCTGCTGCTGATGAGCGTCGGCGACGGCTCCCACCTCGCCGTGCTGACGCAGGACTCCGCCGACATCGGCCAGGTCGGCTACGAGATGGCGCTGCTGGTGGACCGGGTCGGTCAGATGGTCCAGGCCCGGGCCCGCGTCCTGAGTGATACGCCGGGGTGACCCGATGGCAGCCGACACCTCACCCGACGACGACGCACCCAACGGTGCGGCGGCCGTCCGTGTGCGCGCCTTCACGCTCACGTCGGGGCGCACGACCCCTCGCGTCGACCTTCCGGTGGAGGCCACCCTGCGCCGCCTCGGTGCGGCGACCGCGGGTCCGGTGGAGTCCCACCTCACCCGGATCCTCGAGGTGTGCGACAAGCGCTCGGTCGCCGAGGTCTCTGCCCTGGTCGCGATGCCGATCGGAGTCGTCCGGGTCCTCCTGGCCGACCTCGTCGAGCTCGGCCAGGTCCGAGTGCAGACCACCATCCAAGAGGACTCTTCGCTCGACGAGCGACGAGAGCTGATCGAGAGGACGCTCCGTGGACTACGCACGCTCTAGCGACCAGCGCAGCGCGGCATCGACGAAGATCGTCGTCGCAGGCGGCTTCGGCGTCGGCAAGACCACCCTCGTGGGGACGGTCTCCGAGATCATGCCGCTGCGCACCGAGGCGCTGGTGACCAACCAGTCCGAGGGCATCGACGACCTCGCCGCCGTCCCGGCCAAGGGCACGACGACGGTGGCGATGGACTTTGGCCGGATCACCCTCGGAGAGGACCTCGTCCTCTACCTCTTCGGTACGCCGGGCCAGCGTCGCTTCTGGTTCATGTGGGACGACCTGTGCCTGGGGGCCATCGGCGCGATCGTGCTCGTCGACACCGAGCGGCTCGACGAGGCGTTCTCGCCGCTCGACTACTTCGAGCAGCGCGGCCTGCCCTTCATCGTGGCGGTCAACCAGTTCCAGGACGCCGCGACGTACCCGCTGGAGGACGTGGCGGCCGCGCTTGCCCTGTCCCCCGGCGTACCCGTGATCCGCATCGACGCGCGTCGCCGCGAGTCGGTCAAGGAGGCGCTGGTGCGAGTGACGGAGTTCTCGCTCGAGCGGCTGAGCGCTGCTGTCGGCGCGTAGCCGCCGGTGCACGGTCGCTAGATTGGCCCGGTGAGCAGTCCTGCGCAGTCCCCGCTCGAGCGACTGCTGCGAGTGCTGCGGAGGACGCTGCTCACCCTGTTCGGCATCCAGATGGCGCTGGCGATCGGGATGTCGCTGGTCGACTCCTACCGGCGTCGCGGCAAGAAGTCGAAGCCGTTCCCCGTCACGCCTCCGCGCGAGGTGCCCGTCGGGGGCGGGACGCTGACGCCGTACACCTATGGCCAGGACCTGTACGACGCGATGCTGGCCGCGATCGACGGCGCCCAGCGGCAGATCCTCTTCGAGACCTACATCTGGAAGGGTGACGAGGTCGGCGAGCGGTTCAAGACCGCGCTCGCCGCCGCGGCGGACCGCGGGGTCGAGGTCTACTGCATCTACGACGGGTTCGCCAACATCGTCGTCTCGCCGCGGTTCAAGCGCTTCCCGCCGACGATGAAGGTGCTGCGCTACCCGATCTACCCCGCCGGCTGGAAGTTCTACGACTTCGCCCGCTACGGCCGCGACCACCGCAAGATCCTGGTCGTCGACGACGCCGTCGGGTTCGTCGGCGGCTACAACATCGGCACGGCGTACGCGACCGAGTGGCGCGACACCCACGTGCGCATCACCGGTCCCGGGGTCTGGGACCTGAAGCGAGCATTTGCGGACTTCTGGAACCTCAACCGCAGGCGCCGCATCGGTACGTCGGAGCGGCCGCTGCTCCTCGAGACCGCGTCGACCTGGGAGACCCGGATCCGGTTCCACCGCAACGTGCCGCGGCTGTGGATGTTCCCGATCCGGTCGATGTACATCGAGGCGATCAACCGTGCCTCGCAGCGCGTCTGGATGACCCACGCGTACTTCTGCCCCGACCAGGACTTCGTGGACGCCATGAAGGCAGCCGCGCAGCGCGGCGTCGACGTACGCCTGCTGCTGCCGCTGAAGTCCAACCACATCGTCGCGGACTGGATCTCGCGCGGCTACTTCACCCAGCTGCTCGACGCGGGCGTGCGGATCTTCCGCTTCCGCGGGGCGATGGTGCACGCGAAGACGTCCACGATCGACAGCACCTGGTCGACCATCGGCACCGCGAACGTCGACCGGCTCAGCCTCCAGGGCAACTACGAGATCAACGTCGAGGTGATCGACCCGGCCTTCGCGGCCACCATGGAGGAGATCTACGCCGCCGACGAGTCCAACTGCCTCGAGCTCACCGCCAGCGAGTGGGCGGCCCGCGACCTGCACCGCAAGTTCACCGAGATGATCCTGGCGCCGCTGCGGCCGCTGCTCTAACCCTGCGGGACGTCGACCGTGGCGGTCACCCGGTCCTCGCGACTCCCCGGGGGCAGCCGGACGCGCCAGCGTGAGCCGTCCGGTGTCCCGCACGGCCGGACCAGCTCGACCTCGGACCGTGCGTTGCCGCAGGCGAGGCCGAGGATCGCGCCACCGGTCTGCGTCTCCACGACGGCCACCGTCGGTCCGGACAGCGACGACAGGTCCACGTCGAGCGACACGACGCTCGCGCGCAGGCGCCCGTCCTCGGTGCCACTCCGTTCGACGGCACCTCGCAGCACGTACGTCGCACGCACCATGGTCGTCGGGTCGGCGAACCGGACCAGGCGCGGCTCGGCTCCGACGGTCAGGTCGTCGGCGATGACGGTCCCGTCCGCGGCGACGACCTGACCGTCGGTGGCACGGATCGGGTCGGCCGCTCCGGCCACCGTCGGGGCCGTGAGCATCAGCTCGTCGATGCCGTCACCGCTCCTCAGCCACTGGCTGACGTGGACGGTGCCGTCGGCG
>Ga0164307_10001121_pt1 | contig 11999 bp, 13 predicted proteins | sample Whisoiple_243_MG_FD_110214 | JGI IMG/M metagenome (GOLD analysis project Ga0164307, IMG submission 110214) | Soil microbial communities amended with fresh organic matter from upstate New York, USA - Whitman soil sample_243_MG | ecosystem: Environmental > Terrestrial > Soil > Unclassified >...
CTGATCGTCAATACCGCGAGCGCCTGCGGGTTCACGCCGCAATACCGGGGTCTCGAGGCGTTGTACCAGACGCTTCACCCGCGCGGCTTCTCGGTTCTCGGATTTCCCTGCAACCAGTTTGGAAACCAGGATCCCGGCGATGCCAAACAGATTGAGCAGTTTTGCTCGACCAACTATGCCGTCACCTTTCCGATGTTTGCCAAGATCGATGTCAACGGCAGCAAGGCGCATCCGTTGTTTGACTATCTGAAGAGTAAGAAATCTGGGTTGCTCGGTCCATCGATCAAATGGAATTTCACCAAATTCCTGGTCGATCGTTCGGGCAAGGTGGTCGCGCGGCATGCGCCGACCGCAAAACCGGAAGGACTGGCAAGAGAAATCGAGGCTCTGCTGTGAGCGATAAGAATGACGCCAATAACGACCAAGTGGCCGACCAGCTCCCCGATCGTCTTTCGACCGATCCGAAAAGCCCGTACTACAATGCCGAGGTGCTGGCCCGCGACGTCGGCATTCGCTTCAAGGGCATCGAGAAGACCAACGTCGAGGAGTACTGCGTCAGCGAGGGCTGGGTCCGCGTGACCGCAGGCAATGCCAAGGATCGCTACGGCAACCCGCTTACCATAAAAGTTCACGGTCCGGTCGAGCCGTATTTTCGCGACAAGGGACCGACCTGACGTCTTTCGTCATTGCGAGCGAAGCGAAGCAATCCATCACGGCATCACAAGCGGAAGAATGGATTGCTTCGTCGCTATCGCTCCTCGCACTGACGAGTGATTAATTCCAGCCATCGTCTGAAAGAAACACCATGTCCGTCCGTATCGTTGACGTCAGGGAAATCACAAAGCCGATCTCATCGCCGATCCGCAACGCCTATATCGATTTCACCAAGATGACCACGAGCCTCGTTGCCGTCGTCACCGATGTCGAGCGCGACGGCAGACGGGTGGTCGGGTACGGCTTCAATTCCAACGGCCGCTACGGGCAGGGCGGATTGATCCGCGAGCGTTTCGCGCCGCGGCTGATGGAGGCCGATCCGAAGACGCTGCTCGACGAGGGCGGCGACAATCTCGATCCCGACAGGATCTGGGCGACACTGATGTCGAACGAAAAGCCGGGCGGCCATGGCGAGCGCTCGGTCGCGGTCGGCACCATCGACATGGCGGTGTGGGATGCGGTGGCCAAGGTCGCGGGAAAACCGCTCTTTCGCTTGCTCGCCGAGCGGCACGGGCGCGCCGCAAATCCCCGTGTGTTCGTCTATGCCGCCGGCGGTTACTATTATCCCGGCAAGGATCTGTCGATGCTGCGCGGGGAAATGCGCGGCTATCTCGATCGCGGCTACAACGTCGTGAAGATGAAAATTGGTGGCGCGTCAATATTGGAGGATCGCTTGCGCATCGAGGCCGTGCTCGAAGAGATCGGCAGTGACGGGCAACTCGCCGTCGACGCCAACGGCCGGTTCGATCTGGAGACCGCGATCGCCTATGCAAAAATGCTGCGCGAATATCCGCTGTTCTGGTACGAGGAGGCCGGCGATCCCCTGGATTTCCAGCTCCAGGCCGCGCTCGCGGAATTCTATCCCGGACCGATGGCGACGGGCGAGAATCTCTTCAGCCATCAGGATGCGCGCAACCTCATTCGTCATGGCGGGATGCGGCCCGACCGCGACTGGCTGCAGTTCGATTGTGCGCTGTCATATGGGCTATGCGAGTATCAGCGCACCCTTGGCGTGCTGCAAGCCAGCGGCTGGTCTCCGAGCCGATGCATTCCGCATGGCGGACATCAGATGTCCCTGAATATTGCCGCCGGCCTTGGGCTCGGCGGCAATGAGAGCTATCCCGATCTGTTCCAGCCTTATGGCGGCTTCCCGGACGGCGTTCGTGTCGAGAACGGTCACATCACCATGCCGGACTTGGCGGGCATCGGGTTCGAGGGAAAGTCCGATCTCTATGCCGAGATGAAAGCGCTGGCTGCCTAACTCGTCATGCCCGGCCTTGTGCCGGGCATCCACGTCCTTGACAGCGCTCATAGGGAAAACGTGGATGGCCGGGACAACGCCCGGCCGTGACGGAAAGAATTTGCTTCAAGCCCTCACGACAGCCGCATGTCCAATAATCGCCGGCCTTCGTTCTTCAGCAATTTCTTCACTGCGCTGGAAGCGGCGATCTCGTCCCGGTTGGCGAAGGCTTCGTGGTTCTTTTCGATGTCCTCGAGCCGGTACAGATAGTTGACCATGATTCCTGCGGATTCGCGCAGACCCTTCGGGGACAGGTCGCCAAGCCAGTCGATTCGCTCCAGCCGAGCGCCGTTGCCGAGATGGAATCGGGCCACCGAATCGATCAGCCGGCCTTTCGGGGTGCGCGCCTTCAGAAAATAATAGGCGGCGAGGGGCTCGAGCACCGAGCGCAATTGTGCCTCCAGTTCGGCATTCTTGAACCAGTCGGGCTTGTCGAGGTGATCGAGCAGCGCCCGATCCTCCTCGGATAGCGGCACATCGCTCGCCTGCTTCAGCCATTGCATGAAGCCCGGCACCGGCGACAGCGTCACGAAGTTCTCCAGCTTCGGCAATTCGCGCCGCAATTCCTCAACCACCTGTTTGATCAGGAAGCTGCCGAACGAAATTCCGCCGAGACCGCGTTGGGTATTGGAGATCGAATAGAACACCGCGGTGCGGGCCCGCTCGATCGGCACCGGCTGGCGGTCCGCCGCGAGCAGCGGCGCGATCGCGTCCGGAATCGATTCCGTCAATGCCACCTCGACGAAAATCAGCGGCTCGTCGACCAAGGCTGGATGGAAGAACGCGTAACAGCGCCGGTCGACGGGATCAATGCGGCGGCGCAGATCGTCCCAGTCGCGGATTTCATGCACCGCCTCGTAGCGGATGATTTTTTCCAGAATGTTCGCCGGCGTCGACCAGTCTATCCTGCGCAGCACGAGGAATCCCCTGTTGAACCATGAGGCCAGCAGATGCACCACGTCGCGGTCGAGCGCGGCAAGGTCGCGGTGGCCGTTCATGAGGTCGAGCAGATCGGCGCGCATGGCCACCAGCTCGCTGGTGCCGCCCGGCGCGCGGTTCAAGCGGCGGATTAGTTCCTGCCGCCGCGGTTCGGAAGCAAAATGCAGGTCGCTGGCGTCTTCGTCGGTCGGCTGCGCGCGCCAGGTCTCGATCGCTTCCGCAATCCTTTCCCGGTCCGGGCCATAGTTGCGAACCAGGGTTTCGAAAAAAGACAGCCGGCCGGCGCCGTCGAGGTCATGGTAGCGGTCGAGAACCTCCCGCGCCATCGCGGTGCCGGAGGCTTCGCCCCGGCCCGACAACAGCGCCTCGCACAGTTCGACCAGGTCGGAGGTATCCTGTTTTCCGTTGGATGATCCGCCACGTCGCAGCAGCGTGCGGCCGCGCTCGGAAATCGAGGCCAGCAGGTCCGAGAAAAAGGCGTTGTTCATGGCGGGCAGGTCGAATCCAATCCGGGCCGAATTGTTACATGGATTTAAGGTCGGGCGGATCACAATCAAGCGGGGGTGATCGGGTGGACCCAAAAAAGCCAACCCGATACAGACCATCATGGCCGGGCTTGACCCGGCCATCCATCCGTTTCGAAAGATGCACTTTTTTGAAGATTGATGGACCCCCCGGGGTCGAGCCCGGGGGCGACAGTCAAAATTTGTCGCAGCCGAATCGGCCCTATTTCGCGTCCGAAAACTGCGTCGGCGTCTTGCCGGTGATTTGCCGGAACGCGTGCGAAAAAGCCGGCACGCTGGCATAGCCGAGATCGGCGGCCAGTTGTTTGACGGAGACATTCTTCTCCGTCGACAGTTTTTCGATCGCGGCCGCGATGCGCGCGCGCTGACACCAGCTCTTGAAGCTTAGTTGCGTCTCCGAGGAAAACAGCCGCGACAGCGTCCGCGCCGAGGTCCCGACCGTTCGCGCCAGCGCCTCGATCTCGTGCGAAGCCGTCGGATCTGCAAGCACGATGTCGGCTGCGCGGCGGCAGCGTGGCTCATGCGGCAGGGGAATGAAGGTCGTGGAATCCTCGGCATGATGCAGCTCGAGGACGGCTAACCTGGTCAACAGCCCGATGCGATCGGGATCGGCGCCGCCGTCGAACAGCGCGAGGATGGTTTCGTGCAGAAGCCGCGATACCCGCACCACGAATTCCGCCTCGAGGCTATCGCTGCGCTGCTCCCGCGCCAGCCATGCTGAATCGAAATACAGTGTGCGCATTTCGATGTCCGCCAGCACGTCGATGGAATGTTCGAGCCGCGGCGGCACCCATACCGCGCGGTCGGGCGGCACCAGCCAGCGTCCCTTCGGCGTGGTGACCTGCATGGTGCCGCGGGCCGCATAGACCAGTTGCGCCTCGCGATGCATGTGGGTGCCGAGCCGGGTGCCCTTCTTGTAGCGCCGCGCCACCAGATGCACGCCGTCGACGACCGAGGGCTGGATACCCTCGCGGGCAAGGATTGGCGTTTCGGCGATACTCATTGGCACCATTCCGTCAGGACAAGATCCTATAACCCATCACGGAACATTGTGGGATTCGACGGCCGGGAATTCGACGGAGACTTCGACTATCTGACTGCGAATTTGACTGAAGGTTTGAGCATGAACAGCCCTGCCAGGGTGATCGGTTTCGTCAATGCCGCTCATTTTATCGATCATTATTCGATGCTGATTTTCGCCGCCGCCGTGGTCGTGATGGGGCCGGCGCTTGGCATGGCTTATTCGGAATTATTGCCCTACGCTACACCGGGCTTCATCGCATTCGGCGCGGGATCGCTGCTGACCGGCTGGCTCGGCGATCGCTGGAGCCGCCGCCACATGATGGTGATCTTCTTTGTCGGCATCGGATTGTCGATGATCGCGGTCGGTCTCGTGCAGACACGGTTACAACTCGGCGCCGCGCTGCTTTCGATCGGCGTGTTTGCCTCGATCTACCATCCCGTCGGCACCGCGATGATCGTATCCTATGCCGACCGGCTCGGCCGCGAGATGGGCCTCAACGGCGTCTGGGGCAACCTCGGCGTGGCCTCGTCCTCGCTGGTCACCGGCGTGGTCGGGCAGTATCTCGGCTGGCGCTGGGCCTTCATCGTGCCCGGCATCATCACGGTCGTGATCGGCGCGGCTTTTGCGTGGACGGTGCGGCATGAGGATCGGTCCGGCGCGAAGCAGGCCGCGGCTAAGGCCCGTGTTGCCAAGCAGGATATTTGGCGGGTGGTCCTTGCGCTTTTGATCGTCGTGATCGCGATATCCACGACCTTCAACGCGGTCACGGTGGTGTTGCCAAAGCTGTTCGCGGAGCGGCTCGCGGACCTCACCAGCAGCCCGGCATTGCTCGGCGTGATCGCGGCCGGCGTCTACGTGTTCGGCGCAATGACGCAATATACCATCGGTAAATTGCTCGACCGTCACTCGCTCAAGGCGGTCGCGCTGCCGCTGTCCTTTGTGCTGGCGCCATTTCTGTATTTCGCCGCGACGCTGTCGAACCTGCCGCTGATCCTGGTCTCGATCGGAATCGTGATGGGAGCGTTCGGTCAGGTCACGGTCAATGATGCCATGGTCGGCAAGTACACCAGCGAGGAATGGCGCTCGCGCGCCTACGCCGTACGCTATTTCGTCGGCTTTACCGCCGCAGGCGCGTCGGTCGGCCTGGTGGCGTGGCTTTATCAGCAGGGCGGCTTTGTCACCATGTTGCACAGCTTCGCAGGGCTGTGCCTGCTGGCGATCGCGGCTGCGATCATCCTGCCGACCGAGATCAAGGTGCCGGCGGCCCAGGCGAACTGACCGCGACAAGACGATGGTTGCAATGTCATCCCGCAGGGAATTAACCTTTGTGCTATGCCGGCGGTCGCGGCCGGTCGTGGCCGCGCTGCATCTGGTACGCAGAATGCGAGCGGCGTCGATATCCAGCCGTGAACAAGCGGGTACGGAGGCCGGCGGCTGATTCGGGCGCGATTCGTTCTGCTCGCGTTCCGAATCCTAAAATACGCACCTGCACACGTCGCATTTTGGCACAAAACAGCGCCTGAAGCGGTGCGCAATGGCGAGGACACGATGAGATTGGATCGGGCCGCAGCTTCGGCAGAGGCGCGCTTCCGCTCACCTGGATCGCATCTACCGACGCGATACAGTCTGGCCCAAAATGCCGTTATGGCTAGGGGCGGGGAAGGCGCCAGCCGACCACTGTGGCCTCCAGCATGCCTCCCGATTCGTGGTTGCGCCATTCGCCGGCGACAAACCGGCAGGCGAACGGCAGTTGATAGGTGCCGCTGTGATCCTCGCACAGCACCTGCACCGGCTGATCCGGCGGCGGTTCGCCGTGGCCGTTGAATTCGGCGAGCCGTCGTTCGCGCGTTGCCATTCAACATCTCCGTTGCGCCACAGTCCGAAACCGGCGCTCCCAGTGCTTTCGCGTAATCCGCCTCGCGCACCCCAAACTCAACGCGCGAATAAGGTTTCAATATGATACCGTGCGCGCCCGGCCCCTGCTTGCGATAATTTCCGGCTCGCAACAAATTGACCTGACGAGCATGCCCTACATGAGAATACCGATAACAGGCTGGACCATTGTCACGCTGGCGGTGCTGTTGCCGGAACTGCTGAGTTCCGGGAAAGCAAGGGCGCAGGACGTTCCCGGGATCGAGATCTGCACGGTCGAGAAGACCATGGAGCGGCGCACCTCCTGCCTGCAGAGCAATGTCGATTTCCTGCAGAAGACCATCGCCAGGCTCACGGCCGACCATCAGCAGAAGCTCGACGCCGCGAACCGGCAGATCGAAAGCCTGAAGATGACGGTTGCCGGTCTGCAAAAGGTCGCGGACGAGGCGAAGAAGAAAGCCGACGCGCCGGCGGCGAAAGACACGCCGCCGCCCGCAGAGAACGATGCGAAATAATCACGCAGGCCCGCGCGGATCGGCCCCCAGGGAACGCTCGCGACTCGGCTCACGGCCGAGCCGCCTTGCGAGACCTTGTCAGACGGCGACAGGCGGTCAGACGGCGACAGGCGCGCCTTCTTCCGCGGGATCCATGTCGCGGCAGCCTTAAGCGAACGAAACGCCTTGTGCAATGGACCAAAGGGCGCTAATCGGCCTCATGGCCCCAAAACGTCCCAAAGCTGGCGTGCGAACCCGCGATGGAGGTGAATATACCTGTCCCGGTTGCTCGGCCGTCTACAGAGTGACGGTCTTCACCAGCCCGTTCAAGGACACCAACCATGAAGATTGCGGCGTCTGCAACCTGCGCATTAAGAGCTGGGAGCAAGCCACGGCCTGGTGGTCCTACGAATTGACCAAGCGGCCAGCGGGCAGGTGATCTGCGGACCGGCCAAAACGCTCCCGCGATCCAACTTAACTCGCCAAACGCATTCGCCAATTTACCTTATGCGCGTTCGCCGCGAGAAGCGGGCATAAGTTCCCGAAATGGGGTGGATTGCCAAGCTTCCGATGATCTCAATGCCGGATGATATCTGCCGGATAGGATCGGAGAGGACGACCGGCGCAAACGTTGTCGCGAGCCTGCACCGCTTGGCGGTGGTAACCTTCCACCTGATTGAGTAACGGGAGCGAGATGTTGCATGACACGCGGTTGTTGTTTGCGTAGTTGAATGTCATCTCAGCAGCTACGGAGGCATGATCCAATGCCCCGCAGCGTTCTGACGGGGACGCTCTCATCGCCTCTTTCCATGCCGCCGTCGCTTCGTTACGCAGCCTTACCAATTCCGGGCAAGGCGATTGTGCTTCGGCTCGAACTCCGAGGCAGATGATAATGATTGTTGTGTAGGCCGGCACTCGTGTCAGCGTCATGGCATTTCCTCGTAATGGATGCCCGAAACCCTGCCTGGAATATTGGCCCTTGAAGTGCGGCAGATATTGGATCGCCCCGTTCGAATTGCCTGCGAACGAGCGCCAGGGCAAACCGGTGCTCACAAAGAACAGCGCCTCAAGAACTGTTTAAAGAGCTGGTGAAATGATCCTGAAACAGAGCGGCGCTAGGGCCCATTCGTAATCATCGCAAACTGGAGCGCAGATGTTTACACAGGGCTGCTGATGCCCCGCGCACCCGGCTTTTCCTGCGCCCTATTTTTTGCGCGAATGTCTTTGCATCGTTCGGGCGCAGCGCGCGGCGAAATCGCAAGGCCGGCTCGGGTTGGCAATCCCGGATCACTTTGCCATAACATCAGGCAAACCACATGTTGCGTGTGCGAGATCGAAGCGGATCCGCCTGCATTCTCGCCGCCGGTCTTGAATTCCCCGAAGGCCCGGTTGCAATGCCGGACGGCTCGGTGGTGCTGGTTGAGATTCGCGGCCGCCGGCTGGCGCGGGTTCGGCCCGACGGACGCAAGGAGTAATTGATGCCCTGGCCTGAACCTGTCTCCTTGCGGGGGGCGCACGCCCGGCTCGAGCCGCTGTCCCCGGACCATTGCGAAGGTCTCGCTGCGGCAGCAAAAGACGGCGAGCTCTGGAAGCTCTGGTACACTTCGATCCCGCGAGCCGAAGACATGGCCGGCGAAATCGATAGCCGGCTCGGACTGCAATCGGCCGGCTCCATGTTGCCGTGGACGGTGTTCGACGCCGACGACAAGATCGCAGGCATGACCACCTATATGAATGTCGACGCGGTGAACCGCCGGGTGGAGATCGGTTCGACCTGGTACGCCAGGCGTGTCCAGCGCAGCGCGCTCAATACGCAGTGCAAATTGCTATTGTTGCAGCATGCGTTCGAAAAGCTGGACTGCATTGCGGTCGAATTTCGCACGCATCTCTTCAACCATCAGAGCCGTCGCGCCATCGAGCGGCTCGGCGCCAAGCAGGATGGTATTCTGCGCAACCACCAGGTCGCGCCCAACGGCGCGCGCGACACCGTCGTATTCAGCATCATCGCCAGCGAATGGCCGACGGTGAGGACGCATCTGAATTTTCAACTGGATGAAAAACCGCAGTAACAATGCCGCCGGAACCGAAACGATGGAAACGTTCGATTATGTGATCATCGGCTCCGGTTCAGCCGGAAGCGTGCTGACCAACCGCCTCAGTGAAGACTCCGGAACCAGCATCTGCGTGCTCGAGGCGGGGCCGTCGGACTGGCACCCCTACATCCATCTGCCGGCCGGCTTCATCAAGACCTTCCACATGAGAAGCATCAACTGGGCTTACCGGCAGGAGCCGGGCCCGTGGACCGGCGGCCGCAGCATCTACGCGCCTCGCGGCAAGACGCTCGGCGGTTCGTCGTCAATCAACGGCCACATCTATAATCGCGGCCAGCGGGAGGATTTCGATACCTGGGCGCAATACGGCAATCGCGGTTGGGGTTACCAGGACGTGCTGCCCTATTTCAAGCGGCTGGAAAAACGCGTCGGCGAGGGCGATGATGCCTATCGCGGGCGCGACGGCAATCTCACCGTCACCACCATGGACTGGCGTGATCCGCTTTGCGAAGCGTTCATGGCAGGCGCGATGAGCCTCGGCATTCCGCGCAATCCTGACTACAACGGCGCGATCCAGGAAGGCGTATCCTACGCCCAGCGTACGATCAGGAACGGCCTGCGCGTCAGCGCCGCGACGGCCTTCCTGCATCCGGCGCGAAAACGGCCGAATGTCCACGTCCGCACGCACGCGCATGCGACCAACATCATCTTCGAAGGCAAGCGCGCGGTCGGCGTGCGCTATATCAAGGGCGGCAGGGGCGGTGCGCCGGTCGAAGTGCGCGCGGCCAAGGAAGTGATCCTGTCCGGCGGCAGCTATAACTCGCCGCAGCTCCTGCAATTATCGGGGGTAGGCTCGCCGGACCTGTTGCGTACGCTCGGCATCGAGGTGCGCCACCCGTTGCGCGGCGTCGGCGAGGGATTGCAGGACCACTACGCGCCGCGATCGGTCGCCCGCGTCAAGAACATCAAGACCATCAACGAACGCCGCAAGGGTCTCGGTCTGATGTGGGAGGCGATCAAATGGGCGACGACGCGCCGCGGCCTGTTGTCGCTGTCGCCGACCATGGTCTATTGCTTCTGGCATTCCGGTCAGTCGACGGAAAGCTCCGACCTGCAACTGACCTTTACGCCCGCGAGCTACAAGGAGGGCGTGCAGGGCGAACTCGAGGATCAGCCCGGCATGACGGTGGCGTCCTGGCAGCAACGGCCCGAAAGCCGGGGCTATGTTCACGCGCGTTCGGCCGATCCTTTCGATCCGCCGATCATTCAGACCAATTACCTCGCCGCCGACCTCGATCGCCGCACCGTCGTCGCCGGCATGAAGCTGGCGCGGCGTTTGCTGGCCTCGGTACCGCTCGCGCCGTACTACGATTACGAGGATTTTCCTGGCCCCGGTGTGCAGACCGACGATGAATTCCTTCACGCTGCGGCCCAGCGCGGCACCACGACCTTCCACCCCGGCTGCACCTGCCGGATGGGGCCGCCCGACAGCACATGGGCGGTGGTCGACGACCAGTTGCGGGTGCATGGCCTGCAGAATTTGCGCGTGATCGACGCCTCCATCATGCCGCGGATGATCTCCGCCAACCTCAATGCATCGACCATGATGATCGCCGACAAGGCCTCCGACCTGATTCGCGGCCGGACAGCTTCGATCAACAGAACCTGAAAGGATCGAGCGTGACGTTCTGGTGGGTTTTTCTGGTGACGTTGGCGTCGACCATCGGCGGTTCGGTACTTGGCGCCGTGCTGCAAGACCCGGCGCCCGGGCCTTCGATCAGACTTCCCGCCGGCTGAGGAAGGCCAGACGTTCGAACAAGTGCACGTCCTGCTCGTTTTTCAGAAGCGCGCCATGCAGCGGCGGGATCAGCTTGCGCGGATCGCGCTCCCGCAGCATTTCAGGCGTGATGTCCTCGTTGAGCAGAAGCTTGAGCCAGTCGAGCAACTCCGAGGTCGACGGCTTCTTCTTCAGGCCGGGCACCTCGCGCACCTCGAAGAAGATCCGCAAGGCCTCTGCGACCAGGCGCTTCTTGATGCCGGGGAAGTGCACCTCGACGATCCGGTTCATGGTGTCGACGTCGGGGAACTTGATGTAGTGGAAGAAGCAGCGGCGCAGGAACGCGTCCGGCAGCTCCTTTTCGTTGTTCGACGTGATCATCACGATCGGGCGCATCTTCGCCTTGATGTTCTCGCCGGTTTCGTAAACGAAGAATTCCATCCGATCGAGTTCGAGCAACAGGTCGTTGGGGAATTCGATGTCGGCCTTGTCGATTTCGTCGATCAGCAGCACCGGGCGCTTGTCGTGGGTGAAGGCTTCCCACAATTTGCCGCGCTTGATGTAGTTGGAGATGTCGGAAACCCTGCTGTCACCGAGCTGACTGTCGCGCAGGCGCGACACTGCGTCGTATTCGTAAAGGCCTTGCTGCGCTTTGGTGGTGGACTTGATGTGCCAGGTCAGGAGCGGCGCGCCGATGGCTTTCGCGACTTCCTCGGCCAGCACGGTCTTGCCGGTGCCGGGCTCGCCCTTCACCAAGAGCGGGCGTTCCAGAACGATCGAGGCGTTGACGGCGATCTTGAGGTCGTCGGTAGCGACTTAGTCCTTGGTGCCGGTAAATTTCATCGAGTGAGGTGCCTTGTTGTTTATTCTTCAGCGCGGGATCGCGCCGCGATCTGAACGGTCAACAACCGTCAGGCGGGGTACCATGACAGTGGAGCTGTCGATCAGGCACGCCGGACCATCGAGAGAATGACGAGGATGATCACCGCGCCTACGGTTGCATCAATGACCTGGCCGAGCGTGCCGGCCGCGAGCATGACGCCGAGCTGCGGCAGCAGCCAGCCGGCAACCAGGGCGCCAATGATGCCGACCACGATATTGCCGACCAGTCCGAAACCGGCGCCATGCACAATCAGCCCGGCAAGCCAGCCGGCGATCGCGCCGATCACGAGTGCCGCCAAAATGCCCATTAAACCAGCCCCCGCTTTCGAATAAACCGTTGAGAGAATAATGTCCGCTGAAACGTGTGAGCCAATTCTAGTTGAAAAACCCGGCAGGTCTAGGCTTCGTTGCCGTTGCGAACC
>Ga0164307_10001122_pt1 | contig 11999 bp, 10 predicted proteins | sample Whisoiple_243_MG_FD_110214 | JGI IMG/M metagenome (GOLD analysis project Ga0164307, IMG submission 110214) | Soil microbial communities amended with fresh organic matter from upstate New York, USA - Whitman soil sample_243_MG | ecosystem: Environmental > Terrestrial > Soil > Unclassified >...
GAACGAGTTGTTCTCGTCGTGCTCACCGAGGTCGGCCTTCGTGGCGGGCGTGAACAGTGGACAGTCGAACCTGCTGGCCTCCGACCGTCCGGGAGGAAGGGCGATGCCGCTGCCCTCGCCGGACTTCTGGTAGTCCAGCAACCCGGAGCCGGTCAGGTATCCGCGGGCCACGCACTCCACCGGGATCATGTCGAGCTTGCGCACCACCAGCGCCCGGCCGAGCACCTCGGCGGGGATGCGCGGGTCGTCGGGCGGGCCTGCAAGGTGGTTGGGCGCCTTGGTGTAGTCGAAGAAGAAGACGCTCATCGCGGTCAGGATGCGGCCCTTGTCGGGGATTTCGTTGTCGAGGATGAAGTCGAAGGCCGAGATGCGGTCGCTGGCGACGAACAGCAGGTGGTCGTCGTCGATGTGGTAGAGCTCGCGAACCTTGCCACTGGCCAGATGCTCGTAGTCAGAAAGAGCTGGGCGCATCGGGTCAGCCTAGCGGTCCATTTGTGTTGGGATCGACGGCATGACATCGAGGTATGTGCCCTACGCCACCACACCCGCCCGGCTCCTCGGGCAGTTGATCAGCGACTTCGTCGTCGGCGTCTGGATCGCCATCTGGGTGGTGATCGGAATGGCCGTGCATTCGGCCGTCGCGACCATCGCCGACTTCGGCGCCGACGTCGAGACCGGGGCTGATGGGATCGCGGGCAATCTTGATCATGCCGGCGACAACGCCGACAACGTCCCGCTGATCGGCGATGCGCTGAGCAGCCCGCTGAGGGCGGCGGGTGGATTCGCCCGTGACATCGCGGGCGCGGGCGCGCAGCTGAACTCGACGGCGACGTGGCTGGCCTGGCTGCTGGCGCTGGCGGTCGCCGCGCCGCCGATCATGGCGATCGCGGGGCCGTGGCTGGTGCTGCGGCTGCGGTTCTTCAGGCGCAAATGGGTGGCGCTGACGCTGGCGCGCACGCCTGCGGGCGAACAACTGCTCGCGCTGCGGGCGCTGGCGAACCGACCGCTGGCCAAGCTCGCTGCGATCAACGACGACCCCGTCGGTGCGTGGCGGCACGAGGACCCGGTGGCGATCAGCGGCCTCGCCGCGCTGGAGTTGCGATCGGCAGGTGTCGCCCGCCGCGGCACCTAGCCGTATCAGCGATTTCGGCGTGATTTCCAGCGCTGAGCGCAGGTTTTCGCGCCGAAATCGCGTCGATGGGAACCGCGAAGGCGCCGCGGCACGTCGATCCCTGCGTGCTCGACGACTATCTACGTACACATGACGGCGTCATCACCCTTGCCCAGGCGCGACGCGCAGGCCTGAGCGAGCATGCCGTCCTTCGCCGTCACCGCTCCGGAAGGTGGCGTCGATGTGGGCCAGGTGTCTACTTCGTCGACGACCGGCCGTTCACTGACGGTGCGCGCATCCGCGCAGCCGTATGGAGCTACGGCGTCAAGGCAGTGGCCAGTGGACTCGCGGCAGCCTGGTGGCACGGTTTGACGAAGTTTGCGCCTGATGTTGTGGAAGTGACGGTGCCGCGCGACAGCAACGGCCGATGCCGCGACGGCAGCAGGGTCCGACGGCGAGATCTCAAGGCGGCCGACGTCGTTGAGCGAAGAGATCTTCGCGTAACGGAACTGAGTCTGACGGTCGTCGAGGCGGCGGTTCGGCAGCGCGGTGGCGCAATGATCATGGACTCCGCTTTGCAGCGGAGCGTCGAACTCCGCGCCCTATGGCATGCCCATCTGCGAAACAAGGGTCGCTACGGATCGCCGGCGGCGCGTCGCCTTCTGCAAGCAGCAGAAGACAATGCCCACTCCGAAGCCGAGCGATTGCTCATCCGGATGCTGAGAGCCGCGAAGATCACTGGCTGGAAAGCGAACTACCCCGTCGCCGGATATCGCGTCGACGTCGGCTTTCCGAAGCAGAAGGTTGCGCTAGAGGTAGACGGCTTCGCCTTCCACAGCGACAGCGAAGACTTTCACCAAGACCGCAAGCGGCAGAACGTGATCGCGCTGGCGGGGTGGCAGGTTTTGCGATTCACATGGCTTGATCTCATTGAATACCCCGACCGGGTCATTGCCGAGATCGAACGAGCGATTCGGGCGTGATTTCCTGCGCTCATCGCAGGTTTTCACGCCGAAATCGCAGGGAGGTGACAAGGGCGGTGAGGAGCCAGGCCGCCAGCGCGATCCAGAAGAACACCAGCGAGATCGTCGTCAACGGGTGCCAGCCCGTTTCGACGGCCGTCGCGAACGTCGCCGAGGAGTACATGCCCAGCGGGAACACCGCCGCCCACCAATTGCCGACGCGCATCCGCACCGTCGCAGCGGCGAGCACCGGAATCCACGCGCTGGCGACGATCCACGTCACGATCGTCACAGGCCGAATGTCGGCGAAGCCGGCCTTGTCGATGTGATCGCCTGCCAGTGTGGCGATCGCCGCCCCGCCCATCAGAATCCACGCGTCGGGCGCGCACAGGTCAGCCGCCGACGGTGCGTGCACCGCCCGCCACAGCACCAGGCCCGTCATCGCGCAGTACAGGCAGATGCCCAACACCAGCAGCCCGATCGCCCCGGCCACCAGACCGACATCCGCTGCGACTATCGCCAGCCCGGACGACGCGACGCCGGCCAGTTCCCAGCCGCCCCGTGCGCGGTCGCGAAGGCCGGTCCACCGGTTTCGCCACATCACCCAGAGCGCGATCGGCAGCAGTAGCAGCCAGCCGAGCAGCCCGACCACCCCGAGCGGCCACCAGGCCAGCCGCGTGCCGACGACCGCGCACGCCGCAACGAAGGTGAGCAGTTGGACAGGTGCATCGAGGTCGTCGAAGTCCGGCCGCAACCGCACTATCGCCAGCACCGTCAGAACCGCGAGCAAGGCCACCGAGATGACCGCCAGCACATCGCTGATGCCGTCACAACGGTGGTCCGCCGCAGCGATTGACACGATGCCGGTCGCCATCACCGCCGCGAATGCGTCGGGTCTCACGCTTCCAGTTCGATGACGAGATGACGAATGCCGGTGTGCCGGTTGCTCCGGGTCCACTCAACCGGCTTGACGACGCGGGCCGACGAGAACCGACCGAGCAGCTCCTCGTAGAGCACCCGTAGCTCCAGCCGCGCCAGGTTGGCGCCGAGGCAGTAATGCACACCTTGGCCGAAACCCAAGTGCGGATTGGGTTTGCGACCGATGTCGAACTCATCAGGGTGATCGAATGCCGCGCCGTCGCGATTGGCCGAGCCCTCCCAGATCTGCACCTTCTGCCCGGCTTCGATCGCGCACCCGGCCAGCTCGACATCGCGTGTCGCGGTGCGCCGCTTCGAAGGAGACGGCGACGTCCACCGGACCATCTCTTCGACGGCGGTCGGCAACAACGACGGATCTTCGCGCAATGCGGCGAACTGGCCGGGATGTTCTGCCAGCGCGAGCATCCCGCCACCGACCGCATTTCGGGTGGTTTCCGCACCTGCGCTGAACAGCAGGCTGAAGAACAGGTACAGCTCGATTTCCGAAAGGAAAGGCGCCGCGAGCCCTTCGGCATCCATTGTCGCGTTCGCGACCACCGACAGCATGTCGTCGGTCGGCTCGGCCCGCTTGGCCGCGATCAGCTCCTGGCCGTAGGTGTACATCCGGGTGCCGGCTTCCTCGGGCGTCATCTGCCCCACCGACGCCTTGCGCGAGCCACCGAAGTCGAACTGCGGCTCGATCGCCTCGAAAAGCCAATGTCGTTCCGACTCAGGCACTCCCAACAGAATGCAGATCATCTGCATCGGCAGTTCGGCGGCGATCTCGACCAGGAAGTCGAGCGGCTCCCCCGGTTCGACCGCATCCAGGAGTCGACGGGCGCGGCCGCGCAGGTCGTCCTCGACCCTGCGGATCATTCGAGGTGTCAGCCCGGAGCTGACCAGTCGCCTGATCTGTGAATGCCGCGGGTCGTCCATCATGTTCAGCACCTGACCCGCGACGACGAGATCCTGCAGCAGTGTGCCGCCAAACGGCCGCGTGCCACCGGTCACCGACGAATACGTCTCCGGATCACGGAGCACTGCAAGCGTTTCCGCATACGTGGCCACCGACCAGAAGCCCTCGCCGTCTGGCGTGTTATCGGTCGGTTCATGCCAGTAGACGGGTGCCTCGCGACGATGCAACTCGAACAGGTCGTGCGGAAAGCCGTTGGCGAAGTTGTCCAGGTCGGTGAAGTCGACCTGCGAAAGCGGGCCGGCCAAGGTCACAGGATCGCGCCCGAGGTGTACTTCGCCGCCTCGGGATAACGGCTGACCAGTTCGTCCACCGCTGCGGCGACGGCGTCGATCTGACTGCCCGCCGCGCCGGTGAACGCTTGCTTGTCCGCCAGGGCCGCATCCAGCGCCGCCCGATCCAGCGGCAACCGCTTGTCGGCAGCCAACCGGTCCAAGAGGTCGGGTTCGGCGCCCTTCTCCCGCATCGCCAACGCGACCGAGACCGCGTTCTCCTTGATGACTTCGTGTGCCGCCTCGCGCCCCATGCCCGCGCGCACCGCCGCGATCAGGATGCGCGTTGTCGCCAGGAACGGCAGATAGCGGTCGAGTTCCCGTTGGATCACCGCAGGATACGCACCGAACTCGTCGAGCACCGTCAGGAAAGTCTCGGTCTGCCCGTCGATGGCGAAAAACGCATCGGGCAGTGCGACACGGCGCACCACCGAGCAGAACACGTCGCCCTCATTCCATTGCGCGCCAGCAAGTTCGGCGGTCATCGACGCGTAGCCGCGCAGAATCACCTGCAGCCCGTTGACGCGCTCGCACGATCGTGTGTTCATCTTGTGCGGCATCGCCGACGAACCGACCTGGCCCGGCGCGAAGCCCTCGGTCACCAGTTCGTGTCCCGCCATCAGCCGAATGGTGTGTGCAAGGGACGACGGTCCAGCACCCACCTGCACCAGCGCCGAGAGCACGTCGTGGTCGAGGGACCGCGGGTAGACCTGGCCGACACTGGTCAGAGTCTCGGTGAAGCCGAGGAATTCAGCGATGCGGCGCTCCAGATCGACAAGCCGCGACGTGTCACCGTCGAACAGGTCGAGCATGTCCTGCGCGGTGCCCATCGGGCCCTTGACGCCGCGCAACGGGTAGCGGTCGATCAGCTCGCGCAGCCGGGACAAGGCGATCAGCATCTCCTCTGCCGCGGAGGCGAACCGCTTGCCCAACGTCGTCGCCTGCGCCGCGACGTTGTGACTGCGCCCTGCCATCACCAGGTCGCGATAGCTCAGCGCACGCTCGGCCAGCCGCGCCACCACCGCGACGCCGTGCGAGAACACCAGTTCCAGCGACCGGCGGATCTGCAGCTGCTCAACGTTTTCCGTCAGGTCCCGGCTCGTCATGCCTTTGTGCACATGCTCATGGCCCGCCAACGCGTTGAACTCCTCGATGCGCGCCTTGACGTCGTGGCGCAGCACCCGCTCGCGTTCGGCGATCGATGCCAGGTCGACGTCCTCGATCACCCGCTCGTAGTCGTCGATCACGCCGTCCGGAACGTTGACGCCCAACTCGGCCTGCGCGCGCAGCACCGCCAGCCACAGTCGGCGCTCACCGACGACCTTGGCCTCGGGCGACCAGATCGCGACCATCTCGTCGCTGGCATACCTGCTGGCCAACACGTTTGGAATCGCCACAAATACACAGCTTACGGCGGCGGGTAGTGCCGCGGTTAGGGCACAGTAGCCCTATGCGCTTCGTTGGGCTCGATCTCGCCTGGGGCGAGAAAAACCAGACTGGTGTCGCGGCCATCGACGCCGACGGTCGGCTTCTGCATGTCGGTGCCGCCCGGGATGACGCCGACATCATCGACGCCATCGCCCCGTTCACCGCCGGCGACTGCCTCGTGGCTTTCGACGCGCCGCTGATCGTCAACAATCAGACTGGACATCGACCCGCCGAGACCGCGTTCAACCGCGATTTCCAGAGGTTCGACGCCGGCGCACGGCCCGTGTTCGCCGATAAGCCCGAACTCAAGAATCCGCGCGCCGCCCGGCTGGCCGCCGCGCTGGATCTGGACATGGATCCCGCCTCGGGCTCGAACCGAAAGGCGATCGAGGTCTATCCCCACCCGGCGACGGTCGTGTTGTTCGGACTCGACAAGACACTGAAGTACAAGCGTGGATCCTTCGGAGATCGCCAGCGCGATCTGTTGAAGCTGATGACGCTCATCGAAGGGCTCGACGACGCGACCCCGCGGCTGCGGGCCAACCGCAGCGTCGGTTGGGTGGAGCTTCGCAAACGGGTGGAGGCCGCGACGAAGCCGGTTCAGCTCGACCGCGACGAGGATCCCGTCGACGCGGTGCTCTGCGCGTACATCGCGCTCTACTGGTATCAACGGCCCGACGACGTCACCGTCTACGGCGACTTCGAAAACGGCTACATCGTCACCCCGAGCCTTCCGCCCGATCTCACGCCTGCTCCACGCAGACGTGTGGTGCCACCGCCCAGCGACGAACTCCACGAACGTCTTTCGCATCTCGAGGAGCTACTCGCCCAGGCGCAGATCGAAGCCCGGACGATCCGCGAGCGGCTCTACCGGATGTGATGTCAGTCGGGCGCTTCGCCCAGCCGCGTCGGGTCCTTGATGCCGGCGTCCTGAACGCCGAGCCTGCGGTTGATCGCCATCGTGATGAAGAACAGCACGATCCCGATGACGACGAGAATGCCCGCGAGAATGTACTGCTGCGACGGCCGGCCCGACAGCGGCGTCACCAGGTACAGCGAGGTGATACAGCCGATGACGGGGAGAATGGTCGGGGTCTTGAAGTGTCCGCCCTCCGCAACCACGTCACGACGCAACACCAGCACCGCGACGTTGACGACGGCGAACACCGCAAGCAGCAGAAGCGAAGTCGTCCCGCCCAGAATGCTGATCGCCTTCTCGTTGGCGAATGCCGTGACGTAGATGAGCAGGCCGACGGCGATGCAGGTGGTGAAGATGATGGCCACCCACGGGCTTCTGGTCCGCGGATGCACCCTTCCGAGCACCGGCGGCAGCACGTGCTGACGGGCCATGCCGTAGATCAGCCTGCTGGCCATCAACATGTTGATCAGCGCCGTGTTGGACACCGCGAACATCGTGATGAACGGGAGGATCTTGTCGATCGGCAGACCGGGCGCACCGGCCTTGACGACCTCCACCAGCGGTGTGTCGCTGGCTTCGAGCTCGCCGATCGGCACCAGCGCCACCGCCACGATCGACACCAGGATGTAAACGATGCCTGCGATGCCGAGGCCGGTCAGCAACATCTTGGGGAAGATCTTCGACGGATCCTTGGTCTCTTCGGCCATGTTGACCGAGTCCTCGAAACCGACCATCGCGAAGAAGGCCAGCGAGGTGGCCGCGGTCACGGCCATGAAGACGTTCTTGTCCTCGGGGGTGTCGAACGCAACCACGCGCGAGAAGTCCACATCCGCGCCGCCGGTGAACGCCCACAGCCCTACCAGAATCACCAGGAGCAGGCCGCTGATCTCGATGATCGTCAGGAACACGTTGAGCTTGACGCTTTCGCCCACCCCACGCAGATTGATCAAAGCGAGCGCGATTATGAAGAACAACGCCAGCGCGACGATTCCGGCAGTCCCCAGGCTGAAGTCGAAGCCCTTGAAGAAGTTCGAGGCGAAGGTTCGGGCCGCCGTCGTCGCCGAGGTGATACCCGAACACATCACAACGAACGCAATCAGGAACGTCACGAACTGAATGCCAAATGCCTTGTGCGCGTAGAGCGCAGCCCCGGCTGCCTGAGGATATTTGGTGACCAGTTCGAGGTAGCTGAACGCCGTGATGGTGGCGATGACAAACGCGACGAGGAACGGAACCCAGGCGGCCCCACCGACTTCGGCGGCGACGTCACCGGTGAGCGCGTAAACCCCGGTGCCGAGGATGTCACCGACGACGAACAGCAACAGCAGACCGGGGCCCATCACCCGCTTCAGTTCGGGTTGCTTTTCGGCGGTATCGGTCTCGGCCATTGCACCTCCCTGTCAGACGGCTGTGAGTAAGCCCATCATTGACCAGCGCCAACCGCACTGCACCCGCAATGGTGCAAACAGGAACGAGACCGTGACGGCAATCAGCCGGGAGCGGCAGTGAGCAGCGGCGCGGAGATCGGCGACGTGATCGGGGCGAGCACATCGATGACGTCGATCAATGTCGCGCGCGCGGTGCCGCGCGGACCGTCGCCGTCGTCGACGAGCGCCGCCACCACCGCCCCGTCGACGGCGCACACCAACGCAGAAACGAGTTCGGCACGAACCGACCGGCCGCACAGATCCACGACCCTGACGACCCCGTCGGACCGCTGCTGCCGAATCCGCCGCTGTACCTCGCGCAGAGCGGGCTGACGCGCGCACGCGATGTAGCGCTCGTACCGCGAGATCAGCTGCTCGCTCACCTGGCTCTCGGGGTCGTCGCCGACGAGCAAAAACACAAACACGTCGACGGTCGCCTCGGCGCCGCGACGACGACGCGACAACCCGGCAACCCGCTCACGCAGTTGCTGTGCCTCGAGTGCACCGACGTGCTCGACGGCCTTGACGATCAGGTCGTCTAGGGACGAGAAGTAATAGGTCGTCGCCGCCAAGGGCAGACCGGCCCTGCGTGCTACGGCACGGTGACGGACAGCGTCGAACCCGCCTTCGCACAGCAGCTCGGCGGCCGCAGTCACCAGTGCGTACTTCCTGCGTACGCCCTTGGGTGTCACCGCCGCCGTCACGCCTTGCATGCTGCCAGCCACACGACGTCGACATGGCTCTTTCGGCTAAAGCTAAGCCTTTACACAGGAAGTCGGCGCGCCAACCGATTTGGATGCATTGCCCAAGCGCCGGCCGCGTGTGCGCCAACATGCAATGGCATGATGGCCCGCATGCCAGAGCACCAAGGCAATCAGCACCGAGGCAAGCAATTGAGCCGCCGGGCGATGATGCGACTCGGTGTCAGCGCGGCCGCAGGGGCCGCGGGCGCCTTCGCATTCGGCACACTGCGCGAGTCGGGTCCGTCCATTGCGGGCCCGCCGGTGGAGATGACGAGCGCAGGCACCCCGCTCGCACCGTTGGCACCGCCCGCCCCGCTTGAACCGGCGGCAACCGCAGCTCCGACATACACCGGCGGGTCGTTCGTGTCGGCCGCACGCGGGGGCATCGACACCAACTGGGCGATCGCGCGGCCGCCGGGACAGACCCAGCCGCTCAGACCCGTCATCGCGCTGCACGGTAAGGGCGCCGACGCGGCACAGGTGATGGCCGGTGGTGTGGAGCAGGGCCTGGCGCAGGCGGTCTCCGCGGGGCTGCCGCCGTTTGCGGTCGTCGCCGTCGACGGCGGCGGGGGCTACTGGCACAAGCGCGCATCGGGTGAGGACTCCGGCGCGATGGTGCTCGACGAGCTGATCCCGATGCTCGAATCGCAAGGCCTGGACACCTCGCGCGTGGCATTTCTCGGCTGGTCGATGGGCGGTTACGGAGCGTTGCTGCTCGGCGCGCGGCTCGGCCCGGCGCGTACCTCCGGCATCTGCGCGGTCAGCCCGGCGTTGTGGACGTCGTCAGGTGCGGCCGCCCCCGGCGCGTTCGACGGCGCCGACGACTACGCCGCCAACAGTGTGTGGGGTCTTCCGGCTCTGGGGTCGATACCGATTCGAATCGACTCCGGCAACAGTGATCCGTTCTACTCGGCGACGCAGCAGTTCATCTCGCAGCTGCCTAACCCGCCCGCAGGCGGGTTCTCGCCCGGTGGACACGATGGAGGGTTCTGGAGTTCGCAGCTACCTGCGGAATTGGAGTGGATCGCGCCGCTGCTGACGGCGTAATCGACTAGACCCGGATTCGGTCCTCGGCCGCGGCCAGCCCGATGTCGCTGCGAAAGTGACTGCCGGGCAACCGGATCGACTTCATCCGGGCGTAGGCGTCGTCGCGCGCGGCAGCCAGGTCGGCACCGGTGCCGACCACAGAGAGCACCCGCCCTCCCGACGAGACGACGGCCCCATCGTCGCGACGCGTTGTGCCTGCATGCAGAACCCCTTCCGCTTCGGCGCCGGTGATCACGTCACCGACCCTGGGACGGCCCGGGTAGTTCTCGGCGGCCAGCACGACGGTCACCGCCGCGCCGTCGCGCCACTGCAATGGCGCGTGCTCGGCCAGATTGCCGGTGGCCGCGGCACGAAGCAATTGGCCGAGCGGCGAGTCGAGCAGGGCGAGCACCGATTGGGTCTCCGGATCGCCGAAGCGGCAGTTGAATTCGACGACCGAAGGGCCCGTCGATGTGATCGCCAGGCCGGCGTAGAGAAGTCCGGAGAACGAGCTTCCCCGGTTGACCATCTCTGCGGCAACGGGTTTCACGATGTCGTTGACGATCTGGTTGGCCACCTCGTCCGGTAGCCATGCCAGCGGCGCGTAGGCGCCCATGCCTCCGGTGTTCGGCCCGGTGTCGCCGTCGCCGACCCTCTTGAAGTCCTGCGCGGCCAGCAGAGGCACCACCGTCTCGCCGTCGACGACACAGAACAGCGACACCTCGGGACCGTCGAGGAATGTCTCGAGAAGAACCGGATGTCCGGCGTCGAGCAGGCCGGCCGCGTGCGCTCTCGCGGCGTCCCGGTCGGTCGTCACCACCACGCCCTTGCCTGCGGCGAGGCCGTCGTCCTTGACCACCCATGCCGCTTCGCCACCGTCGGGGCCGAAGCGATCCAGCGCGGAGTCGAGACGGGCCGGGTTGTCGACGATCTCGCTTCGTGCGGTCCGCACGCCTGCAGCCGACATCACGTCCTTGGCGAACGACTTCGATCCCTCGATGCGGGCCGCGTCCTTCGTCGGCCCGAAGCAGGCGATCCCGGCGGCCCGGACCGCATCGGCCACACCGAGAACCAGCGGCACCTCAGGGCCGATAACCACGAGATCCGCGCCAATCTTGCCTGCCAGTGCCACCACCTCGTCGCGGGAGGTGATGTCGACCTCGTACTGATCGGCGATCGCGGCAGTACCGGCGTTGCCGGGCGCGATCGCCAGGGATTTCACCTCGGGGTCTCTGCGCAGGGCGAGCAGCAGCGCATGTTCGCGGGCACCGGATCCGATCACGAGGACGCGCACGGTTGCCAACCCTAACTGCACCATCGCGCGACGGGGCGTCATGGCCATTTAGTTAGGCCATACACTTGACTCGGCGGTGTATGGTCGGCATATGGCAACGGCGCAGGCATGTCCCTTCGGTCAAGGCTTTGACTTCACCAATCCCGACATTCTGGAAAAGGGCATTCCGGTGACCGAGTTCGCCGAGCTGCGAAAAACGGCGCCGGTGTGGTGGAACGAGCAGCCCGAGTCGATATTCGGTGACGGCGGTTACTGGGTGATCACCCGCCACGAGGACATCAAGGCGATCTCCCGCGACGGCGATCTGTGGTCGACGAACCGCAAGGGCGTCGTCATGCGCATGCCAGAGGGCACCACACCCGATCAGCTGGAACTGACGAAGGCGATGCTGATCAACCACGACGCGCCCGAACACACCCGCCTACGCAAGCTGGTGTCACGGCTTTTCACGCCAAGGGCGGTCGCGACTCTGGAGGAGAAGCTCGCCACCGCGGCCCGCGAAATCGTCGCCACGGCAAGGGAGAAGGGCAGCGGCGATTTCGTCGACGACATCGCGATGCGCCTGCCGCTGCTCGCGATCGCGGACATGCTCGGAGTGCCAGAAGACGATCGCGAGAAGTTGTTCGGCTGGACGAACTCCATCATGAACACCGAAGACCCCGATTTCGAGTCGGACTACGTCGCTGCCAACGCAGAGCTGATGGGCTATGCGTACACCATGGCCGAGGAGCGGCGCCGCTGTCCGGCCGACGACATCGTGACGAAGTTGGTCCAGGCCGACGTGGACGGCGAATGGATGGACGACGTCGAATTCGCGTTCTTCGTCATCCTGCTCGCAGTGGCGGGCAATGAGACGACCCGCAACGCGATGACGCACGGCATGAACGCCTTCTTCGAGAACCCGCAGCAGTGGGAACTGTTCAAGC
>Ga0164307_10001123_pt1 | contig 11996 bp, 8 predicted proteins | sample Whisoiple_243_MG_FD_110214 | JGI IMG/M metagenome (GOLD analysis project Ga0164307, IMG submission 110214) | Soil microbial communities amended with fresh organic matter from upstate New York, USA - Whitman soil sample_243_MG | ecosystem: Environmental > Terrestrial > Soil > Unclassified >...
AAGATGTGGCGCTCGCCGAACGGCACGATCCGCAACATCCTGGGCGGCGTCATCTTCCGCGAACCGATCATCATCTCGAACATCCCGCGGTTGGTACCCGGGTGGACGAAGCCGATCATCGTCGGCCGGCACGCGTTCGGCGACCAGTACCGGGCAACCGACTTCAAGTTCCCCGGCAAGGGCAAGCTGATGATGTCGTTCATCCCGGAGGACGGCTCGGCACCGATAGAGGCACTGGTCTACGAAGCGCCCGCCGCGGGTGTCGCGCTGGCCATGTACAACCTGGACGACTCGATCAGGGACTTCGCCAAGGCCTCGCTGAACTACGGGCTGGCCAGGAACTATCCGGTGTACCTGTCCACCAAGAACACCATCCTGAAGACTTACGACGGCCGGTTCAAGGACATCTTCCAGGAGGTCTTCGACACCGAGTTCGCCGATCAGTACAAGAAGGCCGGGCTGACCTACGAGCACCGGCTGATCGACGACATGGTCGCGTCCGCCCTGAAGTGGGAGGGCGGCTACGTCTGGGCCTGCAAGAACTACGACGGCGACGTGCAGTCCGACACGGTCGCGCAGGGTTTCGGGTCGTTGGGCCTGATGACGTCGGTGCTGTCCACCCCGGACGGCAGGGTCGTCGAGGCGGAGGCCGCGCACGGCACCGTCACCAGGCACTACCGGCAGCACCAGGCCGGCAAGCCGACTTCGACGAACCCGATCGCCTCGATCTATGCGTGGACCGGTGGCCTCAAGCACCGCGGCAAGCTCGACTCCACCCCGGAGGTGATCGGCTTCGCCGATGCCCTGGAGGACGTGATCATCAAGACCGTGGAGAGCGGCAAGATGACCAAGGATCTCGCCGCACTGGTCGGCCCCGATCAGGAGTGGCTGACCACCGAGGACTTCCTGTCCGCGCTCGACGAGAACCTGGCTGCCCGGCTCGGCTGACCGCCTTGCTCAGTCCGGCAACAGATGGTGGAAATGGTGGATCGGCCCTGCCCCGCTGCCCACCTCGAGTCGCGCCGAGGCCAGCAACGCACCGGTGAGCCAGGCCTTAGCGTCCACGGCGGCCTGCTCCCAGCTGTCCCGTTGCGGGCGCAGTGCGGCCAACGCCGACGACAGTGAGCACCCCGTTCCGTGGGTGTTGGGGGTGTCGACGCGGGATCCACCGATCAGTGTGCGGCTGCCGTCGGGGTAGAGGAGCGCGTCGGTGGCGTCGCCCTGGCTGTCGCCCGTCGTCTGCTGCAGGTGACCGCCCTTGACCAGCACCCGGGCGCCGGTTTCCGCGGCCAGCCGGCGGCCCTGGTCGATCGCCTGCTCGAGATCGGCCGCCTGCTCGCTCCCGGTCAGCACGGCGAGTTCGGCGACGTTCGGGGTGATGACGTCGGCCAGCGGGAGCAGCGAGCGCAGGACCTGCTCGGCGTCGGCATCCAGCAACCGGTCGCCGCTGGTGGCCACCATCACCGGGTCCAGCACGACGTGCGGCGGCCGGTGCCAGGCGAGCCAGCGGGCGACCACCTCGATGTTGTCCGCCCTGCCGAGCATCCCGATCTTGACGGCGTCCACCACGATGTCGTCGCTGATCGCCTCGAGTTGCTCGGCCAGGAACGACGCCGGAGGGCTGAACACCGCTCGTACCCCGCGGGTGTTCTGCGCGGTCAGCGAGGCGATCACCGCCATGCCGTAGGCACCCTGCGCCGCAAACGACTTCAGGTCCGCCTGGATCCCGGCGCCACCGGAGGGATCGGAGCCGGCGATCGACAACGCCCTGACGATCATCGGGGAATTCCCTCTCTCGGACCGGAACCGCGCATTCGTTGTGTCGACCGTGCAACGTCTGCAGGGGTTGCACAGTCGACACAAGTGTTGCACGGTCGGCGTTTTCGCGACCGCCCGCGCTCGCGCGACGAACGGCGATGCTGCTGTGACATTGTCCGTTTGCGGCCATGATCGTTGACACAGCCGCCTGGGGTCTTTAGCTTCAACGATGTGTGGAGAACGATCGTCGAGCCGAGCGCCAGTGGTGTGCACCACGGCGTCCCCGCTCGCCCACACCCCCGGCGCAGCCATCAGCGCCGGCATGTCGACCTGCAACGGGTCGCCAGTGCGTTGTGTCTGAACTGAACCGCTGATTCCCGGCGGCTTCCGCTCGACATCCGCGCACGCCCACGATCGGTGGGCAACCCGAAGGATCCCCATGACGCCGTCCTCGGCGATCGACATTCACCAGCACCTCTGGCCGTCCGAACTGATCGACGCCCTGCGGGCGCGGCAGCACCCACCCCGGATGGCCGGCTGGACGCTGCTGCTGGACGGCGAGCCGCCGTACGAGGTCTCGCCCGACGATCACCAGGCTCATGGTCGCCGGGCGGCCGAGCCGGGACGGATCGTGGTGGGCCTGTCCAGCCCGCTGGGTATCGAGGATCTTCCGGCCGATCAGGCCCGGCCGTTGCTGTCCGCCTGGCACGACGGGGCGGCCGCGCTGCGACCGGAATTCGACGCCTGGGCATCGGTGCACCGGCAGGACCCGGACCTGCAGGGCCTCGCGCGGCAGCTCTCCGACGGTTTCGTCGGGCTGCAGATCCCCGCCACCTGGCTCGCCACTCCGTCCGGGGTCGACCGGCTGGGAGCCGTGCTCGCGGTGGCCGCGGCAGCCGACCGCCCGGTCTTCGTGCATCCCGGGCCGACCGCGCCGGTCACCGATCCGGCCGACATCCGCCCGGACTGGTGGGCCGCGGTGGTCGACTACCCGAGTCAGCTGCTGGCCGCCTGGTGGTCCTGGCATGCGGCCGGCCGTTCTCAATTCCCTGACCTGCGGATCTGCTTCGCCGCGGGTGCAGGGCTGGGACCCGTGCACCACGAGCGATATCTGGCCAGGGGCGGACGGCCGCTGGTCGTCGATTCCGGCACCTTTGTCGACACCTCGTCGTACTCCCGCCAGGGCGTGGACAGCCTGATCCGCGTCCTCGGCGTCGACCCCATCGTCGTCGGCAGCGACCGTCCCTACGGCCGGCCGTTCGAGACCGACCAGGGCGACGCCGCCGTCATGGCATTCCGGTACACCAACCCGCTCCGACTCCTGGAAGGAACACGCACATGACCGCCTCAGCCGTCCACGCACCCGTGGGCCCCTCGCCTGTCGACAGCCGATCCCAGGACGTCGGGCAGTGTGCGCCGATCGAGGTCGCGGAGCCTGCCGACATCGTCGGGCGGGTCGACGGCGACACCATCCCGGCGCGACGTGCCACCGCGATCGACGGAGCCGCGGCCGACGCCGCGTTCACCCTGGACACGCTGCCCGGCCGCGACCTGGACCAGCAGGAACTGCTCGGTCTGGCCGCCTCCATCGCCGCCGACCCCGCGGCGTTGGCCGAGCACGTCGCGTTCAGCGACGACAAGCGGCACTACGTCAGCCTGCACCGGGACACCCACGTCGACGTCTGGTTGCTGTGCTGGACACCGCAGAACGACACCGGCTGGCACGACCACGACATCTCCTCCGGTGCGGTGGCCGTCACCCAGGGAACGCTCACCGAGCACAACCTGGCGATCGGGACACCGAGCATCGAGACCGAGATCGGTGCGGGTTCGGCGTACAGCTTCGGGCCCGATCACATCCATCGCCTCACCGGCCGGGACCCGGGCAGCGTCTCGGTGCACGCCTACTCGCCGCCGCTCTGGCGGATGGGTCAGTACACGTTGGGTGCCGGCGGCCAGCTGCGTCGCCGGTCGGTGTCCTACGCCGACGAGCTCCGCCCGCTGGACGACATGGCGTAACGGAATCGGCCGGGCACCCACCGTACGATCGGACCCGTGCATCCTCCGATGGCCCGGTAGATCTCCGGTGAGCACGCTGGCCTGGGACCTGGTCCTGATCGGCGCCTGCATTCTCGTCGGCGGTGCCTTCGCGGCGGCCGAGGTCGCGCTGATCTCGCTGCGCGAAGGTCAGGTGCGGCGCCTCGAGGCGACCAGGGGCCGGCGGGGGCGGCGGCTGGCCCGGCTGGTCGCCGACCCGAACAGGTTCCTGGCGTCGGTGCAGATCGGCATCACCGTCGCCACGATCCTGGCGGCGGCGATCGGAGCGGCGACGGTCGCCCCCAGGGTGGCGCAGTCCTGGATCGAATGGGGGATGGCCGAGAACGCCGCCGATCCGCTTGCCCTGGTGCTGATCACGCTGCTGATCGCCTTCCTGATCCTGGTGATCGGAGAGCTCGCGCCGAAACGGATCGGGGTGCAGCGCAGTGAGGGCATCGCGTTGGTCGCGTCCGGGCCGCTGGCCGTCCTGGCGCGGCTGTTCCGGCCGTTGGTCTGGTTGCTGGACCGCTCGTCCGCGCTCGTGGTCCGGCTGTTCCGGGTGAACCCCCGCACCAGTGGCGAGGTGATGAGCCCGGACGAACTGCGCTCTCTCGTGCTGGCCCACGAATCGCTCAGTTCGGTGGAGCGCCGGATGATCGTCGACGTCTTCGATGCCGAGACCACCCGGGTGCGGGAGGTGATGGTGCCCCGTCCGGACGTGGAGTTCCTGCCGGCCAGCATGTCGGTGTCCAGGGCGGCGCGGATTGCATTGGGACACCCGCACTCCCGGTTCCCGGTCATCGGCCACGACTCGGACGAGGTGGTCGGGGTCGTGCATCTGCGGGAGCTGCTCGCGCCGAGCCACCCGCTCGGTCGGGCGGCCTGCGTCGGCGATGTCTGCAAACCGGTGACGGTGATCCCCGGCACCAAGGTGGTACTCGACGCGCTGCAGGAGATGCGCTCCGCGGGCGAGCATCTCGCGGTGGTGGTGGACGAGTACGGCGGCACCGACGGCATCGTCACCCTCGAGGACCTGGTCGAGGAGATCGTCGGCGAGATGGTCGACCCGATCGCCGGTCGGCCCGCCGCGCTGGCCGGCGCGGGGCCGCTGGAGGAGGTCGACGGCCGGCTGAACCTGGACGACTTCGCCGAGGTCACCGGCATTGCCCTGCCGCCGGGCCCGTACGACACCGCGGCCGGTTTCCTGATGGCCGGACTCGGCCGGTTGCCGGCCGCCGGCGACGCGGTGATGTGCCAGGACCGGGTGCTCACGGTGAAGGCCATGGACGGGCGCCGGATCGCCACCATCGAGATCCGGGCAGCCGCGATCTGACTGCCGGCCCACCGACCCGCAGGCCCGCTGAACTGCTGGTGGCGTGGCCGGACGGGATCGCCGTGGATGGCAAGATCGCCGTCATGAGTTCGCCGTCAGCAGCAAGTACACCCCGGGTGCTGTCCGGGATCCAGCCGACCGCCGATTCGTTCCACGTCGGCAACTACCTCGGCGCGCTGCGGCAGTGGGTCGAGCTGCAGGACACGCACGAGACGTTCTACTCGATCGTCGACCTGCACGCGATCACCGTCGACCAGGATCCGGCGGTGCTGCGGCAACGGACCAGGGTGGCCGCGGCCCAGCTGCTCGCCCTCGGCATCGACCCACAGCGGTCGACGCTGTTCGTCCAGTCGCACGTGCCGGCCCACACCCAGCTCTCCTGGGTGATGGAATGCCTGACCGGGTTCGGCGAGGCCGGCCGGATGACGCAGTTCAAGGACAAGTCGCAAAAGGGCGGCGCCGACCGGTCCAGCGTCGGGTTGTTCACCTATCCGATCCTGCAGGCCGCCGACATCCTGGCCTACCGGGCGGACGCGGTGCCGGTCGGTGAGGACCAGCGCCAGCACCTGGAGCTCACCCGCAACCTGGCGCAGCGGTTCAACTCCCGGTACGGACCGACGCTGACCGTCCCGGAGCCGTACATCCTCAAGGAGACTGCCAAGATCTACGACCTCACCGAACCCGGCGCGAAGATGAGCAAATCCTCGCCCGGCGGGTCGCTGGACCTGCTCGCACCGATCAAGGGGTCGGTGAAGAAGATCAAGTCCGCGGTCACCGACGCCGAACGGGAGATCCGCTACGACGAGGCCGCCAAACCCGGTGTCTCCAACCTCCTGTCGCTGCTCTCGGTGTTCACCGGAACCCCGATCCCCACCCTGGAGAAGCAGTACGAGGGCAAGGGCTACGGCGACCTGAAGGGGGATCTCGCCGACGTCTGGGTGGCGTTCGTGGAGCCGCTGCAGGCCAGAGTGGCTGATTACCTGAACGATCAAGGGGAACTGGACAAGGTGTTGGCGTCCGGGGCGGTCCGGGCCCGCGTCGTTGCCGACGCCACCGTCGCAGCGGTGTACGACAAGGTCGGGCTGCTGCCGGGCTGAGCACGGCCGGTTCCAACGACTCGCCGGGCGGTCCTGCGGTGCAGGTCCGACCAAGCCGATGGCACGTCACCGTCGAACTCCGAACAAGCTCGCGAGAGACCGATCCAGGGAGGCCTCATGCCAGGTTCGATCCAAGCGCCGGAGCAGTCCGCGCAGACCGCGATGACGAAGGCCCATTCACCGGTGCCGGAGGACCCATCGGTCGGTGGCAAGCTGATGCTGCGCGGCAAGCGCATCGCCTCCAAGCGCAGTGTGAAGCACCTGATGGCCGCCGTGACCCGCTATGGCGACCGACTGGGCAGTCAGTTCGCCGGCGCGATGACGTACTTCTCCTTCCTGTCCCTTGTCCCGATCCTGATGGTCGGCTTCGCCATCGGCGGCATTGTGCTCGGCAACAACCAGGAGTTGCTGACCGAACTGGAGAACCAGGTCGCCGAGGTACTCCCCGCCGAGCTCGCAGCGCCCATCACCGGGCTGATCGACAGCGTCGTGGCCAATCCGCTGGGCGTCGGCATCGTCGGTCTGCTGATCGCGTTGTATTCCGGCATCGGCTGGATGGGCAACCTGCGCAAGGCGACGAGGGCGATCTGGCGGCCGGAGTTCGAAGAGGACAAGGCCACCGTCGACAACTTCGTCGTCGCGACCCTGAAGGATCTGGGGTCGCTGGCCGGCCTCGGGGTAGCGATCGTCGTTTCGTTGGGACTGAGCGCGTTCGGCTCGCAGTTCGCCGGCCAGGTCCTGGATCTCCTGGGGTTCGGCGACCAGGAATGGCTCGCGCCGGTGATCACCATCGTGACGCTGCTGATCGCCATGGCGGCCGACGTGTTGATCTTCATGTGGGTGTACACGATGCTCCCCGGCAAGGAGCTGCGGTCGACCTTCAAGGCGCGGTTGCGCGGCTCGATCATCGCCGCCGTCGGGTTTGAGATCCTCAAGTACGCGTTGATCGTTCTGCTGCCCAATGCCGGCTCGACGTCGAAAACTGCGGCCATCTTCGGCCCGGTGATCGGGTTGCTGTTCTTCTTCAACCTGGTCGCCCAACTGGTGTTGTTCGTCGCCGCCTGGATCGCCACGGCCGAGGGCGGACCGGAACTGGCAGAGGGCCAGTTGCCGGAGGTACCCGAGGCCACCCTGATCGTTCGGAAGGATGCCTCGACCACCAAGGCCGCTGCCCTGGTCGGGGTGGGTGCCGCGGTCGGCTGGGGAGCGGCGCGCCGGCGGCGCTGACCCGGCTTGCTACTGCTGGGGCGAGTCCGGTGGAGCCGGTGGCTCCTCCGTTGCCGGCACCGGCGCTGCCGGTGCTTCGGTGGGCGCGGTTGCGTCGTCGGCAGGTGTTTCGGTCGGAGCGGCGTCGGTGACCGGGGGAGTCTCGGCACCGGTGGTGGTTGCGGCGTCACCGGCGAACACCGGCTTCTTGTTCAGGTGCCGTCGACGCAGCAACAGCAGCACGCCCAGCGCGACGATCAGCACCCCGATTCCGGCCAGAACCAGGACCGGTACGCCGCCGGAGCCGGAATCGGTCGAGTTCGACGCCGACGACGCTGCGCCGTCGGATGTCGCGGTGTCCGTCGCGGATGCCGTCGTACCGGATTCGCTCACGGAGGACGCAGCCGAACTCGCCGGGACACCGGTGCTGGGCGTCGGCTGCACGGGTACCGCGGTCGCCTCCGCGAGGGAGTCGACGAGTTCACCGACGGGTGCGGTCCCGGCCGGCAGCGCGAATCCCCAGTCGAGCAGCGATGCGCCCTGCATCCACTGGCGTCGCGGCTGGTGCGACCCGTTCATCATGGTGACGACCAACCGCCGGCCGTTGCGTTCGGCCATGCCGACGTAGGTGTTGCCGGCGTCATCGGTGAACCCGGTCTTGCCGCCGAGCGCCCCCTGGTACTGGTAGAGCAGCTGGTTGTCGTTGGCCGCGATGTAGCCGTCGCCCTCCGCCGCCGGCACCCGGACGTCGACGCTCGAGACGATCTCCGGGAACGGCGGGGTCGCCATGTCCGCCTTGGCGAACAACGCCATGTCGTAGACCGAGGTCGACTGCCCAGGGCCGTCCAGGCCGGAGACGGTGGCGGCCCTGGTGTCCAGGGCACCCAATGCCTGCGCCGTGGCGTTCATGTCCGCGATGGTCTTGTCGTATCCGCCGTTGACCCTGGCGAGCGCGTTCGCGGCATCGTTGCCGGAGATGATGATCAGGTAGGTCAGCAGTTGCCGGACCGTGTATTTCCCGCCCGCCTCGACACCGACCCGGGTGCCGTCCTGACCGGCATCGTTCTCGGTGCCCTCGACGATCTGATCCAGGTTGGTCAGATTCTTCAGCAGCGGCTGCACGGTGAGCAGCTTGAGGGTGCTGGCCGGCCGGTAGCGGCCGTGCGGGTCCTTGGCCGCGAGCACCTCACCGGTGTCCAGGTCGGCGACCATCCACGCCCCCGCCGAGATGTCCGACGGCAGCGGCGGTGCGTCCGCCGGCACCACCAGCCCGCACTCGCCCATCCGGGTTCCGCCGACCGGATTCGCCGGAACCGGCAACGGCTGCGGAGCCGTCGCGCCCGGCGGCACGTCCTCCGAGGTGTCGACCGGTGGCGGCGGCTGGTTCCGCTGCGCGCAGTCGTCGGTCACCGGGGTGGCGATGGTCTCGCTGGGCGGTACATACGGGTCGCCGTTCGGAGCCGCCGCAGCCGTACCGATCAGGGGGGTGACGAGGAACGTTGAGACCAGGACGGCGACCGCGAACGTGCTCGTCAGGGCCCTGCGGCCGAGGCTGCGCGATTGCCGGGCCGCGGCCCGACCGGAAGTGGTGGTGATCATCGGGGCCGACTGTATCTGTCTCCGGATGAGCTTCCGGTGATCCCTGCGCTGGGATACTTCCCGGGGACGGCGCCCCATCGCCGGCGGAATCGGGGGTGATCGGTGTGACGGCGGACGTGATCGCCGGCCGTTTCGCCCTGTGCGACCCCATCGGGTCCGGCGGGTCCGGCACCGTGTGGCGGGCCTTCGACGAGAAGCGGCCCGGCTACTGCGCGGCGAAACTGCTCCGCCAGCGGGACGCCGGCGACCTGCTGCGCTTCGTCCGCGAACAGTCCGTCCGGCTGGACCACCCGCACATCGTGAGCCCGTACAGCTGGGTTGCCGAGGACGGCACCGTGCTGATCGCCAGCGACCTGATGTCGGGCGGTTCACTGCACACGCTGATCGGTGACTTCGGCCCGCTGGCCGACAGCACGGTGGCCACTGTCCTGCTCCAGGTGCTTTCGGGGCTGCGGGCGGTGCACGACGCCGAGCTCATCCACCGGGACGTCAAGCCGGCCAACCTGCTGCTACGGGCTACCGGCGACGGGCCGTTGCACGTGGTGCTGACCGATTTCGGGTTGACCATCAGTCGCATGGATGCCCGGCTCACCCAGGTCGGGATGGTGATCGGGACGCCCGGATACGTGCCGCCGGAGGTTCTGAAGGGTGGGGTGCCACCGGATCCGCGGCACGACCTCTACGCAGTCGGCCGGCTCGCGCTGACCATGATCGCCGGCGGGGAGCCGAAAGGCGGCACGGCGGAATGGATCTCGACCATCGCGGATGCCGACCTGCGGGCGACGGTGCAGGCGCTGCTGCGGCACGACCCGGAGCAGCGGCCGGCGGATGCGGCCGCTGCCGCGGCCATGCTGCACGGCAACGGGCAACGGCGCACCGACGGACTGCCGCGTACTCGTGACGGCGACCGGATCGAGGTCCTCGACCAGTTGCCCGCCCTACCGGCCGGCTGGGGTCCGGACGGTCCCATCGACTCGCTGGCCCCAGAGCTGGACCGACCGGCGCCTCGGGCCACCATCGTGGACGTGGTACCCACCGCTCCCGCGTTCGTTTCCGGTCCCGCTCCGACCGTGACCGGGCCGCCCGGTCCGGCGCCGTTGCCGCAGACGCCGGCAGCGTCACCACCGCAGGCGCCGAATCAATTGCCGGCCGGACGACCATCGACCCGTCGCCGCGGGCCGATCCTGATCGCTGCTGCGGTGGCCGCGGTGCTGGTGGCCGGGTTCGCGCTGGTGGTGTGGCTGCTGCCGGACGGCACCACCGGCAACCCCTCCAACCCACCGGTCACCACCGCGACCTCGCCCAACCCGACCCCGACGACTACGCCGACCGTGAACACGACCGGAACGTCAACCGGTGGAACAACACCCGGCACACCCAGCGTCCTCCCGACTGCCACCGCCACCGTCACGCCGGAGAACCTCCGCGCCGGGGATCCCTGCACCTGGCAGCAGGAGGGGGACCGGCGCACCGGCGTCGACGGGGATGCGCTGGCGTGCACGCTGGCCGACGGCAGCTATCAGTGGCGGACGCCTGGCTGATCGTTTCCGTCCTGCGCGGACGCCGGTGCCGGGCGGCGTCGGGATCGGACGAACAACATCGCGGCAACGGCACCGGCAGCCAGCACGGCCACCAGGGCCAAGACCCAACCGGGAACGGCGGATCCGGAGATCGGCTCCGACTGACCGGTGGGGGTGGTCGTCGGGTCCGACCCGGTTGAACCGGCTGTCGATGGGGCCGAGGTCGCCGCGGTCGACGACGCCGCAGTCGATGTGGTCGATGCCGACGGGGGAGTGGTTGCCCCGGTTGACGTCCCGGCCGCCCCCGCGACCTGGTACTCCGGTCCCGGTTCGACATCACCGCTGACCACGACGGTGATCAGGTAGGTGGTCGTCGACGGCTCGTCCTCGTTGCGGTCGGCGTTCACCCGCAGGTAGTAGTCGCCGTCCAGCGAGTACCCGCTCTGTTCGACGCCCTCCCGGTTGGTGTAACGGACCGGGTACGGGGTCGTCGCGCTGAACGGCTTGTCGGGTTCGTCGGTGAACCACAGGGAGCCGGTGCTCTCGACGGACCCGGTGATGTCCGCCCGGACCGGATTGAACAGGTCGACCCAGACGATCGATCCGACAACTCCGAGCGGCGGCTGGGCCGGCCCGACCTCGGTGACCAGATACGAAAAGCGTTGTCCCCATTGCTGTGGCACCCGGTAGAACCTGCTCTCGCCGGTGGCAATGGTGTCCTGGTAGGTGACGCCGCTGGTGAGACGGGGTGCGTCGTTGAAGCCGGTACCACCGGTCAGCACGGTGGGCGCGCCGTGTGTGAGCATCGGCAACGGGTCACCCTCGGACGCCTGCGGGAGCAGCCCGCCGGCATCGGCGGCCGGCTCCATCCGGACGACGATCTCGACCTGGAGTGACTGATCCGCCCAGGCCTGACCGATCCGGGAGACCTCCAGCACCGCGACGCCGTCGGTGGGGCAGTAGGACGTGGTGTCGGGAGCACCGAACGTCGGGCCTTCGATGACCGCGGTCGCAGTCTCGTTCCGCCCCCCGGTCAGGACGACCGCACCGCGCTCGTTGGTGCAGGACTCACCATCGGGTGCCATCAGATCGAGATCAAGACCGAACAGTTCGACGCTGCCGGCGCTCCGGTCCGGAGGCACGATGGTCGCCGAGATATACGGACGGGCACCGTCTTTCACCGTGATGGCGTAGTACTTCACGGTCCCGGTGGCATCGACCCCGCCCGAGCCGCCCACGGCGTAGGTGTCGACGTACTGGCCGGGGGTCAGCAGCGGTGCCTGAACGGAGAACTGGTCGGCACCGGTGACCGGGGTGCCGGCAGTGGTGTAGCCGGTGATGGCGTAGTCGACCTTGGTGGCCAGTGCCTGGGTGAGCGCGGTGGCGTCGGCGGCGTCGCTGTAGGTGCCGCCGGTGGCCTGGGCGATGCAGGACAACTGGTCCCGC
>Ga0164307_10001124_pt1 | contig 11985 bp, 8 predicted proteins | sample Whisoiple_243_MG_FD_110214 | JGI IMG/M metagenome (GOLD analysis project Ga0164307, IMG submission 110214) | Soil microbial communities amended with fresh organic matter from upstate New York, USA - Whitman soil sample_243_MG | ecosystem: Environmental > Terrestrial > Soil > Unclassified >...
CTACGACGTCCGCGAGCGCGACCTCTGCTCGCGGATGCACATGCACACCGGGATGCGGTTCGTACGAATGATGACCGGCCCGGACACTCAGATCCGAGTTTCGGCGCTGTCACCGATCGAAGTCGCAGCCCGCGCTCCGGGCGCCGGCATCGAGCTGCGCCAGTTCGAGGACGAGATCCAGACCTCCGACGACTCGGCGCAGACCGTGCCGCGCTACAACCTGGTTGTTCCCGAGTGCACGTGGGTCGACATGCAGATTCCCCGCGGAACCTCTCACCAGTTCAACGCCATTGGGCCACACGCGGTTATCGACACAGTCCACCCCGAGGAGTCCATCGAACTGTTCCGCGAACGTGCATCCCGCATCAACATGATGGCTCAGACCATCTTCTTGGAGCAGGAGCAACTAGCGTCCCAGGCGTGCGTTGAGGTCCCGGCATAGACGGGCTCAGACGTCGTCGTTGCGAGTCGCTGGATGCGCGCCAAGGTCAAGTCGAAACGCTCTCCTGAGCGGCGCGCCGATCAACTGAAGTCCGCTCAGTGAGGATTCGCGAGGTAACTGAAGTCGAGGTCGCCATGCCCGTCGCCGACGAATTGCTCCATCCGTGCTCGGATCGCCGCAAGGTTCGGCAGGTCTACGTCGAGGTCCTGTGCCTCAGCATCTGCGAACCTCACGTCCTTGAGCGCGAGCCGAAGAGCGAAACGGACGTCAAAGTTGCCCTCCGCAATCGTGGCGCCAAAGCGGCGGAGCATGGCGGAGTCCGCGCTCGATGTCGTCATGCTCGTGACCGCGAGGCCAAGGTCCAAGTCTTGAGCGGCCGCGAACCGAAGTCCTTCGCCGATCGCTGCGACGTTCGAGATGTGAATGATCTGGTTGACCAGCTTCATGGCACTGCCGGCGCCAGCGCTGCCCATATAGAAGACGTTCTTGGCTGCCGCGTCGAGCAGGTCTCCCGCATCCGAGCGGACCTGGGAGCGGTCGGCCCCAGCCCAGACCGTCAGCTCCCCCGCAAGCGCGTGATCGATCGACCCCGAGACCGGAGCGTCGATGTATTGAACGTCGCGCGACTGCAGCCGCGCAGCGATCTGCCGCGCCGCACGTGGGTGCCCCGTGGAGAAGTCGACAACAGCACACCCGGGCGGAAGGTCGATCTGAGCGATCGCTTCTGCAACGTCGTCCGGCGTAGGGAGACACACTCCGCACACATCAAAAGCGTCGCCGCGCGTGTAGGGGATCGCTCCGGCCTGCAGAAGATCCTCGGTCGCCTCGCGAGCGTGTGGTCCCGAGGGCAACGCGAGTTCCCACCCGCGTGCCATGAGGTTCTGTGCCATCGGTCGTCCGAACCGTCCCAGCCCAAACCAGACAACCTTCATTCGCTCTCCGTCTCAGTCGGGACGGACAATGCTCGCACAAAAGGAGACCCTCGTGACTGAGTCCGAATCCTTGGACCGCACGCCAGCCAAGGACGTACTCGACCTGGCAGATCTCGGTCGCGAAGTCCGTGTCGCAGGACGAGTCCGAAGCGTTCGCCGCATGCGCGCGACAACATTCTTCGATGTGTCCGACATCAGCGGCACCATTCAGTGCGCCCTTCCCACCCCAATCGCTGAAGACGAACGACTGAAGCCGGGCGTCCTCGTCGACCTCCAGGGAGTCCTTGATCGGACTCGCACAGGTGCGTTGGTCATCATGGCCTCCGAACCATCCGACGTGCTGACCATCGGGGCTGCGGCGATGACGCAGGAACTGAAGGCTGAGCGACTGCACCGGACGGGTCGCAGCGTCAGGGACCAACGAGCTCAGGAGATCCTGGTCGACGCTGCGCTCCAGCGCCGCCTCGTTGAACGAGCCAAAACGCTCCACCGTCTGCGCGGGGTCATGTACGACAACGAGTTCCTCGAAGTGGACACACCGGTCCTTGCACTAGACCGGTTCGCCGGATCGGCGGAATCCTTTGCCGTCACATCGAAGTCCCTCGCTCGGACGCTTTACCTGCGCGGCTCCCTGGAGAACCACCTCAAGCAACTGGTGGTCGGCGGGATGGAACGTGTGTTCAACGTAGGTCCTTCGTTCCGGAACGAGTCAGAAGCACTCATCGAGTTCCTGATGCTCGAAGGTGCGATGGCCTACGCCTCCCAGATGGAGGCGATGACGATGATCGAACACCTCACAAGGGTCCTCGCCGAAGAGTTCGAGGCGACAGCGGCAGACCCTGACGCCCGCGAGGCCCTGATGCTGCCTTGGCGAGTCGTCGACTTCCACGACCTTCTGTCCACGCACCTCAACTTCGACACCCGAACTGTCACGTTGGCCGACGTGCGGAACGCGGCAGCGCGGCATGAGCTTGACTTAACCGTGCCCGACGGTGACCCCGCCGACGCGATGGCGAATCTTGGCTACACGCTCCTCAAGTGGCACATCGCCGACGAACTGAAAGAGCCAACGTTCGTGAATCACTTCCCGACGAGACTCTCGCCGCTGGCGCGCGCATGTTCGACGCGCCCCGACGTCGCCGATCGCGGTTACATGTTCTTTCGCGGTCACCGCATGTGCGAAATCGTTCAAGAGGAGAACGACGTCATCAGGCAGCGCAGCAACTTCGAACGCCAAGACGAAGGTCGCAACGACCCAACGACCTCCACCTCCCACGTGAACGAGGTCCTGTTGGACGCGCTCGCCCTCGGTTGTCCGCCAACCGCGGGCTTCGGCTTCCATATCAACCGCTTCGTCGCTGCTGTTTCGGGCCAGGACCGAGTCAGCGACGTCGTCCCATTTCCTTTGACCTCCGCTCGCATCGCGCGATGAACTGCGCGGGTCAACGTTCCCTGACCGACACCAACACTGAGGTACAAGTGGTCTGGGGCAGGAGACATGCGGTCATGTAGGCACTGCCCCACGCAAGATGATTTCGCGCACGGCAAGAACGCAACGGCCGCCGGATCGCATCAGGAGCTCACCACAGCAGATGGCGCCGTCTGACGGCCCTCGTGACCGAACTCTTACGCCTCCGGCCGAAGATGCGGGAAGAGGATGGTCTCGCGAATGTTCGTCCCCGTGAGCAGCATGACCAGTCGGTCTATCCCGCAACCGAGACCGCCCATCGGCGGAGCGCCGTACTCGAGCGCCCGAAGGAAGTCCTCATCCAACTGCATAGCCTCGGGATCGCCACCAGACGCCTTGAGAGACTGCTCTTCCAGCACATGCCGCTGAATGACCGGATCAATCAACTCTGAGAAGCCCGTACCGCGTTCAACTCCCGCGATGATGAGATCCCAGGCTTCGATGAGACCCGGAGACGACCGGTGAGGCCGGGCGAGCGGCTGCGCACTGGCCGGGTAGTCGCACAAGAAGGTCGGCTGAAGAAGATTCGGCTCCACCAACTCGCCTAGCAGTTCAAGAGCAATCTTCTCCGAGCCCCAAGCAGGGTCAATGGCGACCTCGAAGCGGTTCGCGATCGTGCGCAGATGCTCGGCCGGGGTCGCGATGTCCACGGTCTCACCGACGGCCCCGCTGATGGCGTCGTAGACGGGCAGCCACTGCCAGTCTCCCGCCAGGTCGACCACGCCCCGAGCGGTTTCAATCTTGGTCTTGCCGACGGCCGCTGCAGCCGCAAGGAACATGTCCTTCATCAGCTGCGCAACGGACGTCTGATCGCCGTATGCCTGGTACGCCTCTAACATGGTGAACTCCGGCGAGTGGGTGGCATCAACCCCTTCATTGCGGAAGATTCGGCCGATCTCATAAACCCGATCGACACCCCCGACGACGGCCTTCTTGAGATTCAGTTCCAAAGCAATGCGCAGTGACATCGCCTGGTCGAAGGCATTCAGGTGCGTTCGGAACGGCCGCGCCGCAGCGCCTCCGTGCACCAGCTGGAGAACTGGGGTCTCCACCTCCAGATAGCCCTGGTCGTCGAGGCACTCTCGGATGGCTCGCAGGATCTTGCCCTTCGCACGCACGATGTCGCGCGCTTCCTGCCGCACGATCAGGTCGGCATACCGCTGACGAACACGGGTCTCAGCGCTCAGATCCTTATGCATGACAGGAAGGGGCCGGAGCGCCTTCGAGGCCATCTCCCATCCGTCCGCCAGAACTGACAACTCTCCACGTTTACTCGAGATGACCCGCCCGTGTACAAACACGTGATCGCCGAGATCGACGACGTCCTTCCACTCCGACAGAGCCTCTCCGCCTATCTCGGCGAGGCTCAGCATCACTTGGAGGCGAGTCCCGCTCCCCTCCTGCAAGGTGGCGAACGCGAGTTTTCCGGTGGTCCGCACGAAGATGACCCGGCCAGCTACCCCGACGATGTCTGATGTCTCCTCCCCCACGTCCAAGTGCCTCCAGCCCTCGCGTACCTGCGCGAGGGAATGGGTGCGCTCCACAGCCACGGGGTACGGCTCGCGCCCGGAGTCAAGGATGCGCTCGCGCTTCTGCCTGCGAACCTGCATCTGTCCCGTCGTGTCCGTCTCGGCGTCTGGCACGTTGGAAGCGGAGGTCTCACTCATGCCAGAACGCTATCGAGAGTTGCGAGGTCGTATGGGATCGGACTAGTCATGGCGATGGCCACACGAGTCAGGCTTTGTGTGTCGCGGGGGTGCACTTCCCTCACTCGCTCCCACGAGGGGAGCCATGCGAGACGAACTACAGTCGCTAACCCGCGGGCATCGATTGCGTAGCTCGGCGGCAAGCAACCACCGCCCACGAGGCTCACCCTGATGGCGTTGTGGCATGTAGGTCGTCCTGGTGGACTCGCATCTTGGGCCTTTGGCTGCACCGGGTTCAGCGCGTCGCTCTGGCGGCCGTCTCGATGAGGTTGGCGACGACCTTGCGGTGCAAGCTCAACGTCCGCTCAAGAACAGAACTGTCTGTGCGCGTACGCAGCGACGCCTCGCCCGACAGGACTTAAGGAGTCCGACGGGACGGCAAATTGCCGCCTCTGCACGTCGGCAGGACGTCACGTCACTGACGTCGACGCCGCGCTGGGCGGCGGGGGTGATCGCGTCGGGCAACGGCCCGGATAGGCCGAACGAGGGTGTCCCAGCGACTACCAAAATCTCCAGTACGGTCATCGCATGGAAAACCCGCTTGGAGCACTGAACCATATCAAGCACGCCTTCGACACTGACGAAGCCCACTACGTCCAGCACTTTGAGGTGACCGGCGAGGATGTCGTGCTCGACGTCGTCATCCGCGACGGAGGCGTTCCCGCAGAGCCCGATCGGTACTACGTGACCGTCCTTCGAGACGGTCAGCAACTGGCTGAGGCCGGTCCCGAACATGACCTGCCAACGGCACTACGAAACGCTCACAGCAAAGCGAAAAGCCACTACTGAATCGAACAGATTCTCTACTCCCGGGCACCGTTCCACCGACATACATAGCCAGGCCAGCCCACGAGACGACGGAGGTTCATCGGTCCGGCCCCTCCGGCGCAGCATCCGTCAGTCTTTCGCCTTTCCGTTCGGGGCTGTCGTTTCGGCGGGCGCAGGCTTCGCCGACGATGTTGAAGGCGTCTGCTCCAGCCCGAAGAGATAACCCGGGTCTCGCCCTTCGAGGCGGCGCGCGAACGTGATCACCTCGCGCCGGAGTGGGCTGACACCGGCTGCGCTCTTGAACACGGTCTTGGGGTCGAAGTCCTCCCCCGCTTCGGCCTTCTCCTTCGCCTCGTCCCTGACGTACTCGTTGACGTTGCGAGCGACGTCGCGCGCGAGGTCTGTGAGGTACTTCAAGACCTCCTCGGTCTGCGCCGGCAACCATCGGGCTGGGTCCGTCACGATCTCCTCTCCACGAGGTGTGAGCTTGAGGAGCTCGACCAGCAGATGGGCGATCGTGAACTTGATGGACGCGAACGATGAGCGCAGCTCGCCTTGAAGGTCATCGCGAGCGATGTCCACGGCCTCAGCAACCAGCTGCAACAGGTACAACTTGTGCGCGTCGATGTCGCGTCCGAAGACGTCGTGATAGTCCTGATCGAAGAGCCGCACCTTGCGGACCGCTGCATAGGGTCGTTCCCGATAGGTCGCCATGATGAGCTGCGCAGCAAGAGTGTTGTCCATGGTGCGACCGGGACCACTGGCCTCACCAACCTTCACGACGTACTTGAAGCCGTCCCCGAACTCCTCGCGCACCTGCTGTTGAAGGTCAAGCTGGATGGGGTGCGTCGACCGTTGGTCGCGGATGTTGACGGCGTTCTGATTATTCGCCTTGTACGTGATCTGATCGCTGATCGTGCTGCTGGCGTCGGGCAAGACAACGATCTTCGTCATGATCTTCAACTGGTCGGTCAGGTGGTCCTTGCCCTGAAACAGAGCAAGCAGAGACTGGCACCCGTTGACGACACTGGCGCCGTCAAGAGTCATCGTTGTACCGTCGATCTTGAGTCCGAGCGTCAAGATGGTGATGCCATTGTGAGCCGCGATGAACATCGCGTGCCCCGCCGGATCTTCGATCGCAGCACGCAGCTCTCTGTTGATCCGCGTGCTGCCTGCCGACAACCGGACGTTGCGACTGAACAGCGTCAGGTCCTTCAAGCCCGGAAGTTCCACCAGCTCGGAGGCGGGGACGATCGCGACACTGAGTTGCGACTCACCGTCCAACTCGTCCAGCAGGGGCGGAGCCGAGGCAATCAACGGAACTTGTTCGGGCCGCAGGTCGGCACGGCGCACCCGGTCAGCAACACCTGCGAGCCGATCACCATGCCATACGTCCAGGACGGTGTCGCGGCTCGACATCGCGTCGACGTAGCTCACCGCAGCCAGGTCAAGCTCTGCGTTCGTCACGTAGACCAGACGCCGCACCCTGTACCCGTCCGCGACCTTGTTGGCGATGTCGTGCCGATTCAACAACAGGCGCAATTCGAGGTTGGGCTTGCTTGCCAGGAGACCCTCGACCGTCTCCCGCGATCTGAAGTACTCCGCAGCCGCTACCAGTTGCTTGAGGTCGTTGTCGCCCTGCTTCTTCGTTGCGGACTGCATCCGCTTCCCCTGGTAGAGCGTGATCTCACCAAGGTCGTCGTCCACCGTCAGGGCATCGATGCCCTTGTCTCCCGCTCCATCGCAGATTGCGTCGGCGACCCGGTCGTCCTCCAGGTCCTTGCCTGGATCCATGCGCTCGACGTTGGTCAGGAACCAAGCGAGCATCGCCGCGGAGTCGCTGCGCTCACCGATCTTGTGGGGATCGAACTGCTCATCAAGCAACTCCCGGTCGGCGGCGTCCACCGTTACCTCCGTCTACGTGATGTCAAGGTGCACCCGAACATAGCGTCCCCGAACATCACCGCGATCGCACTAGGCGTCTGGGCCGTGCTCGGCGCTGCCGTCCCACGTAGTCAGGTGGCGAGTTCGATGCCCTTCAGGGGCGACACGCAGCCTGCCATCCCGCAGGAAGTCCTCGCGGTGCCGCCATCCGTGCACTTCACTACACGCTGCCCCGAAGGCTGACTCGACGATGGGGGGCACCCGGGCTGAGCTCTCGTCAGAACTGGGCGCCCGTGGGTTCCCTTGTCTCAGGATTCGAGTTCCTTCGGCGGTCCGTTGCTCCGTCGCCGTGCGCCGGTGCTCTTCGCTGGATTGGAAAGCGACTTGGCTGGGCCGGCATCTCGACGGTCGAGCAGTCTGCCTTCGAACTGCTCGGTATCGATGTCGCCGCGCGCAAGGCTGAGCATGTCTCGTTGTGTGCGTTGGATTAGGTCGAGGCGCTCGGCTGCGTCTGTAACGTTGATGAGTTGAGAATCGAAGGCCGTGTCGTCCCGCAGTGCTCTCGACAACGCTGCCATCGCTTCAAGGAGCCGATCGGATGCGAGTGCGACGACGGCGTCGGACGGGTCTATGTCGTCGGGAACGCTGGGCTGAACCTGGCCCCGGGTCGCCGTTCGGAAGTCGTCGCCGTGATTGCCGCGGATGGTGCCGACGGCTTCACTGGCATCCAAGACGGCAAGCCCGCGGCCTTTGAGCTTCGCAGCCTCAGCGCGGAGAACCAGTCGGTCGTGACGAATCTGGTCGCCATGAAGAGCCGCCTTCTTGACGACATCCAGGCACTTGTCGATGAAGGCGACTACCCCGCTGGCGAGCCCAACGGCGCCAGCAGCGCCGCCCGCGACCTGCCAAGCGAGTGGGACGTCTTGGAGAACCTCCCACCAAGGGTTGGAGTAACCACTAGCAAGGACCGTAGGTGTTCGCTCTTCCTGTAGGCGCGCCACGTACGTGGCGGGGCCATGGCGAAGGTAGATGCGGTTCCCCCGATACAGCAGCACGTCTGACAGGTAGAACGGGCTGTCGGGCGACTCGATGGCGAACACGAAGGTGGCAGCACTTACGAGTTCTCCGACCACCGTCTGCGCCTGCTCGAGGGCGGCTGGGGTGGTGCGTGGCCCAAGATCCCACCAAATGAGCAAGTGGTCCAGATTCTCCGCGTCAGCGAGGTCGACATTGGACGCAGAGTGGATGGGGTCATTCACAGGCATCAGTTTGGATCATCGAAGGGAGTAGCGATCGGATACCGACCCACATGTTGCGTCTTCACCCGACGCCGCCACTGACCTGGGGCTGGTCGCCTGTCCCGCAGACATCACGAACCTGACAACCAGAGTCGCCGGGGCCTCAGCACGCTGTCCAGGAGACGACCGCGGTCCTCCCCCGCCAGCGGGCCGGATCAGGCATCCCTTTGGCGCACAGTCAATTCTGACGGACCGCAGCCGACGTGTATTTCTGAATGATCTCGCTGCCCCGAAGCTGGTGTTGCACCAACTGCGCTTCAACGTCGCCGGCCTGCTTGAAGCCATCCTGTTCTGCCAGTGCCTTCGCGTAGGCGCGTACAGCGGCCTTGAGCTCCTCAACCTTGGCTGCCGTGAGTACCCGAGCGGTCGGCGGTGGGGTCCCGGACTTCTCGACGATCTTCGACTGGTGCATCACCACCGGCACGATCTTGGCTTCCTGCCCGTACTCGTCTTGGGCCCAGTTGGCCGAACCCGCCAACTGGTTGATGTCCTTCTTCCAGATGAGTTGGCCGGTCGCGCCGCTCTTGGCCTCAATGACCGCAAAGGACTGCATGCCCGTAGACCAAAGCACGTCGCTCCCACGTCCGAAGTCCCGCTCTGGGCGTTGCGCGACCATGCCCAAGTGCTCGGCCAGGTCGACGAGAGCCGCTTCAGTGTCGTCGGTCCGATCGTCATCCCAGACCAGGTCGCCAAGGACGGCCTCGACTCCGAGGACCAGCTCGGCGCCCGAGGCGTACCGACCGGTGAGGTAAGCGACAGCCTGACTTGCCTGAGCGGCGGCCGCCTTCACCTTCTGATAGCTGACACCTGCGATGGGCCGCAGGATCGCCGAGTTCCGACCAACCGCCGTCGTGAGCGCGCCTTGAGCGCGCACAGCATCCAGCGGCTGCAGATAAGCACCGAGCGTCTCGCCGAGCCACCCCGCCAACCGTGTATCACCAGCCGCGAGGGCGGCGTTCACGGCTTCGCCGGCATGACCCGCCGCCTCGGCAACGCGTCCGGCGACCGCGGCGTTGTACGCGCTCCGCAGCGGCGCCGCCTCGGGCGAGAGATGCGCGGGACCGTAGCCCACACCAACGAGCGCTTCGCGAGAGTAGGTCCGGAACCCGGGGTCCCCGTCGATCACTTGCTGGATGACCGGCGTGAGGGCGGCGAGGTCAGCGCCCTCGAGTTCTTTCGCGACCTGTCTGGACAGTTTGAGCTGCGCTTGCGTGGCTGGGGAAAGCCTGTCGGCCACGTCAGCCCGGGCGACGAGCTGGATCAAGCGAGAGTCCATCAACAGCACTGCGCATCGGTCTTCTCGGCTGCGAACGCCCCGGCCCATGCCTTGTTCGAGGCGTTGCAGTTGACGAGTGACCATTGCGTCGCTGTCACGAAGTGCGACAGCTTCGCGGCGTTCGATTCCGCTGTAGGCGTACGGGAGTCCGTCGATGACGAGGACTCGGCAGGCTTCGTCGGGCAGGTCGATGCCGTCGTAGTGGTTGACGATGACGACAAGTCCGACGTGGCCCGCTTTCAGTTCTTCGACCACGGCGCCGACGTCGGTCGCCTTGCTGACATTCCGAGACGCGTGGTGCGCCCATTGGCTGGCTTTCGCCCAGCTCGGCACAAGGACGACAACGTTGCGCGTCTCGGAGAATCCGCGAGCAAAGTCACGAATCTCGTCGTCGAGGATCGACCTGTTGAGATCCTGCGGTGCCAGGACCAACCGATCCCCGAGGTCTGCGGCGCTTTCGGGAACGATGGACGACGCGATGCTGTCTGGGTTGGCATCGAAGTGCGTGATGAGGACGCTGTCATCGGCCAGGGTTGCCGTCAGGTAGATCCGGCGCTCGGCTTCCGCGAAACTCGGAATCTTCTCGATCGGGGGGCAAGGTGGCTCGATCTCGATTGCGTCAGCAGACGCGACCGCCTGGCACAGAGGGAGCAGATCTGCGACGAGTGGCCACGTCCACTTCAGAGTGTTGTCGGCACGGTAGGGGCGAAGAATCGCGAGGACGTCGGCCTGTCGTTCCTGCCAGGTCCAGAATGGAATGCGCAGGACCGCGCTCCGGTCGCCTTCCTGAATGTTCATGAACGCGTTCTGGCCCTGATCAGCTAACGCGTCCGCGAACAGTTCCAGGAGCGCGGCGTGTGCGGGGTGAGCCGCTGGAATCGTCAAGTTCGTCCGCTGTTCGGTGAGCGCAAGCGCTGCGTGAGCGTCGTCTATCACCACTGTCTTCACGTGAATGGGTTGCCGAGAAGTCGAGCCCGCGAGACCGAAGCGCGTCATGCCGTTCACGAGCACCTGCATCGTGGTGACGCAGATGGCTTCCCCACTGAGGAACCGACTCGCCTCGGGATCGTCAACTGTCGGCAGACCCAGATTGTGGGCCTCCGCAATGACGCGCCCCTGAAGGTGTGGGTTTGGGGCAATGTAGACCGCCGGCGCCTTCCCCTCGTGTAGAGACGACTGCAGCAAGAGGAGGCCAGTGATGGTCTTGCCGCCACCAGTGTTCGTCTTGATGACGAGGTCCCGCTCGTTTCTCCTCGGTGACCATGCGTCCAGGACCGTCTTCTGGACGGCCCGAAGGTAGCCGTAGCCGTGCGCCTTGTTCGGGAGCGCGTCGAACAGCGCCGTTGGGTCGGTGATCGTCGAGATCGACGCCGACTTCGACAACTTGCTGAAGTCGAAGCTCATGACGTTCCTCCACTATGACGAGTTCGGCCGCTGGGCCGACGGACAGGGTCGCGAAGTCTAGGGGAATGAGGACGAAATGACTCAAGGTTCAATCTCTCCAGAGCCGATCCTGCGATCACGACACGTGAATCCTTCGTGGGAGGCAGAAACCCCAATCGGTCCGCAGGGAACCCACCGGCGGACGGCCGACCTACCCAATCACGACGTGCAGCCGCCGTGGCCCCGCTGTGAAGGTGGCTCCGACCGATGACTAGGTGCGCTGACATCAGTGAGAGCCCACGGCCGAGCAGGAATCGTTGGTGTGCGCCATCCATCTGGGACGGACAGGTCTGTCTGCGAAACCTTGCCTACCTCACGAGGCTGCACCAGAGCGACGCATTCGAACGCATGCGGGTCGCGGCCATCACCCCAAGCCAGGCCGAAGCCTGAGACCAGCGATTGCCTCCACCACCCAACCCGAGCGTCGCTCACACGCCCTTCGAGCCGGAGTGAAACAAGGCGCCCGGTTGCGGCGACCCTCCTTCCGTGTGCTGATCTGGCCCTCGCCCCGAACGTGTTCCATTGACCGAGAGGCTCAGCGGGGACATCCCTGCGCCAACGAATCGTCGCGAACCTCGAACGCACCGTCGCAAGCTGGTCGCCGACAACACCCCCGCCGACGACGCAATCGCTCACCTACTTCGCGTCAGCTCAGACCCACAGATATTGGCAACCGCCGCCGGCCGAGCGCCACCGCATCCGTCGACAATGCAGGGTCGCTCGCGCCGTGGTGGGCACAAAGCCTGATGGCGACACTCGCCTCGGACA
>Ga0164307_10001125_pt1 | contig 11984 bp, 10 predicted proteins | sample Whisoiple_243_MG_FD_110214 | JGI IMG/M metagenome (GOLD analysis project Ga0164307, IMG submission 110214) | Soil microbial communities amended with fresh organic matter from upstate New York, USA - Whitman soil sample_243_MG | ecosystem: Environmental > Terrestrial > Soil > Unclassified >...
CTGCCACTTCGTCCGTGCCGAGCTGGGAAATCTCTACGACGGCAGCTACCGGGACGCACTCGGCCCGCGCGGTTGCCCGCTCGACGTCTGCGACTGCCACATCGGCTATGTGCACCTGGAGACGCTGCCCCTGTACGACGTCTTCGCGGGCGGAGTGCTGGAGCGGATACCCGCCGATCCGGTACGGATGCCCCCGGGCCCGGCACCGGCGCCGGCCTGCACGCCCCCGCCCGCCGGCCCGGCACGGGCGTCCGCTCCGGACGGGCCCGTGTCACCGGGCCCGTCGCGGCGCCCGCTCCCGTTCGTCAGCCGCTGAACGGCTGCGGACACGACTCCGGGGCGGGGGCCCGACGAGGCGTCGGGTGCCGCGCGGTCAGAGCGGCAGCAGGTCCGGGCGCTTGGCCGCGACGTGGTCCCCCGAGGACTCCCCGCGCAGCCGGCGGCCGATCCACGGGACGAGGTACTCGCGCGCCCACTGGATGTCGTCGCGCCGCACCTCGAGCGCCCCGCGCTGCGCCTGCGGGGGCCACACCTGGTCGGGGTCGGCCGGCACGTCGAGGCCGAGGACCTGGGCGGCGCGCAGCGCCACGCGGGTGTGCCCCTCGGCCGAGAGGTGGAGCCGGTCGTTGTCCCAGGCCCGCCTGTCCTGCACGGACCGCAGGGACCACAGGTCCAGCACCGGGCAGTCGTAGCGGTCGGCGATGGACCGGACGTGCGCGGTGTACATGGCGATCTTGCCCCGGAGGTGCTTGAGGACGGGGATCCCACGGGTGTCGAAGCCGGTGGTGACCATGACGGTACCGACCGATCGCGTCAGGTCGGCCACCGCGCGCTCGAAGCGTTCGGCCACGTCGTCCGGGTCGGAGCCGGGACGGAGGATGTCGTTGCCGCCCGCGCAGAAGCTCACCAGATCAGGTGCCAGCTCCTTGGCGCGGGGGACCTGTTCCTCGACTATCTGGTCGAGGAGGCGTCCGCGTACGGCGAGATTGGCGTACCGGAAATACCCGTGCGGGTCGTCCACGGGGCCGACCATCGCGTCGGGGACCGGAAGCTGGTCCGCGAGGATAACCGCGAACCGGTCGGCCCAGCCGACGAGGGTCCCGCCGGGGCCGGGGTCGCCGACGCCCTCGGTGAAGCTGTCGCCAATCGCCGCGTACGACCCGATGATGCCTCGTATGTTGTTTCTCGAATCGTCTGCCACAAGCGCTTATCTTGCACCTTCGAATGTGACCTACGCGACCGTAATAAGGGGTTGACGGGTGGTGAGAAAGACCACCCGGTCAGTTTTTGGTAAAGCAGGAATAAGGGGAGGGGCGGTGCGCCTCGGCGCACCGCCCCTCCTCCGGCCCTCAGGTGGTGTGCCCTCAGATGGACACGCCGTGCGAACGCAGGTAGGCGATCGGGTCGACGTCCGAGCCGTAGCTCGGGCCGGTCCGGACCTCGAAGTGGAGGTGCGGGCCGGTGGAGTTGCCGGTGGAGCCGGAGAGGCCGATCTGCTGACCGCCGGTGACGGTCTGACCGGTCGTCACCTCGAGCGAGGACAGGTGGGCGTACTGCGAGTACATGCCGTCGCCGTGCTGGATGACGACCTCGTTGCCGTACGAGCCGCTCCAGCCGGCGGAGACCACGGTGCCCTCGCCGATGGACCGGACGCTGGTGCCGGAGGCGGCCTGGAAGTCGGAGCCGGTGTGGTAGCCGCTGGACCAGCTGGCGCCGGAGGCGCGGTACTGGGTGGTGACGTTGGCGTTCTCGACCGGTGCGGTCCAGCCGGAGGAGGTGCTCTCCGACGCGCCGGAGCCGGTGGTCTTCGCGGCGGCCTCCTGGGCCGGAGCCGCCGCCTTCTCGGCCGGGGCGGACTTCTTCGCCGTGGACGGGGCGGCCTTGGAGGGCGCGGCCTCCGCGGGGTCGGACGCCTTGGCGCCGAGCGTCAGCTTCATGCCCGGGAGGATCAGGCTCGGGTTCCCGCCGACGACGTCACGGTTGTCCTTGTACAGCTTCTGCCAGCCGCCCTTGACCTTGTGGTCGGCCGCGATCTTGGCCAGGTAGTCGCCGGAGACCACGGAGTAGGTCTTCGGGGAGCCCTTCGCCGCCGCGGCGGGAGCGCTCTGGGCGGCGACGGGCTTGGCCGGTGCCGCCTGCTCGGCGGCGTGGGCGCCGGTGGCGCCGATCAGCGGGAGGGCGAGAACGGCGCCACCGGTACCCGCGGCAAGGACGCCTCGGGAGATCGGGCCGGTCTTCGTACGACGGTGCTTGCCTTTTGCGGGCATGGGGGATTTCCTCTCCGGCGCCTGCGAGGTGAGCTGTCGGGTTCGGACTGGAGATGTCCGGCCGCGTGAATCGCGACTTGACCCCTAGCCGTGCCGGATCGCTCCGGACGGCGGCCTACCTGGTTCCCCCGCTCCTGCCACACGTGAGTCGGTGCGGATTCCGGGCGGCGGCAGGATTAGGCGTTCCGTCCGGATTGATGGTGACCGTAAGCGAGCCGGGACGCCGCGAACAAGCCGCCGGCCGGGAACCGGAATACTCGCTTCATTTCCTTCGCGGAATTCCCGTCACACTGCGTGGATTACGGATCTTGGCTTTCCGCGCGGGGTCCGGAATACCCGTCGGCGCGTTCACCACACACCGTCACGGATATGATCCCGCTCACCCACCTCACTCCATCTCCCGTACAAGCGGGGCATGTTCTGCTAAATGCATCAATACGGACATGTTGCCGCCGGTCGCCTCCGCGCTACCCCGGCCGCCACGACCGAGACGGTTGCCCGATGCAGCCATGTCGTATCGTCGCGAGCGTGCCCCGTCGGCGAGCGGCGCCGACGCCCGACACCCCAGGAGCCCTTGTGACGCAGCTGCCAGAGGTCCCGCCGGCCGGCCACGGACCCAAGGACGTCGACCTGACCGGCGTCCGCAACTTCCGCGACGTCGGCGGGCTTCCGACCGTGGACGGCCGCACCGTGCGCTACGGGCGCCTCTACCGCAGCGGGCACCTCGCGCACGCCACCGCGACCGATGCCGCGTTCCTCGCCGGGCTCGGCCTGCACACGATCTTCGACTTCCGCAATGCCGCCGACCACAAGCTGGACGGCCTCGACGTGGAACTGCCCGGCGTCCGGAATGTGAGCATTCCCCTTTCGGACCCGGCGGACGGGGCGGAGTTCTGGCGGCTGGTGCGCGACGGGAACATCCAGCAGCTGCGCTCGATCCTGGCGGACGGCAAGGGCACGGAACGGATGGTCGCCTCGTACCGCTCGATCATCAAGGACCGCACCGCCGAACACAGCCGCGTGCTCCACGCGCTGGCGGAGGACAGCGTGCCGGCCCTGATGCACTGCGCGGCGGGCAAGGACCGTGCGGGCCTCTCGATCGCGGTCTCCCTGCTGGCGGTCGGCGTCGAGAAGGAGGCCATCGAGGCCGACTACCTCAAGTCGAACGACGCGCACCGCCGCTACCGGATCCGGCGCAGCGACACCTCGTCGGCGGGAATGTCCGACGAGGTGCTGGAACTGCTCGATCCGCTCTTCGGCGCGGAGGCCGAGTACCTGGCCGCCGCGTTCTCGACCATCGAGGAGATCTGGGGCAGCACGGACCGCTACCTCACCGAAGGGCTGAAGATCGGCCCGGAGACCCGCGCGAGGCTGCGCGAGCGGCTCGTCGAGGACGCGTGACGCCGGGGCTCAGCCCTTACCGGCGACCGTGAAGAGGAGGAAGAGGAAGGCCGCGATGACATGGCCGGCCACCAGGTAGGCGAAGAGCCGGATCACGACACCTCGGGGCATCCGCCGCTCCTGGGTGTCCGCGCTCTTCTGCCGGCGCGGGGTGAGCGGGTCGTAGTGCTCCGAATCGGACATGTCAGTCCTCTCTCCCGGCCTGCCGGTCGGGGTGGCGGTCGGGGTGGCGGTCGGCGTGACGAAGGAATCGCACGGTGCGGGGCCTGCCGGATCAGAGCCGGTGGGCCCCGCCGCCGAGGCAGAGCTCCGCGGTCGGACTCTGCAGCAGCGTGTGGACGAACAGCAGGCGCGCCCCACCGATGTCGAGCGCCGCGATCCGGTGCGGGGTGAGTGAGTCGAAGTGCGCGCTGTCACCCGGGTCGAGGTCGTGCACGGTCTCCCCGAGCACGACGCGCAGCCGGCCGTCGAGGACGTACAGCCACTCCTCTCCGGGATGGACGCGGACGAGGTCGCCCTCGGTGCCGTAGGGGACCCGCACCCGCAGCGCCTGCATGGCACGGCCTGAGCCGCCGGCCTGGCGGTAGAGCCAGCCGCCGCCTTCCCCGCCCGCCCCCTCGAGCGGGCCGCCGCGAACGATCGCGTCACGTTCGGGCGGCATCTCGCCCAGGAGCTCGGAGACCGTCGTACCGTAGACCCGGGCGAGGCACAGCAGCATCGGCAGCGAAGGCTGCCTGCGGCCGGTTTCCAGCCGGGAGAGGTGGGCCGGGGACAGGCCGGCACGCCCGGCCGCGGCCTCCAGGGTGAGCCCACGGTTGCGGCGCAGATCGCGCAGGCGCGGCGCGATCCCGGGAAGTTCGTCGGTACTCCCGCCGTCAGGAGGATTCATTCCTCCATTGAGCCAGCACCTTTCCCCGGAGGCAAATAACTTGCCTCCGGGGCAAAATTCTCAGCGGTTGGCGACCGCCTGTTTGACCAGTGTCCGGCCGAAGTCCCACACCAGCCCGCCCCCGCTGTGCGCGTCGTCCATGACGGCGGTGAACGCGGTCACGAAGCGGTCGACCTCCGGCTCCCCGATGACCAGCGGCGGGATCAGCTTGATCACCTCCAGGTGGTCGCCGGAGACCTGGGTGAGGATGCGGTGCTTCTGCAGCAGCGGCACCACGACCATCTGTGCGAAGAGCCCCTTGCGGGCGGCCTGCAGCATCGCCCACCGGCTGCGGAGCTTGAGGGAGGAGGGCCGGCCGAACTCGATGCCGATCATGAGTCCTCGTCCGCGGACCTCGTGCAGCAGTTCGTAGCGCCCGACGAGCGCGGCGAGGCGTTCGCGCAGCAGGTCACCGGTGCGACGGGCGTTCGCGACGGTCTCCTCGTCCTCCATCACGGCCAGGACGGCCAGTCCCGCCGCCATGGCCTGTGCGTTGGAGCCGAAGCTCGCCGAGTGGACGAGGACCCGGTCCATGGACGAGTAGACGCGCTTGAAGATCCAGTCCTTCCCGATCGTGGCGCCGACCGGCACGTAGCCGCCGGACAGCGCCTTGGCGACGCAGAGCAGGTCGGGCTCGACCCCCTCCTCGTGCTGGTACGCGTAGAAGTCTCCGGTCCTGCCCAGCCCGGTCTGCACCTCGTCCACGACGAGAACGGCCTTGTGCCGGTGCAGCAGGTCCTGCGCCTCCCGCAGGAAGCCGGGTGGTGAGGCGTGGACGCCCTTGCCCTGGATCGGTTCGACGACGAGCCCGGCCACGTCGCCGCGCTTCAGCTCGCGTCGCAGCGCGTCCAGGTCGCCGAGCGCGATGGCCGTGTCGGGCAGCAGGGGCGCGAACCCGTCCCGGAAGCCGCGCTCACCGTTGACGGAGAGCGAGCCGGCCGTGAGCCCGTGGAAGGCGTGGTCGCAGTAGAGGATCCGTGGCTTGCCCGTGGCGTACCGGGCGAACTTCAGGGCGGTCTCGACCGCTTCGGTACCGCTGTTGCCGAAGAACACCCGGTCCAGGTGCGGGCTGTGGGCGAGCAGCTTCTCGGCCAGCAGTCCGGGCAGTGGCTGGCAGTCGAAACGGGTGAGGTCGGCCAGCGAGGCGTCCAGGACGTCGTGGAGCGCCCGGCGTACGACGGGATGGTGCCTGCCGAGACCCATCACGCCGAAGCCGGCGAGCATGTCGAGGTAGTCGTTGCCGTCCGCGTCCCAGAAGTACGCGCCTTCGGCCCGTTCGTAGACCTTGTCGAATCCGAGGGTGTGGAGCATCCGTGGCAGCTGGTGGTTCAGGTGCCGGGTGTGCAGTTCGTAGCGCTCGGCCCCCCGTTCCTCGATGAGCCGTGCCAGGTCGAACCCCTGCGATCGGTCCTTCACGTCCCGCTCTCCTTCGGCATGCGGCGCCCTCCCGTCCCCCGTGCGGCGCTCCGGCGCGGCCTGCGGTCTCCGGCGTGAGCCCGGCCCCGGCGAGCGCCTCACCGCGGCCGCCACGGGCGAGGAACCGGCGAGGGCCGCCGGGGGCGGCGCGGGCGGCCGGACCGGGGAGGTCCCGGTGCGGCCGGCTCCGGCTCGCTCGTGTTGTCAGCGGCCCCCGCCGACGGTCTCCCGCGCCGCTCGCAGGGACTCCTTCAGCGACCCCATGGTGGCGAGCACCGCCGTGGGTTCGTACCCGCAGTGCGCCATGCAGTTGGCGCAGCGCGGGTCCTTGCCCCGGCCGTACTTGTCCCAGTCGGTGTCCTCGATGAGCTCCCGGTAGGTGGGGACGTAGCCGTCGCTCATCAGGTAGCAGGGCCGCTGCCATCCGAAGAGCGAGTAGTTGGGGATCGCCCAGGCCGTGCACGGGAAGTCGGCCTTGCCCTCGAGGAAGTCGAGGAAGAGCGGGGAGTGGTTGAGCCTCCACCGGCCGCGGTTGCCGCCCGCGAAGGACTTCTTGAAGAGCTCGCGGGTCTGCTCGACCCCCAGGAAGTGTTCCTGGTCCGGCGCCTTCTCGTAGGCGTAGGCGGGAGAGATCATCATCTCGTCCACCTTGAGTTCGTCGTTGAGGTAGTTGAGGACCTCGATGACGGTCTGCGGGGTGTCCGTGTTGAAGAAGGTGGAGTTGGTGGTGACCCGGAAGCCGCGCCGCTTGGCCTCCTTCATGGCCTCCACCGCCTCGTCGAAGACCCCTTCCTTGGCCACCGACTCGTCGTGCCGCTCGCGCAGTCCGTCGATGTGCACGGCGAAGGCGAAGTAGGGCGACGGGGTGAACTTCTCCAGCTTCTTCCGCATCAGCATGGCGTTGGTGCAGAGGAAGACGTACTTCTTCCTGGCCACCAGCTGACGCACGATCTCGTCGATCTGCGGGTGCATCAGCGGTTCGCCACCGGCGATGGACACCATCGGGGCGCCCGATTCCAGCACCGCGCCGACGGCCTGCGCGACCGGCATGCGCTGCTTGAGCACTCCGGCCGGGTGCTGGATCTTGCCGCAGCCCTCGCACGCCAGATTGCAGGCGAACAAGGGTTCCAGCTCGACGATCAGCGGGAACTTCTCGCGCTTGCGGAGCTTCTGTTCGAAGAGATACGTCGCAACCTTGATGGACTGGCGAAGCGGCATGGCCATCTGGGCTCACCTCCTGGGGAGCAGCAAAGATCGGTGCCATTCATGGAAAGCCGGAAGGACGGCACGAAGAACGCGGAATGCCGATATTCCACCGCGGACCGTGCCGATACGGACGAGCTCATGCTCTGGAGCGTCCACGACCACCCGTACGGCCGCAACCGGGCGTGGGCCCGTCCGGACCGCGGTGCGCAGCGTGGCCGCGGACTCCATGTCCACCGCGACGGCACCGGCGGCCCGGAGCCCGGCCCGCTCGGCGCCCCGGACGACGTGTCCGGAGCCGGTCAGCGGGCCGGTGTGGACGGTGCGGCCGGGCACCGCCCTGACCAGTGCGTCGACCAGCAGCCCGGTTCCGGTGCAGGCGGTGGTGCCACCGGCGTCCCGGGTCTCCTCGGCCACCACGAGGTCCCCCGGGTGCATGCCCGGCTCAAGCCCGGCACAGAAGCCCGAGGCGATGACCGCGGTGCCACCGGCCCCGGGCCGTCCCAGCGCCTGGCGGACGGCGCTCTCCGCGGCCCGGGGTCCCATCCCGGACCTGATGATGCTCACGGGGCCGGGGCCCGGTTCGCCGCCCCTCCTGCCGGTCCGCAGGGCGAAGCGCTCGATGCCGAGCGCGCAGGCGATCAGCAGCGGTGTGGTGGGACCGGGCGGCACCTCGGCGCCACCCATCGGTTCAGGCCCCCTTGCCGGTGCCGGCGCCGATGGCGGTGGCGGTCGCGAAGGGGTCGCCGTAGACGTACCGGCCGAGGGCCGTCAGGGGGAACACCTGGCGGTAGAGGTGGTAGTTGATGGAGAAGTCCCAGGGGAACCCGGTCCCGGTGAAGTGGGGTTCGTCCCAGGAGCCGTCGGCCTGCTGCGTCGCGGCCAGCCAGGCGACTCCCCGCTCGACGGACCTGGTCTCCCGCTCCCCCGCGGCCAGCAGGGCGAGAAGCGCCCAGCCGGTCTGTGAGGCGGTCGAGCTGCCGTGGCCGATCCACTTCTCCTCACGGTAGGAGCGCAGGTCCTCGCCCCACCCGCCGTCGTCGTTCTGCACGGATCTCAGCCAGTCGACGGCCCTGCGCACCGAGGGGTGCGCGGCGGGCAGGCCGGCCGCGATCAGCGCGGGCACCACGGAGCCCGTTCCGTAGATGTAGTTGACGCCCCACCGGCCGAACCACGCCCCGCTAGCCTCCTGTTCGGCGAGCAGCCACTCGACGCCCCGCCGGGTGCGGGGGTCGTGCGCCCGTCCCTCGACGGCCAGCATCTCCACGACGTGTCCGGTGACGTCGGCCGACGGCGGGTCGATGACCTCGCCGAAGTCGCAGAACGGCAGCCGGTTGGGGAAAGGGCTGGTGTTGTCCGCGTCGAAGGCACCCCAGGCGCCGTTGCGCGACTGCATGCCGAGGTTCCAGCGCACCCCGCGTTCGATGGCGGCGTCGACCCTGGCCGGGTCCGGGTGGCGGACACGGCGGAGCGCCAGAGCGACCTCGGCGGTGTCGTCGATGTCGGGGTAGTTGACGTTGTGGAACTCGAACGCCCAACCGCCCGGGGCAAGTCCGGGCTTGCGGACCGCCCAGTCGCCGGGCCGCACGATCTCCTCGCCGAGCATCCAGTCCGCCGCCCTCACGAGCGCCGGGTGGTCGGGACTCACCCCCGCGTCGGCGAGGGCGATGGTGGCGAGGCAGGTGTCCCAGACCGGGGACTGGCAGGCCTCGATCATGCGGGCGCCGTCCTCCCGCCATACGGCGAACCGGTCCAGCGACTCCAGCCCGGCCCGCATGACCGGGTGGTCGAGGTCGTAGCCGAGCAGGTGCAGGGCGATGACGGAGTACACGGCGGGAGGCTGGATGCCGCCCCAGCAGCCGTCGTTCTCCTGGCGTTCGATGATCCAGCGGGCGGCCTCGTTCATGGCGATGCGCCGCAGCCGGCGCGGGGCGACCTTGTGGTAGAGGTGCAGCGCCTTGTCGAGCCGCTGGAACACCCCGTCCCAGCTGGCGGCGGGAGCGGTCGGCCTGGACGGATTGGGGCACGCCGGGTCGGTGTGCAGCTCGTCCAGGGTGAACGGGGCGGGGCGTACCGGCCGCTTCGCGGACACGATGGTGAGCGGCACGATGGTCTGGCGGGCCCAGCACCCGAAGTCGTAGATGTTGAGCGGGACCCACTTGGGGAAGAACATCAGCTCGGGCGGGAGCTCGGGCAGGTCGTCCCACTTCCACCAGCCGAAGAGCGCGAGCCAGATCCGGGTGAAGACCCGGGATTCCGCGATGCCGCCCTGTTCCCTGACCCAGCCGGCCGCGCGGATCATATGGGGGTCGTCGGGCCGGTCCCCGGCCAGCCGCAGCGCGACGTACGCCTCGACGGTGGCGGAGAGGTCGGGAGGCCCCTCGTAGAAGGCGTTCCAGGTACCGTCGCCGAGTTGCTCGCCCCGGATGAAGCGGGCCGCGGCCTTGACGGTCTCCGGGTCCTGGATGCCCAGGAACTGACGGAGCAGCAGGTCCTCCGCGTCCATGGTGACGGTGGTGGCGAGGTCGCCCTTCCACCAGCCCTGCTCGTCCTGCCTGCCGAGGAGGTGCTCCACCGAGCGCTCCGCGGCGTGCCGCGCCACGGCCATCATGTCGGGCGCGGCACTGGTCGATTCGGTCGGATCGCTCGCCGCTGCCGCGCGGAGGTTCGCGGCCCCGGTGCTTCCGTCGGTCGTCGCTGTCATGGCTTCCCCTTCGTGCAGTTTGGTCCTCTGCTGTGCTGGGGTCTCCGTCGGCGGGCGCCCCGTGGGGCGCCCGCCGGCGACTGCGAGTCATATCTGGATGGTGATCATCTCTTTCGTACGACCACGAAGTCGGCGAGCTCGGTGAGCTGCGCCCGCACTCGTTCCGGCATGTCGACGCCGTGCAGCGCCTCGATGGCTACCGCGTGCTGACGGCGGGCTTCCTGGGCGGTCCACTCGCGGCCGCCCGCCTCCTCGATGAGTGCCGCGCGGGCGGCGAACTCCTCTTCGGAGAAGCTGTCGAAGTCGCTGCTCTTGGCGTCGTCGGCGAGCAGCTCGCCGAGCCGCTCCGAGGCCGGTCCGCCCGCGGCGAGCGCGGCGACGACGGGCAGCGACTTCTTGCGCTGGCGCAGGTCGCTCCAGGTCTGCTTGCCCGTGGACTCGGGGTCGCCCCAGATCCCGAGCAGGTCGTCGACCGCCTGGAAGGCGAGGCCGAGGTGGTAGCCGTACGCCTCCAGGGTGTCGGCGGTGCGGTCGTCGGCTCCGCCGAGCACGGCGCCGATGGAGACGGCGCAGGCGAGCAGGGCGCCCGTCTTGTTGCCCTCCATCTCCAGGCACTCCTCGACGGTGACCCGCTCGCGGTGCTCGTACGAGATGTCCTGGGCCTGGCCGTCGATCAGCTTGCGGCTGGCCGTGGTGAGGCGGCGGGCAGCCCGGCCGGCCTCCACGGTGCCGAGCTCCAGCAGGACCTCGTTGGCCAGCGCGAAGAGCGCGTCGCCGACGAGGATCGCCTGGGCGGGGCCGTGCACCTTCCACACGGTGTCGCGGTGACGGCGCTGCTCGTCGCCGTCCATCAGATCGTCGTGCAGCAGCGAGAAGTTGTGCACGAGTTCGACGGCCACGGCTCCGGGGATCCCGGCCTCCGCCGGGGCGCCGGCCGCTTCCGCGGACAGCAGGGCCAGCGCGGGACGCACGGCCTTGCCGCCGTCGCCCTCGGCCGGACGGCCCTGGGCGTCGATCCAGCCGAAGTGGTAGGCCGCGACGGTGTCCATGGGCGGCGCCAGCCGGTCCACGGCAGCTCGCAGCACCGGCGCTGACAGGGCCCTTCCACGCTCCAGAAGCGCGGTGACGTCCGTGGGGTCCGCCACGGTGTCGTAAGCCGGATTCGCCGGGGTCACAGACTCTCCTCTTGTTCCGGTGGTACTGCTCATGCCGCCTCCTGCAGCGGATGTTCGTGTGGCCTGCCGAGGGCCTCGAGCGCGGCGTCCACGGCGGTGAAACCGCTGCGGACGGCGCCCTCCATCGTCGCGGGCCAGCCGGTGGCGGTCCACGCTCCCGCCAGGTGCAGCCCGGGGGCGCGGGTGTGGGTGCCCGGTCTCAGCCGCCCCACGCCCGGCGTGGGCGCGAAGGTCGCGGTGCGTTCGCGGGTGACGAAGAAGTCGCGGATCCCGGCTCCCCGCGCCGCCGGCAGGAGCCGCTCCAGCTCGGGTACGTAGCGGCGGCGCAGTTCGGCGACGGGCAGGTCGATCTCGTCCTGTGCCGCGGACTGGGACACCGCGAGGTACTGGCCGTGCCCCTGGAGGCCGGAGGACGCGGTGCGGTCGAAGACCCATTGCACCGGGGATCCGAGCGCGGCGAAGAAGGGCCTGCGCAGGACCTTGCGGTCGTAGACCACGTGGACGTTCAGGATGGGCGCGTCGGTCAGTTCGAGCAGCCGTCCCGGGTCGTCCAGCGCCCCGTCGGGCAGCAGCCGGTGGGTGTCGCCCTGCGGCACCGCGAGGACGACGGTGTCCGCGGCGAAGCGTTCACCGTCGGTCCCGACCGACCAGCGGCCGTCCTCGGTGCGCGTGAGGGAGTCGACGCGGGAACGCAGGTGGATCTCCACGCCCGCAGATTCGAGTGCCTTGCGGGCGAGGGTGTCGTGGAGGTCCCCGAGCGGCACGGCCGCCCATACGATGTCGGCGGCGCCCGCTTCCGAGAGGAGCCCCGTCCTGAAGACCTTCGCGGCGAGCGCCGCCGAGGCGTTCGGCGCGGTGGCGTTGAGCGTGGCGACACCGACGAGGTCCCA
>Ga0164307_10001126_pt1 | contig 11983 bp, 10 predicted proteins | sample Whisoiple_243_MG_FD_110214 | JGI IMG/M metagenome (GOLD analysis project Ga0164307, IMG submission 110214) | Soil microbial communities amended with fresh organic matter from upstate New York, USA - Whitman soil sample_243_MG | ecosystem: Environmental > Terrestrial > Soil > Unclassified >...
GTGCGCGCGCTGCACGATCCGGCCTGGACCGCGGACGGCTATGTCAGCGATCGCTGGCGGCCGGTGTCGCCGGTCACAGGCAGGCTCGATGCTTTCCAGTGGCAGACGCCGGTCGCGGCGCTGCCTTCCGACAAGGGCGAGGCAATCGAAACCTCGCCCTTCGAGGAAGCGATGCTGGCGACGCCGCACCGGGCCGTCGTGCTCGAGCCACCGGCGCCGATGGCGGCTGAGCCGGCCGCGACCCCGCCCGAGCCCGCGGTTCCTGCCGCCCAGGATAACGCCCCGCCACCCCCCGCTGCCAGTGAAGCGGCCGCCCCTGAAGCGGCTCCCGTTGAGGCCCCCGCGCCGGCACCAAGGCCGGCCGAAGCAGCCCCAGTCGCCGCCGCGCCCTTGTTCAGGGCACGCCAGGACATTCCGAAATCCGCCCCCGCCCCCATCCCTGCGGTGATTCCGATTCTTCGGGCGCCCGACGACCCCGGAATCGACGAGGAGGGCGCCCGCGACGAGTTTGCGGAACAAATCGGCCCGCCCAAGGCCCAGGCCGGTGGCTGGCGGGGATTTCTGTCGCGTTGGGGTGGGGAATCCTGACGTTTTCGAGCTAAGTGGCGTGAAGGAACGCGTCAAACCAAAGCTACGCCGTTTTTCTTGCCAATCGGGGCCGTGCCCGATATCAGGTGGCACGCGTTTTCGGCAATCGCCGGACGCCGCGTTTGGTCCGCCGCAATAGCTCAGTTGGTAGAGCACGTCATTCGTAATGACGGGGTCACAGGTTCGAGTCCTGTTTGCGGCACCAGTTTTCAGATTCCAACAGCATCGTCGGCCACCGCGTGACGCGCGCGCTTGCGTGACCTGTCTCACATAACGATCCTTCCCGATCTGCCTAGTGTCCCCCCGTCAAACGGGAGACACGCCATGCGCAAACTCATTCTGATTGCAGGACTGGTTCTGGCATCTGCAACCGCGCAGGCCACCGATCGCAGTCTGTCGGTGGTTGGCAGCGATGTGTTGACAGCCGCTGCACCCGCCAAGGTCGCCGAGACGCAGAAGACCGCTGAAGCGCCGCAAGTTGCAGCAACGCAAGTCACCGAGGCGCCGAAGGCGGAAGCTCCGAAATATGTCGACCGGCCCGCGTTGGTCGAACCCAAAACCGAGACACCCAAGGCAGCACAGTCGAATACCGAACCGGATAAGCCGGTTGCGCAGACGGTGGCGTCAGCGCCGAAAGCTGAGAAGCCCCGGCGTACGCGTTACTGGACCGAAGGGCGCATCATCAGCGAGCTGCATCGGCACGGCATCTATTGGTAATTCTCAAAACGATAACGCCCGCGGATCAAAATCCGCGGGCGCTATTGATTCACCAAACACCGTCGATAGTCGGCTTTCGATTCCTAGTCCCGAACCGTCTGCACCACGCTGCCGATCGGGCGGCTCGCAACGGTCGGCACCTTCAAATCCTTGACCAGCATCGCATCATATTCGGGCAAGGTTTCGAGCTGCTCCTTGGCTTTCATCTGAACAACCTTGTAGCCACCAGCCTTGAGGCGGCGCAGCAGCGTCGGCAGAGCGGCAGCGGTGTGCTTCTGCAAATCGTGCATCAGGATGACACCCTTGCCCTGTTTGTCGAGCTTGGTCATCACGTTCTGAATCACCTGCTCGGGACTGGAGGACTTGAAATCGAAGGAGTCGATGTCGCAGGAAAACATCGCGATGTTCCTGGAGCCGAGATAACCCAGGGTCGTCTGCGTATGAGCAAGCGCGGGAAAACGGAAGAACGGTGCCGGTGCTGCGCCCAGCGCCATCTTCACGGCGCTGAAGCCCTTCTCGATCTCGTCTCTCGCCTGCTGTTCCGTCAGCTTCTTGCTGTCGAGATGGGCATGCGACCAGGTGTGGGAGCCGATCGTGTGTCCTGCCGCTGCGACCTGCTTGAGAATTTCCGGATGATAGGTTGTGTGCAGGCCGATCGGGAAGAACACCGCCTTGGTGCATTCCTCCGCAAGCGCCTTCAGCACCGCAGGTGTCGTCGGCCATGGACCGTCGTCGAAGGTCAGCACGACCTCCTTGTCGGTCAAAAAGTCGAACTGCTTGTATTGCAGGAAGCCGAAACCCGGTCCGCCCGTGGTGTCGATCACGACGGTGCGGCTCACGCCCAGCGCATCGGGATTGGCGCAGGTCGATTTTGCGGGCGCCGGCGCGGGAACCGGCGGCGCCGGCTTCGACAGAGCAGCCGTGACCTCGACGTCATCCCTGGCCGCGGTTTTCGCCGCAGGCGCGGGCAACGGCTCAGCCTTGCGGGCCGCGACGGTTTGGGGAGCCGCATCGGCGCGCGGCGAAGAGGTCCAGAACCAAACTCCGGCGATCACGACCGCCGCAACAACACTGGCCAACATCAGGCCCAACGGATTACGCATCGCTATACTTTCCAGCTACTCAGGGGCACACACGCGACGGGCCATTAATGCGAACAAGGTCTTAACGCCTCACCAACACGATCCCGTTAGGTGAAGAAAATTGGACCCTTACCGCCTGAGTGATGGCGGTCACAGTCGGTGCGGCGCATTGGGCCCAGTGTGGCCCATCAGCGACCGGTTCTACTGAGCCGGTCCAATGGGAGCCGAAGATGACCGCTTTCTTCACCTCGACCGTTCGCAAGATCAGTTTGGCGCTGGCTTTCGCGGGTTCTTTCTCCGCGATTTCATCGACCCAAAGCTTTGCTTTCAGCGCCGAAGCGCAGCAAATGTGCTCGGGCGACGCATTCCGCCTGTGCAGTTCGGAAATTCCCAACATTCCGAAAATCACGGCCTGCATGATCAAACAGCGCGCCAATCTCTCCAGCGGTTGCCGCGTTGTTCTGGAGCGGGATCTGGCCGCGCAATCGCACAAGGTCGCAGCTCAATAGTCCGTCTCGGCCATGTTTCTGGAGCGGCTTGCGGCGATGGGACGCAGGCGGTTCGGCCGGGGAAGGCCGAGGGAAGGACAGGGAAGGACCGCGCGACGAAGGGAACCGCCCTGCCTGGAACCGGTTTCCTCTTCACCCGAAAACGCTATAGAACGCGTTCACCCGCGTTTATTGCTGAGTGAAGGCATAACAAAATGACCAGATTTCTTTTCGTCATTCCCCTGGTTCTGATCGCCTCGATCGCCCAGGCGCAGCAGGAGCGGCAGCAGGGAAAAGATGCCTGCGCGCGCGACGTCTCGCGCTTTTGCCGGGCCCAGATGAACGACGGAGACCAGATCGTACTGGCCTGCCTGAAGCAGAACCGCGCCCGGATCAGCAAGGCCTGCCAGCAGACGCTGGCGAGCCACGGGCAGTAAGTAGAGAGATCAGGTACTGCTGCCCGCGGCGGTCGCGACCGGCAAAACCTCGTTCGCGGCGATATCGGGCGTGTCTTCCTTCCACCGCACCGATCCGAACGGTCGCTCCAGCATGCGGCGGACCCGGATCGGATCAGGCCCGATGTGAAAATCGATCGCGCGCTGATGCAGCGCGCGTTCGGATTGCGTCGCGCGATTGCGCTGGCGCAAATAATCGAGCCAGGTCGGGCAGTGATAACGCTCGGTCCACAATTCGGGATCGGCGATGTCGCGTGCGATCGACCAACCATAGGCGCCGTTGCGCTGGCGGCTGAGTTGCACTTCCTGCATCACATTGTGGAACAGCCGGGCACTGTCCTGCGCCACGCGATATTCGATCTCGACCACGAGGGGTCCGCTGCGCCCGGTCAGCGACAGCTGCACGTGGGGATCGGCGAGCACCTCGGAAGCCGCCTCGTTGCGTGCCCCGACCGGCGGCATCCGCAGCCAGATCCCGAGCAGCGGCGAAAGCGCCATTAGACCGGCGGAAACCAGTAGTGCGGTTTCCACGCCGGCGGCGTCGGTGAGATGGCCCCAGCCCCAGCTTCCTATCGCAATGCCGCCGGCAATCGAAGCCTGGAAGGCCGCCAGCGAACGGCCCGCAACCCAGCGCGGCGCCGAGAGCTGCACACCGATATTGAACAGGGCGACCGCCAGCATCCACACGCCGCCGGCGAGCACCAGCGCGGCTGCGGTCAGAACAGCCTGTTCGCTTAGCGCTATCGCTGCGATTGCGCCCGCCATCGACAGCGCGCAGGCGCGCACCGCGGCTTCGCCACTCATCCGCTTGCGCACTTCGGCGATGTTCAGCGCGCCGATCACCGCGCCCATGCCGAACGCACCCAACATGATGCCGTAGGTCTGCGCTCCGCCGTGCAGCAAGTCGCGTGCGACCAAGGGCATCAGCGCCGAGACCGAGCCGCCGATCAGGCCGGTGACGAGTGTGCGCGCCAGCACGATGCGGATCGACGGCGAATTGGCGATGTAGCGCACGCCGGAAACGATGGCGCGGTTGAGACGTTCGCGCGGCAGGCGTGACGGTTCGCTGGTCCGGTTCCACAGGAACAGCACCACCATCAGCGGCAGATAAAGCAACGCATTGGTCGCAAACGCTGCCACTGCGCCTGCGGTCGCGACCACGATGCCGCCGATCGCCGGTCCAAAGCTTCGCGCGATGTTGTAGCTAATGCCGTTGAGCGCCACCGCCGACGGCAATGTTTCTGCGGGCACCTGTTCGCTGACCGAAGCTTGCCAGGCCGGTCCGAACAGCGCCATGCCGCTGCCGACCACAAAGCAAAGCGCCAGCAGGGTATTCGGGGTGACGAGGTTGAGCCAGGCCAGCACGGTCAACCCGGTCGCGCCCGCGAGCGCGATCGACAACGAGACCAGCGCCACAATGCGGCGGTCGTGCATGTCGGCGATGGCGCCCGCCGGCATCGCGATCAGCATGACCGGCAGCATCAGCGCGGTCTGCACCAGCGCGACCTTGTCGGCGGAGGAGGTCATCTGCGTCATCGCCCAGGCCGCGCCGACGCCTTGGATCAAGATTCCGAGATTAGAGACGAGGCTGGCGAGCCAGATGCGCCGGAAAACCGAATGCCGCAACGGCGCCGCGATGCTGTCGGGGGCAAAACGCGAGCGCTGTGGCTGGTCGGTCATGGGCCGTTCCGTTGTCTGTCTGTCATCGGCTTGATTCCGGTCGAATTTAAAGTGATGCCTGTGAAAACCCTGCTTTGTCCAGTAGTTACGCCGCCATCAGGGGTGCTACAGCACAGCTAAAAGTCGTGAAATGCAACAGAAGGAAATAAAATGAGGCTGTCGCGGCGGTTAATCCTGAAAGGTGCTGGAACTCTGCCTTTGCTTGCGAGCCCATTCGGCTCCCTAAGTTTTCAGGCCTTGGCACAGACCGCGCCTGCTGCAGCGCCTGGAGTTGCAGAAATACCGCCGGTTCTGTTCCTGCACGGCAATGGCGATCACGCGGCGCTGTGGATCACCACGCTATGGCGAATGGAATCCAATGGCGTGGCGCGCGACCGGATGTTTGCGATCAATTTCACCGATCCGCTGGCGCGCACCGACGACAAGGTGGAACAAGCCGGTCGCTCCTCGACCGAGGACCAGCGCCGCGAACTCGGTGAGGCCATCAAGGAATTGAAGCGCCGCACCGGCGCGCCGCGGGTTGCTTTGGTGGGCAATTCGCGCGGCGGCAATTCGATCCGCAATTACGTGAAGAACGGCGGCGTTGCCGATGTCAGCCATGCCGTGCTGTGCGGTGTCCCCAATCACGGCGTCTATGATTGGGATGAAAACCTCGGCAACGAATTCCATAGCCGTGGTCCGTTCCTGCGCGGATTGAACGAGGGCGAAAGCGAGGTGACGCCGGGCACGGCGTTCCTGACGCTGCGCAGCGATGGCACCGACAAATTTGCGCAGGCCGATGGCCGTCTCGTCGGCAAGCCGGGCACGCCCACGGGCGTGACGGCGGAAGGCCCGGCGCTGAAGGGTGCCACCAATCTCGTGCTCGGCGCGGTCGATCATCGCGAGACCGCTTATCCCGCGCGTGCATTCCGCGAGATCTACAAATTCATTGCCGGCCGCGAACCGGCGCGGATGAAGATTGTGCCGGAAACGGAAGTCAAACTGAGCGGCGTGGTGACGGGTACGCCGGGCGGCGTTCAAACCAATCGCCCGGTGTCCGGCGCGTCGGTCGACATATACCGTGTGTCGCCCGAGACCGGCGAACGTTTGGGCGGACCGATCCACTCTTCGCAGACCGGCGCCGACGGCCGCTGGGGTCCGGCGCAGGTCGATCCGGCCTGGTATCTCGAAATCGTGCTGACCTCGGCCGGGTCGACCACCACGCATTTCTATCGCTCGCCGTTCCCGCGCTCCTCCGACATCGTACATCTGCGCGCCGCCCGCCCGCTCGGAGTGGCTGACGCCGGAGCCGGCGCCGTGGTCCTGATGTCGCGGCCGCGGGGCTATTTAGGCTTGCCGCGCGACGTGGTGCTGATCGATGGCAAGGAGCCCTCGGACGTGAAACCAGGCGTGCCGACGGATGCGGTGACGACATTGCGGCTTCCGGCAGCAGAGGCAGGCCGCCCCGTGGTAGCATTGTTCAACCAGGAGCGGATTGTGGTGCGGGCGTGGCCTGCGTCGGAAAACCGGATTGCGGTTGCCGAGTTGACCTATTAGCTCTTATTGGAGGCGGCGCGCCTTCGTGGCGCCCGGATCGGGCGCGGTGACGGAGCCCGAGCGAGGGATGCATGAGCATAGCCGAAGCCCACGACATGCCGGTTGCGCGAAAGCGGCTCGTACCGCCCAGCCCACCGCGCGCGCCCGACAACATGACGGCCTTTGGGCGGATCAGGGCGATCCGCGTCAGCCCGATCGGTAGCTGGAGCCAGCGCGCCTATGAAGAAGATATCGTCCAGGGCCGCTTCTTCGGGCGCAGCACCTTCATCCTCAACAATCCGGGTGCGATCCGCCATGTGCTGGTCGACAATTACGAGAATTATACGCGTACGCCGGCCAGCTTCCGGGTGTTGCGTCCGGTGCTCGGCGAAGGTCTGCTGATCGCGGAAGGGCGCGCCTGGAAACACCAGCGGCGGACGCTGGCGCCGGCGTTTACGCCGCGCGCGGTGATGACGCTGGTTTCGCATATGGTGGCTGCGACCGACGAGACGATCGCCAAGCTCAAGGCCGCCAGCAATGCGCCGGTGAACCTGCGCGAGGCGATGCAGCGGATGACGCTCGAGATCGCCGGACGCACGATGTTCTCGTTCGGGATGGATCGCCACGGCGCGGCGCTGCGCGACTTCGTGATGGAATATGGCGAGCGGCTGGCGCGGCCGCATGTTCTCGATCTGCTGCTGCCACTCAGCTGGCCGAGCCCGCAGGATCTTGCCCGCGCCCGCTTCCGCAAGCGCTGGACGCAATTCGTGGGCATGCTGATGGCCGAGCGCCGCGCCGCAGGCAAGAACGAGGGCGCGCCGCTGAACGACTTGTTTGACCTGATGGACGCCGCGCGCGATCCGGAGACGGGCGCTGCGTTTACCGACGAACAACTCGGCGATCAGGTTGCGACCATGATCCTGGCCGGTCATGAGACGACAGCCACCGCCCTGTTCTGGTCACTCTATCTTCTGGCGCTCGACCCGGCGACCCAGGAAGAACTGGCGGCCGAGGTAAAGGGTGCGAGCGTCAATGGTGCGCTCGATCTTGATCGCTTGAAATTTACGCGCGCGGTGGTCGACGAAACCATGCGGCTTTATCCACCGGCGTTCCTGATCTTACGCGCGGCAGCCGCGCCGGATATGATCGCAGGTATTCCGGTCAAGAAGAACGACATCGTCCTGGTTGCGCCGTGGTTGCTGCACCGGCACGAAAAACTCTGGCAAGATCCGAACGCGTTCATACCGTCCCGCTTCATGACGGGTACGCCGCCCGATCGTTTTGCCTATCTGCCGTTCGGCGTCGGAGCGCGTGTCTGCATCGGCGCGCATTTTGCGCTGGTCGAGGCCACCTTGGCGCTGGCCAAGATGATCGGCGCGTTCCGCGTCGATCTCGTCGACAGGGAACCGGTCATGCCGGTCGGCGTGGTGACGACGCAGCCCGATCGCTCGCCGATGTTTGCGATCACGCCGCGCTAGCAGGGCGTTTACGAGCGGTAGAAAACGCGTCAAACAAGAAGACCGCCACCTTGCGGGGACGCTCGGGCAATCTCATCTAGGGTTCAGTCATGAGCGAGATCCAGGCACAATTTTCGGTATTGAGGCAGACCGCCGACCCGGCAGTGGCGGATGCGATCGCGCATCTGATCGAGAAGGGTGAGGATCACCAGCTCAATCGGATCAACGTGCTGGATTTCTCCAAACAAACCGGGCTCGACGAGGAGCGGTTGATTTCCGGTTTCCTCCATGCCTCGCGGCTCGGCCTGTTCGATTTGACCTGGAACGTGTTGTGCCCGGGCTGCGGCGGGGTGCTCGATGCGCACTCGACTCTGAAATCGCTGCGTCATGACGACTACAACTGCGCATTGTGTGCGGCGGGTTATGAGGCCTCGGTCGACGAGCAGGTCGAAGTTGCCTTCACCGTGAGCCCTCGGGTCCGGCGCATCGCCGCGCACGACCCCAATACGCTGCCGATCTGGGAATATTTCAAACAGGTCTTCTGGAGCTCGGGGATCGATCTCAACAAGGATTCGTTTGCGGCACTCACCGACGAGGTGGTGCTCGACGCGCTTGAATTGCCGGCGGGTGAGAAGGCGGTGTTGTCGCTGCAATTGCCGTCGCAATTCATCATCGTGTTCGAACCGGTGACGCATGCCGCGCAGTTCATCGATGTTCAGGGCGAACCGACCAGGGAACGTCAGCAGCTGTCACTGATTTATAACAACGTTCATGCGCCGACGGGTACCACGACCATGCGCCCCGGCCCACTGCGGTTGTCGCTCGACAATCAGACCAATATGCGGGTTTTACCGTCGGTCTTTATCGCCGCCGACGGCCTCCATCAGCTCTTGGGCAAGCGCAAGCCGTTCCTCACCGCCAAGCGGATGCTGACCAACCAGACATTCCGCGACGTTTACAAGGCCGACAATCTCAATATCGATCAGCGTTTGAAGATCACCTCGCTGACGTTCCTGTTCACCGACCTCAAGGGCTCCACCGCATTGTATGAGCGGGTTGGCGATCTCGCCGCGTTCGACCTGGTCCGCGCGCATTTCCATGCGCTGCTGGAAATCATCTCGTCCGAAAAGGGCGCGGTGGTGAAGACCATCGGCGATGCCGTGATGGCGACCTTTATCAGGCCGGAACATGCACTCGCCGCGGGCTTGCGCATGCGCGCGGCGATGGCGGCGCTCAATGCGCAGCGCGGCACCGAGGACCTGATCGTCAAAATCGGAATTCACGAAGGCCCGTGTCTTGCCGTGATGCTCAACGAGCGGCAGGATTATTTCGGCCAGACCGTGAACATCGCGGCGCGGGTGCAGAGCCTGTCGACCTCGCAGGAGATCCACATCACCGGGCCGATCATCGAATCGCCTGCGGTCGCCACGATTCTGGAAAAAGAGGCGATCAAGCCGATCCAGAAACAGGCGGCGTTGCGCGGGATTGCCGACAAGATCGTGGTGTACGAGATACCTTGAGTTTTCCGTCATTCCGGGATGGTGCGTTAGCACCAGACCCGGAATGACGAAAGTTGACGACGAGATTGCCTAAACGTAATGCTCCAGATACGCCCGCGCCGATTGCGCCGCCTGAATTTCCTCGCCATATCATGTGGTATCAAAACTTCATCGAGCAGAGACATTGATGTTAGACGGACTGCGCCAATTCATTGCCGACATCGTATCCCCCAATGCGGATCAGGATCGGGCGTTCGACGACACCGGCTATCGACTCGCCGCGACGGCGCTGCTGGTTCATGTAGTGTCGCTCGATGGCGAGCCGACCGAGGTTGAGAAGCGCAAGCTGCACAGCCTGATCGAAAGCAGCTTCAAGCTCGATCCCGGCACAGCCGACAGGCTGATTGCATCCGCAACGCGGGTCGAAGGCGAGGCGGTCGATCTATATCATTTCACCAGCGTCATCATGCGTTCGGTGAACGAGGAGGGCAGGCTCCGTATCGTCGAAATGATGTGGGAGCTCGTCTATGCCGACGGCCAGGTCAGCGAATTCGAAGACAACGTGGTCTGGCGCGCCTCAGACCTCCTGGGCATTTCCTCGCGCGACCGGATCGATCTCAAGCATCGTGTCGCGGAGCGGCAATCCGTGCCGCCAAAAGCCGCGTCAAAGCCCGCAGACGCGGCGATGTGACACGCCCCACAGCCTCCTCCGCAATTGATCGCCGGTTGCAGATGACGAAACTTTAATGTGCAGCGCAACCTGACGTTATGGCGCGCGATCCGCCTGAAAATATTGCATTTCAATTCGTAAGGCCGCTTGCAACTGCATGGCGACATGCTCGGGGGTGGCTTGCATCCCACCACGGGGCTATGCTCTCGTCCCTGCCGCTAGCGGCGTGTCCTTCCAATTGATTTACGAGCATTCCATCGTGACTGAGCGTGTGACGCTGATTACCGGTGCATCGGCGGGCATAGGCACCGAGATGGCGCGTGTTTTTGCTGCCCATGGTCATCGCGTGGCACTTGTAGCGCGGCGCATGGATCGCCTCACCGCACTGGCGGCTGAAATCACGGCTGCTGGCCGTGCCGCGCCGATTGTCATTCCCTGCGATCTCACGCAGCCCGATGCAGGGGACCGAATTGCCGAAGCCCTGACTGCCGCTGGGGTGGAGGTCGAATACGTCGTCAATAATGCCGGCTTCGGTGTGTTCGGCAGGGCGATCCAGCGCGATCGCGCTGACCAACTGGATATCGTCGCGGTCAACATCCGAGCGCTCACCGATTTGTCGCTGCGGTTCGCCGATTCCCTGGTCCGCAATCGCGGCGGCATCCTCAATGTAGGCTCGATCGCCGGGTTTCTGCCGGGCCCGGGAATGGCGGTTTATTACGCATCCAAGGCGTATGTGTTGTCATTCTCCGAGGCGATGCGTGCCGAATTGGGACCGCTGGGCGTCCGGGTGACGGTGGTGTGTCCTGGCCCCGTGCCGTCGGAGTTTCAGGCGCGCGCAGGCTTTGCGCCCGGTTTTGACTCGGCGATTCTCAATGTCGTGCCGGCCGAAGTTGCGCGGCAGGCCTATGGCGGGTTGATGGCCAACAAGCGCGCGGTACTGCCCGGCCTCGGCATCAAGATCGTACCGTTCCTGCTAAGGCTTTTCCCGCGCTCGTTCATTCTGGCCTCGGTTGCCCGTTTTCAGCTCCGGAAACGCTGAAACTCGTCGCGGGTAACCCTGGCCCGCGATTTGCTTACAAATATTTGTAAGTCCGAATGAACTCACCTGAAATTAACGACCACCTAGGTATGGTTTTAGGTCGAGCTAGCCAGAGCAATTTCGATGTCGTTACGGTCGCGCAAAAATGGCGAGAACGTCCTGCCCTTTCCGGGCCATAGGACGTCGGCCGTGGCACCGGCTCCCGCTCTTGCGCCCCTTCTTGCACCTGTTCCTGGGCCCCTGCTGCCGGCTCTGATCGTCCTGCACCAGGAGACGTCAACGCCGGGCCGGGTCGGCAATGCGCTGCGCGCGCTCGGTTACCCCCTCGACATCAGGCGTCCGCGGTTCGGCGATCCCTTACCGGAAACGCTGGATCGTCATGCCGGCGCGGTCATCTTCGGCGGCCCGATGAGCGCCAACGATGCCGATGAATACGTTCGCCGGGAAATCGACTGGATCGAGATTCCGTTACGGGAGCAACGGCCGTTTCTCGGCATCTGTCTGGGTGCCCAAATGCTCGCCAGGCAGTTGGGCGCGCAGGTCGCTCCGCATCCCGAGGGCCGGGTGGAAGTCGGTTACTATCCGATCCGTCCAACCGCCGCAGGTCATGCGCTCTGCCCTGACTGGCCGCAGCAGGTCTATCACTGGCATGGCGAGGGATTCCATCTTCCTGCGGGCGCTGAATTGCTCGCCGAAGGCGATGACTTTCCGGTGCAGGCGTTCCAGTCCGGCCGTGCCTTCGGCTTCCAGTTTCATCCCGATGTGACGTACGCGATGATGCACCGCTGGACCA